>FTIR01001054.1_pt1 | contig 10835 bp, 8 predicted proteins | sample 1658041 | NCBI WGS metagenome assembly FTIR01 (sample SAMEA3914793, study PRJEB12502) | metagenome | biome: forest; material: soil | place: Canada | collected 2011-07-03 | depth 0.3 m | reverse complement strand
GGCCGCCAGCCGCAGCGCCCGCCTGCGCTGGACGGTGCTGACCGTCGCCGGCGCGGTGCAGACCATCCCCAGCCTGGCGCTGCTGGCCCTGTTCTACCCGCTGCTGCTGGCTCTGTCGGCCCTGGCCAAGAGCCTGTTCGGGGTCGGATTCTCCGCCCTGGGCTTCCTGCCCTCGCTGCTGGCCCTGGCCCTCTATTCCATGCTGCCGATCCTGAGGAACACCGTGGCCGGCTTGACCGGCGTCGATGCGGCGATCGTCGAGGCCGCCAAGGGCGTCGGCATGACCGACCGCCAGCGCTTGTTCCAGGTGGAGCTGCCCCTGGCCGCGCCGGTGATCATGGCCGGGGTGCGAACCGCGGCGGTCTGGACCATCGGAGCGGCGACCCTGTCCACGCCGGTCGGCCAGACCTCGCTGGGCGACTACATCTTTTCCGGCCTGCAGACCGAAGACTGGGTGCTGGTGCTGTTCGGCTGCGCCGCCGCCGCGGGCCTGGCGCTGATCGTCGACCAGCTTCTGGGCCTGATCGAGGCTGGGGCGGCCCAGCGGGACCTCAAGCGCATCGCCATCGGCGGGGTGGGGTTGATCGTCGGCGTTCTGGCGGCCCTCGCGCCAATGGCCTGGGCGGGTTCGTCGGCGGCGCCGGTGGTGATCGGGGCAAAGAACTTTTCGGAACAATATATCCTGGCCGACCTGATGACCGATCGGCTGAATGCGGCGGGCTATGGGGTCAGGCAGAAGGACGACCTTGGGTCAGCTGTGGCCTACCGGGCCGTGGCCAGCGGCGAAGTCGACGCCTATGTCGACTATTCCGGCACCCTGTGGACCAATGTGCTGAAGCGCACGGACGATCCGCCGCGCGCGGTGTTGCTGGAACAGCTGGCGCAGATCCTGAAGCAGCGGGATGGCGTGGTGGTCGAGGGCGCCCTGGGTTTTGAAAACGCCTATGCCCTGGCCATGCGCCGGGCGCGGGCCGAGGCCCTGGGGATCAGGACCCTGGACGATCTGGCGCGCCGGGCGCCGGATCTGACCCTGGGATCCGACCTGGAATTCCTGTCCCGGCCGGAATGGGCGGCCCTGCGGAGCGCCTACGGCTTGAAATTCAAGGCCGAGCGCCGTTTCCAGCCGACCTTCATGTACAAGGCCGTGACCGGCGGCGACGTGGATGTGATCTCGGCCTTTTCCAGCGATGGGCGTATCGCCGCCGACGACCTGGTGGTGCTGACCGACCCGCGTCAGGCCATACCGCCCTATGACGCGGTGATTCTGGTTTCGGCCAGGCGCGCGGCCGATCCGCGCTTCATGGCGGCGTTGCGGCCCCTGGTCGGCGCGATCCCGGTCGAGGCGATGCGCGCGGCCAATCTCAGCGTCGATCGCCAGGACAACAAGCTGACGCCCGCCCAGGCGGCGGCGGCTCTGGCGGCGCGGTTGAAGCTTCGCTAGCCGCGGCACATGTCGTCGCAGGCCAGATCCTTAGCGCCCCGTTAACCATAAACCGCCGACATTGAGCGCCTTCACCAGCCGCGTCGCCGTCGCTGTCTCGTAAGGGTTGTTTGCGCATGTCCGGATCGGAAGTCCTAGATGTCGGGCGTGACGCCATCTGGCTGACCCTGCAGCTGGCCGCCCCGATCCTGATCGTCGGCCTGGTGGTCGGCGTCGCCGTCGGCCTGTTCCAGGCCCTGACCCAGATCCAGGAAGCCACCCTGGTCTATGCGCCCAAGATCGTCGCGATCTTCTTCGCCCTGCTGTTCTTCCTGCCGCTGATGGGCGCGCTGATGAGCGGTTTCATGCGCCAGATCGCCGCCCGCATCTCAGGCATGTAGCGGTGGAAAACTACGCCACCGCGCAGCAGGTCTGGATCGCGGGGCTGGTCATGTTCCGGATCGGCACCATGTGCATGCTGATCCCCGGGATCGGCGAGGGCTATGTGCCCCCGCGCGTGCGGCTCGGCTTGGCCCTGCTCTTGTCCCTGTGCCTTGCGCCCATCGTGGCGCCGACCTTGCCGCCGATCCCAAACGGTGTCGGGGACATGGCCGGCGCGGTGATCAAGGAAGTCCTGATCGGTCTGATGGTCGGGGGACTGATGCGCCTGTTCATCGCCTCGCTGAGCACGGCGGGCGAACTGGTGTCCATCCAGACGACCCTGTCCTTCGCCCAGACCGCCAATCCTACCGAAGCCACGCCCAGCACCACCATCGGCACCTTCCTGTCGATCTTGGGGGTGACTCTGATCTTCGATACGGATCTGCACCGGATGTTCATCGCCGGCATCGCCCATAGCTACAGCCTGTTTCCGCCAACCCACGCCATCGCCCTGAATGACGGCGCCAGCCTGGCCGTCGAGACCATCGGCAAGTCCTTTGCCCTGGGCTTGCAGCTGGCGGGTCCCGTGGTGGTGTTTTCGGTGGTGTTCAACGTCGCCACCGGCCTGATCGGCCGGGCCATGCCGCAATTTCAGGTTTTCTTCGTCGCCACCCCGCTCAGCCTGCTTCTCGGCCTGTCGATCTTCGCCCTCAGCCTTGGCGGCATCGGCCTGGTCTGGATGCAGAACTACGACATCTTCCTGCGCCAGTTCACCTAGTGGGACATTTCGTTGAAATGAAACGCCCCACGAGGGCCTACGCCTTGTTCAAACGCCGCTCGGGCTCAGCGCCCCGCTTCATTTCCGATGAAGCCGGACGCTAGGGGTCGGCCATGGCGGAAAACGAAGACGGCGCTACAAAATCAGAAGAGGCCTCCCAGCGAAAACTCGACGAGGCGCGTCGCCGCGGCGACGTCGCCAAATCGTCGGACGTGCCGGCCTGGGCTTCGCTCGCCGGGGCCAGCGCGGTGGTGATCACCATGGGCGGCGGCATGGCGCACACCCTGGCCGACCAGCTGCGCCCCTATATCGAGCGGCCTGACGCTTTCAACCTGGAGAATGGCGGGGCGGTGCAGGTGATGCGCCAGGCGTTCGGCGCGGCTGCGCCGATCATCGTCGCCGTCCTGGGGGCCGCGGCCCTGGCCGGCGCCGCCGGCAACCTGATCCAGACTGGATTCATGTTCAGCCCTGAGAAATTGGCGCCTGACCTTAGCCGGTTGTCGCTGATGAAGGGCGTTCAGCGGATGATCGGCCTCGATGGCCTGGTCAATTTCGGCAAGTCGATCGCCAAGATCGGCCTGATCGGCGTGGTCATCTATCTCAGCATCCGCCCGCATCTGGCCGAGTTCTCGCCCCTGACCCGCGTCGATCCGATGAGCCTTCTGGCCGTCACCGCGGTGCTGCTGCGGACCATGCTCTACAGCGTCCTGGCCCTGTTGGGCGCCGGGGCCATGCTCGACTGGTTCTGGCAGAGGCAGAGGTTCATGCAGCGCATGCGCATGACCAAGGAAGAGCAGAAGGAAGACCACAAACAGAGCGAAGGCGATCCCAAGATCAAGGCGCGCATCCGGCAGATCCGCTTCGAGCGCGCCCGGCGGCGCATGATGCAGAGCGTGCCCACGGCCACGGTGGTGGTGATGAACCCGACCCACTTCGCCGTGGCGCTGCGCTATGAGCAGGGCAAGACCGCGGCGCCCGAGTGCGTGGCCAAGGGCATGGACAGCCTGGCCCTGAAGATCCGTGAGGTGGCCGAGGCCCATAACGTGCCGGTGATCGAGGATCCCCCCCTGGCCCGCGCGCTCTACGCAACGGTGGATGTCGACGAAGCCATTCCGCGCGAGCATTATGAAGCGGTAGCCAAGGTGATCGGCTTCGTGCTGCAGGGCGCTCGCCGCGGACAAGGCGCTCGCCGCGCGGCTGGTGTGCGGTGAAGCCGAATAGCTAAGCCTGTTCGCTCAAGTTTTCTTGAGTTTTCAGCGGACTTTGCTCTCAGGGCCTTAACCTTAACGGTCCGGAAAGCACGTTCGACCATCCGTTGGCGCACAAACGAAAGCTCCGGTGGGGCCTGGATGGGTTTATCTTATGCGTGATTCGTCGGGACCCTGGTCCCCCTCCCAGCGACAGGACCTGCCCGCCATGGCGCACCCGCTGGATACCGAAGGCCGCAAAGCGCATCGGCTGGATCCGCTCGCCTGGGCCGCGGCGGCGTTCCTGGGCGTGGCGATCATGTTCGCCGCCTATCCGGCCTTCCGCGCAGGCCCGGCGACCATGGGCGGTCTGTTGCTGCTGCTGGGCATAGCCGGGGTGGCTTTCTTCGCGGTCCTGGCGATGCGCGGCGGCCACGACCGTCAGAGCGAGATCAACAATATGGCCGTGCTGTTGGGCGCCCTGTCCGAGCCGGCCGTGGTCACCTCGTCCGATGGACGGGTGCTGGAGGCCAATGTGGCCTGGGACGATGCTGTCGGACTCGGGGTGCGCCTGCCCAAGTCGGCGCAGGCTGGCGCCCTGTTCAGCGCCCTCAGCGCGGCGCGCCGCGGCCATGCCGCGACCACGGCCCTGCGCATCGGCGACCAAGACCGCGACGCCCAGATCTCCCGGCTGGGCGAGCGCCGCTTTCTCGTGCGTCTGGTCCCGCGCGCCGAGCGCGCCGAGCCGGCGGTTCAGGCCGCCTCCGCCGCGCCGTCCGAGATCGCCGGACCAATGGCTCCGGCGGCGACGGCGCTGGACGCCTTTGCAGCGGCGGCCCCGTTCGGCGCGGCCTTGCTCGTCGGCGCCGATCCCCTGACCGCGACCATCATGGAAACCAATCCGGCCATCCGCGCCCTGTCCGGTGGGCGTGACCTGACCGGCGCCAGCCTCGCCAGCCTGATCGAACCTCAGTCCCTGGCCGAGGCCGCGGTGCGGATCGCCAGCGACCGTGGCGGGCCAATCGAAGTGCGCCTGGCCCACGACGCTCAGCGCATCGGCCATCTCTATCTGACCCGCAACGGGGACGGCTTCATCGCCTATCTGGTGGACGTATCCGAGCAGAAGCAGGTCGAACTGCAGCTGTCCCAGTCCGAAAAGATGCGCGCCATAGGCCAGTTGGCCGGGGGGGTGGCGCACGACTTCAACAATCTGCTGACCGCCATCCAGTTGCGGCTGGACGAATTGCTGCAGCGCCACTCGGTGGGCGATCCGTCCCACGAAGGCCTGATGGAGATTCGCCAGACCTCGATCCGGGCCGCCGACCTGGTGCGCAAGCTGCTGACCCACGCCCGCAAACAGACCGTGCAACGTCAGACCCTGGAGCTGGGCGAGCTGATCAGCGAGATCGAGGTGCTGCTGCGACGGGTGCTGCGCGAAGATGTCAAGCTGGAGACCGACTACGGCCGCAACCTGCCGCTGGTGCGGGCCGACAAGAGCGAGCTTGAGACCGCGGTGATGAACCTGGCGGTCAACGCCCGCGACGCGGTCCGCGCCCAGGGCGGCGGGGTGGTCAATATCCGCACCGCGCGCCTGACCCAGGCCGAGGCGGCGGCCTTGGGCTATCAGAACGACCGCGGCGGAAACGGCGACGTGGCCATGATCGAGGTCTCGGACAATGGCCCCGGGATTCCGCCTGATGTGATGAAGAATATCTTCGTTCCCTTCTTCACCACCAAGGCGGTGGGCGAGGGGACGGGCCTGGGCCTGGCCACCGTCTATGGCGTGGTCAAGCAGGCTGACGGCTGGATTCATGTGGAGAGCCCGCCAGGCCATGGCGCCACCTTCCGGATCTTCCTGCCCGTCTATGTGCCGGTCGAGGGCGCCGAACCGGCCCCGGTCGCAGCCCCCACTCAACGCCCGCCCGCGCGGGACCTGTCCGGCGCCGGCCGCATCCTGTTCGTCGAGGACGAGGACGCCGTTCGCACCGTCGCCGCCCGCCTGTTGCGCGCCCGGGGCTATGAGGTGATCGAGGCCTGCGACGGCGAGGAGGCCCTGCTGCTGGCCGAGGAATATGCGGGAAAGATCGACCTTTTGATCTCGGACGTGATCATGCCCGGAATCGATGGCCCGACCCTGCTGAAAAAGGCGCGGGTCTTCCTGGGATCGGCCCCGGTGATGTTCATCTCCGGCTATGCCGAGGCGGAGTTCTCCGACCTGCTGGAAGATGAAAAAGGCGTAACCTTCCTGCCCAAGCCGATCGATATCAAGACCCTGGCCGAACGGGTCAAGCAGCAGCTGGCGGCTTAGCAGATTGGGCCCGCCGGCCGGGAAGAGTCTCCTAAGGTTTTAAGTTCAAAGCACTTTTCGAGCAGCCCAATAGGCTTCAGCGAAAATTCACCGGCCTTTGCGCTCATCACGCAATGTCGTGCCGCCATTTCCCCACGGTGCGGCGCCTGCTTGCGCGCGCCTCGGTCCGAACGGCGATCCCTTGCCCAGTGACGGATCGCCTCCTACGAGTAGCGGCAAAGCGTTTCACCCGAGGAAGCCCATGAGTCTGCATCGTCGCCATCTGCTCGCCACCGCCGCCTTCGCCGCCGTGGCCCCCGCCGCGCGGGCCCTGGCGGCTGGGTCTTCGCCGCTCAACGCGGTGCTCGACGACATCATGAACGCGCAGCTGGTTCGCTCGCCGGAGACCACCACCAGCCTGGGTCTCGACAAGGACGCCCGCGCCCGGGAAAAGAGCCTGCTGGACGATCGCTCCCTGGCCTCCCGCGCCAGCGACAAGGCCGACAATCTCAAGCATCTGAAGCAGCTGCGCACGGTCGATCGCAAAGCCCTGACCGGGCTCGACGCGGTCACCTACGACACGGTCGCCTATAGCCTGGAGATCGAGGCCGAGGCGGACAAGCTGTTCGATTACGGCGGAACGGGCGCGGGTTCGCCCTATGTGATCAGCCAGCTGACCGGCGCCTACCAATCCCTGCCCGATTTCCTGGACAGCCAGCACAGCATCGAGACCAAGGCCGACGCCGACGCCTATCTGGCCCGCCTGGAGGCCTTCGCCGTGGCCCTCGATCAGGAATGCGAACAGGCGCGCCATGACGCCGGCCAGGGGGTGATCCCGCCGGATTTCGCCCTCGACAAGGCCCTGATCCAGATGACCGCCCTGCACGACGCCACAGCCGACAAGTCGGTGCTGGTGCAGTCGGTGATCCGCCGCACCGCCGAGAAGAAGATCGACGGCGACTATGCGGGCAAGGCGGCGGCGATCTATTCGGGCAAGATCCAGCCCGCGCTGGGGCGCCAGATCGAACTGATGCGCAGCTTCCGCGCAAAGGCGGTCCACGACGCCGGGGTCTGGCGTCTGCCCGATGGCGACGCCTATTACGCGGCCTCGCTGAAGGTCGGCACCACCTCGAACATCACGCCCGAGGAGGCGCACAAGACCGGGCTGGACCTGGTGGCCACCCTGTGCGGCCGCATCGACGGCCTGCTCAAACAGCAGGGCATGACCCAGGGCAGCGTCGGCGAGCGGATGCGGGCCCTCTATAACGACCCCAAATATCGCTATCCCAACACCGACGAGGGCAAGGTCAAGCTGATCGCGGACCTGAATGTGAAGGTGAAGACGGTTCAGGCAAAATTGCCTGGCTATTTCAAGACCCTGCCCAAGGCGAGCGTCGAGATCCGCCGGGTGCCCACCTATATCGAGGCCGGCGCCCCCGGTGGCTATTATCAGGGGGGCGCGCTCGATGGCTCGCGGCCGGGCGCCTATTTCATCAATCTGCGCGACACCGCCGAGGTTCCCAGCTGGACCTTGCCGACCTTGACCTATCACGAGAGCATTCCGGGGCATCACCTGCAGGGATCCTTGCAGCAGGAGGCGGATCTGCCGCTGATCCGCAAGGTGATGTGGTTCTCCGCCTATGGCGAAGGCTGGGCCCTCTATGCCGAGCAGCTGGCCGAGGAGATGGGCATGTATCAGGACGATCCCCTGGGCCAGATCGGCTATCTGCACGACGCCGCCTTCCGCGCCGTGCGGCTGGTGGTCGACAGCGGCATGCACGCCAAGCATTGGAGCCGCGAGCAGGCGGTCAAATACTATGTGGACGCCATCGGCGATCCGGAGCCAGCGGCGATCACCGAGATCGAACGCTATTGCGTGTGGCCCGGCCAGGCCTGCAGCTACATGGTCGGCAAGCTGACCTGGCTGCGCCTGCGCGAACAGGCCAAGGCGAAGCTGGGGGCCAAGTATGACATTCGCGAGTTCCATGACGCCGGCCTGCTCTGCGGCGCCACGCCCCTGACCGTGCTGGACGACGTCATGGCCAACTATATGAGGGCGAAGCTGGCTTAAGAGGCGCTATTCCGCGCCGCCGACCGGGTACTCCGCCTCGCTGGGGATTAACGGCCCCTGCGGCGCGGGCCTGGCCGGCCTGAAGGCGAGGTGCTTGGCGCCCAGAAAGGTCAGGCACAGGCCGGCGGCGCTGCCGAAAGCCAGCGGGATCAGCAGCATGTGCTTGAGCGCGGGATCGACGGCGAGGGCGAGGCTGTAGGCGCCGATATTGGCCACGCCGCCGGCGCCCTGGACGCCCGCATAGACCAGGGCCTGACGCCACGGCGTATGGACGGTCGGGCCCTTGAAGGTGAAGCTGCGATTGAGCAGCCAGGTCGCCAGCACGGCGACGGGAAATGAGATGAACCGGCCCGTGATCGGGCTGAGGCCGCCCAGGCTCGTTGCGGCGTACAGCACCAGGGCGTCGACCGTATAGCCGGCCACGCCGACCATGCCGAAGCGAATGAAGGCGGGATCTATGCGCCGGGCGAACACCTGGACCAGAGGCGTCGACCACAGCCGCAGCGCCCAGGCCGGGGCCCTGATCCGACCGCTCTCAGGCACGAGCGAGATCATCGAAATCGCCGCGCCGGCCGCCACCAGCCAGGTGATGCGCGCCTGATAGCGGGCGAAGGGACCCGACATGGCGCCGCAGACAAAGCCGTTGATCAGGACGGTGGCCAGCAGCAGCAGCATCAGGACCAGAAGCCGGGTGCGCTCCTCGCCCCATTGGAAGTCGCGGGCCTTGAAACCCGCTCGCATGTCCGCTTGCGCCAGACGCAGCCCGATAAGGGCCAGGGCCAGCACGAACAGCGCGCTGTGCAGCCAGGCCGAATCGTCCATCGACAGGCGCGGGCCGCAGCCCCAGTGATCACGACCGCAGTCGGCGGCGTGGTTGATCAGCCAGGGAAGGTTGGTGGTGCTCCAATAGTCGTTGGTCAGATAATAGTGGGGGTTCTTCAGCGGGTCATCGAGATAGACCATGCTCAGCTGCCAAGCCCAGTTCTCCAGCGAAGCCCAGACCTGTTGAACCGGCTCATAGGCCACCGCATGCAGCACGAACTTGTTTTCTTCGCGCTCCATCTGCAGGCGATTGTCGAAGGTGGTGACGTTGAAGATGCCCTTCTTGCGATCGTCGGACCACAGAAGATCCTGGCTGTCGTCCAGGGGCAGGCTCTTGAACTGGCACAGCACATAGGTCGCGCCATGGTCGCAGGCCCAGCGCAGATAGTCGCGTCCGGGGCCGTCGGCGAGCACGCGCATGGCCAGGAAGGGCGGGCGGCGCAGCTCGTCGCCGGTCTTGATCTGCACCGCCTCCTTGTAGATCAGGCTGGCCCCCACCGCCGCGACCAGGGCCAGGGCGACAGCCACCACCGCCTTGGCCGGCTGCAGGCCCTTGGCCTTGAGCAGCAGCATCAGCCCGCCGGCGACCACGGTGACGGCCACGGTGTTCAGGACGTGGGAGGTGTGGAAGGTCATGGCCAGGCTCATCACCACGCCCACGGCCCACCGCTCGCCCCGTTTCAGCCGGTCCCAATAGACCAGCAGCAGGATGGCGGCGGCGGCGGTATAGCCCGAAAATACGTCCGGCATGGTGAAGCTGGCGAAGAAGGGCAGGGTCGAGCCGAACGCCACGGCGGCCTGCGCGGCATAGGCGCTCCAGAGCGGCGCCTTGGGCAGGGCCGTCCGCCACAGCAGGAACAGCAGCCACGCGCCCACGGCGACCTGCACCAAGCTGGTCAGCCAGATCGTGCCGATGCGCTGTGTCGAATAGAGCAGCAGGCCGTAATAGGGCGAGCGTGCGCCGATCTCGGTATGCGACATGCGCAGATCCGCCGCGGCTTGCTTGGCGTCGGCGATGTCTTCGGGATCGGTGGGCGGCGGCGGCGGCTTCTTGAGGTGCAGGGCGTAGCCGATGGTGTAGGCGAAGGTGCGCCCCTCGACAAAATAGTCGTCGGTGTCGGTGAACACGGTCGGGCGACCATTGGCGGCGACCACGCCCATCATCATGATGATGCCGGCGAGCACCGGCAGGTAGGAGCGCAAGCTTTTGAGCACCTGGTTTCGATCCTGAACGATCGGAAGGTCTGAACCGATCTTGGTCACCGCCGCAGCGTGAAGACGGAGGCGAGGAAGCCCGCCGCCGCCAGTTGTATGGCGACCGCCACCCCGGTCAGGGAGATCACCAGCACCCGCATCACGCCGTTGTAAAGGATCGGGCCGAAACCGGAACCGGCCCAATGGATCACCGCCCAGGCGGCGCCGCCGACCCCTGCCAGGAAAATCACCAGGGCCGCCTGCAAGATCGGCTCGAGGCTCAGCCCCAGCAGAAACTTGTGGAAATTGGCGCTGGGCGGCAGGACGCCCTCCAGCGCCTGATAGCGGCGGGCCAGGGCGCCGAACATGACCAGCTGCACGCCGATCAAGACCGCGAAACAGGCCACCACCAGCGAGTGGATGTCCAGCTTGATGGTCGGGGTGATCTGAAACTCGCCGGGGGCGAGCAGGGCCGAACCCAACAGGCCCAGGGCGATCAGGGCCAGGCCCGGATAGATGAACAGGTAGCGCGGGCTGTGCAGCAGCAGAAAGCGCAGATGCCGCCAGCCGTCGCGCCAGGTCTTCAGGTGGGGCGGGCGCGAGCGCCCGTCCGGCTTGAGTGTGGTGGGGGTCTCTTCGATGCGCAGGTTGTTCAGCGAAGCCTTGACCACCATTTCGCTGGCGAACTCCATGCC
>FTIR01001453.1_pt4 | contig 10853 bp, 16 predicted proteins | sample 1658041 | NCBI WGS metagenome assembly FTIR01 (sample SAMEA3914793, study PRJEB12502) | metagenome | biome: forest; material: soil | place: Canada | collected 2011-07-03 | depth 0.3 m | reverse complement strand
GGCGGATTCAACTGGTCGATGCAACACACTGATAACTGCGTGAGCAGACGGAGTGTTGCAGATGAAGTACCGGAAACGAAACTACTACACCGACAGCCAGAAGGCTTTGATGTGGACGCGCTGGAAGGAAGGCTGGACGCTTCACCAGATCGGGCAACTGTTTGACCGGCCGCACACTTCGATCCAAAACATCTTTGTGAAAACGGGCGGCATTCGGCCGCCGGAGCGATGCCGGTCAGCGACTGCGTTGACCTTGGCTGATAGAGAAGAGATATCGCGCGCCATCGTTGCGGGCGCATCGATCCGGTCGATCGCTGCACGACTCGGCAGGGCGCCGTCGACAGTCAGTCGTGAGTTGAAGCGCAATGGCGGCCAAGAGAGTTATCGAGCTGCGCAGGCCGACGGCGAAGCGTGGAATCGGGCGCTTCGGCCCAAGCGTTGCAAGCTCACGGCGAACCGCAGCTTGGCACGTGTCGTCGCGGGCAAGCTCAGAATGCTCTGGTCGCCTGAGCAAATCGCGGGCTGGCTAAAGCATACTTATCCGTGCGACGAGAGCCTTCACGTGTCACACGAGACCATCTACCGCAGTCTGTTCATTCAAGCGCGTGGCGCCTTGAAGAAGGAACTGTTGGAGCATCTGAGACGAACTCGCGGCATGCGCCGCTCTCGTCACTACACGCAGAAAACGCCAGGGCATGGCCAGATCGTTGACGCTGTTTCCATCAGGGAACGTCCTGCGTCTGTTGAAGATCGAGCGGTGCCTGGCCACTGGGAAGGAGACTTGGTCTTCGGCAGTGGCAACAGTCAGATTGCGACGTTGGTCGAGCGTCAGACGCGATATGTGATGCTGGTCAAGGTCGGCGGCAAAGACACCGAGACGGTCGTCAACGCACTCATCAAGAATGCCCGCAAATTGCCGCAGGAGCTCTACAAATCGCTGACCTGGGATCGTGGCAAAGAGCTGGCCGCCCACAAGAAGTTCACGTTGGCCACGGACATCCAGGTCTACTTCTGCGATCCGCAAAGCCCCTGGCAACGCGGAAGCAACGAGAACACGAACGGTCTGCTCAGGCAGTACATGCCAAAGGGCGTAGACATCTCGGGCTACTCACAGTTGCAGCTCAACGCGATCGCGAGACAATTGAACGAGAGGCCCCGCAAGACGCTCGGCTTCAGGACGCCCGCTGAGATGTTCAGCGAATCTGTTGCGTTGACCAGTTGAATCCGCCATCTCCAATTGACTACGTGCTGCCGGTTTTATCGCAATGCAGTGGGCTTCAAAGATTTGGCCCTCGAATTCGAGTTGGTCGCCTGTAGTAGCAGCCCGAGTTTGCCCGACAACGAGACTGAATGGGCCAAAGGGACCGTGCTGACCGTCACCAAGCTGCCCGTTAGCTATCACTCCCGAACTTCCGCTCCTGGCCGGTCCGGGACATTGCCTTCGGTCTTGCGGATCAAATAGCTCACGAGTCAGATCACGACTGCGAATGTCTTAGCGCGGCGACCCCGTAACTGACCACGCTGTCCAGAACGGCCAAAACCACGAGGAAGGCGAATGCTTTGGCGCTGCCCAATGCGCCCTTTTTCAGGCCACGAGTTCTGAACAGATACGCAGGCACTCCCAGAAAGGGAAAAAAGCCTGCGTATAGCGCTGAACGACCCGGCGCTAGGGTACCCCGTGCCACCGCATCGGCGCGGGCCCACGCGTAGCAAATGATGGCAATCGCGATTCCATGAACGAGCGCCGCAGATGCTTCTGCCTGCGGCAGCATGAACGCGCGCGCGAACCCGTCGACCAAGAATGTCCCTGCGAGAACAAGCAAGAGGAAGGTTGGACGTTTCATATTTGTCGTGCAGTCAATCGTGGATAGCCTGCCCAAACTCTGCCGCTGGCTACCGGCTGGTCCTGGCCGACCGCGGCGCCCGCCTCTGCTCTGGGATAGCAGCGGTCAAGTCCAAGCGACCTGTCCCTGGCTCTCGACGAGCGCGCTCGCCACGGTCACTGCATTCGCGAGTGCCCCCAGCGGCGAACTTCCGAATATTGCGCGCGATTTGCCTTCCCCCATCGTTACCTCGCAGGCGTAGACCGCTGGATCTTCCTGCGTCCTAATCGGATCTCCGAAGATGATCTTGTCCTCGTGAGCTGGGGAGTCTGGGGTTGCGACAGAGAACCTGAGCGTCAGCATCGATTTTCCTGTGCGTTTGCCAATCGGCGGGGTAGTTCGAAGCCAGATAGTAGCCTTCCCAATACCAGTCGGTCGCGAACGACAGCACCTGGCCGAGGCTGTGTGAAAACTCGCTGCCAGGGCACGACCGCGAAAGGACGACGCGTCAGAACGGCGATGGTTGCGTTTTCTCGACCTCGCCAAGGGTGAGAAGACCCCCGAAATTGCTTTGCGAATTAGTTTTCACACAGCCTCGGCCGTCAGCTACCCTTGCTCAACGGATTGTGGCGCGCCGGACTTCGCTGAACCTCGCGCGCCGCAGATTCCCCTGTGAATCGAGGTCGCCGCGAGCAACCATGTTGCACAACCGGTTCCAGTAGAACTCCAGCGGTACATCGTCAGGAACGCCTGGTCGCGACTTCATTTGCTTGGCCAGAACCATCGCGACTTTCGACCAGTTGGACGATGTCGCGCCCAGAAGGGCGTCGTCGATCGCCGTGATGTCTTCGGGTGTCAACGCGTTGACGGCTGCGGCCTCTTCCGCATCGAGCGGTGCGCCGAACTCGTACTCGTCATCTTCCATGGGCCAACCTCTGTGATGGAAAGCGCAAGCAGACTACTCCATACCGGTCGTTCGCGACCGGCGGCTCATGGCCGTCATCAGGCTTTGACGACACAGATTCTCACCGGTCATGGGCACCCATTCTGGGTACACGACACGTATTGTTCCAGTCGTGCTACTCGTTCCTTCGTGACCGCGCTTTGGCAGGAGAGGACGTAGTAGCCGTGCAGATGACCAGTAACGCCTGAACTCTCGTACTCGCAAGCAGAATCCCGGTAAGTGACCCACGCCCGTTGAGACTTGCGCAGGAGCGCAACGGCATCTTTGTCAGAGTTGGTGACCTTCTGCTTGTAGAGGTCGTTCATCCGGAGGTCATCCACGAGGAAAAGGTACTCAGCGCAATACGTCATCGCAGGCGTAGTCCCGCTATCACAGCCAGTCTCTGCATATCGCCGAGCTGCAGCCTCGGACAGGCCGTCCCTGCGTGCCAATTCGGCAACCGCCCTCGCATCGATTTCCGGCACCGTAGCGAGCGTGGCAGCGTCACCGCCAGGCGCCGAAACCTGACCCTGCGCAAAGACTTGAGGGCCCGTCGCGAGGATGGCGAGGAACAAGATCAAACATCTCATTGAGCATCGCTCCAGATGAAGGTCGGTTGATCATCGCACCGCTTGATCGCCCGAAAGCTACTTGCCAGAAAGTGGTCGGTGGCGACCGTCCGGTCATGGCCGGATCCCGCCAAGAAGTCACTCTCGCCACCACCTCAAGATGCCTTGCCGTCAGCGAGCGCGGCCCTCGAGAAATTGCTCCCTGAGTTCATCCAGGGTCACCACCCGAGCGACATTGCCGTCCAGGTAGTCCATCGTCACATCGTGGTGGTGGGCATCCTTCGATGCGACGCACTCACGAACGATCATCACCTCGAAGTCTCTTTGATAGGCGTCCATCGCCGCCACTCGGATGCAAGCGTGCGTGTTGACGCCGGCCAAGATGATCTGATCGGTGCCGAGCTGTTGAAGCAGCGCGTCCAGCCCTGTCCGGAAGAACATGCTGTAGCGCTTCTTGACGACTTCAAGGTCGACGTCCGAGCGATCCAGCTCATCGAGTATCAGCGGCCCCGCTGTGCCCTTGATGAACATGTGAATGTTCTTGCTCTTCATGTCCAACATCGCGTCGCTCAGGTCCGGCTCGAACTCCTGGCGAACCCATATCACCGGATGGCCGGTCGCGCGCGCAATGGCCGTCAACTCGTTGATGCATGAACAGAGCGACGGTCGCAGGTGCTGCAATTCCGCATGCCCGAAGCAATCGTTGAGCATGTCGATGACAAAGATGGCTGGTCGTCTCATTGCTCTTGGCGCCTGTGGCGAGTTGGTTGGATTTGCATTGGTCGTAGAGCACCGAATGGTGTGCTGTGCGTCAACGCTCCAATGTGATTTAGACATCAAAGCATGGCCAGATGCAGCCAACCTGCAAGCCGTCGTTCGCGAACGACCACTCCTGAGCCGAACTGCGACCTGGACTGTCGCAGCTCCAATCTAAGCCCAGTGCTCATGCCGCCATCCAGCGCTGATTCGCTCGACGAGCAGCGTGTCGTTGACGACGCCTCGAGGTGGCAGCGCCTCCATCCCAGACTTGAGCGTTCCGACTTGCCATTCCCTTTCGCCGTCCCACAGCCACCAAGGCCCCCAAGCTCCGTCCTTGCCTTTGATTGCCGTGCGAAACGTCGGAAACGCGGCCGCGCTGGCGGGGATTCGCTCGCTCGCGACGATTCGGACAATACCTCTGGCACAGGCTGCACCGAGAGGATAGAACGTGGTGAACTGCGGATTCTCGTTCAGCAAGGCCTCGAACGAGTCCGGCCGTGCCGCAAATGTGCCGAGCAGGACGTTCAAGAGCGCGCCGTACTGGGCGTGCTTGTGAGTGAACTGCGCAAATGCCAGCCCTTCCGGGGTCGATATCTCGATGATGTCGCCCAACCGCGGCCTCGATCGGATCGTCGGTGTCATGCTTAGAGGATAGCTGAAGGTACGTGCGTCATGCGGTCGCCGCATTGTCAAATCGCCGCAAAGCAGACCATCACCGCGCCCGCTTATGAGCCGACATGCGACCTCGGCATCGCTGGCCTGGCCGCACGGTGGACCGTCAGGTCAACCGCTATGCGCGCCATAAGGAGCTGCCATCGTGACGGATTCAGTTCGCCCCGCCGCTTGCCGTATCGATCCTAACGCGTGCCGTGATGTTCTCCGCCGGTATGAATCCCAGGGCACGACTGTCCATCGCATGCTCGCGGTTGTCACCCATCAGGAAGTACCGGTTTGCTGGTACTTTGCAACTGAAGGCCCCCACGGTCGTGACGCAGTCTGGGTTGTTCGTGAGCCCTGGAAACGTCAGCACAAGCCCTTTCTCCGGCTCAAGGAGAACGAGATGTCTTGCGCCAGGAAGTTCCTCCACGAAGGTCTTACTTTTCGCCCAGGTTGGCGGCGCCGGCGCATCTGTAGGCATGCGTCGCACCTCCACGCCGTTGATGTTCAGTTGCCGATCTGCATCGTAGGCGATGGTGTCGCCCGGCAGGGCTACCACGCGGTACATGCGGTACTCGGACCCGGACGGCACCAGGAAGACGACGACATCACCGCGAGCGGGCGCCGCGAACGTGTAGGCGAACAGGTCGATCCGAACTTCCTGCTTCTGGTGAAGTGTCGGCTCCATCGCACCGGACACCACTTCAATCGTCTTCTGGGCATGCGCCATCGTTTCCGCGAACATTGCCAGAGGTACGGCGACAACGACCGCGGGAGTTCGTACCGACCAAGAACGGAGATATTTCATGGATTTGCATTACTCCGAAGCGGACGCTGGCGATCGACTGCTGATGGCCGGCCGCCGTCTGTCTATTCTGCGTGCACCGAAGACGCAGCCGACGATGTGCCGGGAGCAACGACGCTGCTCGAGGCGGCTTGGGCAGCGGCATTCGGCGGCGACCACGGAAAGCACTGAATCTTGTGAACATCCGCGTAGCCGGCGCCGCTCTTGAATCGCCCTTCGGAACCACTGATTGCGAAACCATTGCCTTCGCCATTGTCATACGTCGTGCTCACGCCTGACGTCGGGGCGACGCCTTTGAAAACCAGCTTCTCTGGCTCCGTTCGAGGATAGGTCCAGATGTTTACAGATCCCGTACCGTGGTCGTAGATATAGATGTAGACCGGCTTCTGGATATTGACTGTCCCGGTCATCTCTCCTTCGCATCGCACCGCGCTTTGGGCAAGGGAACACCAGGCCAGCAAGGGAAGCGCAAGCACTGACAGTCTTGAAGCCCGCTTCATCGCGATCTCCTTCGCCAAGAGGTCTGCTGCCGCAACAAGCCTACCCGAAACCGGTCGCGCGCGGGTGTCTTCTCCTGTGGCCGCACTCGGTCCTCCACGCGCGGCCTGGAAGGGTTGTCCAAGGCCTATTTCTTCGGCCACAGGTAGCAGTACTTCGTGCTGCCCTCGAGATTCGCCCCGGACGTTCCGTCGGGCAGGAGTTCCTTCAGCCAACCGTTCGGATCCTGCGCGGTCGGCTGGTCTCCGCAGTTCGTGTGCACCCAGTGCATTCCGCCTTGGTACGGGATGCCGCAGAGCTCGAGGTGGTCGCCTGCGTGGATACCGTCGAGCGGTGCCGGAACCACTTCCTGTTGGGGCAGGTAGCCGCTGGCGAAGACGTTGTCGACAGCGATGACGTAGATCTGTGAGTCAGCATCGTCCAGCAGCGTGACGTGCGTGTGCGAGAGCTCGATGCCGTGCAGCGCCTGCCCATGCGCAAAGGTCGGCGCGGACTGCACGATCCCGGTCAGAAATGTACCGGCGGCGGCCTGGCAGTCTGCGCCGTCGTCGGCCATCGCATCGCCCGAGCTCACCAGCAGCGCACACAGCGCGGCGCACTGGATGTGGAAATGACGTGGCTTATTCATGCGATTCCTTTCGGGAGTCTCCTGGGCAGCGCGGGAAATTCAGAAGCACGGCGCGATGCTCGTCTGGCACGAACCCCGCGTCATTCCCAAGATTGACCGCGTTCAGGGCCAGGAAAGGTCAGCACTCCCGAACCTGCGCCCGCTGCGGCCGTGTACGTTGTTTCTGGCGCATGGAGGAACCATGGGTCGAGAGACGGACTGCTCGATTCCCGACATTCGGGGACGGCAGGTCGTGGCCGGGTACCGCCATCGAACAGCTCGGCTGATCGTAATGCCTCCGACCAACTGCGGTGCAGCTTGTGGCGATGTTCGGCGCAATATGCGGCCGGCGTTGTCGACGGCCTTCGCCATGTCCATCCCCGCACGGGTGCGAGCCCACGCGGGGGCACACAACTAGGACGGCTCCTTGGCGAAATACTTCGAAGCAAGTGCCTTAGCTTGCCGCATGCCCGTCTCCGTCAGGTAAACGGACTCCGCTCTGCCCTTCGGGTCACTGATGAGTCCTCGTTCATGAAGCCGATCCATCGCGCCAAAGTTCAGACGCTTCCAAACGCGGCCATTGTCAAATTCGAGAGCCCCCAAGAGGGCCAGGATGGCCTCGTCAATCTTGCCCTTGTCGTAGTCCATAGCCTTCACCTCTCAGCATGTGAAGTTGGAATGACGTTGTATCCGCCGCGAAGATCCGTCGACGGCTCTTCGATGGGGGGATCCCCGGGAGCGGACGGTCGCGACCGGCAGGTCATGGCCGACTCCAGCTGTTGCGGTCAAGCCCGGGCCGGGGGGAAGGCATCGCGTCAGATATGAAAGACCACGGCAACGCCGGCGGCAATCAGTGCCGCGCCAATCAGCCACCTGAACCATGGCCGCGAGGCGCTTGGCGAAGAAAACATCTTGAGTACGGTGCCGCCCCTTACGGGCACCCTGGCGCTGCCCAACCAGATGCACAGCACGCCCAAAATCATCAGGATGACCCCAAGGGTGATGCGATGGCTTTCGTCCATGGGGCTCTGTCAGCGAAGTTGAGGCCAGAGGGTAGCGCGAATCAACGGTGCCCGGAAGGAGACGGTCGCGAGCGCCCGCTTATGGCCGACAAGAGCCTCAGGAGGCCAACTGCCAGGCGGGACGAGAGCTCACCACCTCCTGACCGCTGTTCTATTTGATCGGCTCGGGACACGTCGGGGCGACCACCCCCTTGGTACTGCCGCCCCTCATGCAGTACTCGTAGCGCTCGGGATGCGCCGCCTTGTCCGCATTGAAGCGATGCTGCGGATCCCAGCACTTCTCGTCGTCGTTGAACACCTTCCACTGCCGGGCGCATTCCGACTCCGGCGGCTTCGGCACGACCGCAAACGGCGACTTGATCCCCGACGCGGCCAGCGGCGGCGGACCGCTCGCGGTGAGCTTGGTGCGAGCGGCCGCCAGGCGCGCGTCGACATCCTTTTGTTCGTCTTCCGAAAGCGCACGCACGTCGAGGTCCATGCGCTTGGTCGCGAGCTTAGGATCCACCGGTGGCTTGTCGCCGTAGTGCGTGACGCCTTGGTTATCCGTCCACTTGTAGACGTCGCCCGCGTGCGCTATGGGCAGCACCAGCAACGACGCAAGCAGGAAGGCGATGGACTTCATGGGCAGGAACTCCGGAAGGCAGACGAGGTTCGTCGCGAACCTGGTGGATTCTGCTGCACTCATGATCGGCTGAACAGATGTCAAACGAACGGCAGTTGGATCAACCGTCACACGATGTGCGGAAGACTCAACTTTCCGTTCACGAAAGGCTGCTTTTGACCGGCAAGCAAAGGTCGAATTTGAGTAGATGAACGTTCAACGGTGCAGCCCGCGTCCACGGAGGCCGCCTCCCGACAGCCACCCTCGGGCGTGCGAGTATGAGGAAGATTCGTTGAGTTCGTGTCTGGTGCCCTGGCTACCCGCTCCTCGGCCACCGAGCATAGCGCGCCAGCGGAGACGCATCACGCCACAAGAATCCCGCAAGCCGTCGCTCGCCGACGACCGCTCGTGGGGCGACAAGCGTCTCACAGATTCCAATTGACCCAAGCCCTCTACGCTGGGGCAAGCCCGAAATTGAACTCGAGCCAGCCAGGGTCAATTTGAAGTCTTCTTCTTGCGGAAGAATATGGACTTGATGACGTAGAACGCGACCACCAATCCCGCAAAGATCTGGCCGGCCAGCGATCCAGCTTCGCCATCGCCGGCAATGAGGCCCATCACCCCAAGGGCACATACGATGCCGACGATCAACGCCAGATAGCGAAGCCAGCGGTTGCCAATCCTGTTGCCGAAGATGACGGTTAGGCCTGCAACTACAAAACCGATCAGGGCTGCAACAATGGGCACGGAATTCTCCTGGTGGAATTTGTGTTCGCAATCGCCGGAGAAGCGCTTGGATCGTCCCAGAAAAGGCGGCAGGAACCTGTCGCGACGCTGAGCTTGGAACAATCGTGAAGCCTGATGCGTGGCAGCGTGCTTCAACTGCCTCGAAACCTGTCGTTCGTGACCGGCATGTAGTGGCCGATACCGAGCCAATTCGATCCTACGTCAAGCACCGCCGTGCGCATCGCGCTGCGATGGTGCCGCGAGCGCGCATCCAGGCTCATCTCGACTTCAGCTTGTGTCCTCACACCATCGTACCGGCCGTGCTCAGCCTCGTTGCACCAACGCCCATCGAGCACGCTGCCGCCGCGGATGGAGATCGCGCGCATTGAGTCCACGTGCAAGACGTCGATACGGCCCGCCACATCAAAGTACCGCGTAACGCCCTGGCTTGTGACTGATCGCGATGAACAGATTCATCACGACGGCACCTAGCACGGAGTAGGCAACGCGCTTCGGCGGCACCACGGACAGCGACAGCAGCACGATCGTGCAATCGATCGCCATCTGGATCTGGCCCGCGCGCCAACCCTTGGCCTTCTGCAGGTACAGCGAGACGATGGTAGCGCCGCCCAGGCCGGCGCGGTGGCGCGCCAGGAACAGGCATCCCGACCCGAGCAGCAAGCCACCGAGCACCGCCGCGTAACCGGGGGGCAGCCGGTCGATCGCGAACAGCCGCGGCGACCAGGCCGTCATCAGCGGCGGCAGGCTGACGGAGAGAAAGGTCTTGAGCGTGAACTCGGCGTCCATACGGCTCCACTCGAAGACATAGAACGGCAGGTTGAGCACAAAGAACAGCGGCCCCAGTCCGAATTCGGTGGCGTAGTGGAGCAGCAGCGCGGCGCCCGCGGTGCCGCCGGTCATCAATCCGACCTCACCGAACAGCATCAGCGAGAGGGAGGGCGTTCGGCGTCCGACCGCTGTGCGCAGCATAGCTGACGATGGCAGCGAGACGAGCTACGCCGGAGGCCGACCCGAAGCGGGTACTTCGCCCCCTCGGATTGGTCGCCGAAGCGGGCATTCATAGCCGATTCAGTCCGTCGGGCCTGGCAGGCCCTATTGCGCTGGCGACCAAATCCCGCTGCTGGCGCTGATGGATGGCCACCGACGACGTCGCGCCCGATGCGGTCGCCGGTCGCACCACTGCGTGCAGCTCCGCACCTTGCGGGCAGAACGCGGCCAGTTCGTCGCGCACGAAGCTCCAGGCGCCCTGATTGCGGCTCTCTTCCTGGGCCCATACCAGTGTGCGCACGCCACCGTAGCGCGCAAGAATCCGGGCCAACGCTGCATCCGGGAACGGATAGAACTGTTCGAGTCGCAGCAGGGCGACGTGGTCGCAAGCGCCAGCCTGCCGGGCGCGGTGGAGGTCGTAGTGCAGCTTGCCGCTGCACAGCACCACGCGCGTCACCTCGCCGGCATCGGCCTCGTCATCGTCGAGCACGGGCTGGAACTCTCCTTCCACGAGTTGTCCGACTGGCGAGTGCGAAGCCTCTTCTTGGTAAAGCGCGCCCTTGGGGCTGAAGACAACCAGTGGCTTGCGCGTCTCGCAGAATGCCTGTCGCCGCAGCAAGTGAAACATCTGCGCCGATGTCGACGGGCAGGCCACTCGGAGGTTGTCGCCCGCGCACAGGTCGAGAAACCGGTTCAGGTAGGCGCTCGAATGCTCCGGCCCGATGCCCTCGTAGCCATGTGGAAGCAGCAGCGTCAGTGCCGAGCGGTAGCCCCATTTCTCCTCGCCGCCGCAGATGTACTGGTCGACGAAGACCTGCGCGCCGTTGACGAAGTC
>FTIR01003577.1_pt1 | contig 10883 bp, 10 predicted proteins | sample 1658041 | NCBI WGS metagenome assembly FTIR01 (sample SAMEA3914793, study PRJEB12502) | metagenome | biome: forest; material: soil | place: Canada | collected 2011-07-03 | depth 0.3 m | reverse complement strand
CGGACTGCAGCAGGACGCCGCCCCGTCCCAGGACGTGCCACAGTCGTCCGCATCCGCACGCCTAACCCGATCACGCGGACGCCAGCCCTTCCACAGCCCGGCTCAGGCCGGCCTGCAGAGGTTCCCGGGAGAGGCGCTGGACCTCATAGGATGCGGAGCCTCCAAGGAACTGTTATCAGCCCTTGGGCGGTGTGGGCGGCGGCGGCACGTCGTAACCGCCGCCCTGACCGTCCACACCGTCGCCAGCATCGCCGCCCTCATCATCGCCATCCGCCGGCGGCGGCGAACGCAGCGCGAGCTCGTCATCGATGGCCCGCAGCGCCAGCCGCATCTGCGCCGCCAGCTCGATGTCCAACGCGGGCTTGCCTGGCTTGCCAGGTTCGCCGGGCTTGCCACCCCACTCGTCGCGCAGGCCCGCCGCCACAAGCCAGAGAGCCTTGAGTGCCGGCACGTCCAGCTCCGCCAGGCGCGCGATGCCGGCGAGCACCTTGTTCAGCCGGCGCGTGCGGTGCTCGACCTCGAGGGCCGCCAGCGCCTTGCTGGCCGTCTGGACGCGCTCCCGCCACTCACTTGCGTCGGCCTTGGCCGCGGCCAGCGCGGCATCGGCCTGCGCCTGGGCCGCCTCCCGGCGCTCGCGCAGCCAGCGATCAGTCTCATTGAACAAGGCCGTCAGGTGCGCCATCAGCGCGACGTGCGCCGCGTGGCTCTCACGCGCGCGCTTGCGCCGCCAGAAAAGCCAGCGCGCCCAGGCAAGCTCATCGTCCAGCTCCACCAGCCGCACCTTCGCAGCCTTGCGCTCGGATCGACGCGCCGCCTGCTCGGCGGCCTTCGCCTGGTAGGCCGCGTCGTGCTGCATCGACGGGCCGACGCCGACGATGTATGTCATTCCAGCGACGCGCTTTTCGGCCGCATCGAGCTTCGACGCCGCGTCGTCTCTCAGGTCGCGCACGGACGTCAGCTCAGCCTCGATGTCCGCGTCGCTGCGCGCTGCCATCGCGCCCGCGCTGAACCTCTCGAGCCAGCGCCGGCGCTCGTCGCGCCGCTGCGCGAGGGTGCTGGTGGTAGTGGTGGTACTGCTCATGATCTTGCTCCGATCCCTCTCAGGTCCTACGCCGGCGGCCCGGCATGTCATAGTCGGCGCGGCGCGCGCGCTCGGCCTGCTCCGGCGTCGGCTGCACCGCGGGGTGCCGCGCAGCGCGCTCGGCCTGGCGCCGCTGCGCCGCATCGACTGCCGCGCGCAGCGCCTCGCGCTGGCCCTGAGGGTCGCGCACGGGCACGGCGGGAGTGGTCGGCGACGTCTCGACCGGCGCCGGGGCGGGCGCCTCCTGCATCTTGGAGGCCTGGGCCTGCTCGCGCTCGGCAAGCTCCTTGCGGATGGCCTTGAGGCGCGCCGTGACCGCCGGCAGGCGCTGGGCCGCCGCCAGGCCGTCGGCGCCGCCGCTGGCGATCAGCCGGGCGGTCTCGTGCGCTCCTGCCACCGTGATCCGCTCCTGCTCGCGCAGGAGATCTGTGGTCATTGTCATCATGTCCTCGCTCTTGGTAGTGGTCGTGGCCTGTAGCGCCACAGGCGCAGGTGCCGGTGCGGCCTCGCGCCGCGTGAGCTCCGCCCGCAGCGCCTGGACGCGCGCGACCCGGGCGGCGTGCTGGGCCTTGCAGGCTGCGATCCACTGCGGGTCGCGGGCGTTGAGGGCCTGTCGCCACTGATCATGCATGGCGGCGACGCCCTTGCCTGCGATCTCCAGTTGCTCGCTGAGATCTCGCCCTGACAACTTGGCTAGCGGCCTCAGGCTCGTGGCCGTGGGACTGGCCAACGTCGGCGTCTTGGCCAGGCTGGGTGCGTTGGCCAGGGCCTGGGTGTCGCCCGCCAGTTTGGCGGCCGCCTTGGCCGCCATGGCGGCGCTGAGCGCCGCGGGCAAGGCCTCCATACGCTCACAAAAGTCAGCTGCCCAGTCCTGGATCGCTCGCTTGGCATCGATGAGCTCGCGGCCGGGCCGTGCAAAGTGCAACTTGGCAGAACCGCTCGCCTGCGGCTGTGCCTGGGCTACCCAGCCTCCCTTACCAGCAGGGCCTGTTCCCTGCCGTCGCAGTACTGGATGTCCATCGGGTTGTCCCGCGTCCAGGACATGGTCCTTGTCAGCATGCACCACGCCTGCAGCGTCGCGCCGCCGGCCATCCAGATGGCCGCCGGGCAGCCTGTAGCGCAGGCCAAGCTCGCGGGCGGCCTCTGTGCGTCCGTCAGTTGCATCAGCACGCGCGACATTTGCGGTCCGCGGGTCAGCGGCGCGGGCAGCAAGCTCGGGTCGGATTCCGGCCAAGCCATCGCCTCGGGCGGCAGCGGGGCCGGCGTGTCCAGGGGCGGCGTCGATTCGGTGCTGGTCGACTCCGTACTGGTCGGCGCCTCGGTCGGCGTCGACGCCAGGTCGAGAAATGAGAGATCGTCGGTCATGGCTATGTCCAATTGAGGGTGCCCGATCCGCGATCGGGCCGTTGAGAATTTGTGCCCGCTCTGCGCGGAGGCGGTGCCACTCTTGGTTGAAAGAGCGACGCTTGATGTTGTTGTCGCGCGCGCGGGCGGCACGCTTGCTCCAACCTCCGGGCCCGACATGTTCGCCCGGCAGCTCGTCGATGCCGCGATCGGCATTCGAGCGATGGTCGATGCGCTCGCGGCTGCCTGACGCCTGCAGAAAAGAGTTCGCCGCCCGCTCCCATTGCTCGCGCGTCTCGCGCAACCAGTTGGGATGCTGCAGCGCGGCCGTCTTGCGTGCGCCGCCCTCGTCGGCGGGCCTGCCCTTCGGGGCCGCGCGTTTGAACCAGGTTTCCGCGTCGCGTGCGATGCCGTCGAACACCCGCGTGCTGATCATCAGATGTACATGCGCGTTGCGTCCACCGCCCGCGTGTATGGCCCATGTGTACGGCAGCCTCGAACCATCGGGCAGCGTCGTGCGATCCTGGGTAAATCGCTTGGTGAGCTCGATCTGATCAGCGAGCGACAGCTCGCGCGGGAGCGCAAATTCGAGCTCTACAAACAGCTGGCCATTGACGCGCTCGTGGCGGTCGGCCGCCTCCCAATAGGGCAGCGCCGCATCCAGCCTGCGCACGGCCTCGGCATTGGTGGCGCCGCCGGCTTCGCGCGCCCACGGTGGCATGTTGCCGGCCATGGTCGCGAGCACGGCGTCCCGCATGGCGCCGCGCGGCCCGCGCTCGTACTGATCCAAGCGGCAGATGTACCGCGATTTGGCGCCCGCACTCTGCCCGTCGCGACGCGAGCCGGTCTTAAGGTGCAGGTGGTAGATGGCCATGACGATTGCGCGCGCAGGTACTGTGTTTGGTATTCGAATTTGTCGGGGCGCATGCCCCGACCGCACTGAGTTTCGGCGCAGCCGAAACTCTGAAGTGCGCTTCTCACGGCCGAGGGCCGGGTTCGTTGACGAAGATGTTCGCCAGCAAAACGACTGTCAGCCGGAGACGTCGATGCATGATCGCCACGCAAGAAATCGATGTCCAGGCAGCAGTGAAAGCCCCCGCGCGCGCTTGTAGATTCACAACTTGCGTCATTGCGTCAAACGTCGCGAAGCGATGCGCGACGGCCACGGCTTTTGGGGTCTTGGTTGAGACATAACGCACGGCCCGGTTGAATGTCTAGACAACTTGCGTCACGACTTAGTTCATCTTCGAGATTGGCCCTTGCGCGCACTTTTTTTCCAGGGCGGAATCGAGGTGTTGCCAACCCAGAGCACATCGATATGACGACCCAAAATCTCCCTCCCCGCCAGGCCAGTCGCCTAGCCGAAATCGAGCGCCAATTGGTCGACCTGCAGCGTGAAAAGCGCGAGTTGGACAGCCGGCGTATCGCGGCCGATCGCGCCGCGCGAACACGCAGGTGCGTGATCGTCGGGACCTGGCTCGAGGTGAACGAGCCTGCCACCTTTCAACGCGTCGTCGATGCACTAGTCCGGCCGCAGGATCGCGCCGCGTTTGGCCTTGAGCCGCTTCCGGATGTAGCCTCCGAACCGAAGGCCGACGCGATCGCCGATGCAACGTTGGGGCCAGCATGAAACGGCCGGCGCACTTCCCCGCGCTAGGCTGGGCACTTGCCTGCCTTGGCCTAGCCGGCTTGGCAGTGCCCGCACTGGCGCAATCAAGCACGAACGTCGGCGACATCATCTCGGCCGCAAACTCACCCACGGACGCGGCGTCGAGCTTCTTCCGGTTCATCCTGGGTAACTTCTGGGACAGCCCGCTCTCGGCGATCGCCGGCGGATCCACCGGACTGTTCGGAGCGATGTTCGCGATCTACAACGCGATCATCTTCGTGGTCGGCATGTTCTGGGCCAGCTACGGCATCGGCAGCGCTGTCGCAGACACCGCCCAGACCGGCGAGGCGCTCGGCAAGCGGATCTCGCTGGTGTGGCTGCCCATTCGCATGGTGTCGGGCATCGCGGGCATCGTGCCCGTGTTCGGCGGTTTCTCGCTGTCCCAGGTCGTCCTGGTCATCATGGCCACGATCGGAATTGGTACTGCCAACCTGATGACGAATGCCGCGATCGACGCGGCCTCGAGCTTCCAGACGCTCATGTCGCCGGCGGCTGCCGTCGCGTCGTCAAACAAGGTCGACTACCGGGCCCTCGCGCTGACGATCTTTCGCAGCAATGTCTGCATGTTGGCCAGCCTGGATCTGAACAGCGCTTCGGCGGGTTCCTACGCACCGCTGCCGGGCGACCTGATCACGTTCCCGATGCGCACGATCGAGGCCTCGGGCAATTCCGCGACGAACTCGACAAACGAGACGGACTACTACTACGGCAGTCTGAACGATCCGCACGCGTGCGGTGGCTACCGCATCACCTACGTTAATGGAGCGGATCCGACGGCCGCGGCCAACGGTGCGAGCAGCACGTCGTTCCGCACCGGCGCGGTGAATTACGCAGCATACGGCTCGTCCATCACTGGACTGACGACGGCCGCGCAAAGCAGCGTCATGAGGAGCATGACGCAGCTCAATTCGGCCGTCTCGGCTATCGCTCGCCAGTGGTACCAGGATCGCCAACGGGCGGCCGATTCGACTTCGGTGCCGCTTCCGATCGCCAGCATCAACGCCTCCGCCGACGCGGCCCGCGACTTGCGGGTAGCTGTGGTTGCCAATGCCGTCAACTCGGTGCTGTCGGAAGCGAACAGCCCCACAGGCGCCATCCCCCAGCAGGTGGCCGACAAGATGAAGGCCCAGGGCTTCGCCGGAGTGGGCGCCTGGTACTCAGCGTTCTCCGAGGCCAGCTCTGCATTCACGAGTGCACTCGATTCCGTATCGGTCACTGGCGTCTCGCTCGGTTCCATGTTCGACAACAGCCCGAGTGTTCAAGATGCGCTCCGGTCGGTCGACAAGGCGGCGAAGGAAGACGGCCAGGCCGACGATGATGGCGACTCGGCGCTGGCGAAGTGGATGTGCAACCACCTCTTCTCAGCGACCGCCACCGGCAACTGCTCGATGGGCCAAAGCTTCGTCCAGTACGCCATCGACAAGGCCTCGACGGGCACGGGCGGCGGTTCGATCGTGAATCCAATCGTCATGTTCAAGAACCTGGGCGACGATGTCTTGGACATGGCTTCGACGTTGACCATCGCGGTCGGCGCTGCCAAGTTGATTCCGGCGCCGGATGACGATGGGGCGGTTGCCAAGGTCGTCCAGAAGATCCCGGGGATCGGGATCGCGGCCAGCATCGCCAGCAAGATCGCGTCGCTTTCGTGGGTGATCCCGTACTTGGTCGTGCTGGGCCTGCTCATGTCGATTTACGTTCCAATGATTCCGTTCGTGACGTGGATGGGCGGAGTCACGCAGTACGTCGTGATCTTCTGCCAGGGCATCGTCGGCATGCCGATCGCGGCCTTCGCCCACCTCGACGCCGAGGGCGATGGCATGGGGCGGCGCACCGAGCCGGGCTACATGTTCATCCTCAATGTCACGTTCCGGCCGGCGCTCATGCTGTTTGGCTTCTTCATGGCCTCCGGCCTGATGTTGGTGCTAGGCACATTCCAGGCGAGCCTGTTCACGACGGCGATGGCCAACGCCCAGGGAAATTCGATCACTGGCCTCTACTCCGTCATCGGGTTCCTAGCGCTGTTCGCGGTAATGAACATCACGCTCATTCAGAGCCTGTTCAACATGATCTTCCTCTTGCCCGACCAGGTGCTCTCGCTGGTGGGCAACGCCGGCCACATGGCAGACCTCGGGAAGGACGCGGAACACAAGATCCACGCTCTCTTCATGTCGACGGGTCGCACATCTCAAAGTGCGCTCGCCGAGCTGGGCAGAGGGAAGGCGAAGCCACCCGACTCGGGTCGCAAAGCCCCCAGCGCAGGACCCGGCCCCGGGTCGAAGGCGTGACCAATTTTCCGGGCGCGCTGCGCCCCGTTCTTCCGATTCCTCCAACAGCGAGACCCCGATGACGAATCTATCGAACCTGGCGGCCCTTGTCGCCGCGACTTTGGCGATCACACTGGCCAGCCCCGCCTACGCCCAGCAAAGCTCGAGCGGTGGGGCTACTGACTTGACTAGCGGCAACGGCTTCGGCTGCGCGGCCGGCACCACGTACCAGATGGTCAATGGCATCGCGCGGTGCACCCAGCCCACGGCAACGACCGTCGCGGCTTCGTCGTGCTCCGTTGCGGTGCTGACGCAAGGAGCATGCTCCTTCAGCTTCCCCTCGTCGACCAGCGGCTCGACGCCTGCGGTATCGACCAACACGCCTGGCTACACCGGGGCGGCGCGTGCCACGTGCACCAACGGCTCTTGGACCGGCTTGGCCGGTACCTGCGGCCCGAACCCCTGCAACGCTGCAACCGCGACCTACGGCCTCTGCTCGTTCGACCTGCCGGCCGTTGCCAGCGGATCGTCGCCGTCAGTGTCGACGTCCACAGCTGGCTACACCGGCACCGGCCAGGCCACGTGCAGCGCGGGCGCCTGGAGCACGCTGACCGCGTCATGTGCGCCAAGCAACTGCGGTGGCACGGTCACCAGCTACGGCTCGTGCACGTTCGCCGTGCCGGCGCTTTCGAGTGGCGCGTCGACGAGCGTCACGACGCCCACCTCGGGCTACACCGGGTCGATCACTGCCAGTTGCTCGACCGGATCGCTGTCGTTCAGCAGCCAGAGCTGCGCGGCTGTGCCGCCACCGCCGTCGTCACCCTGCGCAAGCGGCACCATGACCTGGACTGGTACTTGCAGTGCGCCGATCACTGCCACGTCCTCGGGCAGCAGCCGTACCTTGACCAACACCGCCTCCGGCTACACCGGCTCGGTGACGTTCGCGTGCAGCAACGGGGTCTGGGGTTCACCGTCGGGCGTCTCGTGCAATCCTACCGGCCAAGTGCTGGTCGCCTGCCCGGCCAACATCTGGATCCGGTCGACCAGCGTGAGTCTGCCGTTGTCGAACGCGAACCCGAGCAACAAGCTGCCCAATGGCAACGCGTACTGCCTGTACCAGCTCAAGCCGCCTGTCGTGAGTGACCGCATGGCGGGCGTCTTCGACCGGGTCGTCGGCAAGGCTGTCGACTTCTTCCCGATCTTCCAGGAGTACCCGGACAGCAGTGGCAACACGAGCAACTCGACGTTTGCGTTCCTGAAGTACGAGCCACGCTATTCCAACAACCTCCACGTCCAGGGCGCCTATTGCGCCAACAACACGAGCGATCCGAACCAGAGCGGTTTCTATCCAGGCACCTGCATCACGGGCGGTGCCGGCGGCTTCGGGCCGATGTGTTTCGTGCAACTGGATCCGGGCAGCAGCCTGGGCAGCTACATGCAGGCCAACGGACTCGGCAATCGCCTCAAAGACGGTGGCTCCGAGCATTGGGGCGCGTACGATTGGGCAACGCTCTGGGTCGACGACGGCACGAACACGTGGTCCGAGGGAGGCCTCTACTCGACGTCGTACGGCTGGTACACCGGCGGTGGCATGGGGCGCTGCATGATCAGCAGCCCGCAGAACGAGGCTCCGGTGGCGAATTCAGACAACCCGCCGCCCATGAACTGAGGAACAAGGTCGGAAAGAAAGCGGGGCGTCTATTTGGACGCCCCGCTCTGCTTCAGGATCTGACCTTCGTCAGTTCGCGCCCGTCGAGAACGACCAGGTCTTCGTCAGCACAGAGCCGCCCGCCTTGAGCGTCGCGGCCACGGTGACGGTGTAGGTGGCGTTCACGTTCAGCGCCGCCAGCGGCACCATGACGGCCATCCCTCTGCCGATGTCACCGGTCGTGTCCGCGGTCAGCGAGACGTTCGCGCCAGCCTGGATCGCCGCGTGGGTGATGATCGCTACCGGTACCAGGTTGCCCGACGCATCCTTCAGCGTGAACGCGGTCAGGGTCGGCACCAGCGTGCCGGCATCCGACAGGTTGGAATAGTCGGCGTTGCAAATGCTGATCGCGATCGGCGTGCCCGCGATCTGGTTCGGGACAATTGCGACCGGCACACGAGGCGTCTCGCCGCCAGGCTGCCATGAGGCTGGAACATTCGATTGACCGGCGTACGGATAGGCCACGATCGCGCCCGAGGCCGGCAACTGGCCGACAGAGTCGTCGGACGCGGTCGCCATGTCGACTACGCACAGCTGAAGCGGTAAGCCTGCGCTGGTCGTCGCGTCAGTACCAATGCCGACATGCGTCATCGGGCTCAGCAGGCCGGCCAGGTGGTAAACCGAGTTCAGCAGTTGCGACACGCAATCTCCGCCCGTGGCGAGCGTCGACGAATTCACTCCTGCGACACCCTCGCCAGCGAGAGCGTACTGGACGCCGGCCGTGTTCAGCCGATCGGTCAGCGACGCGGCGTAGTAACCGGGCAGCGACGGATCTTCAGTGTGGCTTATGCCGTGCTGCGCGTAGTTGTCGCCCAGGTAGGTCGCGTGAGCGCTGGCCGCGGTGTCGATTTGGGTGCTCTGGATCAGCGCACCAGCGCCGGCGGCCTGGCGGGCCGTCTCCAGCTCGGTGTACGCCGACAGTTGGTCGCTGCCGGCCGCGTAGGTCGGCGTAGGCGCCGATGCCACCAGCGTGCCTGAGGTGGGGATGCTCGAACCGCTACCCGAGGCGCTGCCGGTCGACGTTCCGCCACTGCTGCTGGTCGAAGAGGTCGAATCCGAGCCACCGCCACCGCCGCAGGCGGCGAGAGCAGCGACCATCGAGATGGCAAGAGCGACGCGGAGCGGGGCAGAGAGCCGCGAACTCCTAGAAGATTCAAACGGAAATTTAATGAGAGTCATGGTGTGCCCCTCCCTGGGGCCTTTGTGAAGTGAAAACGGCGATCGAAACTAGATCTTCCGAATCCACTGGGGATCTGCGACCGTCCCCAGCAGGGCCTTGTACAGCCGATGCACCCCGTAGGTGACGACCGTGGCAACGACGGCGAGCAGCAGCGAGCCTTTCGACTTGTGCCAGTCCGACCATGCTCCCCAGGTCAAACATGCAGCAAGGCCCACCGTCGAGGCCCAGACAAAGAACCTCGACCACTGGTGCGTGGGGTTCATTGCATCCATGCGAGTGCCCTTGCGCGCGTTGCAGCCGGTGCAAACGATGGCGTCCAACGGGACTGTGGTCCTGCAGAACGGGCATGTGTCGCCGTACGGATCTTCCTTTGTTGTCATGTCACGTCAGCCTCAAGTTGTTCATCAACAAACAAACACTACGTAACTCGTAGTATTCAAAAGTCATCTTAACTACGATTCTCGTAGCCGATTTATGGCGGCTGCGAAGATCCCAACAACTAGTTCACAAAGCGTTTGGTCTCGGCGCTTGAAAGAGGCCCGATTGGCGGCCGGCCTGTCCCAACGCGAACTCGGGATCGCGGCGGGCATCGACCCTTCGGTCGCCTCGACGCGAGTCAACCGCTACGAGGTCGGTGTCCACGCAGCGGACTTCCAAATAGCCCGCCAGCTCGCAAAGGCCTTGAACGTTCCCGCGGCGTTTCTGTACGCCGAACACGACGACATTGCTGCCGTCCTGATCGCCCTTCATCGAGCCCCCGCGGCCAAGCGACGCCAGATCATCAAGTTTGTCCTGGATCAATCCTGATCTGACGGCGAGCGGTCCAGGCGCACTGCGCCGCGCAGCGCCTCGTGCGCCTGGCTCAACGCCCGCTTCGCGTCGATCGCGTCGTCCGCGGCCCGATCGCGTTCGTGCTGCACAGCGGACCACGCCTCCTGCACCGCACCCGACATAGCCCCCGCAACATGACGCGCGGAAGGCGGCACGTCGGCCAACGCCGCCTGCAACGCTGCGGCGAGTGCTACTCGCAACGAGGCCTCGGCGCGCTCTGCCCAGGCGAAAACCTCCTTGGCCGCGTGCTCGGCGGCTTCAGTGCGCTGGACGTCGGCGTTCAGTTGATCGGCTTTAGTCATGGGCACCGCCCTCCTCGATCAGTGCACTTGAGTCTGCAGAACCAGCATCATCTGGCCGGCGTAGAAAGCCCGCGTCGCAGGCGTACCGGCAATGGCCAACAGTGCGCGGATGTCGATCAGCGACAGCGCGGGGTGATAGGTCTGGCGTTGCGCCAGCACGCCGGCGAGCCAGGCGCGCGCCATCGGCGTCGGCGCCGTCCGCTGCAGCCGCTGGATCTCGTCAACCGGATCGCCGACCAGGTCGACCAGATCGAATTGGTGACGCCAATCCGGACGGGCGGACTGCTCAATGGACGTGATCAAAGCATCCATTGCCGCCATGCCGGCGGCGTTCGCTGCAAGCACTGCGACCGCGGAAGTTGCAATGGACGTGTGCGTGGTCATCGGGGACTGACGATCGATGGTGGTCATGGAATTCCTTTCAGGTGGGTTGATCGAGGCTGTTAATGGGCATGCCTCGCGAAGCTGCTTCCTCGCTCCCCGCCTTGGGGCGGGGCGGGGGGG
>FTIR01000948.1_pt2 | contig 10900 bp, 8 predicted proteins | sample 1658041 | NCBI WGS metagenome assembly FTIR01 (sample SAMEA3914793, study PRJEB12502) | metagenome | biome: forest; material: soil | place: Canada | collected 2011-07-03 | depth 0.3 m | reverse complement strand
GCCCCGATGAGGAAGTTGCGCTGCGCGTCCCACTTCACGCGGTAGCCCGCCTGCGCGCCCCAGCGTTCCAGCGTGCGTGCGAGCGTGATGTCCTGGACGAGCACGCTCCAGCGGCCCGAGGCCGGATCGCCACCCGCCTGGCCTCCATAGGGCGCGACCGGGAGTGCAACGACGGACGCCGGCGAAGCGGCACGGGCAGGATGGCCACCGCCCGCGAGGCCGACCATCGTGACGAGAACGAGCAACTTCATCGCAGGACACTCCAGGCAGGGGCAGTGGCGGGACGGGCAACGCGCGCGGACATGGCGATCACTCCGTGGTCGTGAACCGGATGACGTGGTCGGCCGCGATTCGCGCCTGCACCGGGTAGCCCCGCGCGTGCAGGCCGGCCACCACCTGCCGCACCGCATCCGGGAACGACGACGCGTCCAGGCGCATCGAGCCTTCGATCGGTGCGACCCACCCGACGTCCCACTCGAGGTCGTAGCCGCTCGAGCGGGCCCAGCGGCGCAAGGACACGGCGATGTCGCCATCGGCGTTCGCGATCTCGAACGATGGCGTCGCCGAAGGTTCATGGGCCGGCGCGCCGCTGGTCCACCGCAACACGGATGCCTTCGCACGGGATGCACCGGCCATCTCGTCGGCATCGACGAGATGGATGGCACGCGCCGGAACGCCGCGCGCCAGCAAGGCATTTCGCAACGCCTCGGCCCGCCGCGTGGCCAGGCCATCGGCGCCGCCCGCGTCGTTGCGTCCCACGGCCTGGACGCTGGTGTCGCGGCCGATGCGAACGACCAGCGCCGACAGCGCGTCAAGCACTTCCGGCCTCAGCGTGGCGCTGCCAGGCGCGAAGACGACGGGTTGCTCGTGCTCGAACCGCGACGGCGGCGATGCACGGTAGTCGACGCCGGCCGCCAGGCCACCTTCGGCCGAGGCCAGCAGGCGGCCGCCGCCCTCGTCGCGCGGCACGACGGTTTCCTCACCCAGCGCCGCGTCGCCGCGCCGGACGATCGCGCGCGCCCCGCCCAGCACCAATGTGAATTCGCTGGCGACCGTGCGCGCCGTGAAGTACTGGCCTTCGGGCTGCATCACCAGCAGCGCGAGTTCCTTGCCCGCGAACACCGCCGGCATGGGCTGGCCCGGACGCGCCTCGAAGTAGACCTTGCCGCTGCCGTCGTCGAACACCTGGGCCGGCCGCGCGGGCCGGTCGCCGCGGACGGCGTAGCCGAAGTCGTACTGGCCGACGAAGCGCCTGCCGGGCAGGCTCAGCGCGTTGCCGGCCACCGCCAGCAGCAGCGCGGCGCAGAACGCCTGGGCGAAGGGCCGCAGCGCGTTGAAGCAAGGGTTTGAATCGGCTCTCATGGTCGAGTCGATTCTGCGAGCACGCCGAAAAACTGCCCGGCGCCAAACCCTCCTCTAATCGCCCGTTTGGCGAGCGATGGTTTTCAGCATCCGCGGTTCAATGGGTCTCATGCTCATGCGCCAACACCTTCTCGATGCGCCGATCCGGCACCAGCCAGATCAGCGCGGCAATCAGGTACATGGCCTGCGCCAGGCCCGTCACGCAGAACGACGCCACGATGCCCGCGATGTAGAGGACCGGCGACACCTTGCCTTTCCAGTCGCTGCCGAGCGCACGCCGCAGGACACCGTCGCGGCCCTGCGTGCGCACGATCAAGGTCTGCAGGATCACCCAGGAGATCGCCGCCATCATCAGCACCCCGCCGTACACGGCCGACGGCACCTGGCCGAAATGGTTCTCGCCCATCCAGCCGGTGGCGAACGGCAGCAGCGACAGCCAGAACAGCAGGTTCAGGTTGGCCCACATCATGCCGCCGGTGACGGTGGTGGTGGCGTGCAGCAGGTGGTGGTGGTTGTTCCAGTAGATGCCCACGTAGATGAAGCTGATCACGTAGCTCACGAACACCGGCCACAGCGCGGCCAGCGCGGCCAGGGTGTCGCCGTGCGGCACCTTGAGCTCGAGCACCATGATCGTGATGATGATGGCCAGCACGCCGTCGCTGAACGCCTCGAACCGCCCCTTGCCCATCGCCGCTCCTCCGCGCACCGTGCGCCGCTCGTCCATTGTCTCAGGGCACGCGGAGATGGCGCCGTGCCCACCGTCTTTTCCGGCCTTCGCCCGACGGCCCCATCGTTACCCTGCGAGCATGCAGACAGCCACGCCCTCGCTCGCCGCGCCCCCAGCCGCGCTGGGGCGCGCGCACGCCCTGTTCCTGGAGAAGCGCGACGCCGACGCCCTGCCCCACGCCCGCCGCGCCGTCGATGCCTTGCCGCGCCGCGCCGATGCCTGGACGCTGCTGGGCATCGTGCAGCAGCGCCTGGGCCAGCCGCGGCCCGCGGAGGCGGCCTACCGCGAGGCGATCCGCCTGCAGCCCGACTATGCCGACGCGTGGACGAACCTGGGCAACCTTCTGCGCGATCGAAACGACCGGCACGGCGCGCTTCTGGCGTTCCAGCAGGCCCTCCGCCATGCGCCACGTTCGCCGGAGCCGGCCTACAACCTGGGGGTGGCGCTGGAGCGCTTCGGGCTCTGGGAAGGCGCGCTCGCCGCGTTCCAGGCGGCCGTGGAATGCGATTCGCGGCACGTCGATGCGCACTGGAACAGCGCGCTGGGCCTGCTGCGTGCGGGCCGGTTCAAGGAGGGATTCCGCGAGTACGAATGGCGATTCCAGCGCGGCGAACCCGCGCCACGGGACTGCGCGCAACCCGTCTGGGACGGGCGCCCGCTGCAATACCGCACGATTCTCGTCTGGGCCGAGCAGGGCTTCGGCGACGTCCTGCAGTTCCTGCGTTTCGTGCCCGCCGTGGCCCGCCTCGGGGGCCGGGTCGTGCTGGAAGTGCCGGAAGGCCTGCAGGGGCTGGCGGCGCGCATCCCGGGCGTGGCGTCGGTCAGCGTGCGCGGCGCGGTGCCGCCGACGTTCGACACCCACGTGGCGTTGATGAGCCTGCCCCATGTGCTGGGTCTAGGGCCCGCGCAGGCGGACGCGCCGTACCTGCACGCGCACGACGCGCTCGCCTGGCAATGGCGCGACCGCCTCGCCGCGTCGGGCCACTCCCCCGGCCGCGACCTCGCGTTCGGACTGGTGTGGGCCGGCAATCCCGCGCTGCGCAACAGCCACGAGCGGTCGCCCGGATTCGACGCCGTCCGGGCCCTCCTCGACGTGCCCGGAACGTGCTGCTTCTCGCTCCAGAAGGGCGCGGGCTGCGAGCAGCTCGTCGGCCGCGCGCCACCTCGGTTCGTGGACCTGCAACGCGAGATCGCGCACTTCGACGACACCGCGGCCATCATCGCCAACCTGGACGTGGTGGTGACCTGCGACACCGCGGTGGCCCACCTGGCCGGCGCGCTCGGCAAGCCCACGTTCGTGATGCTGCCTCGCACACCCGACTGGCGCTACGGACTCGATCCCCATGCGAGCGCCTGGTACCCATCGATGCGGCTGTTCCGGCAGGCCACGCACGGCGACTGGGCGGGCGTCGTGGCGCGCATCGGCCAAGCCCTGCAGGAGGCAGTCGCATCACTGCCGTCGCAGGCTCTCGGCGCGGTGCATGCTTGAAGCCTGAAGCAGGCCTGAAAGGCGTCCGTCGAACGCCTGCCGGGCAAGCCGATTGCTCATGTGAAAGCCGCCGGGATCGTGAAATCGATCCGCGAACGACCGCTTGCCAGCGGTGCGCGGGCGTGCCGGCTGCCGGCCCGCGCGCACACTGCTCTGGAGGCGACGCCGTCCGCCGGCAGCGCCTCGCAGCGCACCGTTACCGTCAGAACAATCATGAACAGATTCGACCCGCTCCGTAAGTTGATGCACGTGGACGAGGCCGTGAGCCGCTTCGCGATGCAGCCCGGCACGGTTTTCACCAACGGCGTCTTCGACCTGCTGCACCGAGGCCATATCGCGTACCTGGCCGAGGCCCGGCAACTCGGCGACTCGCTGGTGGTGGCCATCAACAGCGACGCGTCCGCCCGCCTCCTCGACAAGGGCCCCGGCCGGCCGATGAACCGCGAGGGCGACCGCGCCTTCCAGATCGCCGCGCTGGAAAGCGTCGACGCGGTCGTGATCTTCAACGAGCCGACGCCCATCGCGTTGCTGTCTCGACTGCGCCCCTCCGTCTACGTGAAGGGCGGCGACTACGACATGAGCAAGCTCGCCGAAGCCGCGCTCGTGCGCAGTTGGGGCGGCCACGCGCTGTCGCTGCCTTTCGTCGACGGCTTCTCCACCACGTCCCTGATGGATCGCATCCGCGCCGGCTCGCGACTCGCGCCGGCCGACGCATCATGAGCGCCGCCCGGCCGCCGGCAGGCGTTGCCTCCGAAGTCGGTCACGCCGCAACCGTCAGGCGGAGGGCAGCGTTTGTGGGCGCCGCGAGGCCGTCGACCGGCACCGGCACGGCGAGCGCCCGGCGGAGGATGGTCCGATGACCGCCCTGCGCAGGGCCGTGTTCCTCGACCGCGACGGCGTGCTGAACCACGATCGCGGCCACGTGAGCCGGCCCGAGGACTTCGAATGGCTGCCCGGCGCGATGCAAGCGCTGCGCACCTTGCAGGGCGCGGGCTGGGCGCTGGTGGTCGCCACGAATCAATCGGGCATCGCGCGCGGCCTGTACGGCCCGGCCGAATATGCCAATCTCACCGCGTGGATTCAAAGCGAACTCGCGCAGCACGGCATCACGCTGGACGGCGTGTACCACTGCCCGCACCTGCCGGACGCGCCGCTGGCCGCCTGGCGGCGCCGGTGCGGCTGCCGCAAGCCCGCGCCGGGCATGCTGCGGTGGGCGGCGCGCGACCTCGGGCTGGACCTGTCCGCCTGCGTGATGGTGGGCGACAAACCCACCGACATCGCCGCCGGCCGCGCCGCCGGCGTGGCCGCGTGCATCCGCATCGCCGACGCCATCGACCACGTGTCCTGCGACATCGCCGACCCGCCCGCCGACTTCACCTGCTCCAGCCTCGCCGAGGGCGCGCGCTGGCTGCTGGAGCACGAGCAGAAGCGTCACGCCTGAGGCGCTTCTCCACGCGCGTCGTCGTAGGCCGCGATCAGGTCGTCGCGCGCCAGCACCGCGGTGCCGAAAGTCTGCACCGCCAGGCCCGCGGCCACGTTGGCCCAGCGCATCGCGCGCCGGACGTCGTCGCCCTCGGCCAGGCGCCAGGCCAGCGTCGCCAGCACGGTGTCGCCCGCGCCCGTCACGTCATGCACCTCGCACACCCGCGCGCGCTCGTGCGCGACGCCCGTGCCGTCGAACAGCGTCATGCCGCCCTCGCCCAGCGTGAGCAGCAGGTGGCTCCAGCCGAAGCGCTCGCGCAGCGCGCTGACCAGTCGTTCGCGATCGCCGTCGACGTTCGCCCCGTACCCCAGCATCGCGGCTAGCGTCGCGAGGTTGGGCTTGACGAGCGTGGCGCCCGTGTAGCGCGACGCGTCGCGGCCCTTCGGGTCCACCAGCACCCGCTTGCCCGCGGCGCGCGCGGCCCGCACCAGCGGCGCGCAGTCGTCCAGCGCGCCCTTGGCGTAGTCCGACAGCACCACCAGGTCGTGCACCGGCAACGCCCGCGCGAAACGCTCGGCGAGGCGGGCACGCATCGCGGGCGGCGGCGGCGTCTCGAAGTCGGCGCGCAGCATCTGGTGGCGGCGCGCCACGCAACGGATCTTGGCGATGGTGGCCCAGTCCGGATCCACCACACGGTCGAAGCCGACGCCGGCCTCGTCCATCAGGCCGCCGAGACGCGCGCCGTCGGCGTCATCGCCCACCAGCGCGATCAGGCTCACCGCCGCCCCCAGCGCGGCCAGGTTGGCGGCCACGTTGGCCGCGCCGCCGGGCCGCTCGAAACGGCGCGTCACGCGCAGCACGGGCACCGGCGCCTCGGGCGAGATGCGGTCGACGACGCCGTCCCAGTAACGGTCGAGCATCGCGTCGCCGACGACGAGGATTCGGGGAGTGTTCACGACGCCATCGTCGCACCGCCGAGCGGCCCTGTCTGCCCGGCGGCACGCTCGTGCTCCCGGCGCCACGACCGAAATCGCGCCGCGATTGCCAGGCCCGAATTTCTTGCGCTAGAATGGCAGGCTTCGCGGTATCCCACTTGTGGGGCATTGCTGAAACGCCGGTGTAGCTCAGTTGGTAGAGCAGCTCATTCGTAATGAGAAGGTCGAGGGTTCGACTCCTTTCTCCGGCACCAGAATCATCGTTATGAATCAACGAGTTATGACGCGCGAAAGCCGACCCGAGGGTCGGCTTTTTCGTTGCGGCGGCATTCCTCGCGGTGGTGGTCGCCGATACCCCATCGTGGACCGCGACGACCCTCCATTGCATGCGTGCACCGGGGCCTCGGAACGGCTGCAGAAGAGGTCGATCGGCTCGCACGCCCCCCTCCGTGGCCAGCGGTGGAAGACGCGGTTCTCGGCTCTCGCCGTACACTGTCGTCCCCACTCAGCGACGGGACGCCATGGCACCGACGCCCTCCGACGAAGACGTCGCCGGCACGCCAATCGAATCGACGGCGGCGCAGGCCACCAGCTCCCCTGAGCCGCGCCGCGCCGGCGCCACGGCCCGGCGCGCCTCGATGTACGCGCTCCCGGCCGGTCACCAACTGCACGAGTTCGAGCTGACCGAGCACATTGGCGAAGGCGGCTTCAGCATCGTCTACCGCGCCCTGGACCGCTCGCTCGAGCGCGTCGTGGCGCTCAAGGAGTACATGCCGGGCTCCCTGGCGACGCGCGACGAGGACACGACCGTGCACGTGCGCAACGAGTCGATGCAGGCGACCTTCGATGCGGGCCTGCGCAGCTTCGTCAACGAGAGCAAGCTGCTGGCGTCCTTCGACCATCCGTCGCTGGTGAAGGTGTACCGATTCTGGGAGGCCAACGGCACCGCCTACATGGTGATGCCGTTCTACGCAGGGTTGACGCTGAAGGACACCGTGCTGGGACTGCCCGGGCGCCCCAGCCAGGCCTGGATCCAGGATGTGCTGGCGCCGCTCACGGAGGCGTTGACCTACATCCACCAGCGCCAGTGCTATCACCGCGACATCGCGCCGGACAACATCCTCATGCTCGCCGACAGCGGGCGCCCGTTGCTGCTCGACTTCGGCGCGGCTCGCCGGGTGATCACCGACATGACACAGGCGCTGACGGTCATCGTCAAGGCCGGCTATGCACCGATCGAGCAGTACGCCGCCATGCCCGACATGGCGCAAGGGCCCTGGACCGACGTCCACGCGCTGGCCGCGGTCGTCTACTGGATGATCACCGGCGACAAGCCCCCGGCGGCGATCGCGCGCGTGCTCAAGGACAACTATGTGCCGCTGGTCGAGCAACAGCCGCCCGGCTATTCGCTCGACGTCCTGCGTGCCGTGGATCGCGGGCTGGCGTTCCGGCCCGAGGATCGCACGCAGACCATCGAGGCGTTCGCGGAGGAACTCGGGCTGCGGCCGGCCAGCTCCGGTTTCGTCACGTCGCTGCGGATCGACGCAGCGCCCGCCCAGCCCGCGCGGGCGCCGCTCGATCGGCCCGACCGCACGGCCACGCCTGCCGTGACACGGGTCGAACCGCGCGCGCAGGACGACACGATCGACGATTCGGCGCCGGACGACAATGCGACGCTCGTCCAGCCAAACGCGAGCGTATCGATCCCCCAGCCGAGCGCTCACACGGCGCCGGCACCGCCGCATCGACCGACGGTTTTCGAGAGGTCTGCCATTGAGCTGCAACCTTCTCCGCGCGTCGAAGAAGCTGCGGGCGGGGACACGCCCGCGACGCCGCCACGACCTTCCGGCACTGACGCGCCATCCCCGCAATCCATTGCCGGCAGCGGCATCGCCCGGCCGGCGCATTCACGCGCCGCGGGCCGGTTGGTGCTCGCAGGCGGCGCCCTGGCGGCCGTGATCGTGGCATTCGGCGCCTGGCTGGCATGGCGCCGTCCCGCGCCGTTGGCGCCGACGACAGCGCACGTGACGGCGTCCCCGGCTCGCGCTCCCGTCGTGATCCCAGCCGGGCCCGTGACAGCGGCGCAGGGCGCCGCGTCTGCCGGGGCTGGTGCGGCGAATGCAACGCCGGCCGAGCCCACGCCCGCGGCCCTCGCGCCTGCTCCCGTGCGCCCGGACGCGCCGGTGGCGACGTCCGCGCGCGAGCGTGCCGCCCCTCCGACCGCGCGACGCGCCTCGATGGCGACCGAGGCGAATGCCGCCGAATGCGCGCGCATCCTGCAGCGCCTGTCGCTGGGCGATACCTCGCAGGAATTGCTGGAGCGCACAACCACGCTGCACTGCAAGTAGGCAATCCCCGATTCGAACCCTCCGTGCCCCCTGTCTGAGCATTGACGCCCGGCAGTGCGCGGCGTTGAATCTCCGGGCACCCGCGGGGGCTCGCCCGAGCATGCCGCGGACACCCCCGAACCATGCGACGGGTCACCGTCCAACCGGCAATCGATGACGCCTGGCCCGCCACGGCCCGCACCGACTGCGAGGAGCCGCCATGCGCGACAGGAGGAAGGTCGAACGATGGGGCATCGCAGCTGGAACCGCGTGCCTGATGCTCGTATCCGCGCTGCTGCATGGCTGCGGCGGCGGCGCCACCGGCACGTCGCGAGACGCGGGACCATCGAAGACCACGCTCACGGTCGACGCCTCCGACGCGGACGGCGACGCGCTGCAATACCAGTGGCGCGTCAACGGCGGCACGGTGCTCAACGCGAATGCAAGCACCACCACCTGGACGCTGCCGGACGGTCCCGGCCTGCATTTCGCGTACGTGACGGTGTCCGACGGCAAGGGCGGCTACGCCCAGCAGCAGTACGCGGTCTCCAGCGATTCGCTGGGGACGGCGGCGCCGGTGCCGGTGCCTCGCACCTACACGGCGGCGAGCGTCGCGGACTTCGATGGCTTCACCGTGCGGCTGCGCTTCCAGATCAGCCCCGGCGACCACCTCCTGTTCACGCCCGCGGGCGGAGGCGCGCCGGCGGAGCGCGCCGTCTACCTGCCGGACGTGCTGGTGCAGCTGCACGACCAGGCCACCCCGCCCAATCTGGTCTTCTCCGGCACGACCGACGTCAGCGGCGAACTGAACCTGCCCAAGCTCGCGGCGGGCTCCTATGCCGTGCAATGCGCCACTTCCCAGAGCGCGCCGATGAACCCGTGCGGCTCGGCGTCCGTGGGCGGCACCGCGACCGTGGGATCGATCTATCCCGTGATCACGCCCGATCGCAACCTGCGCCTGCACGGCCACGTCGCCGGCGCGGATGGCGCCGTCTGCGGCATCCAGGACGAATTCTTCGGCATCCACAGCGCGGCAACGGTGCAGCTCCAGCAGTCCGACGGCACGGCCCTCGGCGCGGCAGTGCGGGTCAATCGCTTCGGCGACTACGCCGTCGACGCGCCGGTGCCCGTCAACGGCAGCCTGAAGCTCGCGGTCGCCTGCGAAGGGCTGCAGGCGACGGCCGACGTGCCGGCGCCGTCGTCGCCGGCCGGCTATGTGAGCACGCAGCCGGTCGAGCTGTCCGTCACGTTGGCCAACCACCGCCCGGCCATCGCCGCCATGGTCGCCAATGGGCTGGACGGCAACGTGCGCGGCGCGATGGTGCTGCCGGAGACCGGCGTGGTGTCGAACAGCCTGCCCGGGGCGCTGCAGTTCCTCAGCTACAAGGCCATCGACACGCGCCTGAGCGGCTGCATGTACTACCGCGCGCTCGGGGCGGTCGCCGCCTGCGACGCGCAGGGCACCCCCAGCGGCGCGATCACTTTCGACGACTGGAAGCGCGCGATGCAGTTCGCGCCCTACACGCAGCGCAACACCGAGGTCAGCGCCACGTACATCAACAAGATGGACCTGAACCTCGTGCGCCAGATGGTGGCCACGCGGGTCGACGCGACGCACATCGCGTTCTATGTCTGCAACCATCCGGGACCGCAGACGCAGGACCAGGCCGACGTCGATGCGGTGCTGGGCGTGGCGCTGGCCAGCCAGAAGGAGGTGGCCTGCGTGGCGATGGAATCGACGCCGAGCGGCGGCGTCAACGGCGGCGCGCCGCTGACGAAGTTCTTCGTCTTCGGGCCCGATGGCGGCCTGCTGACCTCCGTCAACCTCGACGGCCGGGGCGAGAAGTACGTGCCGGGCGCCTGTGTCGCCTGCCACGGCGGCAGCGTGCACAACGGCCGATTTCCCGAGCAGGGCACGCCGTCGCCCTACCTCGGGGCGAACTTCCTGGCGTTCGATACCGGCAACTACCTGTTCGGCTCCGCGAGCCAGCTCACCGAGGCGGCCCAGTCCGAGTCGTTGTACCAGCTCAACCAGTTGGTGGCCGCGACCCAGCCGTCCCCGACCAACGCCACCAGCACGCTGATCCAGGGGTGGTATGCGAGCGGCGCGCACGTGCTGGACAAGACCTACGTCCCTCCAGCCTGGCAACAGGCGGCGAGCCAGCCGCAGGCCGCCAACTTCTACCGCGAGGTGGTCGCGACCTCCTGCCGAACCTGCCACGCCTCGCTCGCGTCGGCCTATGACTGGAACGCCACCGTGCTCACGCCCGGACGCGCCCAGACCCATTTCTGCGGCGGCACCGCCGACCTGGCCTTGAATGCGTCCATGCCCAACGCCTTGATCTCGCGCGACCGCCTCATGCAACGCGCGCAGACGGACGCCGATCTCCAGGGCCTGCTGCAGTCGTTCCTGGGCTGTTCGGCGCCGTCGCCCGACCCGGTCTTCCCGCGTCGCTGACCGCGACCCACCCTCAACGAGGAAATGCCCATGCCGTCCACACTGTCCGGCCATCGCCGCAGCCTTCTCGTGACGGCCTGCATGGCCGTTGCGGCCTGCACGTCGCCCGGCCCGTCGCCTGTCGTCGCGATGCCCGCCGCCGCACCGGCCGTTGCGTCGGCCGCACCGGCGCCGGCGCC
>FTIR01291738.1_pt1 | contig 10936 bp, 9 predicted proteins | sample 1658041 | NCBI WGS metagenome assembly FTIR01 (sample SAMEA3914793, study PRJEB12502) | metagenome | biome: forest; material: soil | place: Canada | collected 2011-07-03 | depth 0.3 m | reverse complement strand
TGCGGCAGCGCGCACACCATCTCGGAGACGCGCAGCAGCAGCTGCTCCAGCGCGGCGATGTCCACCGCGCTGGCGCCGCGCCATTCGAGCAGCGTCTCGGCCACGCGCGCGCGCTCGATCAGGCGGTGCGCGAGGAACTGGTTGAGCGGCGGCAGCTCCATCGCGCGGTCGGCGATCAGCTCGATCATCACGCCGCCGGCGCCGAACACGATCACCGGACCGAACGGGTCGTCGGTGACCACGCCCACCGAGACCTCGCGGCCGCGCCGGGCGCGCGCCATCTTCTGCACCGTCACGCCGTCGATGCGCGCGTCGGGGGCCAGGCGCGCGACGCGCTCCATCATGTCGGCGTACGTCTCGCGCACGCTGGTGCCGCTCATCACGTTGAGCGCCACGCCCTGCACGTCGGACTTGTGGACGATGTCGGGCGAGGCGATCTTCAGCGCCACCGGAAAGCCCAGCTGCGTGGCGATCATCATCGCCTCGGTGGACGAACGCGCGAGCAGCGTCTGCGTCACCGGCACGTGGAACGACGACAGCAGCGTCTTCGATTCCATCTCGGTGAGCACCTTGCGGCGCTCGGCCAGCACGCTCTCGATCAGCAGGTGCGCGCCTTCGATGTCGGGCTTGGCCAGCGTGGACAGCGGCGGCGGCGTCTGCTGCAGCAGGCGCTGGTTCTGGTAGAAGGTGGAGATGTTGCCGAACGCGCCCACCGCCGCCTCGGGCGTGCGGAAGGTGGCGATGCCGGCGTCGTTGAGCAGCACGCGCGCCTCGCCCACCGTGGCGTCGCCCATCCAGCACGACAGCAGCGGCTTGTACGCGCCGGGCAGCAGCGCGGCCACCGCGCGCGCCACCGCGACCGGGTCGACGCCCACCTTGGGCGAGTGGATGGCCAGGATGCCGTCCACGTCCTTGTCGGCGGCCGCGACGCGGATGGCCGCGGCGTAGTGCTCGGGCGTCGCGTCCTCCGACACGTCGATCAGGTCGCTGAGGGCCGCCACGTCGGGCAGCAGCGGCTTCAACGCCGCGATGGACGGCGCCGACAGCCGGCCCAGCTTCAGGCCGATCTCGTTGACCCAGTCCGCGGCCAGCACGCCCGGGCCGCCGCCGTTGGTGACGATGGCCAGCCGCGGCCCCACCGGCCGATAGCGCGAGGCCAGGCACTTGGCCGCCGAGAACAGCTCCACGAACGAGCGCACGCGTACCGCGCCCGCGCGGCGCAGCGCCGCATCGAACACCTCGTCGCTGCCCACCGTGGCGCCGCTGTGCGTCTGCGCCGCCTCGTTGCCGGCCAGCTTGCGCCCGGCCTTGAGCACGACCACCGGCTTGGCGATGGCCGCCGAGCGCAGCGCGCTCATGAAGCGGCGCGCGCTGGCGATGCCTTCGAGGTAGACGATGATGCTTTGCGTCTGCGCGTCGTTGGCCAGGTAGTCCAGCACCTGGGCGATGTCGACGTCGGTGTGCGGCCCGATCGAGGCCACCAGCGAGAAGCCGACGCCGTTCGAGCGTGCCCAGTCCAGCATCGCGGCGGTGAGCGCGCCCGACTGGCAGACCACGCCCAGCGAGCCGGCGCGCGCCAGCGGCCCGGCGGCGCTCGCGTTGAGCCCCAGCTTCGGGCGCTGGAAGCCCAGGCTGTTCGGGCCCAGCAGCAGCACGCCTTCGCGATGCGCGACCTTGCGCAGCTCGGCGGCCTGGTCGGCGCCGACGCCGTTGGAGAGGATCAGCGCCGCGCGGCAGGTCATGCGGCCGGCCACCTCGAGCGCCGCGACGATGTCCTTGGGCGGCAGCGCGATGATGGCCAGGTCGGCCCGGGTCTGCGACAGCTCGGCCAGCGTGCCGGTGGTGCCGATCTCCAGGAAACGCAGCGTGCCAGTGAAGCGCTGCGCCCGGATCGCCTCGGTCAGCGCACGGCCCTGCGCCGTCTGCTGTTTCGCGTCGCCGAGGCGAGCGGCGAAGACGACGATGGCTTCGGGCTCGAGCAGCGGCTGCAGGTAATGCTTGTCCATCCCGCTAGTCTGCGGCAAATCGCGTCGCGGGTGCAGGGGAAGCCCTCGACAGCTGTCGTCCCGGGGCGACGTGGGTTCATCCCTGCGCCGCCGGCCGCACCACCCCGCGCGGCGCAGGCTTGCGGAATACCAGCAGGTTCCCCGCCATCACGAGCACCAGCCCGACCAGCGCCGGCGCCGTCCAGCGGTAGTCCTCCACCACCGACGAGATCGCCAGCGCCACGAGCGGGAACAGCACCGTGCAGTAGGCCGCGCGCTCGGGCCCGAGGCGGCCGACCAGCATCAGGTAGGCCGTGAAGCCGACGACCGATCCCGGGATGGCGAGGTACAACAGCGCACCGACGTAGGTGGGCGACGCATCGAAGGCCATGGTGACGCCGGCCGCCGCGCAGCCGGCCACGAGCGCGACGGTGCCCACCAGCATGCCCCAGGCGTTGGTGAGCACGGGCGTCTCGCCCAGCGCCTGCATGCGCGCGGACAACAAGTTGCCGGCCGAGAAGCACAGCGTGCCCGCCAGCGCGAACGCGAGTCCGCGCCAGGTGTCGGCCGAGGCGCCGTGGCGCGCGAGCTCGGGCCAGAACATCAGCAGCAGGCCGCCCAATCCCAGCGCGCCGCCGCCGACGATCGTGGGCGTGAGCGCGCGCTTGAACACGAGACGCGCACCGAGGGCGTTCCACAGCGTCGCCGTCGAGAACACCACCGCGACGAGGCCGCTGGCGATCGTCCGGCTCGCGTTGAGGAAGCAGATGAAGTTGAAGCAGAACAGGCACAAGCCCTGGGCCGCGACCAGCCAGCGCACCTCGCGCCGCGGCAGGCGCAGCCGGCCGCGCACGGCAAGCCAGGCGAACAGCACGACGGCGGCGAGCGCGAAGCGGTAGGCGATCGACCACGGAATGGGCACGCTGCCGAGTTGCAGCTTGAGGGCGATCCAGGTGGTGCCCCAGATCACGACGGTCAAAGCGTAGAGGACAGGTGTCATGCACCGAGTCTGCGCGAGCAAACGCCGGCGCGATTGCACGTTCCTGCGTTTCGATGCGGCCAGGCGCGCGCACGGACGGCGCGCACGCGCTACAGTTTGCGGCACGCTCCCACCATGCCGGCCACCACGTTGCCCCCACCGCCCGCTGACGTCTTCGACGTCCTCTCGCATTCGCGCGCCCGGCTGCACCGGCGCGCGGATCTGGGCGACGGCCTGAGCGTGGCGCAGTGGTCGAACAGCTTCGACGCGACGCGCTACATGCCGGGCCACCACACCCTGTCGCTATACCAGCGCGGCGGCCACGGCACCTACCGCGAGGATGCCCCCGCGGAGCGCGGCGGCCCGGGCAGGCTGTGCCTGATGCCTGCCGGCCACGAAGTGAACTGGGTCGTCGGCACGCAGCAGACCTTCCTCCACCTGTACTTCGCACCCGACCAGCTCGGCCCGCTGGCGCTGCGCCTGCTCGATCGCGAACCGCGCGAGGTGCGGCTGCCGGAGCTCAACTTCGCCCAGGATCCGGAACTCGGCGAGCGACTGGCACGCCTGGCCGCGCTCGACTGGGACGATCCCGGCGCGCGCATCGCCGCCAACGAGCTGGGCCACGCGGCGCTCGCGCACGTGCTCGTGCGCCACGCCGGGCGTGCACCACGCGGCCAGATCCGCGGCGGGCTCGCGCCCGCGCTGCGCCGGCGGCTCGTCGACTGGCTGGATGCGCGCCTCGAACAGCCGGTCACGGTCGGCGAGATGGCCGCGTTCTGCGCGCTCGCCGAGGCGCACTTCGCACACATGTTCCGCGCCTCGTTCGGCGCCGCGCCGCACGCGTGGATCGTCGCCCGCCGCGTCGATCGCGCCGCAGCGCTGCTGCGCTCGCGCCACGCGCCGTCGCTGGCCGAGGTCGCGCGCGCCACCGGCCACGCGAGCGCGAGCCACCTGGTGCGGCGCTTCAAGGCGGTGTGGGGCATGACGCCCGGCCAGTACCGCGCACTCGCGGGCCGCGCGGCCTGAACCCGTCGACCGGCGCGGTCGGCGCCGGCGAGCGCCCGGCTCAGGCGCTGACGGGACGCGCCACGCGGCACGCGCCGTACAACGACGCCCCCGCGCTGATCACGTTGGCCGCCATCTGCTCCCACGAGCCGTAGCTCCAGGCGTTGAACATCCACAGCGCCGACACCGCCAGCATCACCCAGCGCAACGAGCGGCCGGTGAGGTGGAACACGGCATAGGTGGACATCAGCGACGCGACCACCATCAGCAGCGACGCCCAGCCGCCCCAGGTCAGCACGCCGACGGCCAGCGTCAGCGTGGCGAACGCCGCGAACGCGATCGCGCGCGGGCGGCCGGCGCCCAGCGTGACGGCCGAGGTCGCGGTGCGGCTCGCGCTGAGCACGCTCATGGCCGCCGCCACGTTGGCGCCCATCAGGAAGTTGTTGAGCGCCCACACCATGCCGGCGATGCCCGAGCGCAGCCGCAGCGAGCGCTCGCAGGTGCACACGAGGGCGACGACGTTGAGGGCCAGGGCGCCGAGGCCCGTGGCATGGATGAGCAGTGCGTTCGACATGGCGACGGGCATCGCCAGGGAGGTGGCGACGTCCCGTGGAAGAGATTCCGGGGAGTGCCTTGAGTCTAGGAACGCCGCGCGCGGTCGAACGCCGGATCAACGGCACGACGCCGCCGCTTACCGCAACTGCTTACAACGACTGCCCGGCCGTTGCGCAACGGTCACGGCAGTCGATAGCTCAGCTTGTGCCTGTCGTTGCCGACCCTCGCATCGAGCCCGACCCAGTCGCCCTGGTCGGAGATCCAGAGATCGATCGGCGACTCGCCGCCGCTGATGCGCCAGTCGGTGGCCGCGACGTCCCTGCCGCCCACCGGGATGCTGCCGCTGCCCGCGCGCTGCACCGTCACCGCGTCGACCTGGCCCGTCTGCGGATCGAGCAGGCGCTTCTGATCCCGCAGCACCGGGTTGCAGTACGCGTAGGTCATCAGGCAACCGGACTCGGACTTGCTGCCGCCGTGGGTCGTGATCTCGTTGGCATCGCCCGTCTTCACCAGCCTGACGCTGGCGGCCTTGCCGTCGTCGTCGGTGCTGGACATGAGCCCGGACAGGCACTCGCCCGTCCATTGCTCGTCGGCGTGGTGGTGGTAGCGGTAGGCGTCGAAGCCCAGGAACTTCACCGCGAAATCGGCCTCGCTCGTCACCTTGCGATGGGCGCCGTCGGTGGCCACCGTGAAGCGGTGCTCGCCGATCGGCTTGCCGTCGATGAAGGCCTTGAATGCATAGACTCGGGTCGAGGCCTTGGCGGTGTCATCGGCCGCGTGGCATGCCACGCCGGCCACGACCAGGATCAGCGCGGCGACGAGCTCGTGCTTCATGAAGAGGACTTCTTGCCCGGCGGCCCGGGGATGAAGGCGTTGGTGCGCGCGATGTAGTCGCGGTACGCGGGTCGACGTTCGCCGATGTCCTTCTCCAGCAGCGCCACGCCCGACACCTTCAGCAGCAGCACGGTCATCAGCAACGGCGACAGCACGGTCCAGATCGCCGCGGCGCCGCCGGCGGCCAGCGCGATCAGCCAGACGCCCCACCAGAAGCACGCCTCGCCGAAGTAGTTCGGATGCCGGGTATGGCGCCACAGGCCGCGGTCCATCACCTGGCCCTCGTTGGCGGGGTCGGCCTTGAACGCGGCCATCTGCGCATCGCCGATCGCCTCGAACAGGAATCCGGCCAGCGCCACGCCGATGCCCGCGACGTCGAGCGCGCCGAACCCGTGGTCGCCGGCGAGCGCGGCCAGCGTCGGTGCCGAGACGATCCAGGCCAGCAGCATCTGCAGCGCGAAGATCAGGACCAGGCTCTTGAGCGCGAAGTTCGGCTGGTTGCGCGCACGGATCTGCTGGTAGCGGCGATCCTCGCCATGGCCCCAGTTGCGCCAGGTGATGTAGGCGCAGAGCCGCACGCCCCACGCGAGCACCAGCGCCAGCACGCTGATCGCGCGCACGCTGGTCCACGACGTCTGCAGCGCGTAGACGATCGTGGGGCCGGCGATCATCAGCGACCACAGGCGGTCGACGAGGCTCGCGTCGCGCCGCAGCAGGCTGGCGATCCACGCGAGCAGGGCCAGCACGGCGATCAGTGCGAGGCCGCCCAGCGCGATGGGGACAAGCGTCGTGAAGTCAGGCATCGGACCCTGTCCCGGGAACCGGATCGGCCACGCCGTCGAAGCGGCACGACAGCGCCATCACGAGCGGCATCAGCACCGCCCACATGCAGGCCAGCGTGGCCAGCGCGGCGGCTGCGTCGACGAAACGCGCGCCGCCCAGCCGCACGCCGCCGAGGAACGACAGCGGCCCGAACACGGCGCCCAGCACCGCCGCCAGCCAGGTCCGGCCCTTGAGCCAGCGCAGCGTGACGTTGAGGGCCATCGCGAACTCGCCCCACAGCGCCACCATCCAGTACGGCGCGAGCCAGGCCACGGGCTGGCCGGCGGGATAGGCGACATGGCCTTGCGCCACCACCAGCGACTCGGCGACGAGGCCGATCGCGCAGAGCAGGCCGACCAGCACGAGCTCGGTGGCGGGGCGAGCGGAGATCGCGGCGTGCCAGGCGATCGCGGCCACGACCGCCGCCGTGCCCCACGCCGGCACGCCGTGCGCGACGCCCAGGATGCACGCGAACCACGCGGCCTCGAAGACCGCGAAGTTCGCGAGCTGGCGCAGGCGCGAAGGCGCGCCCGCGTCACGCGCGCGGGCACGTGCCGGGGCGGCCGCATGCGACAGGTTCATGCGCGCCTGGCGAACAGGTAGTGGCTGACCAACCACTGCTGTCCGTTCTCGTAGCCGAACAGTTCGGCCACCGACATGAAGAACAGCCGCCAGCGTTGCCACCAGGCGTCGGCGGCGTCGCCGTAGGTGGCCACCATCAACGGCATCAGGGCCGCGCGCGATTCGTCCATGTTGCGCAGCCACGCCTCGGCCGTCTTCTGGTAATGCGTGCCGTCCCAGCGCCAGCGCTTGATCAGCCGCAGGTCGTCCTGGAAGTTCAGCGCCAGGTCGTCGCCGGGCATCATGCCGCCGGAGAAGAAGTGGCGGCTCATCCAGTCGCTGGCGTCGCGCTCGACGAACGCGTACGGCGCACCCCGGTGCGCGAACACGTGCATGAAGAAGCGGCCTTCGGGCTTGAGCCAGCCGGCGACGCGCGCGAAGACGTGCGGCCAGTTGCGCAGGTGCTCGAACATCTCCACCGAGACGACGCGGTCGAAGTGCCCGGCGCGGGTGTCGAACTGGTTGATGTCGCAGGTGATCACCTGCAGGTTGACGAGCCCGCGCGCCTGCGCCTGCTCTTCGATGTAGCGGCGCTGCGAATGCGAGTTCGACACCGCGGTGACGTGACTGTTGCGGTAGCGGTCGGCCATCCACAGGCTCAGCGAACCCCAGCCGCAGCCCAGTTCCAGCACGTCCTGGCCATCCCGCAGCCCGGCGCGCTCGCAGGTGATGCGCAGCGCGGCGGCCTCGGCCTGCACCAGATCCTCCACGCCGTCGCCCCACCAGCAGCTGCTGTACTTGCGGTGCGGGCCCAGGGCCGCGGCGAAGAATTCGGCCGGCACCTCGTAGTGCTGCTCGTTGGCCTTCTCGGGCAGCAGCGCGATCGGCGCGCGCCGCATCGCGTCGATGAAGGCCTGGTTGGCCTCTTCGGCCGCCTCGGCGTCGCTCGCATGCACCTCGGCCAGGCGCTCCTTGAGCAGGCGGCGGATGCCCAGGCGGACGACGCGATCCGGCACGAGGCCTTGTTCGACCCAGCTGACGGCGCGGGCGGTGGTATTGGACAAAAGTGGCTCCCGGGTCGTTGCGGTTCGTTCTCCTCCAGAGATACGAAGCGTGGCGCCAACCGGATTCAGCGCGGCAACCGGCATGCGTGTCCGCCCTTACGCGACAGGGCTCACGCGGTAGGCGCAGCGGCGGCCGCCCGCCAGCACGTGCTCCACGCGCTCCACCCGCACGCCCGCGCCCAGGCAGCGCGCGAAGATCTGCAGCTCGGAGCGGCACAGGCCCTGGCAGGACGCGGCGGCGGCGCAGATCGGGCAATGATCCTCGATCAGCAGCCAGGCCCTGCCCTGCTTCTCGACGCGCGCCATGTAGCCCTCGCCCGCGCGCAGTTGCGCGAGCCGGCGCACGCGGGCGCCGACGCCGCGCAGCCCGGCCAGGGCGGCGTCGTAGGCGAGTTGCTGCTCCTGCTCGCGCGCCGAGATCAGCCGGTCCACCGCCCGCGGGCCCAGCACGGCCGCCGCCTGGCGAATCAGCTGCACGGCCAGGTCGCCGTGGCGATCGGGAAACCGGGCGTGGCCGGCGGGGGTGAGCGTCCACAGGCGCTTCGGCCGTCCGGGGCCGTCGACCTCGTCGTGCGACGTCACCAGCCCCTGCGTCTGCAGCGCCTGCAACTGCTTGTGCGCGCCCATGGGCGTGATCGCGCAGCCGCCCGCCAACGTGGCCGCCGGCTGCGGGCCGCGGCTCTTGAGCTGGTACAGCAGCCGGTCGGGCGTGGCGGTCATGCAGGCACGGCGCGCGGCGCCGCCTCCGTGCGCGCCAGGCGCAGCATCAACACCGCGGACGTGACGGCCGCCACGCCGCCCAATCCCATGATCCAGCGCGTCGACAGCAGCGCGATCCAGCCACCGACCAGCGCCACGATGACGTTGGACACGCAGAAGATCGTCGACAGCAGGCCCATCACGCGGCCCTGCCCGTGCTCGGCGAAGCGCTCGGACATCCACGCCGGCATCACCGCGTTGTACAGCGCCGTCGGCAGGCCCATCGCCATGATGACGAAGATGCCCGCGTGCCCGGGCAGCACCGCCAGCAGGCTCAGGCAGAAGGCGCCGGCCAGCGCGAACTCCGCCGCGCGGCGCAACGGATGCCGGCCGGAGCCGCCGAAGCGCCCGGCCAGCACGCTGGTCAACGTCATCACCGCGCACTGGCCCGCGGTGACGAACGCGATGCCGCGACTGTCGAAGCCGGCGTTCTGCAGCATCCACAGCGGCGAGAATTCGTAGAGCGTGTTCAGCGCCAGCGTGTACGCCAGCTGCAGCCCGAAGATCAGGCCCAGCGTGCGGTCGGCACGCAGCAGGGCCAGCACGTTGCGCTCGCGCAGCCCCTCGCCCAGGCCGCCGCCGACGGGCTTCGCCGACGCGGCCGGCAGCCCGAGGAACAGCACCGCCATGCAGGGCAGCGTCATCGCCGCGGCCAGCACGAACGGCACCGGTTCGCCAAACGGCAGCGTGAGTCCGCCCACCAGCGGGCCCAGCAGCCAGCCGGCGTACATGCAGGCGTTGAGCAGCGCGAACGCGTGCGTGCGGTCGATCTGCTCGTGCAGGTCGGCCAGCATCGCGCGGGCGACGGCGACGTTGCTCTCGACGAGGCCGGTGGCGAACCGCGCCAGCACGAACAACGGGTAGTTGCGCATCACCAGCGCCGACGCGGTGAGCAGGTGGCCGGCCAGCGTGGCGATCAGCGTGACGGCCAGGACGAGGCGGCGACCATGGCGATCAGACAGGGGCCCCGAGAACAGGCTCCCGATCAGGATCCCCGACGGATTGGCCGCCAGCGCCATGCCCATCAACACCGGCGGGGCCAGCCCTGCGAAGTGGGTGAACGCATCCACCGGGCCTTGCATGAAGATCGGCGCGAGGATCGGGTACGGCATCGCGACGCCGACGGTGCTCATCAGGCCCAGGAGGCAGACGGCGGCGAGGATCCAGTACGGGTGTCGGACTTGTCCTGTCGCTTGCTTTGCCGTTGTCGTTGTCGATGCCATGTCTTGCATTGTCTCGTTGTTTATAAACTTTTTGTTTATTAACCGCGTTGTAGGTGGGCGACTTGGATCGGCTGGCCATTCATTCCTTCCTTGCGAATCGAAGTCCCCACCGCCCGCGCTGGTGCCCGCAGATACATCCCCGCGAAACAGCGAAACAAAGCGAAATCCGAACTGCGCAGTCAGTCACGACATCGACGTGAATTCTTTTCATATACCCCGCCCCGTGTCCAAACATACCCGGAACTGGTCATTGCCAAGACGCCGGCAAGGCGTAAACTCGCGTTCGCTCCGGGGTGCATCCGACAAGAGATGCTGAGACGACCAATGGATGGGTAATCTAGGTCGAACCCGAGAACTTGAACCGGCTAGTACCGGCGTAAGGAGAGCTGCACACGTCCGCAAGGAGATGCCAGTCTGGCGTCGCCCTGCAAGCGTCGGGGCACCATCCGGAGCAAGAAGTCTTACTTTTGGACTGGAGCCCAGATGACCTTGCCTTCCGACCCTCACGCCGCGCTGCCCGCCCAGCCCACCAACGCCTCCGCCGCCGATGCGTCGGATGTCCACGATTGCGGTCATGCCGCCTCCACGTCGCGCCAGCCGCTGCCCGCCTCGCGCAAGGTGCGCGTGCAGGGGCTGCAGCCCGGCGTCAGCGTGCCGATGCGCGAGATCGCGCTCACCAACGGCGAGAAGGTCACCGTCTACGACACCTCGGGGCCGTACACGGACCCGACCGCGTTGATCGACCTGCGCCGCGGCCTGGAGACCGTGCGTTCGCGCTGGATCGCCGGGCGCAGCGACACCGAGCCCTACGCCGGTCGCGCCGCCGCGCCGGTGGACGACGGCCAACGCCTGCGCGCGCCGTCGGCCGGTGCGGTTGCCGCCCGCATCGCCTCGCTGCGCCGCGAGGCCGACGGCCTGCAGCGCACGCCGCGGCGCGCCGTCCCCGGACGCAACGTGACGCAACTGCACTACGCGCGACGCGGCATCGTCACGCCGGAGATGGAGTTCGTCGCGCTGCGCGAGAACGGCCGCCACGAATGGATGGCCGAGTACGCGAGCAACGCCGAGCGCGAGCAGCGTCTGCGCGGCGATTCGCGCGGCGCCGCGATCCCGCAGCGCATCACGCCCGAGTTCGTGCGCGACGAGGTG
>FTIR01000665.1_pt4 | contig 10984 bp, 9 predicted proteins | sample 1658041 | NCBI WGS metagenome assembly FTIR01 (sample SAMEA3914793, study PRJEB12502) | metagenome | biome: forest; material: soil | place: Canada | collected 2011-07-03 | depth 0.3 m | reverse complement strand
TGCAGGGCGGCGACGTGACCACCGCCACCGACGTCTACGCGCTGGGCGTGCTGATGTACCTGCTGCTGGGCGGCGACCATCCCACGGCCGCGCCCACCGGCGCGCCGCTGGACCGCATGCGCTCGGTGATCGAGACGGTGCCGCGCCGGCTGTCCGAGGCCGTGCTGCGGCGCGGCGGCCCGAAGGCGCGCTGGTCGCCCGAGTCGCGCAAGCTCTCGGGCGAGATCCGCGGCGACATCGAGACCATCGTGGCCAAGGCGCTGAAGAAGGCGCCGTCCGAACGCTACGCCAACGCCGCGGCGATGGCCGACGACATCCGCCGCTACCTGGGGCGCGAGCCCATCGCGGCGCGCCCCGACACGCCGCTGTACCGCGCCACCCGCTTCGTGCAGCGCCACGCGGCCGGCGTCGCGATGGCCGGCGTGGCCGTGACGGCGCTGGGCGCGGGCATCGGCGTCGCGCTGTGGCAGGCGCGCGAGGCGCGCGCCCAGCGCGTGCAGGCGGAAGGGCTGGTCGAATACATGATCGGCGACCTGCGCAAGAAGCTGCAGCCCGTGGGCCGGCTGGACGTGCTCGATGGCGTGGGCGCCAAGGCGCTGGCCTACTACGCGGCGCAGGACCTGTCGCGGCTGGACGCCGACTCGCTCGGCCGGCGCGCCCGCGCGCTGCACATGATCGGCGACCTTGCCGTGCAGCAGGGCAAGCTGCAGGACGCGCAGCAGGACTTCGCGCAGGCCGCGGCCACCACCAGCGAGCTGCTGGCGCGCCATCCCGGCGACGCCCAGCGCATCTTCGACCAGTCGCAGAGCGAGTTCTGGGTGGGCTACGCGGCGTGGCAGGGCGGCCGCCTGCACGATGCCGAAGCTTCCTTCCGGCGCTACGGCGACATGGCGCGGCGCATGGTGCTCGCCCAGCCGGACAACCACGACTGGCTGCTGGAGCGCGTGTTCGCCGGGCAGAACCTGGCGATCGTGCTGCTGGACCTCGGCCAGGGCCAGGCGTCGCTCACGATGTCCAAGGAGGCCCGCGCGCAGGCCGCCGAACTCGTGAAGACCCACCCCGAGGACGCCGTCAGCAACGCCAACGTCATCGGCTGGGGCGCGCGGGCGCAGGAGTTCCTGGGTCACTACGACGAGGCCATCGCCGACGAGAATGCCAAGATCGGCGCCGCCCTGCACGCGCCCGACGCGGACAAGAACCAGGACGTGCAGTACCTGGTGGGCAACGGGCACGCCGAGATCGCCACGTACCTGCGCAATCTCGGCCGCGTGGACGAGGCGCAGAAGATGGAACGCCGGAGCATCGCCGAACTCTCGAAGCTGGTGACGCTCGATCCGAGCAACACCGACTACCAGAGCGAACTGGTGGGCGCCCGGCTCGCGCTGGCCGGGGCATTGGCGGACTCCGGCGACCATGCGGGTGCCAGGGCCGAACTCGCGACGGCCGACGGGCTGCTGGACGCGCTGCTCAAGCGTCCCATTCCCAAGCGCGCCTGGCGCCTCATCTACAAGGGTCGCGCCTTCGGCCTGCAGGCCCGCCTGGCCGATTCACCGGGCGAGGCCGCGGCCGCGCGGGCGGGCCTGGAGGCCTACCTGGCCGACGTCGCGAAGTACGAGCGCCAGGGATACGAAGTGCCCGCCGGGAGCGCGTATGCGGTGGCAGAGGCGAACATTTCCCTGGGCGACCTGCTCGCCCGGACCGGCCGGGCCGCGCAGGCGCAGGATGCCTGGCGCGCGGCGGCCGCCCGCCTGCGCCCGCTGGCCGAACAACTGATTCCAGCGGCGATGACGCAGCTTGGCCAGGCTGACTTTCGACTCGGCGGCACTCAAGACGCGCGCGCCTGGGCCGATAGGGTCATGGGTACGACGTATCGGCACCCCGCATTCGCCGATCTTCAGCAACGACTCGGGCAGGCGCAGACGCCGGGGCAGACGCCGCAGCCCACTTCAAGGGAAATTCATGCCGCAAAAGATTGACAACCCCGTAGTTCCTGTCTCCGTCACGGTGTCGACGAACCCCGACGGAACGGTGGACATCCAGTGCTCGCCCAACCCCGTGCAGGTCAACGGCTTCCAGACCTTGCTGACGTTCCACCTGGACTCGCGCGGATACCGATTCCGCACGCTCGCCGCCATCGAGCTCGACGCACCCGATCCCGATTTCCCGTACCCGTCGTGGACGGTCGCGCCGACGCTCGCCACGCTGGTGGACCTGTGCAACACGCAGCAACTCTTCAAGTACACGGTGCACGTCGTGGACACGATCACCGACGTGGAATACAGCTACGACCCGATCATCAAGAACGGCGACGGCGGTGGCGGCCCCGGCAATCCCTGATCAGTCCCGGTACAACTCCGCGACGGCTTCCACCCGTTCGAGCAGCGCGCGGCGCAACGCCGCGGGCTTGAGCACCTCGGCCTGCGCGCCTAGGCGCAACACCTGGGCGGCGGCGTGCGGGATCGATTCGATCGGAATCGTCACGCGCCGCCAGCCCGATTCATCCGGCGCGCCGGCCGACGCCTCGGCCGCCTGCGACACCGACGCGCCGAGGTCGCGCAAGGCCTTCAGGCCCGCGGCCGTCACGCGCAACTGCGCCGTGTCCACGGCCAGTTCCCTCTCGAAACGCTTCGTCGATGCCTGCCACCAGGCGGCCAGGTCGAACGAGGCCGGACGCTCGAACGCCTCGTCAGTCGGCTGCAACTCGAGGATGTTCGACAGCCGGTAGGTGCGCACCCCGTTGCCCACCTGCGCGGCGAGATACCAGATGCCGGCCTTCAGCACGAGCCCCAGCGGGTCGACGCGGCGCGACACCTCGCCCTTCCAGCTCTCGTAGCGCATCGCCACGCGGCGCTCGCTCCACACGGCCTGCGCGATCGCCGGCAGGTGGTCGGTGGCCGACGGGCCGCGGTACCAGTCGATCGGGTCGAGGTGGAAGCGCGCGCTGACGCGGCGCGCGTCCTCGCGCCAGCCATCGGGCAGCGCGGCCAGCAGCTTCAATTGCGCCGAGGCCATCGCCTCGCCCAGGCCCAGCTCGGCCGCCGGGCCCGGCAGTCCGCCGAGGAACATCGCCTGCGCCTCGGGCGCCGTCAGTCCGTCGACCCGCGTGCGCCAGCCCGGCTGCAGCTGGAAGCCGCCCAGCCGGCCGCGGTCGGCCCAGATGGGCACGCCGGCGGCGCTCAGCTCGTCGACGTCGCGGTGGATGGTGCGCACCGACACCTCCAGCGCCTCGGCCAGCGCGGTGGCACTGACGCGGCCGCGCGACTGCAGGAGCATCAGGAGCGACAGGAGACGGCTGGCACGCATGGACGAGAGTCTGCCTCAAATACATGACATGCCTTGTCATCTATAGCCTGCGACCATGGCGACATCACAGATCCGAGGAGTCCACGCCATGTCCCTTCCCATCGCCGCCGACGCGCTCGCCGTGCTCGAGCTGCGCCAGTACACGCTGCACCCAGGCCGCCGCGACGATCTCATCGCGCTGTTCGAGCGCGAATTCATCGAGCCGCAGGAAGACGCGGGCATCACGGTCGTGGGCACGTTCCGCGACCTCGACGACCCCGACCGCTTCGTCTGGCTGCGCGCCTTCGCCGACATGCCCGCGCGCGCCGACGGCCTCGGCGCGTTCTACGGCGGCCCGGTGTGGAAGCGGCATCGCGAGGAGGCCAACGCCACCATGCTGGACAGCGACAACGTGCTGCTGTTGCGCCCGCTGGTGCGCGACCAGGAACTGCACGCCGCGCTGCAGCCGCGCCCGCCGGCGGGCGGCATCTTGCCTGCCGGCGATCCGCCGCCGGCGGGCGGCATCTTCACGATCACCGTCTGCCCCTTGCGCGTGCCGGCGGACGACGCGCTGGTGCACGCCTTCGACCAGTGCATCCATCCCTGGTGGGTGGGCGTCGGGGGCGACCTGCTGGCCTGCTGGGTGACCGAGGCCTCGCCCAACAACTTCCCGCGCCTGCCCGTGCGCGAGGGCGAGTCCGTCATCGCCTGGCTGACCCGCTTCGACGACGAGGCCACGCAGCAGCGCCACGCCGCGCTGCTGGCCGCGTCGGGCTGCCTCGCGCGCCCCGAGTGGCGCGGGCTGCTTTCCGGCGAGGCGACGCAGTTGCGTCTCGCGCCCACCCCCCGTTCGGCGCTGCGTCGCCGCCAATCCTGAAGGAGCCCGCACCATGACCACGCAATACACCGGCCGCCCCCGCGACTTCGACTTCCTCGCCGGCGGCACCTGGCTCGTCGCCAACCGGCGCCTGCGCCAGCGCCTCGTCGGCGGTAGCGACTGGATGTCGTTCGAGCACAGCTTCAAGGCCCAGGTGTTGATGGACGGCCAGGTGTCCATCGACGAGAACGTGTTCGCCAGCGAGGGCTTCACCGGCCTCACCTTCCGCACGCTGGACGTCGCGGCGCGGCAGTGGGCGATCTACTGGATCAACAGCCGCGACGGGCTGGTGCAGCCGCCGGTGCGCGGCGGCTGGGACGGCGACCGCGGCGAGTTCTTCGGCGACGACGAGGATGCCGGCCGCCCGGTGCACGTGCGCTTCCTGTGGGAGCGGCTGGGTCCGGACACGGCGCGCTGGTCGCAGGACTTCGCGCTGATCGGCCAGGACGGCACCGCGGACGGGCCGTGGGAAACCAACTGGGTGATGGAGATGCGCCGCGTCAGGGCGTGAGCCCGAATTTCTCGACCAGCCGGACGACCGTGCGCCAGTTGCGCGTGGTGGCCGGCTCGCCCAGGTGGCGCTCCAGCCACGCGTTGGGCGAGCCGGCCGAGGCGCCGATCCAGCGGCTGATGCTCAGCACGTGGGTGTCCTCGCCGCGCAGCAGCTCGAGGTCGCCGCGCGCCGTCGCGAACGGCAGCGCGGGCAGCGCGCGGCGCGGGGCGCCGAGGAAGCTGATGCAGCAGGCGTCGCGGCCGTCGGCCACCCGCCCTGCGAACGGTTCGGCGGCGACGAGCGCCGCGAGCTCGGCCACGCTGCGCACGAAGACCGGCTCGCGCATCCCGCAGCTCGCGCGCATCGCCTCGCACGCGCGCGCCGCGACCCCCCGCGCCCGCATCCCGGGTGCGGGCGCGAAGACCAGCGTGCCGTTGACCTGGAACGACCGCGCAGTCGCCGCGCCGGACACCAGGAACGCCCATTCCAGCTGCTCGCGCGTCGGGCTCCCGGGCCGGCCGAGATTGACGTTGCGGAAGAAGGCGGCGTGCATCAGGACGCGGCGCCGAACTCGGCCAGCGATCGAACGTAGGCGGGATCGTCGATGATGGTGTTGTGGCTGGCGCCGGGCACGACCACGCAGCGCACCTGCGCGGCCGGGAAGCGCGCGCGCAGCGCCTCGGTGCTTTCCGCGGGGATCGTCTCGTCGCGCTCGGCCCGCAGGATCAGCACCGGCGCCTTGATCTTCGGCACGTAGCGCCACGACTCGTACTTGTCGATCAGCAGCCAGCGCACGGGAAAGAACGGGAACGCGCGCTGCGCGATGCCCAGCAGGCTGTCGTAGGGCGTCACCAGCACCAGCCGCGACACCGGCCGCGTGCTCGCCAGGCGCGCGGCCACGCCGGAGCCCAGGCTGCGGCCGACGACGATCACGTCGGGATGCAGCGCGTGCACCTTGTCGAACAGGCCGGCCGCGTCGGCGGCGATGTCGGCCTCGTTGGGCGTGCCGGCGCTGCCGCCGTAGCCGCGGTAGTGCAGCATCACGATCTCGCGGTCGGGAAACGCGGCCAGCAGCGGGCCGACGCTGCCGGACACGTCCTCGGCATTGCCGCCGAAGTACAGCACCGCGCCGGGGCCCTCGTGCGGGCGCACGGTCAGCTGCAGCAGCGTGCTGCCGCTCTGGAAGGTGCCGGCCATCTCCGTCGGGCCGAGGCGGCGCGACGTGGGGAAGTACTGGAACGCGCGCTGCTTGAGGTACAGCGCGAGGCAGCAGCCGAGGTAGAGGACGACCAGGGCGGCGAGGGTCAGGATCAGCATGCGCTTCACGAACGGCCAGGGGCGGGCTGCGACGGTGCGGGCCATTCTGCCTGCGAACGCCGGTGCGCCCCGACAATGGCCCGATGTCGATCGTCCGCCTGCTCGCCCTCGCGCTTGCGCTGCCGTGCGTCTGCGCCGCCGTGCGTGGCGCCGATGCGCCGCCGGCCGGCGGCATCGCCTGGACGTGGGACGGCGCCCGCGTGCCGCGGCCGATGCCGGCCGAGATCGCGCCGGTCGTGCGGCACATCCTGTTCCGCGGCACCCAGGTGCTGGTGCGCCCCGGGCATCCGCCGCACGGGCTGCCGCCGGACGTGCGCGTGACGCCGGTGGTGCACGTCGAGATGAGCGTCGTGCGTCCGCCGGTGGACGTCGACGCCCACGAGTCGATCGTCGTCGACGCGGTCGTGCGCGCCGCCGCGCGCTCCACTTCGGGCTGGGTGCAGCTGGACCTCGAGGCGCATCCGTCGCAGCGCGCGTTCTACCGTCGCCTGGTGCGCGACCTGCGCGCCGCGCTGCCGCCCGCCACGCGACTGAGCGTCACCGCGCTCGCGTGGTGGTGCCGCTCGAGCGGCTGGCTGGACGACCTGCCCGCCGACGAAGTGGTGCCGATGTTCTTCCGCATGGGCCGCGACGGCCCGGCGATGCGCGCGATGCTCGCCACGGAGCCCGATCGCCTGCACGCCCGCTGCCGTGGCGAGGCCATCGGGCGTTCGCTGCAGGAGCCCTTCCCGCCCGCGGCGCTGCCCTCCTTCCGACGCACCTACTGGTTCGACGATCGACACTGGACCGACCCGACTCCCACGCCATGAACCTGCCCCGCCGACCCCATGCCCTCGCCCTGGCCGCGCTCACACTGTTCGCGGCGCCCGTCGCCCTGGCCAGCGGCGGCGGTGAAGCACCGCAGGACGAACTCGTCTCGCGCTTCGCCCCCGACTACGACCGCGACCAGATGCTGCACGGTCACGTGGGCATCGTGCTGCCTGCCTGGGATCGCGCCTCGCAATACCTCGCCTGGCGCGCCATCGTCACCGGCGGCAAGGCACCGCCGGGACTGAAGCCGGCGGCCAGGGCGGCGAGCGACGTGCCCGCCGGATGGAGCGACGCCGCCAAGCCCCCGCCCGCCGCGATCGGCGGCGTCGCCGTCCCCGCCATCAACGCCAATTCGAGCTTCGACCGCCCCAACTGCAGCCCCGACGCGCAGAGCTTCGCGGCCGCCCAGCTGGCCGCCATCCAGGCGCGGCCGGATCGCACCAAGGCGCGCGTCGACGCGTGGATCGCGGCCCAGACGCAGGTCTTCAAGCTCTGCGAGCGCGACCCGCTGGAGGTGCTGGCCGCGCCCGATCCGCTGGTCGAGCCGCTGCCCGCCACGGAGCCCCCGTACTGGCGCCAGCTGCGCGAGTACCAGGTCGCGGCGGCCGCCTTCTATGCCGCGCACTACGCGCAGAGCCAGCAGGCGTTCGCGCACATCGGCCGCACGCCCGGACATCCGATGCAGGGCTGGGGCGCGTACCTCGCGCTGCGCTCGCACCTGCGCGCCGTGCAGCTGCCGACCACGCCGCCGCCCAAGGCCGGCGCCGCGACCCGCGCGCCGGCGCGGCCGGAGCAGCTCGCCGACCTGGCGGCGATCCGCAAGGAAGGCGCGGCCATCATCGCCGACCCGGCGCTCGCCCCCGTGCACGAGGCGGCCGCGGCCACGCTGCGGCGCGCCGCGTTCCTGCTGGCGCCCGGCCGCCGATACGCGGAACTGACCGCCATGCTGTCCGACCTGAACGCCGACCCGTCGCGCGACGACGCGCTCGACGACTGGCAGCTGATCGGATCCTCCAGCGCCGAGTCCGTGTCCGATGAACACATGCTCGAGGCGCTGCTGGAGGCCCATCCGTGGTTCGACTGGGTGAGCAGCCTGCCGCCGCCCACGGACGCCGTCGCCGTGCCGGCGCGCGCGGCCTCGTCCACCTGCCCGGCCGATTGCCAGCACGCGAACGAGGCGTTCGCCGATCGCAAGGGGGAGGCCGGCCAGCGCCGCGCCTGGCTCGTGGAGGCCTTGATGTTCGCGTCGCCGCCAGCGCCGGCGCTCGAGTCCGCCGCGCAGGCCTTGCCGCCGCAGGCGCCCGAGTACGCCACGGTGCGCTACTACCTCGCCGGACACCTGGCCGCATCGGGCCGAGCCGATGCGGCGCGCGCGATGTCGGAGGGCCTGCTGGGCCGGCTGCAGGCGAGCAAGCCCTTGTCCACCAGCGCGATCAACCTCGTCACGCAACAGCGCTTCGGCATGGCCACCTCGGTGGCGGACGCGTCGGCATATCTGTTGATGTTCCCGGTCGCCTCCACCAATCCCGACACCGGCGAGCGCGCCGACCCGGCCGCGGCCGTGCTGGCCCCGTCGGACGACGGCATCCGCTGGCTGGATCGCAGCCTGTCGGTGGCCGACATGCTCGCGCTCGCGAAGTCGCTGAAGACGCCTTCGCCGTGGCGCAGCCGCATCGCCGTGGCCGCGTGGATGCGCGCCGACCTGCTGGGCGACGCGTCCGCGGCGCTAGCGGCCGCGTCGCTCGTCGAGCAATGGGTGCCCGCGCTCAAGCCGGTGGCGCTGCGCTACCGGTCGACGCCCGTGGGGCCCGAGCGCCAGCACTGGCTCGTGGTGAGCGCGCTGCGCCACGGCCTGTCGCCGGACCTGCGCCGCTACAGCCGCGACGCCGACGCCAGCTACCCGGTGGCCAAGCCCGACGAGACCGTGGCCGACATGTGGTGCCGCATCGGCGACGACGAGCTCGACGACGACGCGGCCGCCGCACCGGGCCCACGCAAGAGCCGGCTGCAGCCGCCCGAGGTGACGGCCGATCCGGCGCGCCGCGATGCCGAGCGCGCGCGCCTGCTGAAGACGCACTCGGCCACCGGCTTCGTGGGCCAGCACGCGATCGCCTGGGCCGGCTCGCACCCGGCCGACAAGGACCTGCCGTGGCTGCTCTACGTGGCCGTGCAGTCGTCGCGCGGCGGCTGCCTGGATCCCGACCACACGGCCATCTCGAAGAAGGCCTGGCAGATCCTGCACCAGCGCTTCCCGCGCAGTCCCTGGACGGAGCAGACGCCCTACTTCTACTGACCCTCAGGCATGGTGCGGCGCACCACGGATGCGGTGTTCCAGGCCGGCACAGCCTTCCCGTGACACGGCGCGACATGATGCCCTCGCCGTGTGTCCGTCCGTCGGTGTCTACGTGGACGGCATGACGCCGTCGCGGCCTTTGGAGGCCTTGTTGACAGGTTGGCACGCGACTCGCAATGTGGGTGTCCGGCAGCTCCCGCGACGACGCCCGTGGCGTTCGCGCGCGAGCCTTGTTCCCAAGTCGAACCCAGATCAGGAGACTCGCAATGGACATGCTCGAACCCGGCCGCTTCGGCTTCGCCGTCAACTTCAAGAAGCGCTACGGCAACTACATCGGCGGCGAGTGGGTGCCGCCCACCAAGGGGGAATACTTCGAGAACATCACGCCGGTCACCGGCCGCACGTTCTGCGAGATCCCGCGTTCAACCGCCGAGGACATCGAGCGCGCCCTCGATGCCGCGCACGCCGCCAAGGTGGCCTGGGGCAAGACCTCGCCCACCGCGCGCGCCAACATCCTCAACAAGATGGCCGACCGCATGGAGCAGAACCTCGAGCTGCTCGCCACGGCCGAGACCTGGGACAACGGCAAGCCGATCCGCGAGACCATGGCCGCCGACATCCCGCTGGCCATCGACCACCTGCGCTACTTCGCCGGCTGCGTGCGCGCCCAGGAAGGCGGCATCAGCGAGATCGACGACACCACCTACGCGTACCACTTCCACGAGCCGCTGGGCGTGGTGGGCCAGATCATCCCGTGGAACTTCCCGATCCTGATGGCGATCTGGAAGCTCGCGCCGGCGCTGGCCGCGGGCAACTGCGTGGTGCTGAAGCCCGCCGAGCAGACCCCGGCGTCGATCCTGGTGCTGGCCGAGCTGGTGGGCGACCTGCTGCCCAAGGGCGTGCTCAACATCGTCAACGGCTTCGGGCTGGAGGCCGGCAAGCCGCTGGCGTCCAACAAGCGCATCGCCAAGATCGCGTTCACCGGCGAGACGACCACGGGCCGGCTGATCATGCAGTACGCCAGCCAGAACCTGATCCCGGTCACGCTGGAGCTCGGCGGCAAGTCGCCCAACATCTTCTTCGCCGACGTGCTCAGCAAGGACGACGCGTTCGTCGACAAGGCCCTCGAAGGCTTCGCGATGTTCGCGCTGAACCAGGGCGAGGTCTGCACCTGCCCGTCGCGCGTGCTGATCCAGGAGTCGATCTACGACCAGTTCATCGACAAGGCCATCAAGCGGGTGGCGGCCATCAAGCAGGGCAACCCGCTGGACGCGTCCACCATGATCGGCGCGCAAGCCTCCAGCGAGCAGCTGGAGAAGATCCTCAGCTACCTCGACCTGGGCAAGCAGGAAGGCGCGCAGTGCCTGATCGGCGGCGAGCGCAACATGCTCAAGGACGACCTGGAAGGCGGCTTCTACGTGAAGCCCACGGTGTTCAAGGGCAACAACAAGATGCGCATCTTCCAGGAAGAGATCTTCGGGCCGGTGGTCTCGGTCACGACGTTCAAGGACGAGGAAGAGGCCCTGGCCATCGCCAACGACACGCTGTACGGATTGGGCGCCGGCGTGTGGACGCGCGACATGAACACCGCGTTCCGCATGGGCCGCGGCATCCAGGCCGGCCGCGTGTGGACGAACTGCTATCACGCCTACCCGGCGCACGCGGCGTTCGGCGGCTACAAGCAGTCGGGCATCGGTCGCGAGAACCACAAGATGATGCTGGACCACTACCAGCAGACCAAGAACCTGCTGGTCAGCTACAGCGACAAGGCGCTCGGGTTCTTCTGACCGCGTGAAGCCATCTGGCGGGGCGTTCGCGCACGGGTGCGCGAACGCCCCTTTCCGTATTCAACCGACAACGCCATGCCATGACCGAAACCGTCGAAACCGTCGCCCAGGTCGTCGCCACCGAC
>FTIR01001961.1_pt3 | contig 11029 bp, 8 predicted proteins | sample 1658041 | NCBI WGS metagenome assembly FTIR01 (sample SAMEA3914793, study PRJEB12502) | metagenome | biome: forest; material: soil | place: Canada | collected 2011-07-03 | depth 0.3 m | reverse complement strand
ACCGCGTAGCCCTTGGCGATGCCGCCGAAATCCAGCCAGACGGGCGCGTGCACGATCACCTGATGGCCATCGACCTCCAGCGCGTCCTCGAACGGCAGGTCGCCGGGCGGCGCGCCGTCGGTCGGCGCAGGCAGCCAGCCCTGTGCCACGGCAAGCGGGGCGCAGCCGGCGTCGAACGCGCCGCCGCTCGCGCGGGCCCAGCGCTGCGCGCGCCGGAGCACGGCCGCGGTGTGCGGATGCACGCTCAGGCGCTCGCCGGCGTGCGCGCGCGCGATGCGGCGCAGGTCGCTGCCGGCGTCGTGGAAACTCATCAGCCCGTGTACCTGCGCGATGGCGTCGAACGCGGCATCGGCCGCCACGTCGAAGGCCATGGCGCTGGCGCTCGAGGCGCGCACCTCCACCAGCGTGCCCAGCAGCGGGCGCGCCTGTCGGCGGATCACGATGCCGTCGCTTTCGTGCGCATCATGATGCGACCGGATGCCTGGCGGCCCAGGCGACCAGCCGATGCACGCCGTCGGTGACGTGCGTGCAGCTGAGCGTGGCGCCGCTGATGTTGGCGATGTCGGCGCCGATGCGCACCGGATCGGCGGCCGTCTTGCCGACGAACTGGTTGCGCCAGGCGGGCAGCCGCACTTCGCCGCCGTGGCCTTCGCGGTAGGTGAGGATCTCGACGGCCAGCACCTTGCCGGTGGCGTCGAGCGCGACGGCGTAGTCGATCTGCTCGAACTTGCCGAGCACCGAGTCGACGATCACGCGTCCGAGCACCGTGTCGCCCTGGCGCGCCTCGATCGTGTGCAGCGGGCCCGGGTGCGGCACCGCGCCGGATGCGGCCAGCGCGATCGCGTCTTCGGGGGTGGGCGTGACCAGCACGTCGGCAAACGCCGTCGCCGTCTTGAACGCGCGGTGCGCGACGTCCGCCGGGGTGGCGAACGTCGCGGCGCAGACGCTCGCCGGCACGGCGGCGGCGGCCAGCGCCGCGCCAGTGAGCGCGCCGATCGCGGCGTGGCCGGTGCGGACGGGGAGAGTGAGCCAGCGATGCGATGTCATGGAGATCCCGGAACGAAGGCTCCATGATAATGCGAATGGTTCTCATCCAATCTTGCGGCGAGCCGCCGTCACGCGCGTGGACGCGCGGATGGATTCCCTGCGAGCCTGTGTCGGGCTGCCCCGGTCAGCGCTGCAAGGCCGCACACTGCCGCGTCGCGACGGCACCGGCGGTGAAGCTCATCAACTGCCCCGGCGCCATCGCGTGCCACGGCTCGTTGCGCGTCAGCGGCTCGGTGGCGACGATGGCCACGCGGTCGGCGGGGCCGGTGTGGGCGGCGAAGTCCACCATCAGGTCCTTGTCGGCCAGCACCGGCGCGCCGAACGGATGCTCGCGCACCACGTAGTGCAGTTGCGTGGAGCAATGGGCCCACAGCGCCTGGCCGTTGGACAGCAGCATGTTGAACGTGCCGTGGCGGTGCAGCTGCGGCATCAGCTCGGACAGCGTGTTGGTGAGTTCGGCGACTGCCGGCACGCCGGCGTGGGCCTTGGTGAGCTCCTGCATCAGCCAGCAGAACGCGTGTTCGCTGTCGGTGTCGCCCACCGGACGGAAGTTGCCGTGCAGGCGCGGCCGGAACGTCTTCAGGTCGCCGTTGTGCGCGAACACCCAGTAGCGGCCCCACAGCTCGCGCATGAACGGATGTGTGTTCTCGAGCGCGATGCGGCCCTGCGTGGCCTTGCGGATGTGGGCGATGACGTTGTCGCTGCGGATCGGGTAGCCCTTGACGAGCTCGGCCACCGGCGAGGTGCGGGCGCTGTGCTGGTCGACGAACAGGCGCAGGCCGCGATCCTCGAAGAAGGCGATGCCGAAGCCGTCCTTGTGCTCGTCCGCCCGTGTGGCCAGCCCGGTGAAGCTGAACATCGCGTCGGTCGGCGTGTTGGCATTCATGCCGAGGAGTTGACACATGGTGCAAGCATACGCGCCGTGGGGCGCGCTGCCTCATGCGGATGGTCCGCCAGCTTATGCGGCAGGCACTATTTGCCGGGGAAGAACACCTTGAGCAGGCCGCGCACGCTGAAGATGCGGCGCGGCAGCGTCGTCTCGTCCAGCAGTCCGGCGAGCTTGCGCAGCAGGCGGGCGTTCTTGCCGGCGCGCCAGATCACCAGGTCGGCCAGCCACGGGTGCGTGTTGATCTGGTTGGCATGTTCGTACAGCGCGAAGCGGGGCTGCAGCGCCGCGAGGCCGGCCTCGTAGCGGGTGCGCACCGCAGCGTCGCTTCCACCGGGCACCGTCGCGCCCTCTGCCAGCAGCGCCTCGGCGGCGAGCAGCCCCGTCTCGTAGGCCTTGCCGATGCCTTCGCCGGTGAACGAATAGGTGCTGCCGGCGGCCTCGCCGGTGACGAGCAGGCCGGGCTTCGAGAAGCGCGCGCCGGCGAGCGTGAAGCGCAGCGGCGCGCCCTTCAGGCCGCCTTCGAGCACGCCCGTGGCCATCAGCTCGCGCGCCGGGGCGTAGTGCTCGCAGAACGCGTCGAACACGTGGCGCAGGTTCACGTCCTTCATCTTCGCGGGGGCGCCGTCGACGGCCGGGTGGCTCTGCGCCACGCCCACGCCGATGTTGAAGCGGCCGTCGGGTGCCGGAAAGATCCAGCCGTAGCCGGGGCTCAGGCTCTTGTGCCACACGACCTCGAGCGCCTTGATGCGTCCGACCATCGCGTCGTTCTTCACGTAGCCGCGCAGCGCGATGCCGCTCGGCGAGCGGCGCTCGCACATGCCGGACGCCAGCAGCGCCTGCGGCACCGCGCCGGTGGCGAGCACCACCCAACGCGCGCGCACTTCGCGCACGCGGTCGTCCTGCTTGAAGCGGGCGCCCGTCACGGTGTCGCCATCGGTGATCGGAGCGTCGAAGCGCCATGGCGTGAACAGCCTGGCGCCGGCGCGCACGGCGGCGCGGCAGACGATGTCGTCGAGCACGCGTCGCGGCAGCACGGCCAGCGTGCCGGGCACGTCGATGCGGCCGCCGCGCGAGCCGATGCACGCCACGTGCTGCGACGGCTGCGCCGCCGCCATCACCTCGTCGTACACGCCCAGGCGCCTGAGCGCGTGGTGCGCATCCGGAATCAGGCCATCGCCGCAGACCTTGTCGCGCGGGAAGTCGTGCTGGTCGACGAGCACGGCATCGACGCCGGCGCGTGCCAGCCACAGCGCGCAGGCGGCCCCGGCGGGGCCGGCACCGACGACGAGGACGTCACATTGGGAAGGGAGATCGGCATTCGACATGAGCCGGCGATTATCCCTGCCGTCCTCGGCAGGAACGTCAGGCGGCCGAAGTCGTGGCGCCGGCGGGAGGCGCCATGCGATCCGGGCCCGGCTCCGGGCTCACCTTCAGCGTGACGCGGCCGTCCTGGCGCGCCTGCGCGATGTCGGCCTCGACCTCGCGCAGCGCCGCGCTGGTGAGCGCCGTCGTGCGGACGATGCCGACGGCGCAGTTGCGGCCCTGGTTCTTGGCGGTGTACAGCGACAGGTCGGCCAGGTTGACCGCCTGCTCCCAGGTCACCGGCACGTGGCCGGCCGGCAGCGGGAACGCGGCGTAGCCGATCGACACCGTCGTCTCGACGGCGCTGCCGTTCTCGAGCACGACCGGGGCCTGGTTCATCGCCAGGCGCACGCGCTCGGCCAGCTGGTCCAGCTCCGCTCCTTCGACGTTGGGCGCGAACGCGAGGAACTCCTCGCCGCCCCAGCGCGCCACCAGGTCGTTGCCGCGCATCGCCGCGCCGAGCCGGCGCGCCACCTCCACCAGCACGCGGTCGCCCGCGGCGTGGCCGTAGTGGTCGTTGACGCGCTTGAAGTGGTCGACGTCCACCATCAGCAGCGCGCCCTTGAACGCGCGCTCGCCGCCGCGCACGCGCATCACCTCGCGGAACTGGCGCCGGTTGGCCAGGCCGGTGAGCGCGTCGCGCTCGCTGTGCGCGCGCAGCAGCGCCTCGTGCTCGACGAGCGTGCGATTGAGCTCGCGCATGCGCAGGTACATCAGCACCGCCAGCACCCCGAGCAGCACCATCGCGGCGCCGGCGAACATCCACAGCCGGCGCGCGAGCGCCTGGTTGTCGAGCTCGGCCGACTTCAGCTGGTTGTCGCGCTCCAGCAGCTCGATGCGGCGCTTCTGCGACTGCTGGTCGTAGCGCGCGCGCAGCTCGGCCTCGGCCGCGGCCTTGTTGGCGGCGCGGATCTCCCTGGACAGCGCCTCTTCCTTGTGGAACAGGTCGATGGCGCCCGCCGCGTCGCCGGCCTTCGCCAGCGCGTCGCCGAATTCGCGCAAGGCCTCCTGGCGCTGGCCGGGGCCGGTGTCGCGCTGCCACAGCTCCAGCACGTGGGCCATCTGGGCCTTGGCCTCGACGATGCGACCCAGCGCGAGCTTGGCCAGTGTGGCGTTGTGCAGCAGCAGGCGCTCGGTGCGGAAATCGCGATGCTCCCTGGCCACCGGCAGCGCCAGGGCGATGGCGGCCAGCGCGTCCGCGGGCCGCCCTTCATGGATGTAGGCGTCGCTCAGGTTGGCGCGCAGCAGCATCGACTGGCGCTTCAGTCCGGCGGCGTTGGCGACGATCAGCGCGGCCTCGTAGTCGCGCTGCACGGCCTCGGGCTGCTGGCGCTTGAAGTGCAGCAGGCCGCCCAGCACGGCCACGCGCACGTGCACCCACGGCGAGCCGTCGATGCGGGCGATGTGCTGGGCTTGCGACATCAGACGGTCGGCGGCGAGCGGATCGGCGTTGGCCTCGGCCTGCCGCGCACTGATGCCCAGCGAGATCGCCTCGCGCGCATGGTCGCCGGCCCGGCGCGCGATGTCGACCATGGTGCGCGCGTAGGCGCCGGCCACGACGCTGTTGCCCTGGTCGGCGGCGCCGCGCTGTGCGAGATCCAGCGCGCGCCACCATGTGCGGTAGTCGCAGTCCGCGCGCCGTCCCGGGCCGGCCCCGCACAAGTCGTCGTAGATCGCGAGCGCGGCGCGCGCCTGCTGGTACGACACCTCGACGTGACCGCCGTTGATCTCGATTTCGGCGCGCACCAGGTGGGCATCGGCCTCGGCCAGCGGGTCGGGCGGATCGCGCAACGCCAGCAGCGCCGCGACCTGGTCCAGCGCCTCGGCGTTCAGGCCGTTGCGCGCCTCGACGATGCCGATGCCGGCGATCGTCGCGCGCCGCAGCTGCGGCGCCGCGGCGAAGTCCTTGCTGGCGAGTTCGTTGAGGGAGTCGATCGCCGTCTGCGGCGTCTCGTCGCCCTGGCGCACCAGGTTGTCCATCAGCTCCAGGAGGGCGCCATCGCCGGCATGCGCGGCACCGCACGCGAGCGCGATGCCGGCCATCAGGCCCAGGGCGAGGCGGCGTGCGCGCATCACGACACCTCCGCGCTGCGTGTCGGCGCGCGCGCGGAGCTCGCGACGGCGCCGCCTGCCGCGGGGCCGTGCTGGAAGTGCAGGTCGACACGCCCTTCGCGCACCGATCTTTCCAGCTGCTGGCTGATTTCCTCGAGCTCGGCGGCGCCGGCCGCATCGATGCGCAGGATGCTGCAGGCGCCGTTGCGGCCGTGCGCCTTGGCCATGTACATGGCGGTGTCGACCAGCGAGATCGCGCGCTCCCAGTTCACGTCGAGGTCGGCCTGCGGCCTGGACGTGCGCATCGGGAACAGGCCGAAGCCGATCGATGCCGACACCGTCACCGGCTGGCCTTCGTGCAGCACCGGCGCATCGGCGAGCGCGCACAGCAGCCGCTGCGCGAGCGCCTCGGCCTCGGCCTGCGGCAGCGGGCGCACCAGGACCAGGAATTCCTCGCCGCCCCAGCGCACGACCAGGTCGTCGTCGCGCAGCGTGTGGCGCAGCCGGCGCGCGATCTCCACCAGCACCGTGTCGCCGCCGGCATGGCCGCACTGATCGTTGATCTGCTTGAAGTGGTCGACGTCGAGCAGGTACAGCGTGCCTTCGAGGCCCCGGCCTGGACGCTTGGCCATCACGGCCTGCAGGTGGTGGCGGTTCGACAGGCCGGTGAGCGGATCGATCTCGGCCTGGAGGCGCAGTTGTTCGTTGCTGACCGACAGCAGCTGGTTGCGCACGCGCAGGCGCCGCGCGAGCACGCCGACCACGACCAGCAGCAGCAGGCTGGCCACGCCGGCCGCCGTCCACTGCTTGATCTGCAGGTCGTGGTGCAGGATCTCCTCATCCTTCAACCGGCCTTCGCGCGCCAGCATGTCCAGCTCGTGCTGGCGGTTCTGGTTGGCGAAACCCTCCTGCAGCTCGATCAGCGCGCGCTGGCGATCCTGCTGGTTGAGTTCGTCCGCCATCTGCCGGTACTGGCGATAGGCCACCAGCGCGTCGTCGAGATAGCCGGCGCGTTCCAGGTAGCCGCCGAGCTCGTTGGCCGAGTCCGCGATGCTTCTGGCCGAGCCGGAACGCTCGTCGATGCGCATCGACTCGTGCACGAGCGGCAGGCCTTCGTCCTTGCGCTTCATCGAGATCAGCGCGAGGCCGGTGTTGGCGATGGCCACGCTCTGGGACGACGGGTCGTTGATCTGGAGCGCCAGCGGCAGGGCCTTCTGCGACAGGTCGTAGGCCGTCTGGAAGTCGCCGTGCACCAGGTAGTAGTCGGCGGTGTTGGCCATGCCGATGACGATCTGGCGCTTGTTGCCGCCCAGCCGCGCGTGCTCCAGCGCCGCGCGCCAGTCGGCCAGCACCGTGCCCGTCTCGTTGCCGCGGCTGCCCTCGATCGCCCGCGTGGTGTAGGCGGCGGACATGCCGTACTCGTCGCCGGATTCGACGGCCAGGCGCATCTGTTCGCGATTGATCTCGGCCGCCTTGTCGGCCTGGCCGGCGTCCAGCAGCACCTGGGCGATCAGCGAGCGCAGGTCGATGCGCAGCCAGGTGGGGCCGGTCTCGTCGGCCAGCTTCAGCGCCTGGTTGTAGCGCCGCATGGCCTCGTCGTAGTGGCCGCCGCGGTTCTTGACCAGCGCCGAGCTCATCAGCAGGCGCAGCCGCAGGTAGCCGGGCGGATCGGGCGGCAGCAGCGCGGATGCCTCGATGATCTGGCGCTCGGCCTTGCTCACCTCGCCATGGGACTGCATCCATTGGCCGCGCAGCAACATGGCCGCCGGGCGGGCCAGCGGCAGGCGGTCGGAGAGCGCCTCGATGCGCACGGCGATCTGCTCGACCTGGTCGCCCTTGTTCATGCTGGCGTACTCGGAGCCCACCTCCAGCAGCGTCTCGAGGTAGCGCGGATCGTCGACGCGCAAGGTGTCCGCGTAGCGCAGCAGCTCGACCGTGGCGACGTCGGGCTGGGCCCGGCCGACGTACCTGAGGCGATCCAGCTCATCGGTGGGCTTGAACGTGGACTCGACCGGGAGCGCCGCCGGCGGCTGGACGGCCGCGGCCGGCGTGTCGGCGCGCGTGCCGGGCGCCAGCAGCAGTTGCAACCCCAACACCGCTGCGGCCATGGCGCCGCCCGACCTGCGCCAGTGCGCGGCGTGGGGAGCCAGTGGCGGGAAACGGCAGCGGCCGCTCCGGCGGAGGTTTTCGAGGCGCATCGGAATCGTTATCGGAGGATTCTGGGCGCGATTGAGCGCGGGCGATGCGGTCCGGAGCCGTCGATTCCCCAAGCAATTCGCACTTGGCGGAGACGCCGCTCCCTAAATGCCGTGTTCAGCCAACGGCGGCGGCCCGGTTTCGATGCCCAGCAGTGCCTCGACCTGTACGGCCAGGTCCGGCGCCTGGGCGGCGGCAAGCCCGGCGGCGCGGGCGCAGCCGGCGCGGATCGCGTCGGAGTCCAGCATGCGGCGCAGCGCCGCGGCGATCGCGCGCGGCCGGGCGCGGGAGCCCGCCAGCATGCGCCCGGCCGCGAGCGCCTCCACGCGCGCGCCGTTGTCGAACTGGTCGTAGGCGAGCGGGATGATCAATTGCGGCACGTCGGCGCGCAGCGCCTCGGCCGTCGTGCCGATGCCGCCGTGGTGCACCAGCGCGGCCACGCGCGCCAGCAGCGGGCGCAGCGGCACGTAGGGCAGCCACAGGACGCCGGGCGGCAGCTGCCGCGGCACCTGCGCGCGGTGCGGCGTCAGCACGAGCGCGCGCCGGCCCAGGCGCTGCGCGGCCTGCAGCGCGCGTGCCAGCCAGCGTCCGGCCTGGCGGTTGCCGCTGCCGGGCGTCAACACCAGCGGGGCGCTGCCGTCGCGCAGGAACTGCTCCAGTGCGGGCGGCAGCTCGGCCTCGAGGTTCGGGTCGTAGAGCGCGAAGACGCCCTCGACCAGCGGCCGCGGCCAGTCGGGCGGCGTCGGGGCGAACCACGGCGGAAACAGCGTCAGGTGGGCATCGGGCACCTGCTGCAGGTGGTCGACGAAATGGCGGATCGGCGGCAGGCCGTGGCGGGCCAGCGCGGCGTTGATGTCGGGCACCGCCACCGGGTCGATCAGCGCGCCGTCCAGGCGCCGCCACAACCAGTGCCGCCAGGACTGCGGCAGCCAGCGCGGGACGGGCAGTGGGCCGATCAGCAGCGGGTCGTGCAGCGTGCGCAGGTTGGCCGGCGCGAGCCAGGCGGCCACGACGCGCAGTTGCGGGCGCCGCGCACGGGCCAGCGCGGCACCGGTCAGCACCAGCGGGTGGGCGAGCATCACGATGCGGTCGCCGGCGGGTTGCGCGGCCAGGTATTGCGGCAGCGCGTCGAGGTGGTCGCGCAGGCCGGCCCACAGCACGCCGAAGCCCTTGCGCGGGTGCCAGACGTCCGGATGATCCAGCGTCGCGCGATAGTCCTCCTCGGTGCCCAGCCCATGGAACGGCACGCCGGCGCGCGCCGCGGCGGCGGCATGGGCCTGCAGGCCCAGCAGCGTGACGCGGTGGCCGCGGGCGAGCAGGTCGCGCGCGATGCGCAGGAACGGGTACATGTCGCCGGCGGTGCCGACGGCGACGACGAGGACGTGGGGCCGCGCGCCGCTCAATCCAGCGACTTGCCGACGCGATCGAAGCGCGGGTGCCAGTGATCGAGGATGTCGGCCGACACCACGATGTGGTTGGCCTTGCCGATCAGCAGCGCACGCGGCACCACGCCGATGTAGCGCGAATCCTCGCTGTTGTCGCGGTTGTCGCCCAGCATGAAGTAGTTGCCGGCGGGCACCGTCAGCGGCGCCATGTCGCGCCGGGCGCGCACCGCGGGCAGGAACTGCACGTCGCGTTCGCTGCCGGCCAGGTGCTCGGTGGCGTGCACCGACTCCAGCGTGCGGCCCAGGCCGACGGGGTCGGGCGCGTTCCAGGTGTCGTCGTAGACGGCGGCGACGCCGTTCACGGTGAGGGTGTCGCCGTGCATCTCGATGCGGTCGCCGGGCACGCCGACGATGCGCTTGATCAGCCGCGTGCCGTCGCGCGGCGACGAGAACGTGACGATGTCGCCGCGCTGCGGATCGCCCAGCGGCGCGACGACGATGTCGGTGAGCGGCACCTTGACGTTGTACGCCAGCCGGTTGACGAACACCACGTCGCCTTCGAGCAGCGTCGGCCGCATCGAGCCGGACGGGATCGGGTTCCAGTCGGCGACCGCGGTGCGGAACACGCCGAAGCACAGCAGGAACACGATGAAGCCCTTGTTCTTGGCCAGCCAGCTCTTCATCGTTTTCTCCGGTTCGGTGTCAGGGTGGAAGATGGATCTCGACCGTGCAAAACAGTTCCCCGCCGGGGCGGCACGGGCCGCCGAAACGTCGAGCATGCCACGACGGCGCGCCGCCGCGCGTTTCGCCGGGAATGGAAACATGCGGTAAATGCAACAGGCGACAGCCCGACTGCAGCCCGACTGCAGCCAGAATGCAAGCCGGACAGGGCGACACGACTCACGCGTGCGTCCTCGCCGCTCCCTTTCCCGTCCCCATCGTCGATGCGCCACCTCAAAGCCCTGTTCGCCCTGACCGCCGCCACGGCCCTCACTGCCTGCGGCGGAGGGGGCGGCGGTTCGACCTCACCCCCGCCGCCGCTGGCTCCGGCGCCCGTGCCGGGCCCGGCCGTCGGCACCAACGGGACGCTGCAGACCAGCGTGGCGGCCGCCAACTACGGCTCCGACACGCGTCGACTCAACGCCTTCAACCAGCTGAACGCCGTGCGTCTGGGCGCCGGTGCGGGGCTGCTCGCGCAGTCCCTGGAACTGGACACGACGGCGCTGGATCATTCGAACTACCTGAGCGTCAACGGCTTCAACAGCGCCGACTCCGCGCACGACGAGACCTCCGGCCTGCCCGACTTCTCCGGCGCGACGCCGTTCGTGCGCATGCAATCGGCGGGCTACAACTTCTACTACGCCACCGAGGTGATCGGCGACATCGGCTCGACGTCGGCCACCAGCGATTGCGTGGGCGACCTGCTCGACACGGTCTACCACGCGGCCTCGATGCTCAGCCGCGTCACCGACGTCGGCTTCGGCTTCGGCACGGGCACCGCGGCCGGCATGTGCACGATCGACATGGCCTCGCCCTCCAACGGCGGCGCCGCGAAGCAGATCCCGCCGTCCGGTGCGATCGTCGCCTATCCGTACGCGGGCAGCACGGTGGCGCACGGGACCTTCCATGTCTCCAACGAGAGCCCGCGAGTCTCGACGTCGTTGCTGCCTGCCAGCACCGCCGGCACGCCCATCCTGGTCGGCTTCCGCAACCAGGATCTTGTGGCCGGCGGCGCCGCCACGATCACGCAGCTGACGTTGGCGAATTCCGCGGGCGCGCTCCTGCCCGGCGTCATCGTGGCGGACTCGGTGATCCAGGGCACCGGACTGAATGCCGACCCGGAACTCAGTGCCAACGGGGGCACCGGCTTCGCCGTGCTGGTGCCCGTCGACCCGCTGGCCGCCGGCACCTACACGGTGACCTTGCATGCCACGATCAGCGGCGGCCAGGCGCTGGCGCTGACCACCTGGTCGTTCACCGTCGCGGCGCCTTAAGCTCCGGCGGCCCGCAGCAGCGGCGACGCCGGCCCCTGCGCCACCGCGCCGATCAGGCGCCGCGTGTACTCGTCCTGCGGATGCGCCAGCAGCGTCTCCGTGCG
>FTIR01339269.1_pt1 | contig 11036 bp, 10 predicted proteins | sample 1658041 | NCBI WGS metagenome assembly FTIR01 (sample SAMEA3914793, study PRJEB12502) | metagenome | biome: forest; material: soil | place: Canada | collected 2011-07-03 | depth 0.3 m | reverse complement strand
CCCACGCAAGGGCGCTGGGAGCGCATCGAACAGCTCGGCGGCGTGCGCATCGGCAACGACGTCGACATCGGCGCCAACACCTGCGTGGACCGCGGGGCGCTGGCAGACACCGTCCTGGAAGACGGCGTCAAGCTGGACAACCAGATCCAGATCGGGCACAACTGCCACATCGGTGCCCACACCGTGATGGCGGCCTGCGTGGGCATCGCCGGAAGCACGAAGGTGGGCCGCAACGTGATGATCGGCGGAGCAGCCATGATCCAGGGCCACATCGAGATCGCCGACGGCGTCGTGGTGTCGGCCTCCACGATGGTGATGCACTCTCTGCGCAAGAAGGGCACCTACACGGCCATCTTCCCGGTGGACGAGCACGCCAGCTGGGAGAAGAACGCGGTCACGCTGCGCAACCTGTACGCGCTGCGCGAGCGCGTCCGTACCCTCGAGAAGAACGCTCGAAAAGACAATGAATGAGACTCCCATGTTGATGGACATCCACCAGATCATCAAGAAGCTGCCGCACCGCTATCCGTTCCTGCTCGTCGATCGCGTGATCGAGTTCGAGAAGGACGTGCGCATCAAGGCGCTGAAGAACGTCACGATCAACGAGCCGTTCTTCAACGGGCACTTCCCGAACCGCCCGGTGATGCCGGGCGTGCTGATGCTCGAGGCGCTGGCCCAGGCCTCGGCGCTGCTGTCGTTCTCGTCGGAAGGCGAGACGTCCGACGGCTCGCGCCTGTACTACTTCGCGGGCATCGACGGCGCGCGCTTCAAGCGCGTGGTGGAGCCGGGCGACCAGCTCATCCTCGAGTCGCGCATCGAACGCAAGAAGGCCGGCATCTACAAGTACGCCACGCGCGCCACGGTGAACGGCGAGCTGGCCGTCGAGGCCGAGCTCATGTGCACCGTGCGCAACGTCGCGCCCTGCTGAGCATCGCGCACACGCACGGCATGGCCTCGACGCTCATCCATCCCACTGCGCTGGTCGACCCGGCGGCCGAACTCGACTCGACCGTCAGCGTCGGCCCGTACGCCGTCATCGGACCGTACGTGCGCATCGCCGCCGGCACCAAGGTCGGCCCGCACTGCGTGGTCGAGGGCCGCACCACCATCGGCCGCGACAACACGTTCTACCAGTTCAGCTCCATCGGGGCGATGTCTCAGGACATGAGCCACAAGGGCGAGATCACCGAGCTGCGCATCGGCGACCGCAACACCGTGCGCGAGTTCTGCACGCTCAACACCGGCACCTACAAGGAAGACGGCGTCACGCGCATCGGCTCGGACAACTGGATCATGGCCTACGTGCACGTCGCGCACGACGTGCGCCTGGGCGACCGCACCGTGCTGGCCAATGGCGTCACGCTGGCGGGCCACGTGCACGTGGGTGACTGGGCCGTCATCGGCGGCCTGTCGGGCGTGCACCAGTTCGTGCACGTCGGCGCGCACGCGATGATCGGCTTCCAGGCCCACGTGGCGCAGGACGTGCCGCCGTTCATGGTGGCCGACGGCAACCCGATGGCGCTGCGGGCCGTCAACCTCACGGGCCTGAAGCGCCGCGACTTCACCGCCGAGCAGATCACGGCCATCCGCAACATGCACAAGGCGCTGTACCGCAAGGGCCAGCCGCTGGAACTCGCCACGGCCGAGATCGAGGCCATGCGTGGCGACGACGCGCGCGTCAACGGCGACATCGACACGATGCTGGCGTTCATCGCGTCCGGCACCCGCGGCTTGGTCCGCTGACCTGGCGTCGATGAGCCCCGCGCCTGCGTCAACGCAGTTTCCGCACGACGCCGAGGCGCTGCGCCTGGGCATGGTCGCCGGCGAGACCTCCGGCGACCTGCTGGCCAGCCTGCTGCTGCAGGGCCTGAAGGCGCGCTGGCCGGCGCTGGCCGCCGGCGGCATCGGCGGCCCGCGCATGGTTGGCCTCGGCTTCGACGCGTGGTGGCCGGCCGACAAGCTCTCGCTGTTCGGCTACGTCGACGTGCTGCTGAACTACCGCGAGCTGGTGGGCATCCGCAACGCGCTCGGCGACCGCCTGATCGCGGAGCGGCCCGACGTCTTCGTGGGTGTCGACGCGCCCGACTTCAACTTCGGCCTCGAGAAGCGCCTGCGCGAGGCGGGCATCAAGACCGTGCACTTCGTCTGCCCGTCGATCTGGGCCTGGCGCGGCGATCGCGTGCATACGCTCGCCGCCTCGGCCGACCACGTGCTGTGCCTGTTCCCGTTCGAGCCCGACCTGCTGCGCGCGCACGGCATCAAGGCCACCTACGTGGGCCATCCGCTGGCCCAGGTGATCCCGTTCGAGCCCGACCGCGCGGCCGCGCGCGCCGCGCTGAACCTGCCCGAGACGGCGCAGGTGGTGGCGCTGCTGCCCGGCAGCCGGCGCTCCGAGATCAAGCTGATCGCGCCGCGCGTGCTGGCGGCCGCGGCCATCCTGCACCGCCAGCGCCCGGGCCTGCGCTTCGTGCTGCCGGTGGCCCACGGCATGCGCGCGCTGGTCGAGCCGCTGCTGCTGCGCCACGCGCCCGGCGTGCCGGTGGACCTGCTCGACGGCCGCTCGCACGACGCGCTGGCCGCCTGCGACGTCACGCTGGTGGCCAGCGGCACCGCCACGCTGGAGGCCGCGCTGTTCAAGCGGCCGATGGTCATCACCTACGTGGTGAGCTGGTTCAACGCGCTGCGCATGAAGCGCCTGCGGCTGCAGCCCTGGGTGGGCCTTCCCAATGTGTTGTGCCGCGACTTCATCGTGCCCGAACTCCTGCAGGAAGCCGCTAGCCCGGAGGCGCTCGCCCGAGCGACAATCGAGTGGCTGGACGATCCCGCGCGCTGCGAGCGCGTGCGCGTCCGATTCCTCGAACTGCACCACCTGCTGCGCCGCGACACGGTGCGGGAGTCCGCCGATGCCATCGCGCAAGTTGTCAAAGCCTGAACAGATCTCGCTGCGTTTCGACGCCAACGAAGGGCTGGTGGCGGGTGTCGACGAAGCAGGGCGCGGACCGCTGGCCGGCCCGGTGGTGGCCGCCGCGGTCATCCTCGACGACCTCAAGCGCATCAAGGGCCTCAACGATTCCAAGCAGCTCACGCCGCTCAAGCGCGAGCGCCTGTTCGACGAGATCCGTGCGCACGCGCTGGCCTTCTGCGTGGCCGAGGCCACGGTCGCCGAGATCGACGAACTCAACATCCTGCACGCCACGATGCTCGCGATGAAGCGCGCCGTCGAGGGCCTGCGCCTGCCGCCGCACAAGGTCCTGGTGGACGGCAACCGGCTGCCCACGATCCGCATCCGCGCCGAGGCCATCGTCGGCGGCGATGCGAAGGTGGCGGCCATCGCAGCCGCGTCCATCCTGGCCAAGGTCACGCGCGACCGGATGTGCGTCGAGCACGAACTGCACTACCCGCAATATGGCTTCGGCACGCACAAGGGCTACGGCACCGCGGCCCACCTGGCCGCGCTCGACGAGCACGGGCCGTGTGCCTGGCACCGCCGGACCTTCGAGCCCGTGCGCCTCGCGGCCCTGCGCAGGGCCTGCGTGGAATGACCATCGTCCGCCAGGTCACCTCGCGCCACAACGACCTGTTCAAGGATCTGCGCCGGCTGCTCGCCGAGCCGACCGCGTATCGCAAGCTCGGCCGCGTCTGGCTGGAGGGCGACCACCTGTGCCGCGCGCTCCTCGAGCGCGGGCGCGCGCCCGTGCGGGCGATCGTCACCGAGTCGGGCTGGGCCACGCCGGCGCTCGAATCGCTCGCGCGCAACGCGCCCGAGGTGGTGTGCATCCCCGACGCGCTCATGAAGGAGCTGAGCGGCCTCGAGTCGCCGGCGACTATCGGCTTCCTCATCGAGGCCGACACCGCCACCTCGCCGCAACCGGGCCGCGACACGATCGTGCTCGACCGCCTGCAGGATCCGGGCAACGTCGGCAGCATCCTGCGCACGGCGTCGGCGATGGGATTCGCCCAGGTCGTCGCGTTGAAGGGCAGCGTGGCCCTGTGGTCGCCCAAGGTGCTGCGCGCCGGCATGGGCGCGCATTTCGCGCTCACCCTGGTGGAGGGCGCGGCGATCGCGGACGTGGCCGCTCTCGGCCTGCCCATCGTCGGCACGCACCTGCGCGACGCGCAGTGGCTGCACGAGACGACGCTGCCACGCCCGCTGGCCTGGGTGTTCGGCCACGAAGGGCAGGGCATGAGCGACGCCGTCTCCGCGGCCTGCGCGCTGCGCGTGCGCATCGCGCAGCCGGGCGGGGAGGAGTCGCTGAACGTGGCGGCCGCCGCGGCGATGTGCCTCTACGAATCGGCGCGGCAGGGCGCCGTCCGCTAGAGCTTGCGGTCGTAGTTGTCGCGCACCTGCCGCGACACGCAGGTGCTGAGTCCACGGCCCGCCTTCGCCGGCGCCTTCATGTGCTCGACGACGGCGCGCCCCGGCCGGCGCGTCGAGTAGGCGTAGCGCTCGCCGTTGACGAAGGTCAGCGTGAGCTAGTCGTCGGTGGTCTCGATCGCGACGACGCCCGAGTGGTGGCTGAGGTCGCGGTAGCGCGGCATGGACGAACACGGGCAGTGCGCGTGCCCGCTGCAATGCCGTCGTCATGATCCGTGTCGTCGCTGCCATCCGGGGGGCTTCCCCATGACACGCGAAGGAAATTCGTAGCCGGCGACCGCCGCGCGGGCGAGTGGCGACTGCGTCCCGTCGGGTCTGGCATCGTGGCGGTCTCCCCTGCGGGTCGACTGCGCTGCGCTCCTCGGGCCGGGGGCGCGCGCCAGAACTCGCTGCGCGCTTCGCGCTCCGCTCAGACAGCTGGCGCGAGTCAGTTGACGAAGCGCGCTGCGCGCGCCGCCCCCACCCCTGCGGTGCTCGCCGCCACTCAACGCCAGCCCCGGCGGGACGCAGCCACCACTCGCTGGACGCGCTCAGGCGGTTGGGACAAATAACGGTGCACCCATTTTTAAAAAGAGAAATTGGCACTGGCGGGCCATCGAGGCCCGCCAATGCCCGCGGCCAGCCGCCCGGTTGGGCAACGTGCTTGACGCGAACGAGGGTAGCAGGCGGCCACCGCTGGAGCAGCCCTTCGTCGATGTCCGCTTCCATAGGTATCGTCGTCCTCATACCGACCTCGTCCTGGCTGTTTGCGTGGGGTCGCTTTCGCTGCTTTGCTGTCCCTGGCGATACGTCCTCGAGGGTTGGCCGGTTGCCTCCGCTGAACACAGATTGCTGGCCCGGTTCGGGTCGGCGTCCTGCGCGTAACTGGCCGCGTCACCGGCCGGTGTGGGGCGGACTGCTGACGCTCAAGAGCTGGATCGCCAGCACCCGGGGTCGATCGACGCCCGTATGACCGCTGCTCCGGGTCACGAACTCACGCTCTCGACCCGTTGCAGTCCTCCGCCTTGAAGATTGACAGCCCCAAAAGCAGCTATTGGCACTAGACGACCGTTGGTTAGATGGCGCGATCTCCGAGGTGTGCAGCGTTCCGACAGCCTCTGATCGGATCGGCACCGAATTCGATCGAAGCGGCACCGCGCGGCTCGCATTCAACTCCGACACTGGAGTCTTGAAGGATGGCGCAAGCCTATTGCCAGCGCGCCTTCGAGCACCGCTAGAAAGGACCGCTCTCATGCTAAAAGTACACCACCTCGTCCAATCGCAATCCCAGCGAATTGTCTGGCTTTGCGAAGAACTTGAGATCCCATACGATCTGGTGATTCACGGGCGCGACCCGGTGACGAACCTCCCCGCGGGCGACCTGAAGGCCGTGCATCCGCTGGGACTCGCGCCCATTATCGAGGACGGCGTGCTCGTACTGTCGGAGTCCGGGGCGATCGTTGAGTACCTGCTCGACAGGCATGACCAGAAATGCCTGCGCCCGTCACCGGACCATCCCGACCGCGCGGCGTTCCTGCACTGGTTTCACTTCGCCAACGCAAATCTGCAGTCAGGCTTCGGCCGCGTCATGTTCTTTGACCGCGCCGGCGTGCCACGGGACAACCCCGTCCACGCGATGCTGCGCGCGCGGCTCGTCGCCTCGCTGGAGTACATGGACGTGCGCCTCTCGGGAGTGCCTCATTTGGCGGGCGAGACGTTCACGGCCGCCGACATCATGACGGCCATCACACTCGGAACGATGCGCGCCCATTTCACAGTGAACCTCTTTCCGTACGCCGGCATCCGCGCCTGGTTGCATCGCAATGCTGAGCGTCCCGCGTATCGCCGCGCGCTCGAGCGTGGCGACTCCGGATTTGTACCGGTGCTGGATTGAGCCACACTGCATCCGATAGGAGACACGAGGTTACCGATGACGGGGACAGGCCGGACACAGGATGACGCTTCCGGGCTCGTGCGCAACCTGAGCAACCGCTCCGGGGTGGGCATCGCCGCGCACGTTCGGCAGGGGCAGCAACTCGAGATCCTTCGCGCGCGTGTGGAACTGTCCGCGCTGATCCTCGTCGACCGTGGCGTGAAGGCAGTCAAAGCCGATGGCCGTACTGTCCGCGCCCGCCATGGCCAAGCCATCGTCTTGAGCGGCAACCAGACCGTGGACTTCACGAACTCGGTCGTCGAAGGGCGCGACTACGAGGCACGGTGGATGCTGTTCGATAACAGCTTGATCGACGATCCTGATTACGCGAAGCGAGCCGCTGCGATCGCGTCGTCGGGTCGGCCTCTCCCGATGGTGCGGCTGCTGGAACATGTGCCAAGCACCTTGGCCACCGCCTTCGAGGCCGCTACGCAGGTACTGGCTGCACAGGCGACCATTCCCGACGCCATCGCGCGACTGCGCCTGCTCGAGGTAATGCACTGGCTGCTCGAGGCCGGCGTCGTACTGCAACGAGCAGATGTTGACCCGACCACGGCCGTCCGCGTGCGATCGCAACTGGCCGGCCGTCTCGATCTCGACTGGACTGCGGACCGCATGGCTGGCGAACTCGCAATGTCCTCGGCCACGCTCCGGCGCCGGCTCGCGGCTGAAGGCACCACGTTCGCAGATCTAGTGGTGGACGCCCGAATGTCATCGGCACTGACGCTCTTGCAGGCCACTAGCCAGTCTGTGGCAGGCATCGCGCTGTTGGTGGGCTACGAGTCGGCCTCTCGCTTCGCCATCCGCTTTCGCCAGCGCTTCGGGTTCGCGCCGTCCGCGGTGCGGCAGCGTGAACGTGCCCGTTGAAGGGCAGCCGCCCCGCAGCATCACAGAACCCGTTACGAAATCACAGTAGGCGTCGACAACCGTCCGCCAGTACCCTCAGTCCTCAAAGGGCAGTTGCCGCCGTCCGCAAGAATCCACAAAGTTGGCCTCGACATGACGAAGCGATCGACCTTCCTGCTCTGCTGCTTGGCCCTGTTGGCTGTCCTTTCAGGGTGCGCCGTTCAGCATCCCTGGACCAGCGGCGAACTGTCGGAGCCGCCACCGGTTGCCCAATACCGTATTGCCTTCGATGCCATCATGCCCGCCGAGGTCTATATGGAGAAGATGGGCAGCAAGCTGCAACCTCCGCAATTTTCCGATGCGGACCGCAATTCAGCTTTGACCGGATCGAAGGCGTTGTACAACGAATTCCTGGCGCAATTCCCGCCACGATTCAAAGAGCGGTCCCGGAAGTACGGCGTCGTCGTAGTCGACGCACCCGGCCCTGGCGTAGGTCGAATCCTGCTGCATGTGAACATGATGGGTACGAGCCGAACTCCCATGCGGGACGGACCGGAGATGGGTCTGCAAACGAAGCTGCAAGATGAGAAGGGCCACACGTTTTGGACATATGAGTCCCTGGTGGGCTCGTCCTCGCTAACGGCGAAGATTGACGATTCGCTGGTGGATGCTTACGTCGACTCCCCGTTGAGTTCGATGCGGAAGGATCGAGTGATCGGATCAATGCACAATTGATTCTGTCCGCCCTATCGGGCAAGGTGATCTCCTCGACTCGTAACTTGGCCGACGGCGCCGAGGTCGCAGGCCGGCCAGAAGCGGGCGCTCGCGAAGGACAGCTTACGATCCGCGTGTCGGCGCCACTCGTCCCAGAACCTCTCCCGTGCAATCGGCAATGGCCGAGGACGGCGGCACTTGGACGGAGAGAGGGCCGCCCCTGATGGCCCCGCTTCGACAACTTCGTGTACATGCGAACCGGAGAGCTGCGCGTTACGCGTTATCGCTCGTAATGGATTCCATCCGGCAACTGTCGGAACATGCGTCCCATGCCAACTCGTTGGCTGAACCGCCCCGCCACGAAGTCGACGCGTTTCCAGGGAACGTCGGCTACCTTCGTTCTCTGTAGATACGGCCAGTTGTCACGGCGGGACTGTGTGCGATTTATTTCAGGAGGCAATTCATGTTGGAGAACTATTTGCGTCGTGGCGTTCGGTTGAAATGGATGCCGCCACGATCAGTAACCAGTGTGAACGACGGCGCGGTCATACCGACGCCGCTCATGCCGGCAAACCAGATGCTCTATGACGGCATGGATGACCAGATCGTGGCCAACTTCCACGCCAGTGCGCTGGGTCTGAGGGTAGGTCAGTCGATTCCATATCGCTGGCTTACCTATGTCTCCGGCCGCACTACCACCATGCCGCTCAATGGTGGCGACGTCCTGACGGGGCCGATGAGCGGCTGCCTGATCGCGACCTGGACCGAAGGTGGCGCGAACGTTGGACACGTCGGCACCATCGACAACAATCCTGCGGTCAGCACCACGGTGAAGCGTGCATTTGCGGCGGAAGCCGGCGCAGCGGGCGACCTGACCGCATTCAACCCTGCGTCCGTCTGGAACCCAAACGAGATCGCCGTGGCCATGGGCGCGCGCGCCATGAACTTTCAGATTTATGCGCTCGTGACGGCTGCCGGAGGCCGCTTCTCCGTACTCGTTTTCGAGTTGCCGATCGGTCAGGGCAACAACATTGCGGGACGTGGCTTCCAGCGCGTCGTCGGCGGGATCAAGCCGGTTCCCACGACAACCGGCGTGCGGCTGCGCAGCTTTCTCATGTCCTGAGTATCAATCGCTTCGAACCTTGCTCCAGACTCCCCGACGACGCCATCGGGGAACGCGTGCCCGACGGGCAAGCGAAGTCGCAGGCTCGACCAAGCAAGCCAAACAGGCGGCAGTACAGCACCGATACGAGCGACCACCTCCTGTCGGCCAGAACCGGTCGGTCGCGGAGGTCGGCTTTGCGGTAGGCTGGCTGCGCTACGTCTAACCAAAGCCTTGACCATGATTCGCGTGCTCCAGTTCTACTCTCCTTGAGAAACAGAGACACGGAAACTCGGTTTTAGCTCGAGGTGCAATCCTGAGCCGCCCTACATAGCATCTTTCTGGCGGTTCTTTGGCCTCGTAGGCGGCGCCAGACGCTCAGCGTCGGCTCGGGCAAGCCAGCCCCTGCGTCCCGCTCCCGGCCGATCGCGAGGGGGCCGTTTTCTGGCGCGTTCCATGCTTTCGCGGCGCTCCTCCATGAACCAGGCCGAAGAGCGGCAGGGGAAGTGCACTTTTTTCGTTAGTATGATGAGGAGGCCCTCCTTGAGGCGCATCCGTTGCCTTCGCTCAGGAGATCCGATGTTCACGACCCTCAACACATGAAGCACCCAAACGCGTCGTCCATATCCCTGGCAACAGGAGCGCTGGCTTGTTTTTTCCTCGCCTCGCTTGGCCTGCTTCTGATGCACGTTCTCCGAGCCGACTATCAATTGGCCAGTCACATGATCAGCGACTACGCCGTCGGGGAATTCGGTTGGGTAATGGCAACCGTCTTCGTCACGTGGAGTGTCGGGATGGCACTGCTGATGTTTGCACTCCTTCTGACTGAACCCAGTTCGCTCGCGCGCAAGCTGGGAGCGTTATTGCTCGGGATCACATCGGTAGGCTTGCTTGTTTCAGCGGCTTACCGGACGGACTTGCCGGGCCTCCCCGATACGCATGAGGGCAACATTCACACGATCAGCTTCTTCGTGAACATTGTCTGCATGCTGGTAGCCATACCGTTGCTCTCCTTCGGTTTCGGAAAGAAGTCGAGCCTGCAATCGTTTCGGCCTGTCGCTCTGACTTTGGCGCTCGCTGTCGTGCTCACGTTCTTGCTGCAGTTCTTTACGCTGCGCAAAGGCATGCCTTACGGCCTCACGAATCGCCTGTTTGTCGTCGTGCTCTTGTCCTGGTTGATATGCACCGCTGCTCGCCTGCGCAGGCCCCACTGAGATCACCTGGCTGTAGTCGCGGCTTGGCGTTGGATCTCTAGGCGTAGCCGCTCGTTGGGCAGTATCGAATCTGATTTCCCTCTCGGTGACGATCTCGACCTCGCCGGTCCGACGCGGTCCGCAACCTACTGCCCTCGGATGTGATTGACCCCGAAGGTTGAACGTCTGCTTCAGGCCGCCCGGTTGTCTCTAGTGAGGGCCCGCAACGGGTCGAGAGCGTGAGTTCGCGGCCCGGAACAGCGGTCATACGGGCGTCGATCGACCCCGGGTGCTGGCGATCCAGCTCTTGAGCGTCAGCAGTCCGCCCCACACCGGCCGGTGACGCGGCCAGTTACGCGCAGGACGCCGACCCGAACCGGGCCAGCAATCTGTGTTCAGCGGAGGCAACCGGCCAACCCTCGAGGACGTATCGCCAGGGACAGCAAAGCAGCGAAAGCGACCCCACGCAAACAGCCAGGACGAGGTCGGTATGAGGACGACGATACCTATGGAAGCGGACATCGACGAAGGGCTGCTCCAGCGGTGGCCGCCTGCTACCCTCGTTCGCGTCAAGCACGTTGCCCAACCGGGCGGCTGGCCGCGGGCATTGGCGGGCCTCGATGGCCCGCCAGTGCCAAGTTCTTTTTTTAAAAATGGGTGCACCGTATTTGTCCCAACCGCCTGAGCGCGTCCAGCGAGTGGTGGCTGCGTCCCGTCGGGGCTGGCGTTGAGTGGCGGCGAGCACCGCAGGGGTGGGGGCGGCGCGCGCAGCGCGCTTCGTCAACTGACTCGCGCCAGCTGTCTGAGCGGAGCGCGAAGCGCGCAGCGAGTTCTGGCGCGCGCCCCCGGCCCGAGGAGCGCAGCGCAGTCGACCCGCAGGGGAGACCGCCACGA
>FTIR01007879.1_pt1 | contig 11059 bp, 9 predicted proteins | sample 1658041 | NCBI WGS metagenome assembly FTIR01 (sample SAMEA3914793, study PRJEB12502) | metagenome | biome: forest; material: soil | place: Canada | collected 2011-07-03 | depth 0.3 m | reverse complement strand
CTCGCAGCCGCCGCGCTGCTGGCCTCGCTGCGGCGGGATGACGTCCAGTTCGTGGTCGTCGGCTCGTTCGACGATGCGTCGCTGAGACAGGAGTTGACCGCGATCAAGGGTCTCGACCTGGCGCTGGTCGACGACCAGGCGCTGGACCTCGGCCCGGCGTTGATCGCGTGCGCGAGCTGCTGCCTGATCCTGCAGGATCCCGAGTCGGCCGTCGCGCGCGCGCAGACGCCCGCGAAGCTCAGCGACGCCCTGGCGGCGGGCGTGCCGGCGTTCGTGACCAACGTGGAGGCCCTGCGCGAGGTGATCCTGCACCGGGCGGCCATCCGCCTCGATTGGCCCCTGCGCGGCGCCGACGCCGCGCGCCAGGTCGCTCGCCTCCTGGACGGCGAGTCCGTGGAAGGCCTGGACCCCGCCGCCGCGCGCCAGTACTTTCGCGAAGAACTGTCGATCGAGAGCGCGGCGGTGCGCCTGGGCGATCTGGTGCGGCGCGTGTCGGCCGGTCCGGGCATCGCGGGCACCGAGATCGCGGGCGCGCTCGTCTCGCGCCTGCCGCGCCTGCAGGGGCTGCTGCAGGCGCTGGTTCCGCCGCTGGTCAGTTGGCCCGGCGCCGTCGCACCGGAGGCCGGAGGCACGCTGCAAGAGGACTTCCTTCGCCTGTGCCTCGACCAGGGCGACGGGCGGCCGCCGAGCGCGCTGCCGGCCGTCGTGCGCCGCCGCGTGATCTATACCGCGGTGACCGGCGGCTACGACCAATTGAACGATCCGCCCCATGTCATGCCGGATTGCGACTACGTCGTCTTCTGCGACCGGCCAATGGCTCCGAGCAAGGTCTGGCAAACGCGCGCCATCGACTACTTCGAAGGCGATGCCACCCGCACTGCCCGATTCATCAAGCTGCACCCGCACCTGTACTTTCCGCAGCACGAGGTCAGCATCTGGGTCGACGCGAACATCGCGTTTCGGCAGTCGGTGCAGCCGTTCTTCGATGCGTTGGGAGACGACGGCGTGCTCGGGCTGTTCCCGCACCCCCATCGAAACTGCGTCTACGTCGAAGGCAGTGAATGCGTGCGCCGGAGCAAGGACTCCGGCGAGGAGATCGAGGCGCAGCTGGAGCGCTACCGTGCCCGCGAGTTCCCGGAGGCCACGGGCCTGTGGGAGACGGGCATCCTGGTGCGGCGCCATCACGACCCGCGCAGCCGCAAGCTGATGACGGCGTGGTGGCGCGAGCTGTTCATGGGCAGCCGGCGCGACCAGATCTCGTTGCCGGTGGCGCTCGTGGAGACCGGCATCAAGCCTGTCGCGCTCGCCCGGCTGGGCATGGACTTGCGCGAGCACCCCGCCGTCGCCTACGTCAAGCATCAGGCGCAACCGGCGACCGTCTCCCGGGCCGTGCGCTACGCCTGGGCCTCCGATGCCGGTCCGGCGAAGATCGCCTCGGGTGGCGACAGGCCGCCCGTCGACATCGGCGTGTGCGTCTACAACTCGCCCGCAGAGGTGCGGCGCTGCATCGATTCCGTGCTGCGCACGCGCGGGCGCAGCGACCGCCTGATCATCGTCGACGACGGCTCGGCGGACGAGACGGCGCAGATGCTGCGCGATGTCGCCTGGGCGAACGAGCGGGTGCTGATGATCCGGCACGGCGTGAACCAGGGGTACACGCGCTCGGCGAACGACGTGCTTCGCGCTTCCAACAAGCCCTACGTGGTGCTGCTCAACAGCGATACCGAATTGTCGGCGAGCGCCATCGGCAAGCTCGTGGAATGCGGCGAGTCCAGCGTCCACCTCGGCATCGTCGGTCCGCTTTCCAATGCGGCGGGCTGGCAGACGGTGCCGGTGCTCCACGCGGCCGGTGGCGGCTTCCAGGTCAACGAGCTGCCGGAGGGCCTGGACCTGGACGGCATGGCGAGGCTTTGCGCACGCGACTCCGTCGGCCCGGCGCTGGTGCCGCTCGTCAACGGGTTCTGCTTCGCCGTGAAGAGGGCGGTCATCGACGCGATCGGCTACCTGGACGAAGCCGCCTTTCCGATCGGCTATGGCGAGGAGGACGACTACTGCCTGCGTGCGGGCGATCAGGGCTTCCTCTGCGCCATCGCCACCGATGCCTACGTGTATCACTCCAAGTCGGCGACCTTCACGTCGGAAAGGCGTAAAGTGCTTGCGAAGCAGGGCGGCGTGGCGCTTCGGGCCAAGCACAGCGCGCTGCGCGTCAACCGCTCGGCCGGTGTGGCCCAGCATCATCCGCGGCTGGTCGAGATGCGTACGCGCCTGGCGGCGCGGATGGCTGCGCTGCAGGAACAACAGGCCGCCGCGACGCCCATCGGGGCGACCTCGTAACGGCCGGCAAAAATGGAGGAGTCGGGTTTGAGAATTTCCGTGATCGGCAGTTGCCGCGTGCAGGATCCGCTGATCGTGCGCGGCGTCGCCCTCGATCAGCGCGGGCTCGATGGCTACACGCACAACACGAAGGAACATCTGCAGCTCCTGGCCGAACCGTCGGCCGAGCCGCTGGCGGGTCCCATCTCGCGCATCACCAACCTGCCGGCCCGCCGCGCCGCGGTCGACGTCGCCGATCCGGACCGCTGGTTCGTCGTCGAGATCTGTTCCGTGCGGGTCGTCAAGTACGACGCCTGGTACATGCAGATCAACAAGTTCGCCCAGTACGTGCAGGAGCTCGGTGGCGCGGATTTCAACGCGCTCAGCTTCAAGTCGCAGGAGGCGCTGCGGGGCCGTCTTGCCCAGATCCCGGACCTGACCTTCGATGGCGCACGCATCGAGTTCTACGAACAGGGCGAGGACGAGGTCTACGCCGATGCCCTCGAGATCAATCGACGGCTCGGCGGGCGTGCGCTCTTCGTCTGCCACTGGGACGTCGACCAGCTGGGGCGCACCATTCCCCAGCGCAGCGTGATCCGCAAGGCGCTCAGCCGCCTGGCCATGGACGAAGGCGTCTTCTTCCTCGATCCGACCCCTTACGTCAAGCGCTCGCCGGGCGCCTTCAAGGACCTCGGCCATTATGCGGATCCGTTCAAGCCCGTCATGGGCCGCATCCTTGCCAACCGGATTGGCGAGATGATCGGCGGGGAGTCGTCCGAGCTCGGCAGCCCCGCCGGCAACGCCTGATTCAGCGGTGCCATGGCGCGCTATCTGTTCATTCGCAGCGACGATCTGACTCGCGACACCGCGGGATTGCGGGCGCTGGGCGCCATGTCCGAACGGCATGGCCAGGTGATGATCGGCGCGATTCCGTCCCAGCTTCGGCTTGTGCAATCGTGCCGCGACTTCTGCGTGGAGCGGTTCAGCATCGCCCAGCACGGGTTCTCGCATTCGGACCATACAGGCTTGCCGGCCTCGCGCAGCGAGTATCCCGCCGCCCGCGACCCGGCTGCCGTGCTCGCCGAACTGCGCGAAGGCCGTGACCGGGTTCGCGAATTCTTCGGACCTCAGGCGGCACGCGACTTCATACCGCCCTGGAACCGGTTCTCCTACCAATTCGGGCCAGCGCTGGCCGAACTTGGTTTCCGCTCGGTGTCGACCTACCTGCCGGCAGGCGTCGAGGTCATCGCCGGAGTGCCGCACATGGGCCACAGCGTCAACTTCTCGACCTCGTATCGGCGCGATGGCCCGGGACCGATGCCTGGCGATGCCGGCTTTCAGCGACTCGAAATCTATGCGCAGCGCTTTTCCGGCACGACGGGCTGCGAGGATGTCTACGGGTCACTGTGCCTGCACCACGACATGATGACGGACGTCGATTTCTCCCGCGCCGATCGATTCCTTCAACTCGCCGCGGATGCCGGCTGGCGCGTCTGCGGCGCCGACCAGGCCATCGACGGCGTGCGTGCCTTGATGCGTGAGCTGCTCGCCGTCGCGGGCTAGCGCGCCGGCACGTCTTCTTGCGACCTTGAAAGGAACATCTGGATGAAGAGTACTGACTATGCGCCGCGGTCCGCCGCCATGGATGCGCATCTGCGCGGCCAGGACCTGAGGGGCATCGAGGTCGGATGCGATGTCGGCGCTCATGCGGAGGCCCTGCTGCGGTATAGCGCCGTGCGCCACCTGGTCGTCGTCGACCTGTGGGAAAAGGACTTCTACCGCGGCTATTGCATGGGTCGGCTGCAGAGCCAGGGCTGGAAGAACCGGACGGAGTTCCTCCAGATGACCTCGCACGCAGCAGCGCAGCACTTCGACGGCAACACCTTCGATTTCGTCTACATCGACATCCTGCATGACTACGCCACCGTCAAGGAGTCGCTGGAAGACTGGTGGCCGAAGCTGAAGGTCGGCGGCGTGATGGGCTATCGAAACTATTCGCCGTCGAATCGGGAATTGACGCGCGCGGTCGATGAGTTCGTCGCGCAGCGCCAGGTGGAGGCGAAGGTCGAGCCTTACCATGGCGAGATCGTCCTGTTCAAGTAGCCACGGACGAGTGCCCGGTTTCGCAGGATGAGGACGCTCTCGCTCCCGCCCGGTGCCGCCGCACTCGCGGCCAGGGTCGCCGGCCGGGACGTCCTGCTGGTCGGATCCGCTCCGGGCACCACGCTGGCGGGCGCCAACGCCGAGGTCATGGCGGCGGTCAACGGGGCCGCACTCGGGCTGCCCGGGCCGTTCGTGCCCGACATCCTGTTCCTCAACACCGCGGTGGCCGCATGCGGCCTGGCCGGGCGGCCGACGCGTGAGCGGATCTCGGAGCTGTCCACCAAGGCCCTGGTCGTCATCGAGAGCGGCACGTCGCTGGACGCCGCCGCGCCGGTGTTCGAGGCGATCGCGCGGCGCGAGTCGCTCCAGGTATCGCTGGACGAGCGCCAGCGCTTCCTCGAGGCCTTGCTGGATCGCCCGCTGGCCTCGCCCTGGGGTGGCGCCAACGTGCCGTCGACGGGGTTCCTGTCGTGTCTCCTGCTGCTCGCGGCCGGTGCCCGCCGAGTGCAGATGCGCGGTTTCGGCTTCACCGACGGGCATTCGTACCTGCACGAGGTCTTCAAGCGCGGGCATGTCGAGCGTGATCGCGAGATCCTGCGCTTGATCGCCGAGCACCGGTTGCCGGTCGAGTTCCATGCGGGAGCGGCGTGACGGCGCCGCCTCGACGATGAATTCTGTCCGAGGCGATCGCCAAGGCGCGACAGCCATGACGCCGACGGCCGGGCCGGGCCTGGGCGGCCGCTTCGCTCTCGAGCCGGCGGTTTCGGGCGCGCACGTGTGGCGCGACCGCCTCGTCGCGCCTGGAGCCGGCGCCAGGCCCGCGGAGGCGGGACGGCTCGACGCCGACGAGTTTGTCGCCGCGTTCCTCCGCGGCGTGCTGTCGTGGGCGGGCCGGGCGGTCATCGACCGTCCTCCGCCCGGCAGCGATGCGCCGTTCTGGCAATTTCCCTGTCGCACCGAGGCGGCCGCATTCGAGAACCACCGGGCCCTGGCGCCCGGCAGATCGGCGAACGGCACGGTCCATGTCTACCTGGGCCTGCCGTGGGCAACCTGGATCGATCGTCACCGCGCCGACGCGCTGCAGGCGCAGGCGCGCCAGGAATGCTACATGCAGCGCGTGAGGATAGGCGGATTCCGCAGGGCGCTGGCCGAACTCGGGAAGGAGCTGCGCGTGCACACGGTGTGCCAGCACATCGGCTGGCGCGAGTGGCTGCCGCGCTGGCGCGCCATGGGCATCACCGATGCCTGGCTCTCGCATGCGCCGCCCGAAGAGACGCTACCCGAGGCGCCCGGCCTGCGCCTGCATCCCTGGCGCCTGTTCGCGGTCAACGTGGAAGACCTCGCGCGGCGCGAACGGCTGGTCATCGGACGCGACCCTGCCGACAAGCCGCTGCTCGCCTCGTTCGTCGGCGCGCATGCCGACCACTATCTCGGCGACGCCAGACTGCGTCTGCTGGCGCTTGCCGATGCGCCGGGCTTCGTGGTTCGCGTCACAGGGCAGTGGCATTTCGAGGACGTGGTCTATGGCCACCAGGTGGCGCGCCAGCCGCTGGCGGCCAGCTATCGCATCGGCGAGGAGGTCAGCGACTACAACCGACTGCTGTCGGACTCGGTGTTCTCGCTCTGCCCGGCCGGTGCAGGACCCAACACGCTGCGCCTCTGGGAGTCCCTGGCGACGGGGGCGGTGCCGGTCCTGTTGGGGCCGCCACCGCAACTGCCTCGCGGAGGAAGCCTGGCGCCGATCGACTGGGAATCGATCGTGGTTCGCTTGCCCGTCGAACGCATCGCCGAACTGCCGTCGATACTGCGGGCCATGCCGGTCGCCGAGGTGCGGCGGCGCCAGCGCAACGGCATCGCGGCCTTCGCCGCCGTGCAACAGCAGTGCTGCTTCTGAGGATCCTCATGCCTGACCGCAACACTCCCCTCATCAGTGTCGTGATGCCGACCCGCAACCAGGTCGACTTCCTGTCGGTCGCCGTCGACAGCGTGCTGGCCCAAGGCTTCGACGACGTCGAGCTCGTCGTGGCCGATGGCGGTTCGACCGACGGCACGCAGGCATGCCTGGCCGACCTGGCCCATCGCCATCCCGGGCAACTGCGTTGGACCTCCGCGCCCGACGCCGGCCCTGCGGCGGCGGTCAACCGGGCGGTGGCCCAGGCCCGAGGAACGCTGCTGGGCTGGCTCAACTCGGACGACGTGCTCTGTCAAGGCACGCTGCGTCGCGTCGCCGACCATGCCGCCAGCCACCCGGAGCAGGTTGCCGTGTATGGTCAGGGCGAACACATCGACCTCTTCGGCCGCTCGGCCGGGCGCTATCCGACGCTGCCGCCGGAGACGCCGGTCGAACGTTTCCGCGATGGCTGTTTCATCTGCCAGCCGACGATGTTCATGACGCGCGCCACGTGGACGGCGCTGGCCGGCCTCGACGAGTCGCTCGGCGCGGCCTTCGACTTCGAGATGTGGTTGCGCCTGTTCAAGGCGTTCGCCGGGCGCATCGGCTTCATCGATGCGGTGCTTGCGCAGTCGCGGCTGCACAAGGGCGGTATCACGCTGAGCCAGCGCGAACGCGTGGCGTTCGAGGGCATGGCCGTGCTGCGCCGCCACCTCGGCGAGGCGCCGCCGCAGTGGCTGCTGTCCCTTTTTGCCGAGCGCTCCGCCGAGCACCCGTTCACCGCGCGCGCGCAGCGCCTCGACGTGGCGCTGGGCGAACTGGCCGATCGCGCCGCGGACCTGCTCGATGCCGAGGGTCGCGCGCTGGTGCGCAGGCGCATCGATGAAGATCGCACCCTGCGGCTGGCGACCGAGTCGTTGCATGTGGCCATCGAGCCCGATGGCTGGGCGCTCGAACGCACCGAGGTTCGCTGGCGTCAGGGTCAGGCGCCGGCGCGGGCGCTGGAGCTGCGCTGCCGCCACGCCCGCCCGCGCGGCGGCGAACTGGCCATCGAGGTGCAATCACCGGACGGCCGATTGCGGCTTCACCGGGTGGCCGGCAACGGCGAGTTCGCCCTGCAACTGCCGCTGGAGGATCGCCGGCCCGACGCGTGCCTGTTGTTCATCCTGCGCTGCGCGACGCCATTCGTTCCGGCCGAATTGGAGCCCGGCTCGACGGATCGGCGCCGCCTCGCGTTCCAGGTGCTGGCGTGCAAGGCGCTGGCCGCCTGAGACCTCAGGCCGCCGGCGGCCGGCGAGCGGGCTTGCGAAAGAACAGGAAGACGCCCAACTCACCGCCGTGGTCGGTGAACTGCGCGTTGAACTGTTCGACGCCGGCCTTCTGCAGCATGTAGGCCAGCTCGCTCAGGTTGTACGGGTTCATCTGCATCTCTGGATCGCCCCGAGGCCGGGTGCCGAAGCTGAACAGGGCGCGCTTGCCCGGTTCCTCGGGCGGCGGCGCGGGGATCGCGGGCGCGGGCGGGAGAGCCGGCGGCTGTCCGAACGTGTCGGGATGCGCGGCCTTGCCGAAGGTGATCTGGATCGCGCCCACGCCGCCGTCGGCCAGAAGCTCCAGCAACTGGCCGAACATCCGGCGCCCGCGCTGGACATCGATGTGCTGGAACACGATGCAGGAATGAACCAGGTCGTAGGTGCCGACCTGGTCGGCCAGTTCGTCCAGGGTCAGGTGGAAGCTGATCTTGTCGAGGCCCCGTTCCGCGCAGTTGCGCCTGAATTCGGCCAACATGGCCGGGGCGACGTCGACGCCGGCGACATGCTCCGCGTGCTCCGCCATCGGCAGGGCGACACGGCCGACGCCGCAGCCGAAGTCGAGCATCCGCTTCGGCACGAAGTTCGCGTCGATGCCGCGACGGATCTGGTGCAGCACGTAGGCCAGGTGATAGCGGCCGGTGGCGAAGAACTCCTTGCGCGCTTCGTCCGTCAGGTTGGCCGCCCGGTATTTGGGATCGGTGATGACGGAGAAGTAGGGGTCTTGTTCGCCCCAGTCCATCCAAGCGAGATCGGTGCTCATGCGTTCGTCGGGTCGTTCAGCGCAGGTTGTTGACGGTGACAATGGGATAGAAGGCCGTGGCCAGCAGGTTCAGGAACTTCTGGAGTTCGCTGAGCGGCGCGTTGCTCACGTAGAGCAGGTCGTGGTTGCGCATGCTGAAGTTCTGGATGACGAACAAGTTGCCGGGGTCGCGCAGGTCGAACCGGTAGACCACCGGCACCAGGCCTTCCGGCGTCGTCGTCGCCGGAGCATGCGGCCAGGTCAGCGCGTCAGGAGGTTCGAAGCGGAACACGAACGCGCCCTGGGGCGCCGAACGCAGGTCGGAGAGACCGCCGGCGCGCGCCAGCGCCTGGGCCATGTTGATGCCCTGCGTTTCGAAGCTGATTTCCTCGTTGCGACCCGTGGCCCCGAGCGCCGTGAAGCTCAAGGGCTGGAACATCGCCGTGAGGACGTCGCCGGGCTGCAGCGCCACGTTCTGGCGCGGGTCGCGAATCACCGTGTCGAGCGGCAGGCTGAGATAGTGATCCCCGCGAGTCAGCTGCAACGTCGTCTTGCCCGTGGGCTGGCGCACGCCGCCAGCCGCGGCCAGGGCGTCGAGCACGCGCTCACGTCCCGGTGTCAGCGGCATGCGCATGCTCGTGGTCACTTCGCCCACCACGGTCACCGAGGCCGACTGGTTGCGCACCCGGCGCACCAGTACCTGGGGTTGGTTGGCCTTGCCCTTCAGCGCGGCGGTGATCCTGTCCTCGATGTCCGAGGCGGTGTGGCCGGCGACCTGGATGTGTCCGACGAAGGGCACGTTGATGCGACCCTCTGCGTCGACGACCTGTTCCGGCAGCGTCGTCCCATGCGCGGTAGACAGGCCGCGTGGATCCGCGAGGCCCTCGCCGAACAGCGTCGCGGGCGGCGCTTCCCAGATGTTGACCTCGACGGCGTCGCCCATACCGATCAGGCTCGCATTCCCGGCCGGGGCATTGCCCAGCGAATCGGAGAATGTTTCGTGGTGCTCACGCGCCTTCAACTGCTGCGTCAGCGCCCCATTGACGTCGATGACCTGGATCGCCGGGTTGGTGCCGGCATCCTCCATGGTGTGCAAGGTCGGGCCCGAGCCGGGCAACAACGAGCAGCCGGCGAGCAGAGGCGACAGGATCAACGGCAACACCAGTATCCGGCGGCGACGGGACATCGGAACGGTGGGAAAGGAGTGGCGCATCGATCGCTTGGAGTAACTGGCGTGAGCGTTCATTCTCGCTCATGCGCCGCGTGGACCCCGGCGCGCGCCGGCCCGGGGCGGGTGCGATGCCGGTTGCGATCCCCCCCAATGGGGGGGCTATCTGGCGCCTGGCACAAAATCCTCCACCGTAGAATCCCGCGATGATCTGGATACTGCTGTTTGCGTTCGCGTGCTCTGCGGTCGCGATGTTTCTCGTCGTCTATTACGAAGAGCTCCACGCGCACTGGTCGGCCGACCATGACCTGTCGGGGCCGCAGAAGATGCACGTCAAGGCCGTGCCGCGTGTCGGGGGCGTCGGCATCCTGGCCGGGGTGTGCGGCGGCGTGGCGGTGGCGGCCTGGCTGCATGCCCCATTGCGCTGGGATCTGCTGTTGCTGGTCGCATGCACGGTGCCCGCGTTCGGCTCGGGCATCTGGGAGGACTTCACGAAGGCGATCTCGCCGCGGCGGCGAATGGTCGCGCTGGCGCTGTCGGGGCTGCTGGGCGTTCTGCTGGTCGGAGGCCGCTTCACCCACACCGGCTGGGCCTCCTTCGACACGCTGCTCGCGACGCACGGGCTGCTCTGGGTCGGGGCCGTGGGCGCGATCTTCGCGGTGACGGGCATCTCCAACTCCGTCAACATCATCGACGGCATGAACGGCCTCGCGTCGATGTGCGCGGTGATGATGGCCATCGGGCTGGGCTACATCGGCTGGCGCGTGGGCGACGGAGTGGTGTGCGGCGCCGCGCTGGCGACGGTCGGCGCGACGCTCGGGTTCTTTCTCTGGAACTATCCGCGCGGACTCGTCTTTCTCGGCGACGGCGGCGCCTACCTGCTGGGCTTCATCGTGGCCGAGCTGGGCATCCTGGTGACGACGCGGCATCCCGAGGTGTCGATGCTCGCGCCGTTGCTGCTCGTGGCCTATCCGGTGGTGGAGACGCTGTTCACGATGTATCGGCGGCGCTTCATCCAGAAGCGCTCGATGACGCAGCCGGACGGCACCCATCTGCACACGCTGATCTATCGCCGGCTCAAGCGTGGCCCGGTCGATGAGTCCGGCGTGCGCGGTTCCACGCGCGGCAACTCCGGGACGTCGCCCTATCTGTGGCTGCTCAACTTGCTGGTCGTCGTGCCGGCGATGATCTGGTTCAACAACACGCCGGTGCTGGCGCTGGCGCTGTTCGTGTTCGTGGCGACCTATCTGGATGTCTACTGGCGCATCGTCCGATTCAGGTCGCCGGGCTGGATGGTGACGCGGCGCAGGCGCGCCCTGGGCGTCGAGCAACTGCACAAGACCTGAACCGCAGGCTCGCAGGCTCGCGGGCCGTCGATGCCGGCGGCGCAACGGCGCGCGCTTTCATGCAGGCGGCCGGATGACCGACAATTGGGCACCATGAACGCAGTTACAACACCCTTCCTCCCGTTCGCCCTGCCCGAAATCGGCGACGAGGAGATTGCCGAAGTCGTCGACACGCTGAAGTCCGGCTGG
>FTIR01001720.1_pt1 | contig 11072 bp, 10 predicted proteins | sample 1658041 | NCBI WGS metagenome assembly FTIR01 (sample SAMEA3914793, study PRJEB12502) | metagenome | biome: forest; material: soil | place: Canada | collected 2011-07-03 | depth 0.3 m | reverse complement strand
TACGGCACCTTGACGATGTAGATCCGGTCGAGGAAGGCCTCGTTGTTCTTGTTGTTGCGGAAGGTCTTCCACTCGCTCTCGTTGGAGTGGGCCAGCACGATGCCGTCGAACGGGATCGCGCCGAAGCCTTCGGTGCCCTTGAAGTTGCCTTCCTGCGTGGCGGTGAGCAGCGGGTGCAGCACCTTGATCGGCGCCTTGAACATTTCCACGAACTCGAGCAGCCCCTGGTTGGCCAGGCACAGGCCGCCGGAGTAGCTGTACGCGTCCGGGTCGTCCTGCGCGAAGCTCTCGAGCTTGCGGATGTCGACCTTGCCCACCAGCGACGAGATGTCCTGGTTGTTCTCGTCACCCGGCTCCGTCTTGCTGATGCCCACCTGCTTGAGGATGGACGGGCGGCGCTTGACGACCTTGAACTTGCGGATGTCGCCGCCGAACTCCTCGAGCCGCTTCACGGCCCACGGCGACATGATGCGGTTGAGGTAGCGGCGCGGGATGCCGTACTCGCTCTCCAGGACCGCGCCGTCCTCGATCGCGTTGAACAGGCCCAGCGGCGATTCGTTGACCGGCGAATCCTTGATCGCGTAGAACGGCACCTGCTCCATCAGCGACTTCAGCCGCTCGGCGATCGAGCTCTTGCCGCCGCCCACCGGGCCCAGCAGGTAGAGGATCTGCTTCTTTTCCTCCAGGCCCTGCGCCGCATGGCGGAAGTAGGAGACGACCTGCTCGATCGCGTCCTCCATGCCGTAGAACTCGGCGAACGCGGGATAGATCTTGATGACCTTGTTGGCGAACAACCGCGACATGCGCGGGTCGTTGCGCGTGTCGATCGACTGCGGCTCGCCGATGGCCTTGAGCATGCGTTCCGGCGCCGTGGCATACGCCAGGGGGTTGCGCTTGCATTCGGCCAGGTACTCTTCGAGCGAGAGTTCTTCCTCGCGGGTACGTTCGTAGCGTGCTGCGAACTGGCTGATCACGTCCATGACAAACCTCCGGGCTGAGTGACACTGCAAGCGCCGGACACGAAGCGTGTTCGAGTCGGGCCAGGCGCTTGCGTCTGGAATGTTTTGATGGAGTCCGGGCCGGACCGAAACGTTCTTGCGGGAAGTACGTATCGGCGAGCCGGGGCGCCATCAGAGCAGTCCGTTCAGCGGGGGTTCGGGAACGTTGCGGAGTCTCTCAATCCGTAGGTTACAGCGTGCGACGAATTTGTGTGCGGCGATGCGTCGAATAGGGTGTTGTTCCGGTTTCATCTTGTCCTTTCTCGCCCTACATTTCAACTCGCTTGTAGGATTCTTTCCACGCGTGGGCGGATTGACCCGCCCGCCAGCCCCGTGTCGGCCGTACCGGGCTGGCGACGACCTTGTCGCGCATCAGACCGGCAGCCCCGCCCCGGGGCCGCACCGGCGACCAGGCCCTTTGTGGAGTCAACCGATGGTCGGAACCGCGAGGCGTGTTCGCCTCTTGTGGCAAACGCTTGCCTGCGCCGTGTTGGCGTCTTGCCTGGCCGCATGCGGCGGCGGGGGCGGCGGCAGCAGCCCGACACCGCCGTCCAACAGCGGCGGCAACCCGACCGAGTCGACCTACCTCCTGGCCGAGTTCGTGGCCGCGGACTCGAATCACCAGTTCGTGCGTGTCTGGGATCCGGCCGCCCCCACGGTCGCGGTACAGAGCGTGCCGCTGGTGCAGAGCAACGGCATCATCTGGACGTCGTCGCATCTCGTGTTCTCCGATGCGACCCGCTACGACGCGACCACGGGCACCGTCACGACGCTGGGCCACGTGAAGGTGTTCTACGACAACGACGGCAAGCTCTATTCGATCGACCTGCGCGGCGGCCAGTCGCACGCGCCGGTGCAGGTGTCGGCGGTCACCGACGCGTTCATCCCGACGGACGTCGTGCCGCTCGACGACAGCGGCGTCGATGCATGGATCGACGTGCAGGGCGGCAGTCACCACTGGGCGATCCGCTCCGTCATGAGCGCCACGGACGCGCCTGTCGATATCCTGAAGATCATCGCGCCGCTGCGTGACCCCGCTACCGGCCGACCGATGTACTTCTTCGTCTCGCTGGGCGGCCAGTCGGGCTTCTCGGTGCGGCCCACCACCTTCGAGATCGTCGATACGAGCTTCGCGGCGCAGAGCATCCCGCAGGTCGCCGGCATGGCCGCCGGCGACAGCTGGGTGGGCGCCGATCCGGCGCAGCCGGGCCTGGCCTACCTGCGCATCGCCAACCAGTTGCACGAACTGCATTGGGCGCAGCCCGTGGCCGGCGTCTCGGTGGATGCCGCGAGCCTCTACACGATGTCGATCTTCGGCCAGGCGCCCGCGGTGGCGGACGCGCACTCGCTCTACGTCAACGATGGCGTGACGCTGCTGGCCCTGAGCAACGGCACCGTGCTGCCGGTGGGCACATTCTCGATCGCGCCCTATTCGCTGCTCGACGCGGGCAGCTACGTCGCCGCCATGGAGCCCAATGGCACGACGACGTCCGCGGTGCTCTATCAGCTCGAGACCCTTCGCAAGACCGGCGGCGCAGCGACGCTGCTGGAAGACGCGACGACGACGCTGCAGCTGCTGGGCGCGACCGACCAGGGGCTGATCCTCACCGGCACGCCCGAGCAGGGCCAGGCCTTCGTCCTCGCCAGCGGCGACAACGCCACGCGCACGACGATGGGTTCGCAATACGTCGGCGTGGTGCGCGCGGCGAGCGCGCGGCTGGATCAGCCGGCGGCGCCGGTGGCGCTGCTGTCCTGCGTGGTCGGAACCGGCGGCTTCTGCGCGGCAGGCGCGCTGACCGAGCTGGAACTCGCCGGCGGCAGCACGGCGCTGGGAACGATCGCTGCGAGCGCACCGTGGCTGCGGGGCGACGCGACAGTGGGCGTGGCCACCTCGCTGGGCGGCCAGACGTTTCTCTTGACGACGGCCGGGCTGGGCAGCAACCAGACGAGCGCGCGCGATGCCTGGCAGTTCACGCCCGCCGTGGCGGGCACCCTCATGCGCATCACCAGCAATCTGCCCTGATGGCGCCGGCCGCGCCGGCTCACTGCTCCTCGGTGAGCCCCAGCCGCTCGAGCAGGCCGCTCAACTCGTCCAGCGAGCCGAACGAGATCGCGATCTCGCCCGATTCGCCGTGGCGCGTCTTCTTGAGCATGCGGATCTCGACGACGGCGGCGAGGCGGTCGGCCAGCTGCTCCTCCAGCCGCGCGATGTCGCCGCGCTTTTCCTTCTTCACGCGCAGCAGCGGCGTCTGGCGGCCGTTGACCTGGCTGCGGGCGACGAGCTTCTCGGCGTCGCGCACCGACATCTTCTTGGCGACGATCTCGGTCGCGTTCAGGATCTGCTGCGCCGGCTCCAGCGTGAGCAGTGCGCGGGCGTGGCCCATGTCCAGGTCGCCGGCCATCAGCAGTTGCTGCACCGGTGCGGTCAGATTGAGCAGGCGCAGCAGGTTGCTGGCGGCGCTGCGCGAGCGGCCGACGGCCTGCGCGGCGAGTTCGTGCGTCATGCCGAATTCGTCGACGAGACGCTTCAGGCCCTGCGCCTCTTCCAGCGGATTCAGGTCCTCGCGCTGGATGTTCTCGATCAGCGCCATCACGGCGGCCGATTCGTCGGGTACCTCGCGCACCAGCACCGGCACTTCGTCGAGGCCGGCCAGGCGGGCGGCGCGGAAGCGGCGCTCGCCGGCGATGATCTCGTAGCGCTGCGCCTTCGCGCCTGCGCTCTCGAGCGGTCGCACGAGGATCGGCTGCATGATGCCCTGGCTGCGGATGCTTTCCGCCAGCTCGTACAGCGAGCCCTCGTCCATGCGGGTGCGCGGCTGGTACTTGCCGGCCTGCATCTGCGTGAGCTTCAGCGTGGTGGGCTGCACCGGTCCGCCCGCGGGCGCCGGCGTTTCGTCGAGCTTGGGGCCGAGCAGGGCTTCGAGGCCCATGCCGAGTCCCTTGGGTTTTTTGGTGACCATCTGGTGATTGTCGGCCAGAAAACCGAGGTCGCTCGCGCCGGAGTGCTCAGTTACGCAGCAGATCGGCCAGCATTTGCCGCCCTTCGGGCCAGTCACCCAGCCCCGAGGCGCTGTTCAGGTGCCCGCGCGAGCCGGCGTCCAGCGTGCGGCAGCCCCAGTCGGCGGCCATCGCATGCGCGCGCGCCGGCTCGCAGAACGGGTCATCGTCGCTGATCACGGCCAGCGCCGGAAACGGCAGCCGCTGGCGCACGATGGGGGTGAACGAGTGCAGCGCGGCGCGCAATTCGTCGCGTTCGACGTCGGGCGGCGCCACCAGCAACGCGGCGCGGACGCGGGCGGTCTTGCGCGAATGCGCGGCCCAGGCGGATACCAGGTGGCACCCGAGGCTGTGGGCCACCAGCGCGATCGCGTGGGACTCCTCTGTGCTTTCGAGTTCTCCGATCGCCTCGTCCAGTCGCATCATCCAGTCGCCGCGCAGCGGATGCATCCAGTCGCTCTGCTCCACTCGCACGTCGCCGTACAGCGCCTCCCAACGGCTCTGCCAATGCAGCGGCCCCGAGCCCTGCCAGCCTGGCAGGACCAGCACGTGAAGCCGGGGGAGTTCAGCGCGACAGGGATCCTGTAATGTCATTGCCTTATGCTTTGCATCTGAGAAGCTGGCCCGGCGGATCCACGTGTCCGCTGCGGCCGAACGATTTTGCCGTGTCCGGGCCGCCGGGTCGCGCGGCGCCCGGAGATTCCCGTCATGACCACCGCCCCGAAGAAATACCTCGTCTACGTCGACGGCCAGGAAGGCACCACCGGCCTGCGCATCCACGAGATGCTCGCCGCCCGCCCGGACGTCGAGCTGCTGCGCATCGCCCCCGAGCTGCGCAAGGACGACGCCGAGCGCGCACGCCTGCTCAACGCCGCCGACGTGGCGTTCCTGTGCCTGCCCGACGACGCCGCGCGCGCCGCCGCGAAGGTGGTCACGAACCCGCACACCTGCCTGATCGACGCCAGCACCGCGCACCGCACCGACCCGACCTGGGTCTACGGCCTGCCCGAACTCGCTCCCGGCCAGCGCGACGCGCTGCGCACGGCCAAGCGCATCTCGAACCCGGGCTGCCACGCCACCGCGTTCATCCTGCTGATGCGCCCGCTGGTCGACGCCGGCCTCGTGGCGCCCGACGCGAACATCACGGCGACCTCGATCACCGGCTACTCCGGCGGTGGCAAGAAGATGATCGAGCAGTACCAGGGCTGGCACGCGCGCCAGATGGATGGCGAACGCCAGATCGACGCCGCGCTCAGCGCGCCGCGCCCGTACGCGCTGGGCCTCGCGCACAAGCACATCCCCGAGATGAAGACGTGCTCGCTGCTCGCCCGCGCACCGGTCTTCATGCCCATCGTCGGCAACTTCTACAAGGGCCTGACGGTGAGCATCCCGTTCCATGCGAGCCAGTTCGCCGCCGGCACCGACGCCGCGCGCGTGCACGCCGTGCTCGCGCAGCGCTACGCCGACGAGCAGTTCGTCAACGTGATGCCGCTGTCCGATCCGGCCGTGCTGGCCGAAGGCTCGTTCGACGTCCAGGCCTGCAACGACACCCAGCGCGCCGACCTGTTCGTGTTCGGCAACGCCGACCAGGTGCTGCTGATGGCGCGCATCGACAACCTCGGCAAGGGCGCCTCCGGCGCCGCCGTGCAGACGATGAACCTGCACCTGGGCCTGCCCGAGGGGCTGAGCCTGCAAGACTGACCCGACGCGCGATGCCCCCACCCGCCACGGCCCTCCGCGAGCGCGCATCAGCGTGGCGGCCACGCGTTCGCGGAGCGGCCGTCGCATGACGAACGCGTCTGCCGAGACCCTGCGGGACTCGCGCGGACTGCGTCTGGGAACCACGTCGCGCGCCGCCGCCGATCGCGCGGACGAGGCGCTGTCGCAGATGATGACCTTCGCCGACACGCCGCGCCTGGCACTGCAGGCCGCGCGCGAGGCCGATGGCGGCTGGCTGCTGCCGCTGCTGCTGGACGCGGGCTTCCGGCTGGGCCTGAACCAGCCCGACGACCGCGCCGCCGCGCGCGAGCTGCTGGAGTCGGCGGCCGCGCTCGCGTCACGCGCCACCGCGCGCGAGCGGGCGCACCTCGAGGCGCTGACCAAGCTGCAGGATGGCCGCGTGTCGGCCGCGCTCCGGCTGTGGGACGACCTGTTGCTGGAGCATCCGCGCGACGCACTCGCGCTGCACTGGGCGCATCAATGGGATCACGCGCGCGGCGATTCGGCGAGCATGCGGCTGCGCCCGGCGCGCGCGCTGCTCGAATGGGACGACGCTGACCCGCTGTTTCCGTGCGTGCTGGGGCTCTACGCGTTCGGCCTGGCCGAGTGCCACCAGCTGGCGTTGGCCGAGGATCTTGGCCGGCGTGCGATTGCGCTGGCGCAGGAACGGCAAGCCGGCGCGGACGCGCCCGCGCGCGTGCCGTGGGCGGTGCACGCGGTCACGCATGCGATGGAGATGCAGGGCCGTTTCGACGACGGCGCGACCTGGCTGCGCCAGCAGCAGGCCGGCTGGACGGACGGCACGCGCTTCGCGAGCCATCTGTGGTGGCACCTCGCGCTGTTCCGGCTGGAGGCGCTGGACGTCACCGGCGCGCTGCGCCTGATCGATACCCACCTGTCCGGCGCTGCGTTGACGCACGGCCTTCAATGCGTGGACGCGGCCGCGCTGTACTGGCGCCTGCGCGTGATGGACGTGGAAGTCGACGCGCTGTTCAAGGACCTGCTGCAACGCTGGATGCCGGACCCCGCGCAGGCCGGCGTGCACGCGTTCACCGACTGGCACGTGGTGCTCGCGATGCTGGGCGCCGGCGAGCGCGCGCAGGCCGAGGGCTGGGTGGCGCGCTGCGCCGAACGCGTGATGCGGGCCGAAGAGGGCGCGCGCAGCAACCACGCCGTCGCGCGCGACCTGGGCCTGCCGCTGATGCGCGCCCTGCTCGCGGCGGAGCGCGGCGAAGCGGATGCGGCGGTACGCGGCCTGTACCTGGTGCACGAGTCGGCCGCGCGCCTGGGCGGCAGCCATGTGCGGCGCGACCTGATCGCGCAGACGCTGATGCACTGCGCGGCCGCCAGCAAGCTGCAGCACGTGGGCCGCGCGGTGCTCAACGAGCGCTGCCTGGCCAAGCCGGTGACGCCGCTGACGCGGCACTGGGCCGGCAAGCTGCAGGTGGCGATCGCCTGAGTGGCCGTCAGGCCTTGCGGCGCGTGGCCAGCAGGTTCACCGCCAGTCCGCCCATCACCAGCGCCGCGGCGCCCAGCTTCCACGCCGGCAACCCTTCGTGCAGCGCGAGCGCCGACGCCGTCATGCCGAAGACCGGCACCAGCAGCGCGGTGGGCGTGACGGTGGACGCGCTGTGGCGCGCCAGCAGCCAGTTCCACACGCCGTAGCCGAACAACGTGTTGCCGATCGCCTGCCACCCCACCGCGAACCAGGGCACGAGCCCGGCGTGCGCCAGCTGGTCGCCGATCTGCTGCGGGCCGTTCTGCAGCACGCTGATGATCCACAGCGGCACGGCCGCGAACGGGCTCGACCACACCATGAAGCCGAGGGCGTCGACGCGACCGGCCGCGCGCGCGATGAGGTTGCACACCGCCCAGGCCAGGGCGGCGCCGATGACCAGCACCACGCCGAACGCCGTCACGCCGGCCTGGGTCGACACGTGCGACGCGACGATGGCCAGGCCGCCGACGGCCAGCGCGAACGCGGGCCATTGCAAAGCCTTCAGGCGATCGCGGTAAACCACGGCGGAAATACCGATCGTGAAGAACACCTGCGACTGGATCACCAGTGACGCCAGGCCGGGCGAGATGTCGGAACGCATTGCCCAGAACAGCAGCCCGAACTGGCCGACGCCGATCAACGCGCCGAACGCCGCCAGCTTGCCCCACGTCATCGCCGGCTTCGGGATGAAGAAGATGAAGGGCAGGAACGAGAACGTGTAGCGCAGCGCAGCGAAGGTGTAGGGCGCGAAGGCGTCGAGGCCCAGGCGGATGACGACGAAATTCGTGCCCCAGACGGCGACGACGGCCAGGGCGAGCAGCAGGTGGGTCAGGGGCATGCGTGCAGTCTAGGGGACGCCTGCCGACCCGCGTCGATGCAAGCCCTTTGTCGCTGCTACAGCAAGGGCGGCGAAGGCGCGCGCTGGCGCTTCACATGGCGAAGAAAGTCCGGCAGCGTGCGGCCGGCCTCGTCGCGGAAGACGTCGTCCAGCACGTCCAGCGTGCGCATGCGATCGACGCGAAAACTGCGGAACGCCGCGCGCTGCTCGCACCAGGCGGCGAGCGTCCACACCGACTCCCAGTGGAAGCAGGCGAGCGGCCGCGCGACGCGGGTGCTAGCCGCGCCCTGCGCATCGGCGTAGTCGAAGCGGATCTTGCGGCGCGCGGACGCCGCGTCGCGCAACCGGCCCAGGCGCTCGCCGGTGGCCGTTTCCACCGTCCACGGCGCCGCGTAGAACGGCAGCGCCTCGGCGGCCGCGCGTGCCGCGAGGGGCAGCACGCCGACGATCTTGCTCAGCGCGTCCTCGGCGGCGATCGCGAGCGAGCGGTCGAGCCGCGTCTGGGCGATGCGGACGCAGGCCACCAGCGCCTGCGCCTCCAGTGTCGTGAACATCAGCGGCGGCAGGTCGAAGCCGGCCAGCAGCCGATAGCCGACCCCGGCCTCGCCGTCGATGGGCACGCCCTGCGCCTGCAGGTCGGCCACGTCGCGGTAGACCGTGCGCGCCGACACTTCCAGCTTGGCCGCCAGCCACGCGGCGGTCGACAGGCGCCGGCCGCGCAGCAGCTGGACGAGGCGAAAGAGGCGGTCGGCACGGCGCATGGGCCGCAGTCTACGCAGCCGGCGAATGCAGGCCGACGCGGTTGCCCTCGCTGTCGACGATGTGCGCGATCACGCCGATGTTGCGCGGCAACTCCAGCTTGGGCAGCAGCACCTTGGCGCCGAGTTCTCCGGCGCGTGCCAGCACGACGTCGAGCGAGGGTCCGGCGCTGAGGTAGACGATGGCGCCATCGGTGGTCGGCGCCGGCGCCGTGGCGCTCTGGAGCAGCGCGCCGCCGACGCCGCCGTCTTCGTAGGGGAACACCGCCAGCGTCTGCGGCCCCATCTGTTCGCGTCGCAGCGACCTGCCCAGCAGCGTCTCGTAGAAGCGCTGTGCGCGGGCCATGTCGGTGACCGGGATCTCGAACCAGTTGAGCGCATTGCGGGCCATGGCAGTCCTTTCGTTTGAAGAGGCTGCCATCGTGCCGGGGGGCTGCTGACAACGTGGTGTCAGCAGCCTGTTGCCGCCGCTCAGTTCTTGCGGTTCTTGGCGGGCGCCGCCGGGGCGTCGGCCACCGCGGCGTAGGCGGTGCCGCGCGTGGCATCCAGGCGGTTCATCACGGCGTACATGCTGTCGGGCTTGGCGAAGAATTCCTGGAAGCCCTTGATGCCTTGCGCCGCCATGTCGGCCGGCACGTCGCGGTCGTAGCCCTGCACCAGGTTGCTCTTGGCGTCGGTCAGCACCTTGTACGAGCTCAGGTCGAGCACCGTGCCCGCCACCGGCGCGAACTTGTTGGTGGGGAACGAGCCGAGCGACTTGGCGAGCTTGGCGTTGGCCGCGCTGCTGCTGGCGAACTTCAGGAAGCGGCGGGCGTCGGCCTTGTTGCGGGCGCGCGCGGCGACGTGAAAGGTGTCCGTCGGAGCGGCCTCGGCGGCGGCCTGGCCGCTGTCGATCGTGGGGAAGCGCTGGTAGTCGATCTGCGGTCGCACGATCTCGGGGAAGCTCGCGCTGGCCACGGTGCCCATCAGCACCATGCCGGCCTGGCCCGCGAAGAATTGGGCCTTCGCGGCGTGCTCGTCGGTGTTCAGGGCGGCCGGATCGAAGCACTTCGCGTCGATCAGCTGCTTCCACATCGCGAAGGCGCGGCGCACGTTCGAGTCGTTGTACGAGATCTTGCCGTCCAGCAGCTGCGAGTGGAATTCGTAGCCGTTGGCGCGCATGTCGATGAAGTCGAACCAGGCGGCGAGCGCCCAGCCGTCCTTGGCGTTCAGGGCGATCGGCGTGAAGCCGGCCCGGCGCAGCTTGGAGCAGGCGCTCATGATCGCGCTGAGGTCGTGCGGCGGCTCATGGATGCCGGCGCGCTCGAGGACGTCGTGGCGCGTGAACAGCCCCCACGGATAGTACTGATACGGCAGGGCGTATTGGCGGCCGCCGACGGTGACGGCCGCGCTGGGGAACGTGTTCCACCAGGTGTTGGCCTTCCACAGGTCGCTCAGGTCGTCGAGCGCGCCGCGTTGCGCCATCGCGCGCATCTGGTCGCCGGCGAACCAGTTGAAGACGTCGGGTGCGGCGTCCGTGTCCAGCGAACCCGGCAGCGCCTTGCGGTAGGTGGGCAGATCCTGGATCGTCAGGTGCACGTCGACATCGGGATTGGCGGCCCGGAAATCGCTGACCAGCGTCTTGAACGCCTCGCGCTGCGGCGTGTCTTCCGCGCCGAAATTGATGTTGAGCACCCCGGCGAGCGCCGCGGTCGAACCCAGCCCCAGGGCCAACGCGGCCAGGACGGCCGAAACGCTGCGGATCAACTTCATGATTTTTCCTCATCCCACCGACAGGCGCGATTATGTGGGCCATGAAGGGCTTTGCCGGATAGGGTCTGACCTAGCAAAGCGCCATGCCACGTGACGCATCTCACAGTGAGTTGCTCGGAAAAGCGCCGCAATGCCAAGCAATGCCGAGGATCTCGCGCCAAAGGCCGGATAAAGCGTCAGCGGCCTCCGGAGACGTCGAGCGTGGCGCCCGTGACGTAGCCTGCGGCGTCCGACAGCAGGAATGCGACGGCCTGCGCGACGTCGTCGGCCGTGCCCATGCGCTTCAACGGAATCTGGTCGACGGCCGCCCGGGCCCGCTGCAGCATGCCGCTGGTGGCGTGGATCTCGGTATCGATGATGCCGGGGCGCACGCCGTTGACCCGGATGCCCTCCTCGGCGACCTCGCGCGCCAGGCCCGCGGTGAAGTTGTCGATCGCCGCCTTGCTGGCCGCGTAGTCGATGTAGATGCCCGGCGAGCTCAGGCGCGCCGCCGCCGACGACAGGTTGACGAT
>FTIR01002046.1_pt1 | contig 11082 bp, 8 predicted proteins | sample 1658041 | NCBI WGS metagenome assembly FTIR01 (sample SAMEA3914793, study PRJEB12502) | metagenome | biome: forest; material: soil | place: Canada | collected 2011-07-03 | depth 0.3 m | reverse complement strand
CAAGGTGCCGGACAGCATTTTCTCTACGCGAACCTGACCAACGCGCAGTCCAAGCAGGATGTGCTCGAGGCCATTGCGGAGGCGTTCCTGTTCCCGGCGCACTTCGGCAAGAACCTGGACGCCCTGTACGACTGCATGACCGACCTCGTGCACAAGTCGGGCTCGCAGCCGGGCTTCGTCGTGGTGCTGGAGCAGTTGCCCGACAACACCCGATTCGATCGTGAATCACGCGAGCAGTTGCTCGACGTGTTCCGCGACGCCGCCGACTTCTGGGGGGAACGCAAAATTCCCTTCAGGTGCTTCTATTCTTTTCAGTAGCCCGCTCTCAAGAAAATGGGTCATGGGAGCGGGCGGCGGAAGCGGCCCCAGTCATCGAAAAGCCGGCCCCGAAGGCCAGCAGCAAAGCCAATGCGAATGCCGGGTTCGGCACGAACATGCCGCTGATGAGCAGCGCGTTCGATACGGCAATGTGGCTCAACGCCGCCTGATCTCCAGGCGGCGCTCCACGCACGAAGGGCTCCCGCGGGAGCCCTTTCTCATGACGACGGCCAACATGCCGGCCCGATCAATCGTCGTCGCCGGGATCGCCTGCCGTGAGCGCCTGCTCCGGCAGCGCCGGCAACGCCAGCGCGAGCGCGATGTATTCCTCGACCGGCACCTGCTCGGCGCGCCGGGTGCCGTCGAACTCGGCCGTATAGCCGTGCTCGATGAGCCATTTGCCGAGCGTGGCGCGCAGCATCTTGCGCCGCTGCGAGAACGCCACGCTGACGATCTTGCCCAGCACGGCCTGCGACACCGCGGCCGGGTTCGCGCGCGGGCACATGCGCACGATGGCGGAGTTGACGCGCGGCGGCGGGTCGAACGCCTCGGGGGGCACGTCGAAGAGGTACTCCACCTCGTAGCGCCACTGCAGCATCACGGTCAGCCGGCCGAACGCCTTGGTGCCCGGCTTGGCGGCCATGCGGTCCACCACTTCCTTCTGCAGCATGAACACCTGGTCGATCACGTGCGGCGCGGCCGCGATCAGGTGGAACAGGATCGGCGACGAGATGTTGTACGGCAGGTTGCCGACCACCCGGATCGGGCCACCCAGGCGCGCGGCGATCGCCGCGAAATCCACCTTCAGGACGTCGGACTCGACCACGTCGAGGTCGCCGCGGCGGCGCAGCCGCTCGGCCAGGTCGCGGTCGAGCTCGATCACCGTCAGCGCGTCGCAATGCGCGCGCAGCGGGATCGTCATCGCGCCCAGGCCCGGGCCGATTTCCACCAGGCGCTCGCCCGGCTTGGGCGCGATCGCCTTGATGATGCGATCGATGACGTCGACGGCGGTCAGGAAGTGCTGGCCGAAGCGCTTGCGCGCGACATGCGATCCCATCGCTCAGGCACCGATTCGGACGGGGCTTGAGCCGGCCGCAGGCCCAACCAAGACAAGGGAAGCGAGGATCGCATCCGAGCCGAACCGGGCTCCCCCTCGGGGGGCAGCGACCGGAGGGAGCGTGGGGGCGCTCATACCGGCGCGTCGCGGTACTCGATGAACGCCTTGGCGCGCAAGTCGGCCACCCACTCGGCGTAGGCCGGGTCGAACTTCTGTTCCTTCACCGCGTTGGTGGCCTGCTCGCGCAGCTGCTTGGGGTCGATCGTGGTGTCGCGCCGGTCGAGCACCTGGATCAGGTGGACGCCGAAGCGCGAGCGCACAGGGCCCGACAGGCCGGCGATCGGCAGCTTGTCCATGGCCTCCTCGAACTCGGGCACGAACGATCCGGGCGAGGCCCAGCCGAGGTCGCCGCCGGCCTGGGCGCTGCCGTCTTCCGAGTACTGGCGCGCCAGTTCCTCGAACGTCTTCGCGCCGCTGGCGATCTGCTGGCGGAACTCGGTGATGCGGCGTTCGGCGGCGTCGATGCTCAGCGCGGCCGAAGGTCGCAGCACGATGTGGCGCACGCGCGTCTGCGTGACCGTCAGGCCCGAGTCCTCGCCGCGCGAGATCACCTTCAGGATGTGGAAGCCGGCACCGCTGCGCAACACCCCGGTCACGCCGCCCACCTTGACGTCGGCCACGGCGCTGGCGAACAGATCCGGGTACTTGTCGGCCGCGCGCGAACCCATCTCGCCGCCCTTGGCCTTGTTGCTGTCCTCGGACATCTCGCGCGCCACCTGCTCGAACGGCTCGCCGTTGCGCACGCGCGCGAGCGCCTGCTCCGCGCGCGCCTTGCGCTCGGCCTCGACGGCCGGCGTCGCCTTGTCGGGCACGGTGATCAGGATCTGCGCGAGGTTGATCTGCGGCGCGACGGCATGGTCGCCGCGCATCTTGGCGATGTAGTCGCTGATCTCGGCGTCGGTGACGTGGATGTGCGCGACGACCTCGCGCTCGCGGATGCGCTCGATCGTGATCTGGTCGCGGATGCCGGCGCGGAACGTGCCGTAGTCGACGCCCGTCTGGCGCAGGCGCTCGCGCAGTTGCTCCGGCGTCATCTTGTTCGACGACGCGATGTTGGCGATCGCGCGATCGACTTCGCCGTCGTCCACCTTGACGCCGTTGTCGCGCGCATAGGTCACCAGCACGCGCTCCTCGACCAGCGCATCGAGCGCCTGCTTGTGCAGCTCGCCCGGGGTCGGCTGCGCGCCGCCCTTTTCCAGGTTTTCCTGCTGCATCTTCGCGACGCGGAACTTCACCTCGTTGTCGGTGACGGATTCGCTGTTGACGACGGCCACGATGAAGTCGGCCGACCTGGCGATCGGCTTGATGCGCGGCAGCGAACCGAACTGGCGCACGCCGGAGGCGGCCACAGGCGAGACGAGGGACGGCTTGTTGGCATCAGGCAGGGGCGCGGCAGTGGACGGCACGGCAAGCGGCGCGGTTTGGGCGAAGCCGGTGACGGCGGCGCCGAGCGCGAAGGTCGCGACGACCAGGGTCAGGAAATTGAGCTTCAAGCGATCTCTCATTGTGAATTCGTGTTCTCGGCCGATGCGCCGGGATCGTTGCGCAAGGGTTGGTAGCCGGGGACATTGTCCTTCAGTACCCTCAGCGATCCTGTTCCGAGCGTCGACAGGCCATTGAGTTCCAGTTGAAGCACCAGATGGGTCGTGCTCTGGTTGCTGCCGGTCGACGTGCGCTCGACCATGACGCGGCCGATCCAGCAGCCGGCGTCGTACTCGACGCCGCCGATGGCGTAGGTGGCACGATTGTCGGTCGCGCTGTAGTCCACGCGACCCACCGCGTAAAGCGTGCCGCCGCAACCGCTGCCGCCCGCGCGCGGATCACGGTGGTACACCGGCCACTGGCCACCCACCTCGTACTGCTTGCTGGAACCGCTGGCACCGCTGTTACCGCTTGCAAAGCGATAGGTCAGACTCAAGGTTTTAAAGGGCCCAGGATGATAGCGAGCACTCACAACAGCACGCTGCGTCGTCCAGCTGGAAGAGCTCTGATCCGCTTGTCCGTTACTCGCCCGGAATGGATCCAGCTCGACAATGCCGTCGAAACTCCAGTGCTCCATCGCAGATGACGAGCCGTACAGCAGCAAGTCCGACAACTTGCGGAGATAGGGCTGCGGGTTGACGTCCTGGAAATTGGACGTCGTCAGCTGCTGATCCTTGAACAGGAACTTCTGCGCGATGCCCAGGCGCAGCAACTCGCGGCCATTGGCGGCATCGTTGTAGCGGGTGGAGACGCCCGCGGTCACCTGGTTCTCGTCCGAGATGCGGTCGTTGCCGGTGAATTCGTTGGTGCTGAAGATCGAGACTTCGTTGAAGTCCTTGGGCGCCGTGTCGTAGAGCGGCAGCGCGTTCTGGTTGTGATACGGCGTCAGCACGTAGAGGAAGCGCGGCTCCAGCGTCTGCACCAGGTCGCGGCCGAACAGCTGGGTCTGGCGCTCGAAGCTGAACGAACTGTCGGCGCTGAACGTCGGGATCCAGCGCGTGGTGTCGATGCGGGTGCCGTCGGCGGCGATGTCGGAGTGGTAGCTGGCGCCGTTGATCGACAGTCGCGGCTCGAAGCGGCCCCAGTCGGACGAGAAATTCCGCGAGACCGAACCGATCAGGTGGGCGCGGCTGCCGCCCACGCGCGTGTCGAGAGGCGCCAGGCAGTTGCTGCTGGAGCACAGCGAGTTGATGCGGTCGAAGGAGTTGTTCTCCTCCGTCAGGTCGGACAGGTCGAAGCGATTGCCCTCGGCCTCGAAGTCGAAGCGCAGCTGATCCGCAAGCGTGACATTGCCGCGCAGCCCGATCTGCGGACTGCGCTGGTAGGGCACGCTGATCACCGACGAGGCGTCCGTCTCGCCCGGATCCTGCAGCGTCTGGAAGCGCTCCACGCGCGCATAGGCGTCGATCTCGCCCGCGTCGCCGAACGGCAGGAAGCGGCGCGTCCCGGACAGGTCGGTCGGCAGCAGGCGCTGCGTCAGCGACGGCATCTGATTGGGGAAGTCGATCCAGTATGACGAGTCCGAAACCCGCTGCATGCGGGCGCTGTAGGTCAGCCAGTCGCTGCGCGAGCCCTCGTGCGCCCATTCGACCGCCCCGCGCGTGGTGTTGTGGCTGGCCGCGTCGTCGGGCAGCAGATAGGTGGTCACCTGGCCGAGGTCGTTGGGCTGCAGGTAGCGCAGCTCGCCGGTGAGCTCGGCGCCGCGCCGCGTACTGAAGCCGGGCGACAGCGTCGCATCCAGGTTCGGGTCGATATTCCAGTAGTACGGCACCGAGACCGAGAAGCCGCTGCGGTTGCTCAGGTCGCCGGTGGGCGGCAGCCAGCCGGACTTGCGTTCGGCCGTGACCGGGAACGTGAGCGACGGCGCGGCCAGGATCGGCACGCCCAGGAAACGCAGCACGGCGTGCGTGGCCTTGCCCTCGTTGGTGGTCGTGTCGATGTCGATGCGGTCGCCGGTGATGATCCAGTCCGGCTCCTCGGTCGAATCGCGGGCGCAGCTGGTGTAGTTGGCGACGTAGGCCGACGAGCGGTTGCGGTCGATCAGCTCGATGCGCTGCGCGTGGCCGCCGGCCTTGCGGGCGCCGATCTCGTATTCGGTGCCGATCAGCGTGCCGGCCGAGCGCGTCAGCTCGAGGTCGAGGCGATCGGCGCTGAACCAGTCGAGGCCGCGATTGATGCGCACGTTGCCCTGGGCGTGGGCCGTGTCGCTGAGCTGGTCGTAGGTGAGCAGGTCGGCATGCATGTCCATGTCGAGCCGCTTCAGCTCCACCTTGCCGCTGGCCTGCGTCACGCCGCCGATGTGGCTGACGATGTCGTCGGCCGTCAGCGTGATCAGCGGCGGCGGCACATCCGAGCCCGCCGGCTCATGCGGCGGCTCCGGCGGCGGCGTGACACGCACCCGCGGCAATAGCTGGGCGCCCGCGCCGGCCACGAACACGCACAGCGCCGCCGCGACGGCAAGCGGCGCCAGGGCGGACGGGGGGCGGGGACGGCGACGCGAAAAGGGAGAACGCAACACGCGATCGAAGGAGCTGGGTGGCGGGGCGCCTGGTGCCTCAACCGGTGTCGGCCCCACGCGCGGCGGACAGCGAATCGACGCGTCGACGCCGCCCTGCGGGGACCCGAGCCGCTTGCGACGCAGGGGGATTATTAGAATGGCGATTATCCACGACAGTGCTGCTGCCTTGTGTCGGCCAGTCGTGCCGCGTTGCCCGGGAGTCACGCGCTTCCCGCGCCCGCAACGACTCTCCCTTGCGCCTGGACTCTTCCCCTTCGATGACCGACTCCTTTCCCGGCTCCGCCGCCGCGGCCGCGCCGCAACCGACGATCGCCTGGCACGACGCCGAGCGCGAGCGCGCCTTCGGTCGCTGGTTCGACGACCTGGCACCGCGCCACCGCCTGGACCGCGCCACGCTGCAGCTGGCGTCGGCGGATGCCAGCTCGCGCCGCTACTTTCGCGTCACCGGCGCCGACAGCGGCAGCTTCATCGTGATGGATTCGCCGTCAGCCGAGGACAGCGTCGCCGCCTTCGTGCGCATCGGCGGCCTGATCCGCGGCGCCGGACTGAACGGCCCGCGCGTGCTCGAACAGGACCTGCAACAGGGTTTCCTGCTGCTGGACGACCTGGGCGACACCCAGTACCTGGCCGCGCTGCGCCAGGCCGACGGCGCCGGCGCCGACGCGTTGATGCGCGACGCCATCGCCGCGCTGATCCAGTGGCAGCTGCGCGGCGACTGCGCCACGCTGCCGCCGTACGACGACGCGCTGCTGCGGCGCGAGGTCCAGCTGTTTCCCGACTGGTGCGTGGCGCGCGAATTCGGCGTCGTGTGGACGCCCAAGGAGCAGGACGCGTGGACGACGGTCAGCCAGCGCCTGATCGACAGCGCGCTGGCCCAGCCGCAGGTGGCCGTGCACCGCGACTGGATGCCACGCAACCTGATGGTGTGCGACCGCAACCCCGGCGTGCTCGACTTCCAGGACGCCGTGCGCGGCCCGATCACCTACGACCTGGCGTCGATGCTGCGCGACGCCTTCCTGTCCTGGGACGAGGAGCGCGAACTCGATTGGGCCGTGCGCTACTGGCAGGACGCCCGCCACGCCGGCCTGGCCGTGGACGCCGACTTCGGAGAGTTCTGGCGCCAGACCGAGTGGATGGGCCTGCAACGCCACCTGAAGATCCTGGGCATCTTCTGCCGCCTGAAGCACCGCGACGGCAAGCCGCACTACAGCGAGGACCTGCCGCGTTTCTTCAACTACGCGACCAAGGTGGCCAATCGCTACGGGCCGCTGCGCTCGCTGCTGAACCTGCTGGAGCCGCTCACGGGCGTGGCGGTGCAGGCGGGCTACACGTTCTGAACAAGGACAACGGGCGCCCGCGGCGCCCGTCCTGCTGATCGCGCCAAGGCGCCGCTCAGAAGCTTTCCCAGTCGTCGCCGGCACCGGATGCCCGCGGAGTCACCACAGGCGACGGCGCAGCCGCCGGGGCTGCAGCACGAGCCGGCGCGGGCTTGGCGGCCGCGCGGGGTGCCGTCTTGGTCGGCGCCACCTTGGCAGGCATGGCCGCGGCCTGCGTCCTGGCCCGCGCGATCGCCTGGTCGGCCGCGGAACCGGGGGACGGGGCGGCAAAACCGGTCGCCGCGCCGCGGACGCCCGCATCGCCTTCGGCAAGCCGGAACGTGGACACCACCGCGGCGAGCTTGGTCGCCTGCGCCTTCAGCGATTCGGCGGCGGCGGCGCTTTCCTCCACCAGTGCCGCGTTCTGCTGCGTCATCTGGTCGACCTCGCCGATCGCGCCCTTGACCTCGACGATGCCCTGGTTCTGTTCGGTGGAAGCGGCGCTGATCTCGCCGATGATGTCGGTGACGCGTTGCACGCTGGCCACGATCTCGTTCATCGTGGTGCCGGCGTCGTGCACCAGGCGCGAGCCCGATTCGACGCGATCGACCGAGGCGCCGATCAGCGCCTTGATCTCCTTGGCGGCTTCGGCCGAGCGCTGGGCGAGGTTGCGCACCTCGCCGGCGACGACGGCGAAGCCGCGACCCTGTTCGCCGGCGCGCGCCGCTTCCACCGCGGCGTTCAGCGCCAGGATGTTGGTCTGGAACGCGATGCCGTCGATCACGCCGATGATGTCGGCGATCTTCTTCGAGCTGGTGTTGATGTCCTCCATCGTCGCCACCACCTGGGCCACGACCTGGCCGCCACGCGCCGCCACGGCCGCGGCCGAGGTCGCGAGCTGGTTGGCGGTGTGGGCCGAATCGGTGGACTGGCGCACGGTTTCGGTGAGGCTGTCCATCGAGCTGGCGGTGCGTTGCAGATGGCTGGCGGCGAGCTCCGTGCGTTGCGACAGGTCGGTATTGCCGCTCGCCACTTCCGAGCTGGCCACTTCGATGCTTTCGGAGGACTCGCGCACCTGGCCGACCAGGTTGCGCAGCGAGGTCTGCATGTCGGCGAGCGCGCGGATCAGGCGCGCCGGCTCGTCCCGGCCTTCGGCCACGATGCGGCTGCCCAGGTCGCCGCTGGCGATGCGGGTGGCGACGGCGACGGCCTGGTCCAGCGGGCCGCAGATCGAGCGCAGCGTCATCCACATCAGCGGCAGGAAGATGGCCAGCGTGATGCCCACCAGCGCGGTGCGCGCCATCGACGCGATCATCGAACTCTGGCCGATCTCGGTGCGGATGCCGACCAGGCCGGCCTGCTGGGACTTCAGGATGGCGGTGAGGTTGCCTTGCAGCGCATCGAGCTTGTCGTTGGCCTGGCCCGCGTAGGCGAGCGCGGCGGTGGCGTCCATCTTGGCGTCGGTGAGCTGCTGGGCGATCGGGTCGATGATCTCGACGACGTCGGCCAGCAGCTTCTTCTGCTTGCCCACGAGATCGGCCAGGCCGGCGTCCGCCGGATGCGCCTTGACGAGGCCGTCACCGCCGCTGTTGAGCGAGGCGATCTCCTTCTTCCAGGCGTCGTGCAGCGGGCCGACGCCGGTCGGGTTCGACACCGCCGTGGCGATCATCTCGGCCTGGTAGCGCCGGACGCTGGCCATCGATTCGCGCAGGCTGGCCACCTGCTGGGCCGTGGCCTCGGCCTGGTCGAACAGCACCGTGACCGTGGAGATGCCGGACTCCGCCGAGATCATGCCCCAGCCGGCCTGGATCAGCAGCGAAATCGCGACGAGGGACATCACCAGATAGAACCTGGAGCGGACGGAGATATTGCGCATCGAAAGCATGGGCGCCTCGCGGAAACGTGAAGGGGGTCGTGCCGGTCCGTGTCTCCCGCGTCCCATCGTGGCGTGGGACTACTCCGACTATTCGGCCAATTGTCGATGTCGCGACATCCCGACAACGGGCGAATAGCCGCGCTTAAGTGGCCAAATTCACGCCCGCGAACGCTGCGCCGCGCGGCGCACGTGGAAAAGCGTTCAGTTTGTCCATTTCGACATTGACGCTCGCTATCACGACTCGCGAAGTCCCTGCGCCAGCGGGCATTCGCATCGGTCGCTAACCTGCGCCGCATGACATCCCTGTTCGACCCTCTCCAGCTCGGCGACATCGCCCTCGCCAACCGCGTCGTCATGGCGCCCCTGACGCGCGACCGCGCCGCGGCCGGCCGCGTGCCCTACGCGCTCAACGCGCTGTACTACGAGCAACGCGCCGACCCCGCCACCGGGGCCGGCCTGATCATCTCGGAGGGCACGCAGATCGGCCCGCTGGGCCAGGGCTACCTCGACACCCCGGGCATCTACAGCCCCGAACAACTGGCCGGCTGGAAGCTGGTGACGGACGCCGTGCACCGCAAGGGCGGCAAGATCGTCGCCCAGATCTGGCACGTGGGCCGCATCTCGCACACGTCGTTGCTGCCCGCCGGCGAGCAGCCGGTGTCGGCGACCGCGAAGATCGCCCACACGAAGACCTTCACGCCGACCGGCTTCGACCCCGTCTCGCAGCCGCGCGCGCTGACGACCGCCGAGGTGGGCGCCGTCGTCGGTCAGTTCCGCCAGGCTGCACGCAATGCCATGGCCGCCGGTTTCGACGGCATCGAGGTGCACGGCGCCAACGGCTACCTGGTGGAGCAGTTCCTGCGCGACTCGTGCAACGACCGCACCGACCAATACGGCGGCGCCATCGCGAACCGCGCGCGCTTCCTGATCGAGGTGATGACCGCGGTCTGCCAGGAGATCGGGCCGGGGCGCGTCGGCCTGCGCCTGTCGCCCGTCACGCCGGCCAACGACATCGGCCAGGACTCGACGCCGTTCGAGACCTACGCGTACGCCGTCAAGGAACTCTCGAAGCTGGGCTTCGCGTTCATCCACATCGTCGAAGGCAGCACCGGCGGTCCGCGCGACTTCGCGCCGTTCGACTTCGCCGCGCTGCGCAAGCTGTGGAGCGGTGCCTGGATCGTCAACAACGGCTACACGCGCCAGATGGCGCTGGAGGCCGTGGAAACCGGCCAGGCCGACGCCGTCGCCTTCGGCAAGTTCTTCATCTCCAACCCCGACCTGGGCCGTCGCCTGCGCGAGGACCTGGAGTTGGCGCCGCTGAACCAGAAGACGATGTATGGCGGCGGCGCCGAGGGCTATACGGACTACGCGGCGCTTGCCGTCTGAACGCCGGCGTCGATTTCAAGGCTTACCAGGCTGCGGCGGCGTGACGAAGCCGATGGGCCGTCTGGGCGGGTCAGGCGGCGTCATCAGCTCGCGCAAGGCGTCGAAGACCTGCTTCAGCTGCACGCGCGTGCCGCGACTGAAGGTGTCGTGCGCCACAGCGAGTGCATCGGCCTTGTCTTCGAGTTCGGCCAGGCGTTTGGCGAGATCGGCATGCGTGGCGGCCAGTGCGCGCACGCGCACGAAGGTGCGCATGATCTCGATGTTGACGGCGATGGCGCGCTGGCTGCCCAGCACCGAGGACAGCATCGCCACGCCTTGCTCGGTGAAGACGTAGGGCGCGGAGCGCCGGCCGCCGCGCCCCGGGTTTGAGGTCACAGTTTGTGACCTCAAAGCGGCGAACTCGTCGACCGACAGCTGGAACATGAAGTCGACCGGAAAGCGCGCAAGGTTGCGCTTGACCGCCTGTACCAGCGCCTTGGTCGGCACGCCGTAGAGTTCGGCCAGGCCGACATCGAGCATCACGCGCTGCCCACGCAGCGTGAGGATGCGACTGTCGATCAACGATGGCTCGGGCAACAGTTGCGCGGTGTTCATCGAAGGCCGCCCATCGGGCTTCGCGGAATTCGGACCATGCATCGAGCATAGGGCCGGCGTTGCGCGGCGCCAGCCGCCTTCGTGGCGATTTCCGGCCCGGGATACGCACGCTGGCCAGAGCAGCGGTTTCTCTAGACAGGCAGGGAGCGCACCCGCGCGCGAAACAGCTCCACCAGCCCGGTCGCCCGCGGCCCCGGAATCAGCTCGAACGCCTGCCCCGCGGCGATGTGCCCCGGCACGCGCACCGCCAGCCAGAACCCGCACCAGCGCGATTGCGCCACCATCTTGGCGGCATGCGCGAAGCCCAGCGTCTCGTTGAAGCGCGCATCGGGCAGGCGCGGCACGCTCACCACCAGCGTGCAATGCGGAAATTTCAGCAGGTCGCCCTCCCACAACTGCGACTCCTGCACGCCGTCCAGCGCCAGGTGCTCGTCGAACGAGCCCGGCGGAATCGGCGCGTCGGGCTCCGCCACGC
>FTIR01001391.1_pt2 | contig 11108 bp, 11 predicted proteins | sample 1658041 | NCBI WGS metagenome assembly FTIR01 (sample SAMEA3914793, study PRJEB12502) | metagenome | biome: forest; material: soil | place: Canada | collected 2011-07-03 | depth 0.3 m | reverse complement strand
CAGCGCCGACGCGGCCAGCATCGCCAGCACGACGCCCGCGATCCCCATCGCGGCGAGCCGGCCCGTGCCGGACAGCACCGGCACGTCCGACACCGTCTCGACGCGCGGCGTCAGCTCGGCGCGAAACAGCAGCGCCAGCGCGCCCCAGGTCACGACGATGGCCGCTAGCGACGGCAGCGCGAACGCGCGCAGCCATGCCAGCAGCGGCGGCATGTGCTCGCCGAACACCACCAGGTTGGCCGGATTCGAGATCGGCAACACGAAGCTCGCGGCGTTGGCGATCAGCGCGCAGGCGAACAGGTAGGGCAAGGGCTTCGCGCCGGCCTTCTTCGCCGCGGCATAGACCGCCGGCGTCAGCACCACGGCCGTCGCGTCGTTGGACATGAACACCGTCACGACGACGCCGATGCCGTAGATCAGGCCGAACAGCCGCAAGGCCGAGCCGCGCGCGTGGCGCACCGCCCAGCCGGCCAGCGTGTCGAACAGGCCCTCGCGGCGCGCCAGCTCCGACAGCAGCATCATGCCGGTGAGAAACAGGTACACGTCCAGGCCTTCGAGGATCGCCTGCAGCGTCGACGAGAACGGCAGCAGCCCGCACACGAGCAACGCGAGCGCACCGGCCACGGCCCAGACGGCCTCGGGCAGCTTGCCCGGCCGCAGGATGACGCCGGCCGTCGCCAGCGCGGCAATCGCCCAGGTGGCGATGTGAGGAAAGCTGGCGGCGGGCCATTGGATCATGTGTTTTCGGTTCTTCTCTTGCAGGCCATGGGGGCGGTCGCCCGCAGGCAGGCGTCGTGCCGGGCATTGTCGTTCGGCAAACAAGCGCATTTTTCCGGCCATTTCGCCAGTGCCGCGACCGCGGGAAGGGCTAGCATGCAAGCTTCCCGACCTCTCGAAGTACGCTGCGGAGCGCCCATGACGGAAGACACCCGACCCGTGAACCTCGATTTCGACCTGCCTGCCCAGCCGCAGTCGCTGGTCAAGCTGGCCGCATTGCTGCGCGAGGACGACATCAACCTCAACGGCGTGAGCGCGCTGATCGAGGGCGACATGTCGTTCGCGGCCGCCGTGATGAAGGCCGTCAACTCGCCGCTGTACGGCCTCAAGGGCCGCGTGCAGAGCGTGCAGCAGGCCGTCACCTACCTGGGCGTGCGCGAGATCTCCGCCATCGCCTACGAGGCGGGGCTGCAGGCCGCATTCCCGCAGGTGCCGCAACTGATCGCCGTCTGGGAACGCGCCAGCATCCGCGGCCTGCTGATGGGCCGGCTCGCGCAGGCGCTGTCCATGGAGGCCTGGAGCGCGCACACCGCCGGCCTGTTCGAGGAATGCGGCAAGGCGGTGCTGTATCGCCACTCGCCCGAGAAATACGCCCCGATGCTGGCCGCCGCGCGCGACGACGCCCACCTGGTGGAGCTGGAACACGGCGCCTTCGGCTGCGGCCACGACGATGTCGGCGCCAACCTGTGCGAGGCCTGGGGCCTGGCGCCTGCGGCCGTCGCCAGCGTGCGCCACCACATCAGCATCCACACGACGATGCGCCTGCCGCGCGTCTCGCACCGCTACATCTGCGTGCTGTCCGCCCTCGCCCACACGATCACCAACGAGCCGTCGCAGCTCGACGAAGTGGCGATGAAGCTGGCACCGCAGGCGATGCTGGACCAGACCTCGCTGCTGCGCGGCCTGCACCGGGTCAAGGACAAGATCGACGAGGCGCTGGCCGACGCCTGAGCCCGCGCCGGCGCATCAAGCTCGGCAGTCGGCACTTCGCGGTGCCCGAACCGCCACAACTGCGGCGCAAATTCATCCAGAATCCTCGCGTCCCCAAACAGGAGTGAGTGATGCGTCTTGCTTGTCTCGCCGTTCTTGCACTGACAGTGGCCGGTTGCGCCAGTGCGCCATCGCCGGCGGCGCCCGCCGCGCTGACCGCGGTCGAACTGCAGCGGCTCGCCACGCGCCAGGCGCGCGACGCCTTCGGCGTGATCGGCGCGCCCAACGGCACCGAGACGACGGCCGACGGCACGGTCTACATGTGGCGCGCCACGGCCACCTCGCTCAGCTACGTGCCCAACCCGGCCATGAGCAGCGGCTTCATCAGCAGCATTCCCGCAGGCGCGGACACCACCGGCGGCGGTGGCCAGAACATCGAACACGACGTGGTCTGCAAGGTGCGTGTCACCGCGGGCAGCGACGGCCTGATCCGGCATCTCGATTTCAACGGCCCGCACAGCGCGTGCGATCCCGTGGCCAGGCGGCTGGCTGCCTGGGTCGACAGCGGCACCTGAGGCCGGGCCGTCAACGGGATGCTCAGTCCACCACCGCCGCGTGCTCGGCGCCGGCGTGCGCCAGCCGCGACACCTCGGTGGGCGCCAGCGTCTTCATCTTGTGGTCCGACCACACCTGGCGCCAGCGGCGCGCGCCCTTGACGCCGTTCCACAAGCCCAGCATGTGGCGCGACGCCTGCGACCAGTGGTGCTCGGAGGCCTGCAGGCGCTCGAGGTAGTCCACCATCTGCGCCTCGACGCTCTCGCGCGTGCGCTCCAGCGCGGGCCCGCCCAGGAAGCGTGCGTCCCAGTCGGACATGCACCACGGGTCGTGATAGGCCTCGCGGCCGATCATCACGCCGTCCACGTGCGCCAGATGACGCGCGATCTCGTCGTCGCCCTTCACCCCGCCATTGAGCACGATCGTGAGATCCGGAAAATCCTGCTTCAGGCGATAGACGAATTCGTAGCGCAGCGGCGGGATCGTGCGGTTGTCCTTCGGGCTCAGGCCCTGCAGCCACGCATTGCGCGCATGCACGATGAACACGGTGCAACCGCCGGCCGCCACCGTGCCGACGAAGTCGCGCACGAAGTCGTAGCTCTCGACCTTGTCGATGCCGATGCGGTGCTTGACCGTCACCGGCAGCGTGCAGGCGTCGCGCATCGCGGCCACGCTGTCACGCACCAGCTCCGCCTCGCGCATCAGGCACGCGCCGAACGCGCCGCGCTGCACGCGCTCGCTCGGGCAGCCGCAGTTCAGGTTGACCTCGTCGTAGCCCCACTGCTGGGCCAGCTTCGCGCAGGCCGCGAGCGCATCGGGCTCGCTGCCGCCGAGCTGCAACGCCACCGGATGTTCTTCGTCGTTGAAGTCGAGATGGCGCGGCTGATTGCCATGCAGCAGCGCACCCGTGGTCACCATCTCCGTGTACAGCAGCGTGTTGCGGGTGATCAGGCGGTGGAGGTAGCGACAGTGGCGGTCTGTCCAGTCCATCATCGGTGCGACCGAAAGTCGCCACGGACTGCAAGACGTTGATTTATCTAGGATATCTGACATTCTTGAGAGCTTGAAGGCTCACGAAATAGCACCGAAATCCCCGGGGACGCACATCGAAAGTGCTACGGATTTGCTACGGCGCGGCTCAGGCGCTATAGCAAGAGTGCTACGAAGAAAGTGAAGGAATGGCCAGCATTATCCCAGTCGAAGGCAAGTGGCGCGCATCGTTCGATACATCACGGAGCAGCGCAAGGTCCACGGAATGCGATCGACATCGCGCGCGCCGCATAGCGCACAAACATGGAAATTCGGTGACAGCCGCGAGTCGCTGCGGGTCTCAGATGCGTTGCTTCACGTCGGCGCCAACTGCATGGAGAATCGTTGGATGACCTGGGCAAGGACCGCCGGCCGACGCTGGATTCTCGGGCGTCCGTGCGTTGTACTCGTTGGCCTGCTCGGGCCGGGGGGTGCCACGCACGCAGGCGCGGACTTCGTGGCGTCGCGAGCCGATGTCTGCGTGGCGCGGCCAGTCAAGGTCGCGGCAGCAGACCCCGCGCCGGCGGTTCGGCCGCCCACTGCCGCGCCGCTTCGTGATTCGAGGCTCGCAGCGGCGGAAGTTTGCGAGCGGCCCGAGCCCGGCATCCTGGTGGGCGAGCCGCATGATCTTCGCAGCGTCGACGGTGTCCTGAAGGTCGAGCTTCGGCTGCGCAACGCGCGCGCGCCCGACGGCAGTACCCGGTTCTGCTACGTGACACCGGACGGGGCGCAATCGCCGACGCTGCGCGTGCATCCAGGCGACCTGGTCGTGCTGGGACTGAAGAACGAGCTGACGGCGGCCGGGGCGGCAGGCGCCGCATCCGCGTCGCGGATGGCCATGCCGAACATGCCGGATGCTCGTCCGCGCCGCGGCAACCGCATCGACCCATGCGAGAGTGGGCAGATGTCCAAGTTGTCGACGAACCTGCATTTCCACGGCATGACGATGCCTCCGGTCTGCCACCAGGACGAGGTGCTGCGAACCTCGATCCAGCCCGGCGATCCGCGATTCGAGTACCGCTTCCGCGTGCCTGCCAACGAGCCGCCGGGCATGTACTGGTACCACCCGCACATCCACGGCTTCAGTTCGCCGCAGGTGCTGGGCGGCGCATCGGGCGCGATCATCGTCGAAGGCATCGAGCGCGCGACCGCGGCCACGGCCGGCCTGCCCGAGCGCGTCTTGGTGATCCGCGACCAGGACCTGCTGCATCCGGATGCGCCGCCGTCGCCGTCCGAGCCCGTTGTGCCCAAGATGATGATCGACCGCGACGGCGACTCCGCCAACAACGGCACGGGGTTCGGCAAGCCCGCGAAGGACCTGTCGATCAACTTCGTGCCGGTGCCGTATCCGGACTACCCGCCCGCGCGCATCGAGATGCGGCCCGGTGAGCGCCAGTTATGGCGCGTTCTGAACGCGTCGTCGGTCACTTACCTCAACCTGGCCCTGCTGTTCGGTCGCGCGCCGCAGCAACTCGGCATCGTCGCGATCGACGGCGTGCCGCTGAACCATGACGGCCGCGCCGAGGACGCGATCCTCTGGCGCGACCGCATCGGCGTGCCGCCCGCCTCGCGTGTCGAATTCATCGTCAACGGGCCGACCGCCGGCGTGTCCGGCCTGCTGGTGACGCGCACTGTCGATACGGGACAAGGCGGCGAGAACGATCCGAACCGGGCGCTCGCCACCGTGGTCGCCAGCGCTGACGCCGTCGAACCGGCATCGCGACTGCCGTCGTCCCCGATACCGTTGCCTGTATCGACGCTGTCCTGGCTCGGCAAGACGGAGCCGGTACGAACGCGCAAGCTCTACTTCTCGGAGAAGCTCACCGATCCCAAGGATCCGAACAGCGCCACCGAGTTCTACATCACGGTCGACGGCCAGCAGCCGAAGCCGTTCGACCCGCATTCGAGCGTCGCCGACATCGTCACGCATCAGGGGGACGTCGAGGACTGGATCATCGAGAATCGCACGACCGAGTTGCATGCGTTCCATATCCACCAGATCCATTTCCTGCTGATGGACTGGTCGGGAGTGCCGGTCAACGAGCCATTTTTGCGCGACACGGTCAATGTGCCGTACTACGCCGATCGCATGCTCGGCTACCCGAGCGTGCGCTTGCGCATGGACTTCCGCGACCCCAATTCGGTCGGAACCTTCGTGTACCACTGTCACCTGCTCGAGCATGAGGACGGCGGCATGATGGGGCTCGTCACGGTCGAGCCGGCAACGAAGTTGAAGGGACGTTGAAGGCGCGCTGAATATCCCTGATTGCATTACTGCACGGGTCACCGGATTGACATTTCCTCCGAATAGAAACGTTGCTGCCTCATCCGACAACAAACCTCTGGAGAGATAGCAATGAATGCAACGTCCCGTCGCACCCGACGCTTGGGAATGGTCGCGCTGGCGATATCCCAGCTGACCTACGGCGCCTTGCCGGCCTGGGCGGCCACCGTGACCACTGACAACACCGTCGAGGATCACAGCCGCCACACGACCTCCCCGATCAAGCACGTCATCGTCATCATCGGCGAGAACCGCAGCTTCGACCACGTCTTCGCGACATACGAGCCGGTGCACCGCGACGAGTCGGTGTGGAACCTGCTGTCCGAGGGCATCGTCAAGCGCGACGGTTCGCCCGGCCCGAACTTCTACAGGGCGCAGCAGCAGGCCGCAGCGGACCCGGGCGGCGACGCCTTCCTGCTCAGCCCGCCGAAGTCGACGTTTCCGAAGGGCGTGCTCCCTGCGCCGCTGACCGGCGGCCCGAAGGACTCGTACATCACGGGCGACAGCGTCGCGCTTGCGAAGGCGTCCGAGAACGGGCTGCCGGACGAGTACTACCAGTACCTCGTCTCCGGCGGCACGGGCCAGGCCTCCAAGGTGCCCGACGTCCGCATCAAGAACGTCGAGTCGCTGCCCACCGGGCCGTTCCAGCTGACGAACTCGAGCATGCTCGACTACCACGCCTATGCGGCCAGCCCGGTGCACCGCTTCTACCAGATGTGGCAGCAACTGGATTGCAGCGTCGAGCACGCGACGCCGAAGATTCCCTCGGGCTGCGACTCGTCGCTGTTCTCGTGGGTCGAGACGACGGTCGGCGCGGGCGCCAACGGCCTGGCACAACCTGCCAATTTCAGCACCGAGTACTCACCGACCGCGAAGACGACCGGCGAAGGCTCCACGGCGCTGGGCTTCTACAACGTGCAGAACGGCGACGCACCTTACTTCAAGAGCCTGGCCGACCGGTACGCGATGAGCGATAACTTCCACCAGTCGGTCAACGGCGGCACGGGCGCGAACCACATCATGCTGGGCCACGGCGACGCGATCTACTTCACCGACGGCAAGGGCGACGCCGAGGTGCCGCCGCACAACATGGCGGTCGCGGCCGGCACGGCCAACGCGGGCGTCGTCGATGAGATCGAGAACCCCGACCCGCGCACAGGCACCAACAACTGGTACACGGAGGACGGCTACGGCGGCGGCTCCTTCGGCTCACCGTCTTACGGCGGCGGCTCGTACAGCGCCTGTGCCGACGCGAGCCAGCCCGGCGTCGGCCCGATCGTGAAGTACCTCAAGTCGCTGCCGCGCGCGGTCGATCCGCGCTGCGAGGCGGGCCACTACTACCTGCTGAACAACTACAACCCGGGCTACTTCGGCAACGGCAACAACGCCTACACCGACACCAACGCCAACAACACGGTGTTCACGATCCCGCCGTCGCCGGTGCCCAGCATCGGCGACACGCTGCTGGCCAAGCATGTCTCGTGGAAGTACTACGGCGACCAGTGGAACAACTACGTGCCGGATCCGTACCAGCTCAACTACGGCGCCGTCGGCGCCAACAGCGACGAGTACTGCAACATCTGCAACCCGTTCCAGTACGACACGTCGATCATGGGCAACGCGGCGGTCCGCACTGCGCACATCCAGGATACCGCTGACCTGTACGCAGACATCAAGAACGGCACGCTGCCCGCGGTCTCGTTCGTCAAGCCCAGCGGCCTGGTCGACGGCCACCCGGCGTCGTCCAAGCTGGATTTGTTCGAGGGCTTCTCGAAGAAGATCGTCGATGCGGTCAAGGCCAACCCCGAACTGTGGAAGGACACCGCGATCTTCATCACCTTCGACGAAGGCGGCGGCTACTACGACTCGGGCTACGTGCAGCCCGTGGACTTCTTCGGGGACGGCACGCGCATCCCGCTGATCGTCGTGTCGCCGTGGGCCAAGCACGGCCACATCTCGCACGACTATGCGGACCACGTCTCGATCCTGAAGTTCATCGAGCGCAACTGGCGCATGGAGCCGGTCACCCACCGCAGCCGCGACAACTTCCCCAACCCGGTCGCCGCACGCGACAACCCGTACGTGCCGCTGAACACGCCGGCCATCGGCGACCTTTTCGACCTGTTCGCCTTCGACGACCACCCGCGGTGGTAAGCCTGTCGGGACGACCGTCGACCGACGGTGCGTCCTGTGACTTCATTGCCAGGACTCCGAGCTTCGGCCGGAGTCTTTTTTCGTGCGCTTCGCAATCTGCGCTGCAGCGGCGCCTGTGCAGCGCTCGTATCCGTTTCAATTGCCTCGGCTGGAGTGCCGCCCCCGGAAAAAGGCTGCTTTGCATAGCAGACATGCCGACCCCAGCTTCGAAGAAGCCGCCAATGGCGGCACCGGGCAGCCGCCCAAATCTCGCGCGAGATCGCCTTCGGACAGGACAGGTGTTGCGCAGCCAAGTCGTGGATTCAATGCGAGAGCATGATCTCAGCGGCGCTTCGTCCCGCGCCGAGCAGCTCCACCATGCGATTCATGGCGGGCGCGATGTGGTTGAAATACTTCTTGTAGCCCGTACACAGGTAGTTCAAGCCGGGCTCGCCATCGGTCGTCTCGATGAATCGATTCTTCGGGCACTCACCATTGCAGGCGAAGCGGAAGTCACAGCGCAGGCAATCGCCGGGCAGCGTCGTTTCCTTGGCGGCGCCGAAGGCGCGTTGCGAGGGCGAGTCCATCAGCTTGGCCGGATCATCGGTGGCGATGTTGCCGAGCTTGTACTGCGGATACATGAAGTGATCGCAGGAGTACACGCTGCCGTCGTGCTCGACGATGCCGGCCTTGCCGCAGCGAGGGCTGAAGATGCATGCGCTCGGCGGCAGCCGGCACCAGGAGGCGAGCGCCCATTCGAGATGACGCAGTGCGATGCGGCGTTGGTCGAAGAAGCGGCTGCCGCAGCCGCCAGCCATGGAGCAGCAATCAGAAGGCTTGGATGCCGCGGTAGCCGCGTTCAAATTGCTGGACTATCAGGATCGTTGAATCCAGCGTGATGCGAGGTTGGTCCACCGTGAAGTGAGGGTAGCTTCGAGCGGCGACAAGCAAGACCTGGCGACCTCGTAGTTTGCGAGCAGCCTTTCTTGCCGCCTCTATCAGCTCAATCCTTTGAGCCTCTACTGAGCAATTTTTCATAGGCGGGAAGATTGTTCGCCATCTTCAGCGCCTGCTCATAGGCGACTTTCAGCTTCTGGGCCGCGCTGTCGAACGCCATGATTTCTTCGAAGAAATCAAATGCTATCCGCAGAACAAGGAATTCCGGGCCTCCACTGTTGAGTGGGCGTGCCATGGATTTGCTAAGAGCCGGCGCAAACCCGCCTGGAGGCTGACACGGCGTCCAGTCCATCATCGGTGCGCCGGAAACGTGCCACGGACTGTAAATGGCTGGTTGTTCGACGTTTTCCGTCGTCGGTTGCCGCGTGACGGGTCACGAACCAGAGCATTGTCGCAATCAGAGGCGGAGAGTGCGCAGCGCCTGCAAGCGGCAGACAAAAGCCCGACTCATCGCGGCAGCAGTCCCAGCAGGCAACTGAAGTTCGGAGACGCCTGGGTGATCGCCAGGAACGCTGCCCAGGATGCGAACGCAACGACGGAGGCGATCGCGGCCAGTCTTGCGCGGACGGCGCGCGCTGCCAATTGGGGATCGCCAAGCAACCTGTACTTGCCCGACAGCACGTACCAGAGGCCTGCCGAATAGGTCGCGCTGCTTTCGTCGCCCCAGGCATCCTGATCCACCCATTCTTCCCAGGTGGCCGGATAACGGCGTTCCAGGTGCTTGAGAAAGCGTATCTGGAGCACCGCATGGACGGCAACCGTCAGGAAAAACAACAGCAGCAACGCAGCGGACCAGGTATTGGCGGTGTGGCACATGGGGGTCGATCAAGACAAGTCGTCTTCGAGTTTCGCGTCGGAACAGCTCTCGAACGAAGCTATCACTATTTCCGTCGAGCGGACAGGCGATTCGTCGATGGTCGATCCCCACTCAGGGCCGATTCGCGAGACAGCGAGATCGTTCATTCGGATACGACCGGCGTCGACGCGCCCGCGGCGGACGCGTGGGGGGCGCCAACCAGCACCGCGCGAAAGTCGTTGACGTTGGTCAGGGTCGGCCCCGTGACGACGGCGTCCGCCAGGCGTCCGAAAAAGCCGTGCGCGTCGTTGTCGGCGAGCCTGTCTTGCGGGCGCATGCCCGCCGCGCCAGCGCGCGCCAGCGAATCGGGCAGCAGGATCGCTCCGGCGATCTCCTCCTGGCCGTCGACGCCGTCGGTATCTCCCGCGAGCGCGTGGATGCACGGGTGGCCGTCCAGCGCGATGCCCAGCGCCAGCAGCCATTCGACGTTGCGTCCGCCGCGGCCGTTGCCGCGCACCGTCACCGTCGTCTCGCCGCCGGACAGCAGCACGCACGGGGCCGTGAACGGCTGTCCGCGCTCGGCCACCTGCAACGCGATGCCGGCCATCACCTTGCCGACATCGCGCGCCTCGCCTTCGATCGCGTCGCCCAGGATGTGGGCGGCAAGCCCGGCGGCGCGTGCCACCTCCGCGGCGGCTTCGAGCGCCATCTGCGGCGTGGCGACGATCCGCGTCCGCGCGCCGGCCAGTCGCGCGTCGCCCGGCTTCACGGACTCGCCGCGGCCGCTCTCGAGCACGCCACGCACCGCGGCCGGAAGCTCGATGCCGTAGCGCTGGACGATGGCGAGTGCGTCGGCGCAGGTCGTCGGATCGGCCACCGTCGGCCCCGAGGCGATGTCGAGCGGGCGATCGCCCGGCACGTCGGAGATCAGGAGCGTCAGCACGCGGGCCGGGTGGCAGGCCGCCGCGAGCCGGCCGCCCTTGATGGCCGACAGGTGGCGCCGCACGCAATTCATCTCGCTGATGGTGGCGCCGGAGCGCAGCAGCGCGCGGGCGACCGCCTGCTTGTCGTCCAGCGTCAGGCCCGCCGCGGGCAGCGGCAACAGCGCCGAGCCGCCGCCTGAAATCAGGCACAGCACCAGGTCGCGCGCGTCCAGTCCGCCGACGAGGTCGAGCTGGCGCCGGGCGGCGCGCAGGCCTGCGGCGTCCGGCACCGGATGCGCGGCTTCGACGATCTCGATGCGTTCGCACGGCACGCCGTAGCCGTAGCGCGTGACGACGAGCCCGCTCAACGGCCCGGCCCAGTGCTGCTCCACCGCGCGCGCCATGGCGGCGGAGGCCTTGCCGGCGCCGATGACGATCAGCCTGCCGCCGCGCAGTTCGTCGGGCGACGGCAGGTGCGGCGGAACGCAGCGCGACGGCTGCGCGCTGGCGATCGCCGCGTCGAACATCCGGCGCAGCAGTGCCGATTCCATGCCGGCCATGAAAGGCGGCGGCGGTGCATTCATGCGACCTTCTGGCCAATCTCGAAGTTGGCCATCTTCTCGAGCGCGCGCACCATCGCCGAGTGATCCCAGGCCTTGCCGCCGTGCGCGGTGCAGGCGTTGAACAGCTCCTGCGCGGTCGCGGTGTTGGGCAGCGACACGCC
>FTIR01002409.1_pt1 | contig 11126 bp, 13 predicted proteins | sample 1658041 | NCBI WGS metagenome assembly FTIR01 (sample SAMEA3914793, study PRJEB12502) | metagenome | biome: forest; material: soil | place: Canada | collected 2011-07-03 | depth 0.3 m | reverse complement strand
CGTGCTCTACATCGACGACGACGAGGTGATGGTGGTCATGGTGGAGCGCCTGCTCGAGCGCCTGGGCTACGTGGTCACCAGCGTGCACGACCCGGCGCGCGCGATCGAGATGGTGCGCGTGGCTCCGGAGGCCTTCGACGTGGTGGTCACCGACCTCAACATGCCCGGGCTCTCGGGGCTGGACGTGGCGCGCGCGCTGCGGCGCATCCGCGCCGACCTGCCGCTCGTCATCAGCTCGGGCAACCTCCCCGACCAGCTGCAGCACGAGGCCCGCCAGGCCGGCGTGCGCGCGCTCGTCCACAAGCAGTTCACGCTGGAGGAGCTGGGCGCCGTCATCCACTGGGTGCTGGCGGGCGGGCAGCGGCTCGGGATGGAGCCGCTGCAGATGTCGTCGCGCTCATGAAAGACGGCCGGGCAAGCCGGCCGTCGAGAAGGAAGCGGGATACGTTCAGCGCTGCTTGTTCGAGCGGTTGCTGTTGTCGCCGCCTTGCTGCAAGTCATGGCTTTTCGCCTGGCCCGGATCGGACTTCAGGTTGCTGCCTTGCTGGTCGCGACCGCCGCCCGATTGGCTCTGCTGGTCCGAGCCGCCGCTGGGCGTCTGCTTGCCGTGCTGCCCGCCCTGCTGGGGCTGGTTGCCGGACTGCTGGTTCTGCTGGTCGTTCCGGCCTTGTGACGCGTTGCCGCCTTGCTGGTTCTTCATGTGTTGCTCCTGGGTTGGGTTGCCCCGCCGTGCTCCGGTGGAGACGGCCTTCGAAGACGTTCGGAGGTCGTCTCCACCGGAAGCGGCAAGGCCCATACCCGTGATGTGAAGCAACTTCACATCGCAGGCTCAGTTGGTGTAGTTCTCCACGGTGCCGACGTCGCGCGGCTGGGCGCTTTCCGGGTCGGCGCCGAACTCTCGCTTGGCGCGACGCTGGCGCAGCAGGTCCCAGCATTGGTCCAATTGCTCGGCGACGCTCTTCAGGCGCGCGGCGTTGGCCTCGGGCGCGACGGGGTGTTCGCGCAGTTGGTGCTCTTCGTCGACGAGCGCGGTGATGCGATCGAAGATGGTCTGGTCTTCCATGGTGGCTCCTGGCAGGGCTGGCGATGGCGGAGGCAACCTCAACGGGCGCCAGCAATCGGCGCTCCCTGGGTCGATCCGCCCGAGGATGCACCATCGGCGCCGGCCGTCCCGCGGGCAGGGTCATCCAGGGGACGACGAAGGCGAATTGATGAACCTCGACCTAGGGTTTTCATCAGGGCCGCAACGGGCGTTCGGCGCCTCCTCCCAGTGGACAGGCCGCCAAGGCCAACGCATACTGCCAGTTGGTGTTCGAGCATCGAACCCGAAGAGTTTTCGCCGATGCGCGCGTGAGCGGCACGAGTGGGAACCACACGTCGCGCGCTTCGGCACGAGGGATTCTCACCATGGTGGCAACTGCTCAGCGGATCGAACGTCTCGATCGGCTCGAACGCATCGTCCAGACGCAATCGCTGTTGGTCCAGGCCGACCTGGCGCTGAACCCGTTCATGCAACTGGTCATCGACAAGCTGCGCGAGCTCACCCAGGCGCACGGCGCCTCGGTCGATTTCGTCGACGGCGACCACACCGTGGTGCGGCGCGCCAGCGGTGCCATGGCGAGCCACCTGGGCCTGCGCATCGCCAACGCCACCAGCCTCTCGGGCGCGTGCGTGCGCACCACGGCCGTCCAGCGTTGCGACGACTCCGAGACCGATGAGCGCGTCGACCGCGCCGCCTGCCGCATGCTCGGCGTGCGCTCGATGATCTTCGCGCCTCTGCGCCAGGGCACCGCCGCCGTGGGCGTGCTGAAGGTCTTCTCCGCGCAGCCGAACGCGTTCGACGACGGCGACGTGCAGATGCTGCAGCTGATGGCCAGCGCCGTCGTGGCCGCGCTCGCCAAGAAGGCGGCGCTGGACGCCCGCAACGAGGCCGAGGCGCGGCTGCGCACCAGCGAGGAGCGCATGCGCGCGCTGCTGGAGCATGCGCACGACGCCGTCATCTCCATCGACGAGCATGGCCGGGTGTCGCAGTGGAATCGCGCCGCCGAACGCCTGTTCGGCTGGTCGCCGATCGAGACCATCGGCCAGCCGGTGGCCGACCTCATCGTGCCGCCGGCGTTCCGCGCCGAGGTGGCCGGCCTGGTGGCGCGCTACGCCACCGCCGAACGGCTGGAGGACGCCCACCAGCGCGTCACGCTGCAGGCCATCGATCGCGCCGGCCGCCAGATGTCGGTGGAGGTGAGCCTCACCGCCACGCGCGTTGCCGGCCGCTGGGAACTCACCGCGTTCGGCCACGACGTGTCGGAGCGCCGCGAATTCGAGGCCCGGCTGCGTGCCATGGCGCTCAGCGACGGCCTCACCGGGCTGGCCAACCGCCGCGGCTTCATGGAGGCGCTCGACAAGGCCATTTCGCGCCACGCGCGCGGCGGCCCGCCGATGGCACTGCTGTTCCTCGACCTCGACGGCTTCAAGCAGATCAACGACGTCCACGGCCACCACGTCGGCGACCTCGCGCTGCAGACCTTCGCCCGCCGGCTGGAAGCCTGCGTGCGCAAGGGCGACACCGCCGCTCGCCTGGGCGGCGACGAATTCACCGTGCTGGCCGAGGGCATCGTCTCGCTGGAACAGGCGCGCGCCATCGCCGACAAGATCATCGACGCGATGAAGCCGCCCATCGAAGGCCACAAGCTGCACCTGCGCGCCAGCATCGGCATCAGCCTGTACAAGGCGCCGGCCGACGCGTCGCGCTTCCTGCGCGAGGCCGACCACGCGATGTACCACGCCAAGCACAACCACGACGAGGTCGAAGGGGTGTCGGCATTCATGTCCGACGCCGAATTCCTCGACTGAGCAGCATGACCGAACCGCCCTGGAAGCACGACGGCGTGCGCGTCGTCCCGGCCGACAAGCTCGACCCCAACACCGCGCAGACGCCCGGCATGGATCGCCAGGCCGCGATCACCTTCGCCCGCACCGGCGCCCAGAAGCTGTGGGCCGGCACCGTGCACATCCATCCCAACGCCAAGACCGGCGCCCACCACCACGGGCCGCTGGAGAGCGTGATCTACGTCGTCAAGGGTCGCGCGCGCATGCGCTGGGGCGAGCGCCTGGAGTTCACGGCCGAGGCCGGCCCGGGCGACTTCATCTACGTGCCGCCGTTCGTGCCGCATCAGGAGATCAACGCGAGCCCCACCGAGACGCTGGAGTGCGTGCTGGTGCGCAGCGACGGCCAGGCGATCGCGGTCAACCTCGACATCGAGCCGGCCGAGCCGCCGGAGAACGTGCCGTGGGTCGATCCCACGCATCCTGCTCCCTGATCACTCGGCAAAGAACTGGTCGCGCGCCGAACTGGTGATCGCCGCCACGCAGGGATGCGTGATGCGGCGCTCGGTGGAGATCGCGTGGAACTCCTCCACCAGCTCGTCGCTGCGGCCCACCACGCGCACGCCGTACTGCGCGGCCGTCTCCGACTCCAGCACCGCGGGCGTCATGAACACGCCCCGGCCCTCGCCGCCGAACGCCTTCATCAGCGCGGCGTCATCGAACTCGCCGATGACGCGGGGACGGATCTTGCGCGAGGCGAGCCACAGGTCGAAGCGCTGGCGCATCGCCGACGCGTGGCCCGGCAGCAGCATCGGGGCGTCGTCCAGGCAGGCCGGGAACGCGCCCTTCAACGAGCGCTTGAGTTCCGGCGTCGCGAAGAAGCTCATGGCGGTGGACCCCAGCGCATGGTTGAACGCCTTCATGCCGGCCTGGCGGCCCAGCGGCTCGTCGGCGAGCACCATGTCCAGGCGTTGGACGGCCAGCTGGCCCAGCAGGTCGGTGAGCTTGCCCTCGTGGCAGATCAGGCGCACGTTGGCGGCCGCGGCAAGCGCGGGCTCCAGCAGGCGGTAGGCGATCGACTTCGGAACCGAGTCCGACAGCCCGACCCGGAAGTCGAGCGCGGTCGCCGCGCGGCTGGTCTTGCCGATGCGCGCCTCCAGTTCGGCGCCGAGCGCGAAGATCTGGTCGGCGTACCCGACGGCCAGGTGGCCCTCGTCGGTGAGCTCCAGGCCGCGGCCGACCTTGCGGAACAGCGCGCAGCCCAGCCTGTCCTCCAGCAGCTTGATCTGGCCCGAGAGCGTCTGCGGCGAGATGTTGAGCTGCTGGCCCGCGCGCACGACGCCGCCGGCCTTGGCGGCGGCCCAGAAGTAGTGCAGGTGCTTGTAGTTCATCAAGTGTCCCCATGATGCGGTTTTTGCGAAACGTCACCGCGCTCAATTCGACTTTACGCTGAATGTCACGCTGCCTACATTGACGGATCCCCGTTTCACCGCCAGGCCCGCCATGGAACTGCTTCTGGATCCCTCCCTGTGGGTCGCCTTCGCGATGCTCACGACGCTCGAGATCGTGCTGGGCATCGACAACATCATCTTCCTGGCCATCCTCGTGGGCCGTCTTCCGCCGGCGCAGCGCGACACCGCGCGGCGCGCGGGCCTGGCCTTCGCGATGCTCACGCGCATCGGCCTGCTGCTGTCGCTCAGCTGGGTGATGGGGCTCACGGCGGAGCTGTTCGCGGTGGCCGGGCAGTCCATCAGCGGGCGCGACCTGGTGCTGCTGGGCGGCGGCGCGTTCCTGCTGTGGAAGTCGGCGCGCGAGATCTTCGAGGCCGTCGAACAGCGCGAGGAGGGCGCACCGGCGTCATCCACCCGTGCCACGGCGTCGCGCTTCTGGAGCGTGATCGCGCAGATCGCGGTCATCGACATCGTGTTCTCGCTCGACTCCGTGATCACCGCCGTGGGCATGGTGGACCGCGTGGGCGTGATGATCGCCGCGGTGGTGGCCTCGGTGGTGCTGATGATGTTCGCCGCGCGCCCCATCGGCGAGTTCGTCGAGCGCCACCCGTCGGTCAAGGTGCTCGCGCTGGCCTTCCTCGTGATGGTGGGCGCGACGCTGGCCGCCGAGGCGTTCGACGTGCACGTGCCCAAGGCGGTGGTCTACGCGGCGATCGGCTTCTCGCTGGGCGTGGAACTGCTCAACATCCGCGCCCGGGCGAAGCGCCAGGGCAAGCGTCCCGCCAGCGCGCTCGAACACGTCGACCAGGAGCCGTCGCCGACGACCTGATCTGAATCCTGCGGATTTCTCGATATATTTGTTCGATTCATTCGAATTTACGCGAAGTTTCGAAGAGGCCACAGTGAGGCATCCCTGAAAGGAGTCCTGCCATGAACCTGCAACCCAGCCCCCGCCGCCCGTCCTACGCCGAGGACGCCCGCGTCGTCTCCGCCGGCGGCAACGCGCGCGTGCTGCGCAACTCCTACGCGCTGCTCGCCCTGTCGATGATTCCCACCGTGCTCGGCGCCTGGATCGGCCTCGCGTCGGGCCTGTCCACCGCGCTGAGCGGCGGCATGGGGCTGGTCGTCTTCATGGTCGGCGCCTTCGGCCTGATCTGGGCCATCGAGAAGAACCGCAACTCCGCCGCCGCCGTGCCGTTGCTGCTGGGCTTCACGTTCTTCATGGGCCTGATGCTGTCGCGCCTGCTGGGCTTCGTGCTGGGCATGGGCAACGGCACCGGCCTGGTGATGATGGCCTTCGCGGGCACCGCCACCATCTTCTTCGGCATGGCCACGCTGTCGTCCATCATCAAGCGCGACCTGTCGACGATGGGCAAGTGGCTGTTCATCGGCGCCGTGATGCTGATGGTGGCGGGCATCGCCAACGTCTTCATCCAGTCGAGCGCGCTGATGATCACGATGTCCGTGATGGCCATCGGCATCTTCTCGGCCTTCGTGCTGCACGACCTGAAGCGCGTGCAGGACGGCGTGGAGACCAACTACGTCATCGCGACGCTGGGCGTCTACCTGAGCCTGTACAACGTGTTCCAGAACCTGCTGGTGCTGCTGGGCGTGTTCGGCGGCCGCGACGAGTAGATCCGTCTCATTGAAGAATGAAGCCCCATCGGCCCGACCCGGTGGGGGCTTCCTGCATCACGGCGTCCAGCCTCCTTGGCCAGGAGCGCTCCTGGCCTCAGCTCCCGTCGCCGGCCGGCTCCTGGCGCAACGCCTCGAAACGCGCCCGGTACTCGGAGCGCAGCTTGCGGCGCAGCTCCGCGGTGGCGAAGCGCCGGTGTTCGTCGGCGGTCTGCGGCTCGAGGGGCGGCACCGCCACCGGCTTGCGGTCGTCGTCCAACGCCACCATCGTGAAGAAGCAGCTGTTGGCGTGCCGCACGCGCTGGGTGCGGATCTCCTCGGCCACCACCTTGATACCCACCTCCATCGAGCTGGTGCCGGTGTGGTTGACCGAGGCCAGGAAGGTGACGAGCTCGCCCACGTGGATCGCCTCGCGGAACATCACCTGGTCGACCGACAGGGTCACCACGTAGCGGCCCGCATAGCGCGCGGCGCATGCGTAGGCGACCTGGTCCAGCAGCTTCAGGATCGTGCCGCCGTGCACGTTGCCGGAGAAGTTGGCCATGTCGGGCGTCATCAGCACCGTCATCGAGAGTTGGTGTTTCGGGGAGTCCATGCCGGGCCTTTCGTGGGGATCAATCTTGCGGAGGCGCGACGCTGGCGCCCGCGACCGCGTGGCGGGCCATCGCGGCGGCGACGAGACCCGAGGCCTTCGCGTCCTCGACGAAGGCCCGTAGCGCGGCCTCGGCGGCCGGCCCGCGGCCGCGCGCGAGGCCCATCGCCTGGCGGATCACCATGAAGCGGCCGGGCAGCACCCGCAGGCCTGGCGTGCGCTGCGCCACCTCCACCAGCACCTGGCGGATGCCGCCGGCGACGTCGGCCGCGCCGGCGACGAGCGTCTCGACGACCTCGGCCGTGCCTGGCACCCGCACGAACGTCGCCGACTTCAGCTCCCGCGACAGGAACAGGTCGTACGCGCTGCCCTTGCCGACGACGACCGTGGTGCCGCCGCGGTCGACATCCTCGTTGGCCCGGCACGGCGAGTCATCGCGCACCAGGTAGGCGCCCTCGATCAGCAGGTAGGCATCGGTGAAGGCGATCTCGGCGCCGCGCTGCGGATCGATGGCGAAGAAGCCGACGTCGGCCACGCCGCCGGTGACCGCGTCCACCGACTTCGTGGCCGCGGGAAACGTGACGAGATCGAGCGGCACGCCCAGCCGCTCGGCCAGCGCGCGCGCCAGGTCGACCGAGACGCCGCGCGGCTCGCCCGTGGCCGGGTCGGTGCCGGCCAGGATCGGGTTGCCCAGGTTGATCGAGGCCCGCAGCCGGCCGCCGGGGGCCAGCAGGGCGACGGTGGCGGCGTCGGGTTGGAATCGGGTGCTCATCGGGCCATTCTCCACCGCATCCGGCGGCGTTCCTTCGTCGTATTGAACCTCTGGCGTCGCGCAAGGTCATAGACGGTGCGCGACAGCGGTGGACCCGCGCTCGTTGCAAGATCCGGTCCGCGCCCCACCTTGTAAGGAATCGGCGCACGCCGACGACAGACTCTCATCCTCCAACGACCCGCGAAGCCACGCCATGACACTCGCCCGCCGATCCGCTCTCCTGTCCGGTGCCCGCCTGCTGCTGGGCGGCAGCGTCGCCGCGCTCGCCTCCGCCTGCAGCCGGGCCGGGGCCGCCACGCCGGCGCCCAAGGAACACTTCGAGGTCGAGATGAGCGACGAGGCCTGGAAGGCGAAGTTGTCGCCGCAGGCCTATGCGGTGCTGCGCCACGAAGGCACCGAGGTGCCGTTCACGAGCCCGCTCAACGACGAGCACCGCAAGGGCACGTTCGTCTGCGCCGGCTGCGCGCTGGCGTTGTTCTCGTCGCAGACCAAGTTCGACAGCGGCACCGGCTGGCCAAGCTTCTGGCAGCCGTTGCCCAACGCCGTCAACCAGCGCGTCGACAACTCGCTGGGCATGAGCCGCGACGAGGTGCACTGCCGGCGCTGCGGCGGCCACCTGGGCCACGTCTTCGACGACGGCCCCAAGCCGACCGGGCTGCGCTATTGCATGAACGGCGTCGCCATGGCATTCACGCCGGCCTGACCCGACCCAACGACACCAGGACATCCTCACCATGAACCGCACCAAGACCGCCCACTCGCCCTCGAAGGCCATCCAGTTCTTCCTCACCACGGTCGGCGCCGCCTGCCTGCTGGCCATCGGCCTGCACTTCGGCATGGCTGGCGCGGCCGAGCCGTCGGTGGTGATCCCCGCGCCCGGCGCCGACGAGCCCGCGGCCGGCCGCCACACCGAGACCGCCGTGTTCGCCGGCGGCTGCTTCTGGGGCGTGCAGGGCGTGTTCCAGCACGTCAAGGGCGTCACCAACGCCGTCTCGGGCTACTCGGGCGGCGTCGGCGCCACGGCGCACTACGAGGAGGTGGGCACCGGCAGCACCGGCCACGCCGAGTCGGTGCAGGTCACGTTCGATCCGCAGGTGGTGAGCTACGGCAAGCTGCTGCAGGTGTATTTCTCGGTGGCGCACAACCCGACCGAGCTGAACTACCAGGGCCCCGACCACGGCACGCAGTACCGCTCCGCCGTGTTCCCGCTGGACGACCAGCAGCGCAAGGTGGCCACGGCCTATATCGCCCAGCTCGACGCCGCCAAGGCGTTTCCGAGGCCCGTCGTGACGCGCGTGGAGGCCTACAAGGGCTTCTTCCAGGCCGAGGGCTACCACCAGAACTTCCTGACGCTGAACCCGGACTATCCGTACATCGTCTACAACGACTTGCCCAAGATCGCCGAACTGAAGAAGGTGTTCCCGGGCGAGTACCAGGACAAGCCGGTGCTGGTGCCCAAGATCGTCGCGAAGAACTGACGCAACGGACGGCACGCGCGCGCCGCGTCGCGCGAGCGCGTGGCCGCCGTCACTTCGTCAGGAACCCCAGCATCGTCGACGCGAACTTGCCGTACGGCGGGCCGATGAGCTTCAGCGCGGAGAAGCGCGCCTGGTAGAACACGGGGCGCAGCTTGGAGAAGGTGTCGAAGCCCTCGCGGCCATGGTAGTGGCCCATGCCGGACTCGCCGATGCCGCCGAAGGGCAGGTCGTGCTGGGCGACGTGGAACACGGCCTCGTTGACCGACACGCCGCCCGACATCACGCGATCGAGCAGCATCTGCACCTCGCGCTTGTCGTAGCTGAACGGGTAGACCGCCAGCGGGCGCGGGGCGGCGTTGATGGCGGCTATCACGGTCTCGAGCGCGTCGTACGCGCGGATCGGCAGGATGGGGCCGAAGATCTCGCGCTGCAGCAGCACGCAGTCGGCCGGCGCGTCGAGCACGATGTGCGGCGACATTTTGCGCGTGGCGCGATCCCAGGGCGTGCCGGGAATCAGCTGGATCAGCGTGGCGCCGCGCGCCTTGGCATCCTCCAACGCGCCCACCAGGCGATCGAACGAGCGCTCGTCGATCACCGAGGTGTAGTCGGTGGACGTGATGGCCGGATAGCGCGCATTGACGATCCCGCGCGCGGCCGTCACGAACTCGTCGACCTTGGCGCGCGGGATCCAGGCGTGGTCGACGGTGGTGCAGATCTGGCCCGCGTTCAGCAGCTTGCCGAACATCATGCGCTCGGCGGCGAGGTGCACCGGGAAGCTGTCGCACAGGATGGCTGGCGCCTTGCCGCCCAGCTCCAGCGTGACCGGCACCAGGTTGGCGGCCGCGGCGGCCATCACCGAGCGGCCGGTCTGGCCCGAGCCGGTGAACAGCAGGTGGTCGAAGTGCAGCTTGGAGAACTCGACGCCCACGCCGCCGGTCTCGTCGAAGAACCGCAGTTTCTCGGGCGGGAAGTAGGCGGGCATCTTCTCGATGAGGAAGGCGGCCAGGTGGCGCGAGTTCTCGCTCATCTTGATCATCGCCCGGTTGCCGGCGGCGAACACGTAGGTGAGGGGGATCAGGCTCAGGTGCACCGGGAAGTTCCACGGCACGATGATGCCCACCACGCCCACCGGCTGCGGGATCACGCGGTTGCTGGCGCCGATGAAGTTGCGCAGGTCGACAGAGCGGCGCTGCGGGCGCATCCACTTGCGCAGCGAGGAGATGACGTGGGAGATGCCGTCCATGGCGGGGAAGATCTCGGCCAGCAGCGTCTCGTGCTGCGAACGGTGGCCGTAGTCGGCGCTGATCGCGTCGCACAGCGCCTGCTTGTTCTCGCGGATGAAGCGCTGCAGCGTGCTCAGGTCGGCCTTGCGCTCGGCCAGCGTGGGCACCGGATGCGCGAAATAGGCCTGGCGCTGCAGCGCGAGGGCGTCTTCCAGCGTGCGGGCGATCTCGCCGGGGGGCGGGGCGATGTTGGGCAGGTCGTTCTTCATGGCGGGCTCCTCGGACGACGCGCGGTGCGTCTCGTCCGCGATTGTCCGCCCGCGCTCCGGCGGCCCGCCTCAGGGACGACCCCTGTCGCGAGGGTGACAAGTTGGCTCGCGAAGCCATCCGGTCGTGGGACCGTGTCGACGTACGGCGGCCGGACGTGGGACCGCGTCGTCAGACCTCGTGCGCCATCTCCATCTCGGGCTGCGCTTCGTCGGGCTTTTTCGGCGCCGGGCGCGCCTTGCGGATCAGCAGCAGCAGCGGCAGCGACACCACCGTCAGCGCGAGCATGAAGCGGAAGTCGTCGAGGTAGGCCATCATCGCGGCCTGGCGGTCGACCAGCCCGTTGATGAGCCCCAGGCCGGCGGCGGTGGCCGGGTTCGCGGCGCCCGGCAGCGACTGGAACGCCAGGTTGCCCGCGGTGATGTCGGTGGCGAGCTCGGCGTGCGCGCGCGCCGTGCCCGAGGTGAGCATGGCCTGCACGATGGAGATGCCCACGCTGGAGCCGATGTTGCGCAGCAGGCTGAAGATGGGCGTGCCGTCGTTGCGCAGGTTCGGCGCGAGCGTGGCGAACGCCACCGCGCTGAGCGGCACGAACGTGAAGCCGATGCCCAGGCCCTGGACGATGCCGGAGATGATGATGACGTGGCTGTCCATGTCCAGCGTCATGCCGGTCATCATGTACAGCGAGATGGCCGTCAGCGTGAAGCCCAGCGCCATGATGGCGCGGGCGTCGATGAAGTGCAGCATGCGGCCCACCAGCAGCATCGCCGCCATCGTGCCGATGCCGCGCGGCGCCATCACCATGCCGGTGTAGACCACGGGGTAGCCGAGCAGGCCCTGCAGCAGCGTGGGCAGCAGCGCCATCGTGGCGTACAGCACCATGCC
>FTIR01000488.1_pt2 | contig 11141 bp, 8 predicted proteins | sample 1658041 | NCBI WGS metagenome assembly FTIR01 (sample SAMEA3914793, study PRJEB12502) | metagenome | biome: forest; material: soil | place: Canada | collected 2011-07-03 | depth 0.3 m | reverse complement strand
GCAGCATTCGGTGGTCAGGCCACAGACCACCAGGGTGTCGACGCCCTGCGCCCGCAGGATGGCGTCGAGGTCGGTGCCGAAAAAGGCGCTGAAGCGGGTCTTGGCGATCACGCGCTCGCCGGGACTGGGCGTCGGGCCGACAAAGGCGGCGCCGGGAGAGCCGGCCCGGCAGAGGGCGAGGTCGACGACCGGGTCGCCGCCGCGCCGGCGCATGCGTTCGGCCCAGGCCGCGGAATCGGTTTGCGGACTTGTCTGCATACCGACGAAGACCACCGGGGCGCCGGCGGCGCGGGCGGCCTCGGCCAGACGCTCGGCGGCGGCCAGGGCGGCTGGCACGGCGCTCAGATCCGCATTCCATTCCCCAAGCCGGCCTTGGGGGGCGGCGAAATCAACCTGCATGTCGATGATCAGCAGGGCCGTCCGCGTGGGCTGGATCCAGCTGGCCAGAAGCGCTGTTTCGGTCAAGCAGCCCCCCAGGATCGGGACAGAATCTCCGCGCCGAACATTTTCGATCCCTCAATATAATCGGCAAAGACGAGCAGTAGCCCCTCTAACTCGCCTTGATCGAGAAAGCGCTCCGTCTTTTCGCCGCAGGGGAGGGGGCGGCCATCCGCGGCGGTCGCATGAACAGGGCGGCGACCAGGATCACGGCGATCACCCCGGCGTAGATTTCAAAGGTCGAGCCAAAGCCGCCGGTCGCGTCGCGCAGGGCGCCGCCGATGGTCGGGCCGAACGCCGACACCCCGCCGATCAGGCAGGTGAGCGAGAAAAGCTCCAGATTGTGCGTCCGGCCAAAATAGTTGAGCAACAGGATGGTCACCGCAAACGCGGTCAGGCCAAAGCCCAGGCCGCTGCCCAGGGCGAAGACGAGCATGGTCGCATAGTCGTGCGCGCCGCTCAGGGCGGCGGCCCCGACCGCCAGGGCGGCCAGGGCGAAGACCAGCAGCCAGCGCGGCTCCACTCGGTCTCCGATCAGGCCGCCGAAGGCGCGGCCCACAGTCTGGGCCAGGGCCTCCAGCCCCAGCATATATGCGGCGACCTTGGCGCCCAAGCCGCGTTCGGTCAGGTGGGCGACCGACAGGCTGGCCACCGAGACGCCCACGAACAGATGGCCGAAATAGGCGGCCAACAGCACGTAGAACTGCGGCGTGCGCAGCGCCTGATTGACCGTCCAATCGGCCGCTGTTCGATAGACCCGCTCGCGCCGGGGCGCCGTCAATTCCTCCGCCACCTGATGGTCGGTCCGCTCGGAGGCCTTGGCGAGCCAGTCGCGACCGCCGACCAGGGCCGCGGTGGCCAGGCCGAGCGCCGTCGAAAGCAGCAACTGGATCTGCCAGAAGATCCGCCAATGGCCATGAAAGCTGTCCAGAATGGCCACGGCCATCAATGGCCCGGCCACGCCGCCAAGGGCGCTGGCCGTGAAATAGATCCCGAACGGGCGGCCGCGATGGCTGAAGACCGCGGCCAGGAGGTGGGTGGCGGGGATCAGGGACATCATCTGATAGCCGATCCCGCAAAGGGCCGCGCCGAGGAAATAGAGGACCAGGCCGTGGGCGCCAGCCAGGGCGTAGAAACCGCCCGCCATCACGCCGCCGCCAAGGATCAGGGTCACCCGGACGCCGAAGCGACGGATCAGGAAGGCCGGGATGAAGGACGAAAAGCCGCAGGCCGCGCCCAGGATGGTGAAGCCCAGTCCGGCCTCCCGCCAGGTCCAGCCCTCCTCCGCCACCATGCGCGGCAGCACCACGCCGAGCGAGGTGAAGGTCGAGGCGTTGATGACAAAACCGACCAGGCTGAACACGCACAACAGGATCCAGGGTCGCCATTCAAGCTTGGACATGGGCGCCTCTTTGGCCGCTGGGATCGAGCCAGGACCTCGACTTAAAATCTGCGCTTCAGGGTGACGCGCCACTCGCGCCCTCGCCCGGGCAGGGCGCCGACATTGGCGTAGGTGTCCTGGTCGGGGGTGAAATAGAGCTTGTCCAGCAGGTTATCGATATTGGCGGTCACCTCGTAGGCGCCGCGCTGATAGAACAATGACGCATTGACCAGGGTGTAGTCGGGATAGGTGACCGCATTCTGCACCAGGCCGGAGGTCTTGGAGGCGTAGGTCGCGCCCAGGGTGGCGCCCGCCTTGCCCCAATCGTGGGTGTCGCTGGTATAGGTCCCGAACAGGCTGAGCACGGTGTGGGGAACCAGAGTGTCCTCATAGTCGCCGGCCCGCCCGGGCAGGGTCGAGAAGTCGAACACCAGGAAAGCGCCGCCATAGGCGTCCACCCCCGGCACGCCGGCGGTATAGGCGGGAATATAGACCGTGGAGTGATCCGGGCCCTTGACCTCGGTGCGCTGGGTGTCGCCGGAGAGGGTGAAGCTGATATTGTTGGTGGCCAGATAGCGGGCTTCGAATTCGACGCCTTGGCCGCGGGTGCCGATGATGGCGCTGTTGAGGCCGTTCAACTCGGTGCGGTCCTGTCGATAGGCGGCGACCGAGCCGACCAGGGTCTTGTGCAGCAGCTGGAACTTGATCCCCGCCTCGGACAGGTCCGAGCTCGACACCCAACCATCGGCCTGGATCACGCTGGGCCTGAGGTCGCCGGCCTGTTCCACCTCCAGCGCCGCCGCCTGGGCGTAGGTGACATAGGGCATCAGGCCCCAGCCGAGCTTGTAGGTGGCGCTGGCGGAATAGGTCCATTTGCCCTTGCCGGCGCTGACCTTCGCGGGCGTCTCGAACGAAAAGATCCCAGTGTCCTGGGAGGTGGCGTCGAAATTGTCGAAGCGGCCGCCCAGGACCAGGTCGAGGCGCTTGGCGAGGGTGATGTCGCTGATGGCGAAGAGGCCGGCGTCGTTCCAGCGGCTGTGGACGTCGGTCTCCCAGCCTACGCCGCTGCCAGCCTCGAACGGCGAGGCCATGATATCGGTGGGCGTGGCTCCATAGGACAGGTCGCGCCGGTCGAGGGCGATCATGCCGCTGTCATAGGTCTCCTTCTGCTCGCCCTTGTAGTGGCGATAGGAGGCGCCGACGACGTCCTGGGAGGCGATCAGCCCGTCCAAGGCGTTGAGCGAGAAGGCGTAGCTCAGCCGGGTTTCGAAGGTCCAGGCGTGATAGTCGGCGGGGAAGCCGTAGCTGACGAAGCGTTTGTTGCTCAGGCTGTCATAGAAGAACTGTAGCTTGAGCGAGCGATCGCCGCCGAGGTCCTTGGCGATGTCGTAATAATAGGTGGCCGTGCCGGTGCGCGAGAAATCGGCCGGGCTGATAAACACCGTCCGGGGGCTGAGCTTGGTGGTCCCCACGCCCGTGTCCAGGGTGAAGCGCGGATCCGTCGCCGGCGGGGCGCCGAAATAGGCCTGATAGAGGCCGACGGTGAACGGATATTGGCCAGGCTTCGTATTCACGGGAGACCCGGGAGGCACGGGATTGGTTTCGCTGGGATCGAGACGGCCGTTACCGTTCGTATCGACCAAGAAGGTGTCGCGGCCGGTGATGTAGGTCTGGTTGTCGATCAGGTTCTGAGTCAGCCGGTTCCAGCCAGGGGTCTGCACGTCGCCGGTGGAATGGTAGCCCATGCCGCCGAAGGCCGTGGTCCAGCCGCCGCCCAGATCGAAATCGGCCGAGATCTCGCCCAGCTGATGCTTGGGGTAGAGACCCCTGTAATAGCTGTGGGAATCGTCCAGTTCGCCATAGGCGTAAACCCCGCCGGTGATCCCGCCGACATTGGCCGGCAGGCCGACCTGGCCGGTCAGGTTCTTCTTTTGATAGCTGCCCAGGGTGGCGGTGACCTCGCCCGTGGGCTCGGTCAGGTAGCGGCCCTCGTCCTTGGCGGTCTTGGGCTCGAAGTTGACTAGGCCGCCGATCTTGCCGGGGCCATAGAGCGGTGTCGGCGGCCCGCGGACGATGTCGATCTGGGCGGCGTCGCCGATCGGGGTGGAATAGGTGCCGCGGTCTTCGATGCGCTTGAAACCGCGGAAATAGTTCTCGGCCAGGGTGCCGCGGATCTGCACCGAGCCGGGCACGCCGTAATAGCTGGCGGTATAGGTCCCCGGCGAGACGGCGGTCAGCTTGTCCAGGCTTTGGATGCCGTAGCGGTCGAGGGTGATGTCGCTGACGAAGCTGGCCGAGCGGGGCGTTTCGATCAGGGGCTTTTTCAGCCCGAAGACCGTCGTCGTGGGCCTGCGTTCCAAGAGGCCGGCGCGATCGGCGGTGACCACGATCTCGGCCGTGGCCGGCGGCGCGACGGACGAATCGGCGGCGCGGACGCTCCCGCTCCATCCTGACAAGGCGATGGCGGCGACGCCGGCGAATAGTTGACCACGGTGGTCTTTCGACATGGAAACCCCTCGACCCGAAGGGTTCGCGAGACCTCCGCCGGCGGCGGATCAGCCCTCAATCCCGCAAACCCGAACGAAAGGCCGCCCGCTCCGTCTGTCGCAAATGGGTTGTGAAATTTCACAAAACATTTTATACGTGGCGTCCAATCGCCCGTCTAATAGCAGCGGGAATGTGCGAGCGCATCTCATTATCGAACTTGGCCGGACGGATTTTTGGTGATCGAGCCGGCAGATTTTCTTTTGACCTAGCGGAAATCGCGTCTCGGTCACGCGGACAGGCGTGGATCCTGGCCCTTGGAAGGTTCGCCCGCGCCGGTCAGGCGGGGGTCGGCGAAGATCGGATTTGTCTGCTCCTGATAGAGGGTGCGGATCAGGGCGTCGACGATCTGGCGCGGATAGAAGGGTTTGGCGATGAATTCCGATCCGCGGACACCTTCAAAGCGATGGCGCTCCTTGTTGAGCGCCGAAATGAAGATGACCGGCAGATGGGGATAGACGGCGCGCGCATGGCGAGCCACGTCAAATCCATCCTGTCCGAGGCCGAGATTGATGTCCGTCACCAGGGCCGTCAGCGGCTCGCGCCGATTGATCTGGTCAAGCGCGTCCGCCGCGCAGCTGGCTTCGGTGACCCGGTAGCCATACTCTCTCAGGAATACAGAATTTATGAGAGATATACCTGGAGTGTCTTCGACAAAGAGAATGTGCTCTTGGGGCATTTCTCGAACCCTTGTGAGCCAGTATAACTCTCAGTTGTTATAAAGGTTCACTGTAGGATAGAAACACCCGAATACCTATCCAAAAGCAGATTTTGTTAATTATGATGTCTCAAATGTGGCCGCTTATATTTTTAGCGATCGCCAGATTTGCTTATTCAGATCTGGATCTGCGTCCACGTAGATCGGGGCGGAATGCGACCCGCCGCGGCGCCCAAATGTCAGCGTCGCCCGCCCCGAAACGCCAGCCCGCCGCTGATCGGGCCGCCGGTGACCATGCGTCGCATATTGTCCGAGAAGACGCCCAGAACGGCGGCGACCGCCCCGCGCGCGCCGTCGATGTCGCCCCGGGCGATCAGTTCGGCCAATTCGCGATGATTCTGGATTTCGGCGATCCGTTCCTCTTCGGTGTCGTCGGCCATGGAGAAGATCCAGAACCGCGCCGCCTTGTGGTGCAGGGGAATGATGATCCGCGCCAGGGTGGCGTTGCGGCCAGCGCGGGCCAGGGCGGCATGGAAACGCTGGTCCATGGCCACCAGGGCGCGCAGATCCTGGCTGCGGATAGCCTCCTCGGCCCGGTCGAATGCGGAGCGCAGGGCGGCGATGTCCTGCGGCCCCGCATTGGCGGCGGCCAGGGCCGCGCAGTGCGGCTCGATCAGGCCGCGCGCCTCATAGGCCTGGCGCACCTCGATAATATCCAGCGGGGCGACCGTGGTGCCGGCGCGCGAGCGGCGGACCACCAGCCCCTCCAGGGCCAGCCGGGCCAGGGAATCGCGCACGCCCGCCAGGCCCGCATCATAGCGCTTGACCAGGGCCTGCTCGTCCAGCCGCCCGCCGGGGGGCAGTTCGCCGAGAATGATGTCGAGCAGGATCTGCTCATAGACCCGCGCCTTCTGCAGGTCGGGCGACCAGTCCTCGAACGGGCTGGCCAGGGTCTCGGCGGCGGACGCGGTCTTTGACACCTGGAATCCCCTTTTGTGCCGACTCGCATTTCCGCGCCGACCTTCCTATTGGCTTGTTACTCTGAAATTTTAGCATTCGCCAGTTGAGACGAACCCCCGTCCATGCTGGTGGTGAGCGCCAGTCTGATCGGAGTCCGCCCCGCATGTGCGACACGCTCGCCGCCCTGTCCTCGGTCACCGGCGGCGGCGGGGTGCTGTTCGCCAAGAACAGCGACCGTGAGCGCAACGAGGCGCAGGGCCTGGAGATGACCTCGGCGGCGGACTATCCGGCGGGGGCCAGGCTACAGGCGACCTATATCGCCATCCCCCAGGCCCGGCGCACCCATGCCTGCCTGCTCAGCCGCCCGTTCTGGATGTGGGGGGCGGAGATGGGGGCCAATGAGCACGGCGTGGTGATCGGCAACGAGGCCATGCATTCGCTCGTGCCGGCCCAGCGCCGCCGCGCCCTGATCGGCATGGACCTTGTGCGGCTGGGGTTGGAACGGGGCGCCAGCGCCGCCGAGGCGGTGCAGGTGATGACAGGGCTGCTGGAAGCCCACGGCCAGGGTGGCGATTGCGGCCATCTCGGCCGGTTCTATTATCACAACGGCTTCATCGTCGCCGACCCCCACGAAGCCTATGTGCTGGAGACGGTGGGGCGCTGGTGGGCGGTGGAGAAGGTTCGCGATCTGCGCGCCCTGTCCAACGCCTTCAGTATCGGGCGCGGCGCGAGCCAGGTCAGCGCCGATCTCGCCCTCCACGCCGGGGCGCAAGGCTGGACGGACGGGCGGGGCGATTTCGACTTCGCCGACCGCCTGCTCGATCCCGCGCGCGATACGGCGAGTTTCGGACGAGGCCGATGCGCGCGGGGAACCGCCTTGCTGGAGCGGCGCCGCGGCCAGCTGACCGTGGCCGACATGATGGCCATCCTGCGCGATCATGGCGAGGAGGCCGAGCATGATGGCGCCTGGACGCCGGCGGCGACCACACGACGCACGATCTGCATGCACGCCGCCCAAGGGCCGCGCCGCAGCCAGAGCGTTGGCTCGATGGTGTCCGATCTGGACGGCGAGCGGCCCGTGCATTGGGTTACGGCGACCTCGGCCCCGTGCCTGAGCCTGTTCAAGCCCGTGCTGTTCGAGACAGGATTGCCGCCGCAGGGGCCAGCGCCCGGCGAGCGTTGCGATCCGCAAAGCCTGTGGTGGCGGCATGAGCGGCTGCATCGCACGGTGTTGGAGGACTATGCCGGCCGCGCGGCCTTGATCGTTGCGGAGCGGGATGCGGTCGAGGCGGAATTCAGGGCGCGGATCGAGGCGGCGCGCGGCGGGCCGGTCGCGGCGCTGAAGGCGGCGGTGGAAAGCTGCTGGCGCGAGGCCGAGGCTGTCGAGGCGCGCTGGATGTCGGCGATGGGGGGGCTTGGAGCCGCCCGGGGCCGCTCGAGCTCCCTGCATCGTAGCTGGGCGCGGCTGAACCAAGTGGCGGGACTATAGCAGCGGCCTTTGAGACTGACCGCTGAGGGTTCTACCCATCCATCGCCGTCATCACCGCGTTGTCGCGGTGACCCATGCCGTGAAGGTCAGGCCGCACCGAGCCTTAAGGATCGGTCCCACGCTCGTAGTCTCGCCCATTCGTTCACGGCATGGATGGCCGGCATCGGCCGACCATGACGGGAAAAAACACACCAACGGTCAAACTAAAAGGCCGTCGGTATTACAGCTCCGGGAAATCAGGCGGAGGATCTCGCCTCAACCCCTGGATTGACCGCCAGCCAGATCAGATGCCGCGCGCCGCGTCCCTTGCGACCGGCGCGGACACGGACCTCCTCGACGGCGAAGCCCGCCCGTTTCAGGCGGCGGGTGAAGGCGTCGTCCGGGGCGGAGGACCAGACGGCGAGCACGCCGCCTGGGCGCAGGGCCTTGCGGGCCGAGGCCAGGCCCTTGGAGTCGTAGAGGGTGTCATTGGCTTTGCGACTAAGGCCTTCGGGGCCGTTGTCCACGTCGAGCAATATGCCGTCATAGGCCGATTGGCCGGTCCCGATCGGCTCGCCCACGTCGCCCTGATGGATCGTGACCCGGGGGTCGGCGAGACTGTCGCCAAACACGCCCGCCAGCGGCCCCGTCGCCCAGGCGACCACGGCGGGGGTCAGCTCGGCGACGATCACGGCGGCGTCGTCCTTCAGGGCGGCGAGGGCGGCGCGCAGGGTGAAGCCCATCCCCAGGCCGCCGATAAGGATCCGTGCCCCTGGACGCTCGCCGATACGATCGCAGACCAGGGTGGCCAGCGCCTCTTCGGATCCGCTGAGGCGGCTGTTCATCAGCTCGATCGCCCCGGACATGATCGAATATTCCGAGCCCCGCCGCATCAGGCGCAATTCGCCGCCGTCGTCCGGCAGGGTGGCGGTATCGAGCTGTTCCCAGGCAATCATGGGGATTTCATACACCAGGCGGGGCTTCGACCGCACCTGGGGTTTAGGGCGGGGAAGGACGGGGTTGGGGTGTGTCCGCCCGGGTCGGGGCGAAGGATGCATGGGCGACCTCGCCCAACGGGGTCAAATCTGCAAACCGCTTGCCAACACCCCCAAACCCTTCCCCCATCGAGGGGGAAGGGCCTTTTGAGCTCCGCCAACCCTATCTCAGCGACGCGTTCAAGGCTTCCAGCACCGCCGCGCCCGGCACCAGTTCCCGGTCGTTCAGGGCGTTCAGGGGCGTCGCCACCGTCTCCAGGCTGTCGTGCAGGTCCTGGGCCTCGGGATCGACATAGAGCAGGCCGGTGACGATCTCGCCCAGGGCCTGGCGCTGCTGCAGGAAGGTCATGGCGCCGACCCGGTCGCTGGGGTCGTAATGGGCGCCCAGCTTGTGCAGGGCCAGGACCGAGCCGTCGTGCTGGGTGACCAGTTCGGTGGTTCCCGGGGCGTGGTCGATGTGGATCGCGCTGCGCGGGCCGATCACGTCCAGGCGGTTCACCGCCTCATTGTGTTCGCGCACATAGTCGAAGCTCTTGGTGGAGCCGGTGTGGTTGTTGAACTGGACGCAGGGGCTGATGCAGTCGATGAAGGCGGCGCCGCGATGGCTCAGGGCCGCCTTGATCAAGGGGACCAGTTGGGCCTTGTCGCCGGAAAAGCTGCGGGCGACGAAGGTCGCGCCCAGCTGCAGGGCCACGCTGACCAGATCGATGGCGCTGTCGTGATTGACCACGCCCTTCTTGCTCTTGGAGCCGCGATCGGACGTGGCGGAAAACTGGCCCTTGGTCAGGCCATAGACCCCGTTGTTCTCGACGATATAGGTCATGTTGACCCCGCGTCTGATCGAATGGGCGAATTGGCCGAAGCCGATCGAGGCGCTGTCGCCGTCGCCGGAGACGCCCAGATAGATCAGGTCGCGATTGGCCAGATTGGCGCCGGTCAGGACCGAGGGCATGCGCCCATGCACGCTGTTGAAGCCATGGGAATTGCCCAGGAAATAGTCCGGGGTCTTGGACGAGCAGCCGATGCCGGACAGCTTGGCGATGCGGTGCGGCGGCAGGTCCAGTTCAAAACAGGCCTGGATGATCGAGGCGCTGATGGAATCGTGGCCGCAGCCGGCGCAGAGGGTGGAGACCGACCCTTCATAGTCGCGGCGGGTGAAGCCCAGGGCGTTGGCCGGCAACCTTGGGTGATGCAGTTGGGGCTTGGTGATATAGGTCATTCGGCGGCCTCGGTGACTTGCACGCCCCGGGCCATGCGCTGGCCGACAGCGCCGGCGATGAAGCGGGCGGTGATGGGCGAGCCGTCGAAATGCAGCACCGGCATCAGCTTGGCCGGGTCGACCCCGCCCTCGTTGATCAGCAGGGTGCGCAGCTGGGCGTCGCGGTTCTGTTCGACCACGAACACCGTCTCGTGGTCGGCGATGAACTCGAACACCGCGTCGCTGAAAGGAAAGCCGCGCACCCTCAAGGCGTCCAGGTCGCGGCCCTGGGCGTGCAGGGTTTCCAGCGCCTCGCTCATGGCCGCGCTGGTGGAGCCGTAGTAGATCACCCCGGTCTTGGTGGCGCGCCGGGAGTCTCGCCGCACCGGCGCCGGGATCAGGGCCTTGGCGGTCTCGAACTTGCGCAGGAGGCGATCCATGTTGTCCACATAGACCGAGCCCTCCTCGCTGTAGCGGGCATAGGGGTTGCGCGAGGTGCCGCGGGTGAAATAGCCGCCCCGCGTGGGATGGGTCCCTGGCAGGGTGCGGTAGGGGACACCGTCGCCGTCCACATCCAGATAGCGGCCGAAATCGCGGCCGGACTGCAGGTCCTCGAAACTCATCACCTTGCCGCGGTCGAGCTTGCGTTCGTCGTCCCAGGCGAAGGGCTTGGTCAGCCAGTCGTTCATGCCGATGTCGAGGTCGAGCATGACGAACAGTGTGGTCTGAAGGCGGTCGGCCAGATCGAAGGCCAGGGCCGCCATTTCGAAACACTCGCCCGGATCCTCCGGGAACAGCAGGGGATGTTTGGTGTCGCCATGGGAGGCGTAGGCGGCCGACAGGATGTCGGCCTGCTGGGTGCGGGTGGGCATGCCGGTGGACGGGCCGCCGCGCTGCACGTCGAAGATCACCGCCGGTATCTCGGCGAAATAGGACAGGCCGACAAATTCCTGCATCAGGGAGATGCCCGGGCCGGAGGTGCAGGTGAAGGCCCGCGCGCCGTTCCAGCCGGCGCCGATGACGATGCCGATGGAGGCGATCTCGTCCTCGGCCTGGACGATGGCGTAGCGCGCCTTGCCGGTGATGGGGTCGGTGCGATAGGCCTCGCAATAGCCGGTGAAGGCCTCGGCCAGCGAGGTCGAGGGCGTTATCGGATACCAGGCGCAGACGCTGGCGCCGCCATAGACGGCGCCCAGGCCAGCGGCGGCGTTGCCGTCCACATAGATGCGGTCGCCCACCTGGTCGCTGTGGCGCAGCTTCAGGCCCAGGGGCTGCAGCCGGCTGACCGCATAGTCGCGGCCCAGGTGAAAGGCCTCTATATTGCCGGCGACCAGCCTGGGCTTGGATTTGAACTGTTCGGCCAGCAGGACCTCGACCACGGCGGGGTCCATGCCGAGCAGCGCCGACAGGGCGCCGACATAGATGATGTTCTTCATCAGCTGGCGCTGGCGCGGATCGGCATAGGCGGCGTTGCAGATCTGGGTCAGGGGCACGCCGAC
>FTIR01028546.1_pt1 | contig 11160 bp, 8 predicted proteins | sample 1658041 | NCBI WGS metagenome assembly FTIR01 (sample SAMEA3914793, study PRJEB12502) | metagenome | biome: forest; material: soil | place: Canada | collected 2011-07-03 | depth 0.3 m | reverse complement strand
AGCGCGATGGCCTCCACCAGGTCTTCGTCGAAGCCCATCGTGCGAGCCACCGAGCGCCCGAGCTGGGCGACCTCGAGCGAATGCGTCAGCCGAGTGCGGAACAGGTCGCCCTCGTGGTTCAGGAAGACCTGGGTCTTGTAGACCAGGCGCCGGAACGCGGTGCTGTGGACGATGCGATCGCGGTCACGCTGGAACTCGGTGCGCGTCGGGGCGGCGGCCTCGGGGCGGCGACGGCCACGCGACTGCGCGGGGTCGCTGGCGTACGGCGGGCGTTCGACGAGCGGGCTGGCGATCACGTCGAACGACCGCGCTTGAGCCTGGGAGGGAATCCGGCGTGCCCGAGCGGGTCGTCCAAAGGCGTCCGAGCTAGGCGCAAAGCGCAGACGTAGCAGGGGCTACGGCGAGCATTTGCAACGACGCGCGGGCGTCTTTGGGCGAGACGAGCGGGCATGGCGGATTCCCTCCCAGGCTCAGTCCGCGGCGGTCAGCGCGGTGATGACGTCCACGACGACGCCCTCGGACGCGGCGCGCACCGTGGCGTGGCTTTCGCCGTCCAGCAGGACGAAGCGGATGTCGCCGCCTTCGGCCTTCTTGTCGACCCGCATCAACTCGAGGTAGCGGGCCGCGCTCAGGCCGGCCGGCCCGCGCACGGGCAGGCCCGCGCGCGCGATCAGCGCCTCGATGCGGCGGGCGAACGCCGCGCTGATCAGGCCCAGGCGCGCGGAGAGCTCGGCGGCCATCACCATGCCGCAGCCGACGCCTTCGCCGTGCAGCCAGGCGCCATAGCCCATGCCGGCCTCGATCGCGTGGCCGAAGGTGTGGCCGAAATTGAGGATGGCGCGCAGGCCGGCCTCCTTTTCGTCGGCGCCAACCACGTGGGCCTTGATCTCGCAGCAACGTCGCACGGCGTGAACGAGCGCGGCGCGGTCGCGCGCGCGCAGATCGTCGATGTGGTGCTCGAGCCAGCCCAGGAATTCGACGTCGATGCTGGCGCCGTACTTGATCACCTCGGCCAGGCCGGCGGACATCTCGCGGTCCGGGAGCGTGTCCAGCACGGCCAGGTCGCACACGACCTGCTGCGGCTGGTAGAACGCGCCGATCATGTTCTTGCCGAGCGGGTGGTTGACCGCCGTCTTGCCGCCGACCGACGAATCGACCTGTGCAAGAAGGGTCGTGGGCACCTGGACGAACGGCACGCCCCGCATGTAGCAGGCCGCCGCAAACCCCGTCATGTCGCCGACGACGCCGCCACCGAGCGCGAACAACACAGTCCGGCGGTCGGCCTCCTGGCCCAGCAACTCGTCGAAGATCAGGTTGAGGTGCGTCAGATCCTTGTAGACCTCGCCGTCGGGCAGCGCCAGCGTGCGCACGCGCGCGAAGTGCGGCGACAAGGCCTCGGCGAGCGTGGGCGCGCAGAGCTTGGCCACCGTCTCGTTGGTGACGATCAGCGCGAGCGCCCGCCGATTGGCCTGGGGCGCCCAGGTGGCGGGATCGGACAGCAGTTCGCCGCCGATCAGGATCGGATAGCTGCGATCGCCAAGATCGATGTGCACCAACGTCGGCACGATGGGAGAAAGATTGGAAATTGTCGGCATCGACCGCTATTTTGCGTCCTGCCGGGGCCCCGCGGTCATGTCGAGCTGCATCGAGATCAGGTTGACCAGCGTCACGGCCGATTTGTGCGCGGTGTCGACGACGATGTCGGCCACTTCGCGGTAGATCGGATCGCGCACGGCGTAGAGGTCGCGCAGGCGTTGGCGCGGGTCGGCCACCTGCAGCAGCGGCCGCTGGGTGTCGCGGCTCAGTCGGCGCGCGAGATCGTCGGGTTGCGTGTGGAGGTAGACCACCGTCGCGTGCGCCTTCATCGCGTCGCGATTGGCCGGACGCAGCACACTGCCGCCGCCGGTGGCGACGACGCGCATCTGCGGGGCGCCCAGGATCTCGCCGATCACTCGCTCCTCGACGTCGCGAAACGCCGGCTCGCCTTCGCGCTCGAAGAATTCACGGATGGAACAGCCGATGAAGCGCTCTATCTCGTGATCGGAGTCCAGAAACGGCAACTGGCGCACGCGCGCCAGTTGTCGCCCGATCGTGGATTTTCCACAGCCGGGCATGCCGATGAGGGCGACTACGGGCAACTGCTGGGCGGGGCGCTGCGAATGAGCTGGAGCCCCATGGTGGTGACGTGTCCGCTCGGCTGCGACGTCAGGGTCACCGTGACGACGCCGCTGGAGTTGATCGTCGTCACACCGCCGGTCGTCGTGGATCCGAAGGTGTAGTTTACGACCAGGGGTTGCGCCGCAGTCGTCGCCGGATAGGTGTACTTTCCGCCGTTCACTGCCACGGCTGCCGTCTGGACGCCGGTGCCGTCACCCGTCGCACTGATGGTCGATCCCACGGCCATTGGATTGATCCGCACCGCATTGGCATCGGACGCGAGGAAATCGAACGAACCCGACGTGGCGCTTCCAACGTAGAGGGTCGAGTAGCTCGACGCCGGAAACACTTGAACCGGGCCGGCGATGGTAGCCGGCGCATCCTGGATGCCAGCGCCCGAGCTCGGGCAAGTCGTCGACAAGGTGCTCGTCGCGTAACTGGTTAGGTAGGCGGGATCCATCAGCGGATTGGCTGCATCCATCGACAACACTGTCTCGACATCCCGGCGAACGTAGGTCTTGCTGCTCCACTGTCCGTCGCATGTGCTCGGCTGATTCGGAACCGTCGCGTTGAACGCGAAGTCCGGATAGGTAGTCAGATTGAAACTCGTCGTGCAGCTCACGCCGCCCGATGCGACACCGAGGTTGGACAGCGAAATAACTTCGTCCGTCGCCGAGTTGTACTGGCCATCGAATTCGACGCTCTTCACGACATTGCCGAGATCCTGGTACGGGTCACCGGCGGCGTAGACGTTCGTGCCGTTCAGATCGACGAAGCTTTCCTCACCAACCGCGTACGCCAGCACCGTGACACGTCCATCGGCCGGATGGTCCGAGGTCTGCAGCGTCGTCGTCGCCAAGCCGCCCGCCGTCGTCGCGGTGCCGGTGATAAGACCTTTTTCTGCCCAGAACAGGATCGCCGTCTGATCTGGCACCGGGTTCTGGCTCCGATCGCTCGCGTAGACGGTGTACGTGTTCGAGATGGTGTGATTGAAACCTTCGATGTTGAAGCTCGCGGGATTCAGCTGGAAGCCGGTCTGCGTCGGCAGGCCTGTCAATACCGCGAGATTGCTCGAGACTGTGCTCGCGCCGTTCGCCAGTGAGGCCGTGACGCGCACCGGCGTCGGTACCGTGCCCGAATTGACGATGACCGTGACGAAGCCGTTGGAATCACTGGTCTGGGTGACGGCCGCCGCCCCCTGGTTCAGCATCAGGCCGCCGGCAAACGTCGACAGATTCAGCGTGACGACCTGACCCGGCAGCGGATTGCCCGCCGTGTCGACGACTTCGAACTTGACCGTCGACGATTCGACGTTGCCCGAGCCCTTGAGGTAGATCACGGAAGGCGAGGCCGACGTGAAAGTGATGCTGTTGGCCGTCGGCGAGGTCAAGTAGACCTGTGTCGACGTCGTCGCGCTGGAGCCCGTGATCGACACGGTGACGGTGTCGGCTGACAGCGTGGATCCGCAACCGCCGGTGTCCTTGTACGAGAATGTGCTCGTGTTGGAGGTCGCGCTGTACGAGGACGGCGAGATCGTCGCCTTGCCGGCGGCCACGCACGCCGACGTCACGTTGAACGTCACGGGCGCCGAGGTCGACACGCCCGTCGTCGTCAAGGTCAGCACGGCCTGGCCGTAGGCCGCGAGGGCGTCGATCGACGAATCGCCGGTGTTCGGCGCGAACGACACAACCGACGCGGTGGTGGAATTGATCTGGTAGCCCTTCGAGGCCGTGCCAGTCAGGCCGCTGACGGTCGCAGAGGCCGTGATCGTGTCGGCACCAGAGGTCGTCGCCGACGCTGGCGACAGCGTGACAGAGGCAACGCCCTGGCCATTGGTCAGCGCCGTGGTCGAGCTCAGCGCGCCGTCGGCAGCGTTCACCGAGAACTTCACGACGACACCAGACAGAGCACTGCCGGTGCTGCTCTTGACAGTCGCAGCCGCGGTCGCGGGCGCCGCCGACGACACCGTCGTCGAGGACAAGGCGAGCGTGACCACGGGTGCCGTTGTGGTTGTCGTTCCGCCGGTGGAGGTGGTCGTATTTCCCTGCGAGCCGCCGGCACTGCAACCCACGAAGGTCGCCACCACGGACAGACCCGCAGCCATGATCAGCCACTTTTTCATTTTCTGAACTCCCAGCAATTTCATTTTCAACCTCAATGCGCAGCCGTGCGATCCGTGATGATGCGCGGCGTGATGAAGATCAGCAGCTCGGTCTTCTGGGAGACACGCGTCGTACTCTTGAACAAGTTGCCAAGGAACGGGATGTCGCCCAGGAACGGAACCTTGTCCACGACGTCGGTGTCTGTCTGCTGGAACAGGCCGCCCAGGACGACGGTGCCGCCGTTCTCCACCAGCGCAGTCGTCTTGACGTGCTTGGTGTTGATGGCGTAACCGGCACTCGTGAGCGTGCCGACGCTGTCCTTGTTCACGTCGACGTCGAGGATGACGTTGCCTTCCGGCGTGATCTGCGGGGTGACTTGCAGCCGGATGTTCGCCTTGAAGAAGGTCACCGACGTCGCGCCGCTGGAGGTGGCCTGCTGATAGGGCAGTTCCTCGCCGGCCTCGACGACGGCCTGCACCTGGTCGGCGGTGATCACCCGGGGACTCGAAATGATGCGGCCGGTGCCATCCTCTTCAAGCGCCGACAATTCGAGGTTCAGGAAACGACCCGCGGAGGCGCTGAACAGCGACATGGCAACCGTGGCCGCCGTGACGGTGCTGCTGACCGCGCCGGCGTTCGCACCGAAATTCACGAATTGGCTGTCGGAATAGGCCGCGGTCGCACCGGTCTGGCCCGTCTGCGCCCCGACCTGGTTGTAGTCGCCGCCCACACCCACGTACTGGCTGCCGCCGACGTGGAATGAGTTCTGCGAGGTCGCGCCGAGCTTCACCCCCAGCGCACGGCCGAAGTTGTCGCTCGCCTCGACGATGCGTGCCTCGATCATCACCTGGCGCGACGCAATGTCGATGCGGGCGATCATCGCCTGCACCTCTTCGAGCTTGGACGGGATGTCCGACACGAACAGCTGGTTGGTGCGCGGTTCCGACAGCACCGTGCCGCGCGTCGAGAGCAGACGGCTCGCCGCACCGCCACCGCCCGACCCCGTGGACGTGCCGAGCAGTGCGCGCGCCACGTCATCGGACTTGGTGTAGTTCAGCTGGAATGCCTGCGTGTGCAGCGGCTCCAGGTCGGCGATCTTCTTCTTCGCCTCGAGATCGACCTGCTCCTTGGCCGCGAGTTCGTCCTTCGGGGCGATCAGCAGCACGTTGCCGGAGCGACGCTTGTCCAGGCCCTTGCTCTGCAGGATGATGTCGAGCGCCTGATCCCAGGGTACATCCTTCAGCCGCAGCGTGACGGTACCGGTCACGGTATCGCTGGTGACGACGTTGAAGTCACTGAAGTCGGCAATGATCTGCAACAGGGCACGGATCTCGATGCTCTGGAAGTTCAGCGACAGGCGCTGGCCGGTGTAGCCCGGGCCGGCGACCAGCTTGTTCGGGTCCAGGCGCGCGGGACGCACCTCGAGCACGAACTGGTTGTCGGTCTGGTAGGCGCTGTGCTCCCAGTTGCCCGTTGGCGTGACGACCATGTGTACGTGATCGCCCTGCTGGGTGGTGGTGATCGTCTGTACCGGCGTGCCGAAATCGGCGACGTCCAGACGACGGCGCAGGCGTGCCGGTGCCGTAGAGCGCAGGAAGTCGACGACCAGATCCTTGCCTTGTTGTTTCAGGTCGACGCCCACTTGCGTGCTGGCAAGGTTCACGACGATGCGACCCGCGCCGTCGTTGCCGCGGCGGAAGTCGATGTCGCGCAGGTCGAGGACGTCGGTGTTCTGGCTGTTGGCGAAATGGGTATCGGCGGCGGCAGCAGCCGCAGCGACGGGTGCCGCACCACTGTCGAGCGAGATCAGCAGCGACTTGCCCTGGATCTCCGCGTGGTAGTTCGACGGCACCTTCAGGTTCAACACCAGACGCGTGCGATCGCCCGAACTGGCCACGCTCACCGAACGGACGTTGCCCTGGTTCACCTCGATATTCGTCTTGCCCGAGGCGTTCGAGACGCCAGGCAGGTCGATCGCGACGCGCGGCGGCGCCTGGACGGTGAACCCCGCGGGCACCGCGGTCAGCGGCTCGCTGAGCTCGACGCGCACGACGTCCGTGCCACCTTGCTGCAATCCCGTGACCGAAGTGATCCTGGGCTCGGCCCATGACGACATCGGCAACGCCATCCCCAACGCCAGAACGAGCGCTGCTCCCGCGGTCCAACTCCGCATAGTCCGAATCTCCTGACTGCTGTTCATCGCGCCTTCTCCTGAATCTGGAGGGTGCTGGCGCGCTCTATCCATTCACCCGTGGCGTCTTGCACGGTTTCGCGCAAGGTAATCTGTGAGTCCGTGATGCCGGTGATCTGGCCGTAGTTCTGGCCGATCCAGTCGCCCACCTTCACGTCGTGAAGCCGGTTCTCGACCATGATCAGCGCGTGCGTCTTGCCGCCTTGCTGCAGCGAGCCGACCATGCTCATGCTGTCGAGCGGGTAGGACTCGAGTTCCTGAGCGGCATGCGCCTTCGCCGCGCTCAGCAACGCACTCGAACGACCCGTCGACGGGCCACCCGCCGGGATGAGCTTCTGCGCACCGAACGGCTCGACACCCGTGACGCCGAGGTAGGCCTGCGGATCGAATTTCTTCGGTGGGTAGATCGGCGCGACGTTGGGCTTGACTTCCTTGTGCTGCTGTTCCATCCACTGGATCAGCTCGTCGTTGTCGGCGGTGCATGCGCCAAGGGCGGACATCATCAGCGCCCCCGCAGTGATGCAGAGAAGACGGTTCATTTCTTGTCCTTGTCCGGACCGCTCGCCGACTTGCGGGCCGCAATGACTTCGGTCGGATCCAGATAGCGATAAGTGCGCGCCGTGGCCTCCATGGACAAGCTGCCGCTACCCGGTTTGGCGTCGGGGCTGATCGACAGGTTGTGCAGCGTCACGATGCGCGACAGCGCCGCGATATCGGCCGCGAATGCACCGATGTCGTGGAAACGTCCGGTCACGCGGATCGCGATAGGCAACTCGGCGTAGTACTCCTTGGTTTCCGTCTGACCCGGGATGAACTGCTCGATCACCAGGCCACGGCCGACGCCGGCCTGGTTGATGTCGGTCAGCAGGGCGTCCATCTCGGCCTTGCCCGGCAGTTGCTTCTCGAGCTGCGTGACGTAGGTCTGGACTTCTTCCTTCTGTTTCTTGAGCGCATCCAGGTTGATGGCCTGCGCCAGCTTGGTGCGGTACTCGTTCTTGAGCGTGGGCTCCTTGTCGCGGGCCGCCTGCAGGTCGTTGGCCTGGTCGCTGAGCCACAGAAACCATCCCACGACGATGACGATCACCGCGACCAGCGCCCAGACGGTCAGGCGCGGCAACAGGGGCCATTGACCTGGCTGGTTGGGGTTGAGGTCGCGGAATTGTCCGAGCCCGCCACGCATCGCAGCGAGGAATTCCGCGCTCCGGTCTTTTGCCTGAGTAGCCATGCTTACCTCGTCGCCGTCGAAGCGGCCGTCGCCGTGACGCCGGAAGCCCGTGCGCTGGCGCCGGACGCAGCGCTGGCGGCAAATTCCGGAGCGGGCGGACGCTTCAGCGTCACACCCATGATGAACGTGAACAAGCGGCGCTGATCGCGGCTACCGGCGACCTGCATCGTCTGCGCCCTGATCTCGGCGAGAACCGGCTTCTCGAGCCACGGCGAGTTGCTGGCGGCGTTGCGCAGGAACTCGGAGATGCGCTCGTTGGTCTGAGCCACGCCGGTGATCGTCACTTGCTGGTCAATTTGCTTGACGGCCGTGAGGTACACGCCCTCGGGCGTCTGCCGCACCAGCTCGTTGAGAAGATAGACCGGCATGTTGCGATCGGCCTGGAGGTCCTCCACGGCCTTCTGGCGCGCCTTCAGGGCCTCGATCTCGCCCTTCAGTGTCGCGACGTCGGCGATCTGCGCGTCGAGCCGCTTGATCTCGCTGGACAGGAACTGGTTGTGCTCTTCCTGGCTGTCGATCTGCGTCTTCACGCCGGTGTACCAGATGAGCACGATGGCCGCGCCGACGATGGCCGCAAAGCCGATGCCGGCGAAGAACGCCTGTTTGCGTTGCTGGCGCCGCGCTTCGCGGTGTGGCAACAGGTTGATCAGAATCACTGCACGAACCTCCGCATCGCCAGTCCGCAAGCGGTCAGGTACGAGGGCGCTTCGCGCCGCAGCTTGCCTTCGCGCACGGCGCTCCCCAATTTCATGTTCTCGAACGGATTGACGACGCGGCACGCGAAGCCGGTGACTTCCTTGACGCGCTCGCGCAGGCCGGCCAGCGACGCCGTGCCGCCAGCGAGCATCACGTAGTCGACCTTGTGGTGCGGCGTGCTGGTGAAGAAGTACTGCAACGCGCGGCCGATTTCATGGGCCAGGCTGTCGACGAAGGGCATCAGCAGCGTGGATTCGAAGTCCTCCGGCAGGTCGCCGGCCAGCTTCTTCTGCTCGGCTTCCTCGAACGAGAATCCGTATTGGCGCGAGATCAGCTGCGTGAGCTGGGCACCGCCGAAGGTCTGGTCGCGGTCGTAGAGCATCTCGTCGCCACGCAACACCTTGAGGCCGGCGGTGTCGGCGCCGATCTCGAACAGCGCGACCAGCATGTCCTTGCCCTGCTCGGGCAGGCTGGAGATGACGCGGCCCATCGCCAGGCGCGACGCATGGGACTCGATGTCGAGCACGACGGGCTTCAGGCCGGCGGCTTCCGCCAAGCCCTGGCGATCCTGCACGCGATCCTTGCGCGAGGCCGCGATCAGCACGTCGACGTCGCCGGTCGAGCTCTGGCTCGGCCCGATGACGCAGAAATCGAGGCTTACCTCATCCAGGGAGAACGGAATGTACTGATGAGCCTCGGACTCGACCTGAATCTCCATCTCGGCTTCGCGGAGGCCTGCGGGCAGTACGATTCGCTTGGTGATCACGGCCGATTGAGGCATCGCCATGACCACGTCGCGCGTCTTGGCGCCGCTCTTGGCAACTAGGCGGCGCACCGCATCGGCTACTTCGTCGAATTTCTCGATCTGGCCGTCCGCGATCCAGCCCTTTTCGAACGGCTCGCTCGCGAATCGCTCGAGTACCAGGTCCCCGGACGGGGTCTGACCCAGCTCGACCAGCTTGGCGCTGGAGGAACTGACATCCAGCCCGATCATGGGCGGATGCGTTCTTAAAAAGAGGCGATCGAGAAATGACACGAGGGCATGCTCCGACAGCGCTCGAATGAGAGCGCCGGGTTGATATTTTGCGGCAATCCTATCAGCAAGAACGACAGGAAAACAAAGTTAGTGTGCGGGAATGCCCGCATTTTCAAGGCATTTGGCCGTCATAAGAGATGGTCGAAACTGCGCGAACGATCGCATATCCTCGGTTTGATGGACTTCGACCCACTTGCGTCCAGCTTAAGCGAGACTTGTCGGTTTCTATAATCGACGCCACATCCCTGCACCACCATACATGAGCGATCCTGACCGCACACCTGCGAAACTTCCGCCGCCGACTCCCCGGGGAGCAGCCCCTGCCCATTGGGCGGCGCGCGCCTCCCGAAGCCTGCTGCGGGTCTTTTTGACAATTGCCGGCGGGATGTTGGCGTTGTTACTCGGTGTTGCAATCTGCGCGGCCATTGGGCTCGCCGTCGCGTATCCCAACATGCCCGAGCTGAGCGCATTGACTGATTACCGTCCGAAATTACCGTTACGGGTTTTTTCTTCTGATGGCGTGCTGCTCGGGGAATATGGCGAAGAAAGAAGACAGTTCGTCCCGATCGCTCAGATCCCCAAAGTGATGCGCGACGCCGTACTGGCGATCGAGGATGCGCGTTTCTACCACCATGGCGGTGTCGACTACCTCGGCGTGATCCGCGCCGGCCTGGCCAATGTCGGCGAAGCGCGCAGCCAGGGTGCCTCGACGATCACGATGCAGGTTGCCCGCAACTTCTATCTGTCGACCGAAAAGACGTTTACCCGCAAGCTCTATGAGATTCTGCTGGCGCTCAAGATCGAGGCGCAATTGAACAAGGATCAGATTCTGGAGCTGTACATGAACCAGATTTATCTGGGTCAGCGCGCGTACGGCTTCGCATCGGCCAGCGAAATCTATTTCGGCAAACCCCTGAAGGACATCACGATCGGCGAGGCGGCGATGTTGGCCGGCCTGCCGAAGGCGCCTTCCAGCTACAACCCGATCGCCAACCCGCGGCGCGCGACGCAGCGCCAGCAGTACATCATCGACCGGATGTTCGAAAACGGCTTCATCACCGAAGACGAGCGCAAGGCTGCGCATGCCCAGGTCTTGACATACCGGGCGCCGAGCGAGTCCCCGATCCACGCCGAATACGTTGCCGAGATGGCGCGTCAGCTCGTCTTTGCGCAATACGGCGACGAGGCCTATACGCGCGGACTGAATGTCACGCTGACGGTCAACTCCACGGACCAGTTGGCGGCTTACCACGCTCTCAGGCGCGGAATCATGGACTTCGAGCGGCGGCAGCAATTCCGGGGCCCGGAGGGTTATGTCGACCTGCCGGCGGATCCGAAGGCCATCGATGCCCGCATCGCCGAGGCGCTCGCCGACCACCCCGACAACGACGACCTGAAGGCTGCCGTCGTGCTGGCGGCGTCGCCCAAGAAGGTCCTGATCGTGCTGCAGTCGGGCGACACGGTGACGGTGACCGGCGACGGCCTGAAGCCGGTGACATCGGGACTGTCGCCCAAGGCCGACCCGAAGGTGCAGATCCGGCCGGGCGCGATCGTGCGCGCGATGAAGACGGACAAGGGCGACTGGACGTTGACTCAACAACCCGAGGTGGAAGGCGCCTTCGTCGCCACCGAGCCGGCCACCGGCGAGATCCGCGCCCTGGTGGGCGGCTTCGACTACGGCAAGAACAAGTTCAACCACGTCACGCAGGCCTGGCGCCAGCCCGGCTCGAGCTTCAAGCCCTTCATCTACTCC
>FTIR01040785.1_pt1 | contig 11167 bp, 8 predicted proteins | sample 1658041 | NCBI WGS metagenome assembly FTIR01 (sample SAMEA3914793, study PRJEB12502) | metagenome | biome: forest; material: soil | place: Canada | collected 2011-07-03 | depth 0.3 m | reverse complement strand
CCTGCCGCTATGGCGGCGAGGAGTTTGTGGTGATCATGCCCGGTACCCCCCTGGCCGCCGCCGAACGCATCGCCGAACGCATCCGCCTGCATGTCGCAGGCTCGCCGTTCCGCGTGGCTGGCGGCAAGGAACTTCTGACCGCCACCATCTCGATCGGCGTAGCGGCCACCCTAGGCGAGAACGACACGCCTGAAGCCTTGCTCAAGCGGGCGGACGAGGCGGTCTACGAGGCCAAGGCCGCAGGCCGCAACAAGGTGGTCTCCCGCGCGGCCTGACGCCATCTCAGGCGGGCGGGTCGCGAGAAACCAGCAGAAGTTGGCTTCCGCCCGTGGCGATCAGCCGGCCGTCCTCGCTCCAGATCCGCGTGCGACCATGTATCAAGCCTTCTTGGGCGATGTCGGCCCGCGCCTCTGCGAGCAGCCATTCCGTCGGGCCCGGAGGTTGATGAAACCAGACGGTGAGATCGAGGCTGGGGGCGATATAGTCCGGCCGCGGCCCCAGGCCCCGGTGATGGGCCGGCCAGATCAGGGTGTCGATCAGGATCAGTGGCCGCACATAGTCCAGGAAGACGTCACCGTCGGCTTGGAAGTCCTTGTATCGATACCATTCCCGGACCACCGCGCCTTCGGGGTGACGCACGCCGGGCCCAAGCCACACCGTCGGCTTGGCGTCGATATTCGACCAGAATCCGCCCCATGGCGGCGTGCCGGGCGGCAGATGCTCGTGGGTGAACTTCAGCGCCGCGGGGGCGGCCGCGTCGGGCATGACCGCATCAGCCTGGCTGGGTCCCTGCGACCTGTTGGTGGTCCAGACCTGGGCCTGCAAAAAGGTGCGGTCGTTCTGCTTCAGCGCCACATTGATAAGCCACGCGCTGCGACCCTTTTTCATCGGCGTGGCTTCGATCGTCACCTCCTCGAAGGCGGCGACAGACATATACTGGCACGAAAAGCTCGCCGGGCGATGGTCGGGGGGCGCCGCCGTGCCGGCGGCGCGCAGCGCGATTCCCGCCACATAGCCGCCGTTCGGCCCCCAGATCTCCCAGTCGCGAGACAGGGTCGCGGTGAGTCGATCCTCGACCTTTCGTACGGCGGTATCGGTCTGCAAAGCGCCCAAGGTTCCTCCTTAGATTGTCCTTGCACGTATCAATGACAGCCTTGGGCGGCAAGACTGATGAGCGATTTATAGGCGCCCGCTCGCCTTCGCCCAAAAAAAGACGATATTTTCATGGGCGCCTTTTGCGGCGCGCGCGCCCACACGCGGCGTGGCGTCGTGGCTAATGGGGTGCAAAATCATTTAGAAATTTCGATACTTAAGGAAATGCTCCGCCGTCAAGGGGGAAGGCCTAACAAATTGAAATCCCCCGCAATGTTTCGAATGAGCAATCAATATTGTCCAGCCAGCAATAATTTGAGCGCGGATGGGATGCTAACCACCGGGCTGTGATCCGTTGCGAGCGGACGGCGTCGTTGAGATGATCTTTGGCTGGAGTTGCAGGGGCGCCCATCTTTACTTGCTGTATTTCTGGCTTTACCGCGACCTGTCACCACTATGGAACAAAGTCATTTTTCGCGAATTCAGAATTAACGAGCTCTGCCGTTTGCGCGGAGAGATGCTGAATTCCAGGGTGTGACCGCTATCTGCTGGTTTGCTTGGCCGGCCAAAGATCTGAAATGAGGTGTGGCATGAACCAGTTGGGTCCCAGGGAGCGACTTGCGTTGCTGGCGCGCGGCGCCGCCGTTGATCTGGGGAATTTCCATCTGCTGCACTATCGGCACGTCGATGGATTTCTCATCACGGCCAAGAACTCGGGGACCCATTGGCTGAAATATATGCTCAGCAACGCCCTCGCCACCGAACTTGGCCTGCCACCGCCTCAATTCGCCAGTGGCCGCGCCGCCAATGATTTCGTCGGACATCCAAAATGGCCCCACAAATATCCTCAAGCGCCCCGGATTGGCAGCTCGCACAATCTTCCGTCCTCGATCCTGGGGTGGAGCCCTATTTTCCGTAGCTTGCGCTTGCCGCCCATCGTGGTTCTGGTCCGGGACATCGAACAGGCCATGTTGTCCCACTACGTCAAATGGCGTGAGGAGACCGGCCTGGCCCTACGCGACTATGTACACGCGCCGCCGCCCGGGCGGCGGACTGTGGCCGACGTTTGGTGGTACATCGATTTTTTCAATCGGTGGGGCCGCCTGGCGGCCAAATATCCAAAGAGCATCATGGTCGTAAGATACGAGGATATTCGACGAAATCCCGGCCACTGGCTGAAGGTCATCCTGGATCACTACCGGCTTTCGCTGGATCCGGAGTCGATCGAGGCGGCGGTTCAGGCCTCGGCCCGCGAGGCGATGCGCAAGGAACTCGACCCTAATGCGGGAGAGCTGATCATTCCCGCCGATGCGGACCGTCAGAGCGCGAGCTTCTCCGCCGATGAAAAGGCCCATCTCCGCGCCAAGCTGGCGAAGCATCTCAGATATTCGTTTGGCTACGACTATGCCGATCCCGACGGAATGCTGGACTACGGGGTTTTGGCCTAGATATCGCGGCCGCACCCGGCCGACGGCTTCACGGGATCGGCCTGCCGTCTGCGTCGAGCACCTGCAGGTCCAGACCCAGGGCTTTCAGTTTGGGCTCGATCAGCTTGCGATCGCCGGCGACGATCCAGATCAATCGATCTGGCCTCACCACGCGCCGGGCGGCCTTCTCCGTCTGGACGGTGGTCAAGGCCTCGATCCTCCCGGGCAAGGTATCGAAATAGTCGTCCGGCAGACCGAAGCTGACGATTGAGCCCAGACTTTGGGCCACGGCCGCGCTGGTCTCCCATTCTCCTGACAGGGCGTTGATCATGCTCGCCTTGGCGAAATCAAGCTCGGCGGCGGTCACGGGACGCTGATCGATCACCTCAGTCAGTTCGCGACGCACTTCGAGGAAGCTCTCCGCGGTCTTGTCCGTCTGCACGGGCGCATAGGCGATGAACAGGCCCGGGCCGCGCGCGTCGATGGCGAAGCTGCCGGCGCCATAGGCCCAGTGTTTGTCTTCCCGCAGATTCATGTTCAGGCGCGAATTGAACGCCCCGCCCAGCGCGGTGTTCATGGTCTCTATCGCCAGATGGTCGGGATCGCCGCGCGGAGGGGCGGGGATGGCGGCCAGGATCACCGACTGCAGCGCCCCGGGCTTGTCCATCAGGTACACCCGGCTATGCGCCGGCGCCTCGACCGGCGCGATATTCTTGGCCGGTATCGGCCTCGGGCGCCAACCGCTCAAACGCGCCTCAAGCTTGGGCTGGATCGCCGCCAGGGTGACGTCGCCGACCACGATCAGGGTTGCGCCGTTGGGGCGGAACCAGGTCTGGTGGTTCTTGATCAAATCGTCGCGTGTGAGCGCTTCGACCGAGGCTTCGTCGCCCAGTCCGTCCAACGGGGCGGCATAGGCGTGGCCGGGGCCATAGACCAGGCCCGGAAGCACCCGCAGGGTCATCTGTACCGGATCGTCCTTGTCTTGATCGATCTGGGCGATTTGCAGCGCCTTTTCCCGCACCAGGTCGTCCTCGCGGAAGGCGGGATGCAAGAGCACGTCGGCGAACAGGTCCAAAGATGGGTCGAGCCGCGCGGACAGGGTGTCCATGTCGATCTGGCTGGTGTCACGCCCGGCGCTGGCGCCCAGGGTGGCGCCCAGTTCCGACAGGCGCGCGCTGATCTGCAGGGCGTCCAGCTTGTCCGTGCCGTCGTCCAGCAGGCGGGCGGTGAGGCCCGCCGCGCCGGGTTTGGCGCCCTGGTCCGAAGCGTAGCCGGCGTCGGCGACCAGGTGCAAGGTGACGGTCGGGCTGTCATGGCGCTCGGCGACGATGATCTTCAGCCCGTTGCTCAAGGTCGCGCGCTCGAACTTGACGAAGCGGGGGGCGACGATGGAGCCGGTTGGGGGTGGGCTGCTCCGGTCGGCGGGCGTGGCCGACGCCGCAAAATCCGGGAACGGCGTGACGCGCAGGCTGAAATCGCCGTCGCTTAGCCAGCGCTGGCCGGCCGCCTGCAGGTCGGCGCCTGTCGCCGCCTCAATGCGTTGCAAGTGAATCTTGAAGGCGTCGGCGGAGCCCTCCAGGGTCTGGCCGGCGGCCAGCAGGTCCGACTTGCCGCCGAAACCGCCTACGCGCTGCAGGCCACGGATCAGGCTGGCGACCCGCGCGGTCTTGACCCGCTCAACTTCCTGGGGCGTAGGGCCATCCCGCAGCAGGCGGGCCAATTCGTCCTTGAAGGCGGCGTCCAGAACGTCGAGGGACACGTCCGGCTTGGCGGTCAATTCCACGTCGAACAGGCTGGCGATCTCGCGCTCGTCGACGGTGGCCGACACGTCGGTCGCGGTTTGGTCGGCATAGACAAGGCGTTTGTAGAGCCGCGAAGTCTTGTCCCCCACCAGGATGTCGGACAGCAGGGTCAGATAGTCATCGTCCGCGGTTCCTACCGGCGGGGTGTTCCAGATCTTGTAAAGGCGCGCCTGGGCCACGCGGTCCTGCACGGCGGCGGATTGTGAGCCCGCGCGCTTGGCGATCCAGACCTTCTGGTGGACCACCGGCGGTCCCGGCGGAATTTCGCCGAAATATTTCTCGACCTTGGCCTTGGCGGTCGCCGGATCGATATCGCCCGCCAGGACGATCACCGCGTTGGTCGGACCGTAGTAGCGGGAGAACCAGTCCTTGACGTCGCCGACGCCGGCGGCGTCCAGGTCCTGCATCTCGCCGATCACGGTGTGGCTATAGGGGTGGCCGGCGGGCCAGACGCTCTTGGTGATAACGTCGTCGGCGACCGCATAGGGCTCATTGTCGTCCTGGCGCTTTTCGTTTTCGACCACGCCGCGCTGGGTGGTCAGCACCTTCTCGTCGAACCTGTCCAGCAGATGGCCCATGCGGTCGGATTCGAGCCACAGGGTCAGGTCCAGGGCTGCGGTCGGCACGGTCTCGAAGAAGTTGGTGCGGTCATAATAGGTGGTGCCGTTGATGTCGGTCCCGCCGACCCGCTCCATGGTCTTGAACCAGACCTGCGGATGATTGGCGCTGCCGCCGAACATCAGATGCTCGAAGAGGTGAGCAAAGCCGGTGCGGCCGGGCGGCTCGTTCTTTGAGCCGGTATGGTACCAGATATTGACCGCGACGATCGGCGCCTTGTGATCCTCGTGCACGATCAGGGTCAGGCCGTTGGCCAGGATGTATTTGGTATAGGGGATGGTGGCGGAGGGCAGGGCCGCCAAGGCCGCGGGGGCGGCTTGCGCTGGCGAGACGCCCAGGCCGGCCAGGGAGAGGGCCGCGATACAGCCCGCCGTCGCCATTGTCCGCTTCATTGGTGTCCGATCTCGATTCGCAAGCTCAACCCTGGCCTTCAGTGGTCCAGGACGGCGCCGCTTTTGCAGCTTGATAGCGGAATTCGAGAAAGAAGCGCAGAATCAAAAACGCCCGGCGAGGGGCCGGGCGTCGGATGGTTCAAACCCAGGCGATCAGGCTATTTGATCTTGCCTTCCTTGAATTCCACATGCTTGCGCACGACCGGGTCGTACTTCTTGACGACCATCTTTTCGGTCATGGTGCGGGCGTTCTTCTTGGTGACGTAGAAGAAGCCGGTGTCCGCCGTCGAATTCAGGCGGATCTTGATGGAGGCTGGCTTGGCCATGAGAAAACCTTTGCGGGGGCGATGGCCTTGGCCTGCGCCGGGAAATCCGAGAGGCGCGGAAAATACGCATTACGCCTTGAAAGTCAACTTGGGCTTTGACGGCGGCTCAAGCGAGCAGGCGCTGTTGCGGCCTTGTACCCCGATAGGTGAACAGGAAGGGCCGCAGCGTCCCTGATTCCAGGTCCGCAAGCGCGGCGAGCACCGCTTCTGTGACGTCGATCAGGGGCAATTTGGCGGCCTCTGCCAAGGACCGGAAGCCCAGGTCGGTCAGTTCGTGGCTGTCGGCGTGGCCGCCATGGGCGGCGTCCCAATCGGCCAGAAAGAATCGGGCGTGAAAGCGGATCGGGCTCATGGTCGGGGTGATGGCCCGCGCCATCAAGGTCAAGGCGCCGTGATCTGGCGGCAGGATGAGGCCGGTCTCCTCGGCGGTTTCGCGCAAGGCCGCGGCCGCCAGGGCCTCGGCCAGGGCGGGCGAGGCGGCGGCCCGGCGCGCGCTCTCGGCGGGCAAGGGGCGCAATGGCGTGGCGGCCCGGTCGACGGGGTCGAGCTTGCCGCCTGGAAAGACGAACACGTCCGGGGCGAAGGATGACTTGACCGGCCGCCGGCCCATCAGCACCTCCAGGCCGTCACGCGCGCGGCGCGTCAGCACGAGACTGGCGGCATGACGCGGCCGAACGGCCTTGGCGCCGAGCATCGTGGGTGAGGCCATCACAGATAGGTCAATTGGCGCGCGCCCCTGAGGAACCGCATGAAGGGTGCGGGGCGATCGGGGTCTTCCAGGCGCAGGACCAGTTCCTGCAGCACGAAACGGGTGATATTGGGCAGGTCCAGCGCCATGGCCTCGTCCAGGTCCACCCAGGCGATCTCATCCAGTTCGCCGCAATCGGGCCGGCGCTCCAGGCTCAGCAGGCGCTCGGCGTCGGCCATGAAGAAGCGGGCGTCGAAGCGTTTGGGCCGATAGGGCGGGGTGATGGCCCGGGCGATGAAATCCAGGGCCGCCAGATCGGCCGCGGCGCCGATCTGCAGAAACTCGCGCCACGGGCCGGCTCCAGGCCTGGAGGGCGCGGGTTGGGCGAGCAGAAGGCCTGCCTCCTCGAAGGTCTCGCGCACGGCCGTCAGGGCCAGGGCGCGGGCGCGCCGCTGTGGCGCGGTCTTTTCCAGGCGAGCGGCGACCTGTGGGCGCAACTCGGCGCCGGAGGGCGCGGAAAAGTCGCTGCGATCGATGCGGCCGCCGGGAAACACCCACTTGTCGGGCATGAAATCATGGCCGCCATGCCGCCGGCCCATCAGCACCCGTGGCTTGGCGGCGTCGCGCCGGATGATGATCAAGGTCGCCGCGTCGCGCGGGCGCACCAGCCTGGCGCCGTCGGCGCGCATGGCGCCGTCCACGCGCGGGTCGTAGTTTGGATCGAGAACCGGTTCGCTCATGACCCTAGTTTAGGCGGCGTGAAGATCGGCGAAAGTATGCCCTAGGGGAAACCGGGCCAGCGTCCTATCGCCGCCGACCCGGAGGCCGCCGCGCAGCCTGCTGTCGCGCGCCGAGCCTGGGCCTCGGCGCCTTGGGATCGGGCGCCTCGGGCTCGGAGACCATTTCGAACAACAGCCCGCCGGTGATGGGCGTGGCTTCGACCAGGCGGACCACGGCCGGCGCGCCTAGGCGCCAGCGGCGGCCGGTGCGTTCGCCGATCAGGGCGTGGGCCTTGTCATCGTGGATGAAATATTCGGACCCGAGCGTCGAGACCGGCGCCAGGCCGTCCGCGCCGGTGTCGGTCAGGCGCACGAACAGGCCAAACCGGGTGACGCCGGTGATGCGGCCGGCGAATTCAGCGCCCACCTGGCCCTCCATGAACGCGGCCACATAGCGGTCGGTGGCGTCGCGTTCGGCGGCCATGGCCCGGCGTTCGGCCAGGGTGATGTGCTCGGCGGTCTCGCGCAGGCGCACGATGTCCGCCTCGGTCAGGCCGTCATCGCCCAGGCCCAGGGCCCTGATCAGCCCGCGGTGGACGATCAGGTCGGCATAGCGTCGGATCGGCGAGGTGAAGTGGGCGTATCGATCCAGGTTGAGGCCGAAATGGCCAATATTGTCGGGGCTATAATGGGCCTGCATCTGGGTGCGCAGCACGACCTCATTGACGATCTCCGCGTGCGGCCCCCCGCGCGTCAGGGCCAGCAGCTTGTTGAACCGTTCGGTGCGCGGGGCCTCGCCCTTGTTCCAGGCGATGTCCAGCGTGGCCAGAAAGTCGGCCAGGGTCTGCAGCTTCTCCTGGCTGGGCGCGTCGTGGACCCGGTAGATCAGCGGCGTGTGCTTCTGCTCCAGGGTCTCGGCGGCGCAGACATTGGCCTGCACCATCATCTCCTCGATCAGCTTATGGGCTTCGAGGGAGACCCGGGGCGTGATCGACAGCACCTCACCCTCGGGGCTGATGACAATCCGCCGCTCGGTGCTTTCGATATTCAACGGTGAGCGTTTCACGCGCCCGATGGTCATGATGCGATAGGCGGTCCGCAGCGGCTGCAGGATCGCGTCCATCAGCATGCCGGTGGTGTCGTCCGGCTGGCCGTCGATCGCGGCCTGGGCCTGTTCATAGGACAGCTTGGCGGCCGAGCGCATCAGGCCGCGCACAAAGCGGTGGGACAGTTTGCGGCCATCCTTGTCGAACACCATGCGCACGGCCAGGCAGGCGCGGTTCTCGCCCTGGCGCAGGCTGCACAGCCCGTTGGACAGCCGCTCGGGCAGCATCGGCTCGACCCTGTCGGGGAAATAGACGCTATTGGCCTTGTCGCGCGCCTCGCGGTCCAGGGCGGACCCCGAGCGCACATAGGCGGCGACGTCGGCGATGGCCACCCACACCACATGGCCGCCGACATTGCCGGGGGCATCGTCCGCATGGGCATAGACGGCGTCGTCGTGGTCGCGGGCGTCGGCGGGGTCGATGGTGATCAGCGGCAGATCGCGCAAATCGGTGCGACCGCCCAGTTCCGGGGGCTTGCCGGCGTCCGCCTCGGCCTCGGCGGCGGCGGAAAAGCCGGTGGGAATGCCGTGGGCGTGGATCGCGATCAACGAGGCGGCGCGGGGCTGGTCCTCGCGGCCGACGACTTCAAGCACCTTGCCGCGCTTGGGACCATGGTGGCGGTCGGCGACCCCGACCTGGGCCAGGACCAGGTCGCCGTCCTTCAGGTCGCGCGCATCGGCCTCGAACAGGATCAGGCTGTCGCGGCTCTTGCGGTCCACCGGCTCGACGCGGATCTCGCGGCGCGATTTGCGCACCACGCCAAGCACCTTGTGCGCGCTTTGGCCCAGGCGCTTGATCACCTTGGCCTCAAGCTCGCCCGAAGCCAGGCGCTCGAATCGCACCAGCAGGCGATCGCCGATCCCCGGCGCGCCGGCGATGATTTCGTGAGCGCCGGGGGCCAGCCGCACCGCGGGCGCGTCCTCGCCCTTGGTCAGGCGCACATAGAGGTCGCCGTCGGCGTCGCGCTCGACCACGTCGGCCACGCCCACGGGCGGCAGGGCGCCGGCCTCGGCCAGGCCCTTGCGGCCACGGCGGCCCAGGGCGCCCTCGGCTTCCAGGTCCTTTATCATCATCCGCAGGGCCCTGCGGCCCTCGCCCTTGAGGCCAAAGGCGCGGGCGATGTCGCCCTTGTCGGCTTCACCCGCCTCGCGCAGGAAGCGCAGCAGAGTGTCGCGGTCCGGCAGGCCCGGCGGAGGTCTGGTGGAGACGGCCGGCTTGCCGGCGGCGGAACGGGGAGGGCGCGGGACGCGCGGTTTGGCCATGTCTCTCCATAGTCGCGTTCGCGATGGCCGGGAATGGCCGCGGCTGGTTTTTGGCGGCTAGGCCGCTTCGGTCACCGCCGCCACGGACGCCCGCTGGGCCGGCCAGAAGATATTGAGCGCCAGGCCGCTCATGATCAGGGCGGCGGCGGCGAGTTTCCAAGCCGGCAAGGGCTCGGCCAGCAGCCAGGCCGAGGCGGCCATGCCGAACACCGGCACCAGCAGCGCCATGGGCGTCACCGTCGCCGCCGGGTGTCGCGCCAGCAACCAGCCCCAGCAGGCGTAGCCGAACAGGCTGTTGCCCACCGCCTGCCACACGACCGCGGCCCAGGTCGCCGCGTCGGCGTGGACGAAGCCCGCGCGGATGGCGGGCCAGCCGTCGAACACCAGGGACAGGATGATCAGCGGCGGAACGGCGAACAGGCTCGACCAGACCACATAGGCCAGCATGTTCACCCGCCCGCTGGCCCGCGAGACGAGGTTGCCGCCAGCCCAGCAGAGGGCGGCCATCAAAGACAGCGACAGGCCGAGCGGTGTCGCGCCGCTGCCGGCATGGGCCAGGATTACGCCCAGCCCACCGATCGCCAACAGCAGGGCTAGCAACTGGTGCGGGCGCACCTGCTCACCGGTCAGGGCCATGGACAGGCCGATGGTGAAGAACACCTGGGCCTGCATGACCAGCGACGCCAGCCCCGGCGAGATCGAAGACCGCATGGCGATGAACAACAGGCCGAACTGGCCCGCGCCGATCAGCAGGCCATAGGCCGCCAGGTGCCGCCAGGGCGCCGCTGGCCGCTTGATGAAGGCGATCGCCGGGACCACCACCAGCATGAACCGCAAGGACGCCAGCATCAGCGGCGGCAGATGCTGCAGGGCGACGCGGATGACCACGAAATTGGCGCCCCAGACCGCCATGACCGCCAAGGCCAGCAGGAGGTGGGGCAAGGGCAGGGCAGCGGTCTTGGTCGGCATGGGCGAGGATCCACGTTTGATCAGTAATCGTGGGTGGCCCTAGGCCTTGGCCGCCTTCTTGGCGGCCGGCTTTTTGGCGGCCGGTTTCTTCACCGCGGCCGGTTTCTTCGCCGCGGCCGGCGTCTTGCCCGCCGCCGGCTTCGCCGCCTTGGGCTTCGCCGCAGCCTTGCCCTTGGCCGGCTTCTTGCCGCCGCCCTTGGCCTCGCGTTCGGCCAGCAGCGCGACGGCTTCCTCCAGGGTCATGCCTTGCGGATCGGCGCCGCGGGGGACATTGGCGTTGGTCGCGCCGTGTTTGACGTAAGGGCCGAAGCGTCCGGACAATATGCGCACCGGCGCGCCGTCGGCGGGGTGGGCGCCTAGTTCCTTCAGGGCCGCGGTCGAGGCGCCGCGCGCGCCGCGCCCTCCGCCGGCCCGCTTTTCCGCCAGCACGGTCACGGCGCGGTTGAGGCCGACATCGAACACCTCGTCGGCGTTCTCCAGATTGGCGTAGGTGCCATTATGCTGGACATAGGGACCATAGCGGCCGATGCCGGCCAGGATCATGCCGCCGTCTTCCGGGTGCGCCCCGACCTCGCGCGGCAGTTTTAGAAGGCGCAGGCCCTTTTCCAGATCCATGGCCGCCGGCGGCCAGCCCTTGGGCAGGCTGGCGCGCTTGGGCTTGTCGTCGCTGGCTTCTTCCACATAGGGGCCAAAACGGCCGATGCGCAGCCAGACGGCCTTGCCCGTATCGGGATTGGCGCCCAGTTCGCGATCGCCGCCGTCGGCG
>FTIR01431251.1_pt1 | contig 11211 bp, 8 predicted proteins | sample 1658041 | NCBI WGS metagenome assembly FTIR01 (sample SAMEA3914793, study PRJEB12502) | metagenome | biome: forest; material: soil | place: Canada | collected 2011-07-03 | depth 0.3 m | reverse complement strand
CCCCCTATCCGTCGGCTCCGCCGACACCTTTCCCCGCAAGGGGGAAAGGAAGACATCAGGCTTGCCTCGCGCCGATGTGTGAATCCGATAGCTCCCTTCGGGCGAGGTGTTTCATGGCCAGGCTCCTAACTTGGCGTCCATGGGCGGTCGCCTGCGCGAACCCCAGCCGGTTTGACATTTGCCGGCCGTGGCGGCCTTGATCGGCGCAGTTTCGTTTCCGGAGTGCGCCTTGGCCAGCCAAGCAGTCGAAGACCCCGTCGGTGACCTGGCCACCGCCCTGGCCCACACCCGCCGCCTGCTGGCCAGCCGACCCGACCTGGCCCAGGCTCAGGCGCGCGAGATTCTGCGCGCTGTTCCCGGCCATCCCGAGGCGGAGCTGCTGCTGGGCGTGTCCCTGCGCCTGCTCGGCGATCTGGCCGGCGCCCGGGCGGTCCTGGCGCCCCTGGCGGCGGCCCAGCCGCGCGCGCCCGCCGTGCATTACGAAGCCGGCGTGGCGCTGGCGGCGCTGGGCGAGACCCGCCCGGCCATCGCCGCCCTGACCCACGCGGTCGAACTCGACCCCAAGGCCCCGCACGCCTGGCGCGCCCTGGGCGACCAACTGACCCAGATCGGCGACACCGCCGCCGCCGACCAGGCCTATGCCCGCCAGATCCAGGCCTCGGTCCACGACCCCCTGCTGATGGAAGCCGCCCAGGCCCTGGTCGACGGCAAGCTGGCGGTGGTCGAGCGCCTGCTGCGCGGCTTCCTCAAGGCCCATCCCAGCGATGTCGTCGCCCTGCGCATGCTGGCCGAGGCCGGCACGCGCCTGGGGCGGTATGGCGACGTGGAGAAGCTGCTCAGCCGGTGCCTGGAATTGGCGCCGAGCTTTGTTCCGGCCCGCTACAACTACGCCGTCGTCCTCTACCGCCAGAACCGCGCCGCCGAGGCCCTGCCGCACATCGAGGCTCTGTTGGCCGGCGAGCCCGCGAATCTCAGCTATCGCAATCTGCAGGCCGCCGCGCTCAGCCTTGTGGGCGAATACGCCGCCGCCATCGAAATCTACGAACAGGTTCTCAAGATCGCGCCCGACCAGCCGCTGATCTGGCTCAGCCGGGGCCACGCGCTCAGAACCTCGGGCCGGCAGGCCGACGCGATCGCGGCCTATAAGCGGGCGATCGAACAGATGCCGGGGCTGGGGGAAGCCTATTTCAGCCTGGCTAACCTCAAGACGGTGCGATTCTCGGCGGCTGAAATCGAGGCCATGCTGACCCAGGCGAACCGGACCGACCTGACGCAGCAGGATCAGTTCCATCTGCACTACGCCCTCGGCAAGGCCTACGAAGACGAGGGCGAGTATGCGCGCTCGTTCGAGCACTACGCCAAGGGCGCCGCCCTGCGTCGGGCGGAGACCCTCTACGACGCCGACGAAAATTCAGCGCGCGTGGAAAGGTCCAGGGCGGTGTTCACCCCGGCCTTCTTCGCCGAAAGGCGGGGTTTCGGTTACGAGGCGCAAGATCCGATCTTCGTCGTCGGCCTACCGCGCTCCGGTTCAACCCTGATCGAGCAGATCCTCGCCAGCCACTCGGCTGTGGAGGGCACGATGGAACTGCCCGACATCCATGCGATCGCCATGGGCCTCGGTCACAATGCGACCGTCAAGGCCGCCCAGGCCTATCCCGCCAGCCTGCTGGAACTGGACGCGGCCAGACTCCGCGCCATGGGCGAGGACTATCTGGCGCGCACGCGCATTCAGCGAAAGACCGGCCGGCCGTTATTCATCGACAAGATGCCGAACAATTTCCAGCATGTGGGCCTGATCCATCTGATCCTGCCCAACGCCAAGATCATCGATGCGCGCCGCCATCCGATGGCCGCCTGTTTTTCGGCCTTCAAACAACATTTCGCGCGCGGGCAGAACTTCTCCTACGACCTGAACGAGCTTGGCCGCTACTACAGTGACTATGTGGCGCTCATGGCCCAGTTCGACAGCGTTCTGCCTGGGCGCGTCCATCGCGTGTTCTATGAATCCATGGTCGAGGATCCGGAAGCTGAGGTTCGCCGGCTGCTCGCCCATTGCGGCCTGGACTTCGAGCCCGGCTGCCTGAAGTTCTACGAAAATGACCGCGCTGTGCGCACCGCCAGTTCGGAACAGGTGCGTCAGCCGATCTTCCGCGATGGCCTCGATCAATGGCGGCGTTATGAGCCCTGGCTTGATTCGCTGAAACAGGCCCTGGGGCCGGTTCTTGACGCTTATCCAGGCATTCCCGAAGCGCCAGGGCGCCTCCAGGGTGACATATGACGGTTATGACTGTGTCGCAGTGGACGCAGAGCGCGTGAAATTCCTGGGATCACAGGTGGCCGCCTTGACAAGGGCGCCTCACTAATAAGCACTGCCCTCAATCGTGCAAACTTGTGGGGGTATTGATTATGATGGGGATTTTCGGCCAGCGGAGGCTTCGCCGAGCGACTTGGTCGGCGACATTGCTTGCCTCGACCATGCTGACCGGCATCGGATCGGCTGTGGCGGCCGACGCGCCTGCGCCAGCCGGCAGCGCGCCGTCCAACCAGATCAGCGAAGTGATTGTCACCGCCCAAAAGCGGTCGGAGAACATTCAAAAGGTGCCGATGAGCATTCAGGCTCTCGACTCCAAGAAGCTTACCCAGCTCAACGTCACGGATTTCCAGGATTACGTGAAATATATGCCCAGCGTGGCCTTCCAGTCCTCGGGGCCTAACACAGCTCAAGTCTATATGCGCGGCGTGTCCAGCGGCGACAACGGCAATCACTCCGGACCCTTGCCCACGGTCGGCACCTATCTCGACGAGCTGCCGATCACCACCATCGGCGGCACGCTCGATATTCACGTCTATGACATCGCCCGGGTGGAAGTGCTTCCCGGCCCGCAAGGCACGCTCTACGGCGCCAGCTCCGAAGCTGGCACCATGCGCATCATCACCAACAAGCCTTCGACGGCAGGCTTCAGCGGCGCCTATGACGCCCAGGTCAATCAGGTCGACCATGGCGGGACCGGCTACACCTTCGAAGGCTATGTCAATATTCCGGTGTCCTCCAATACGGCCATCCGCCTGGTCGGCTGGGATCAGCATGACGCTGGGTACATAGACAATGTTCCCGGATCGCGGACCTTCCCGACCTCAGGCGCGACACTCACCAATGCGGGATTCGTCAAAAAGGGGTTCAACACCGTCGACACCTATGGCGGTCGCGCGGCGCTGAAGTTCGACCTCAACAGCGATTGGTCGTTCGAGCCGACCCTGATGGGACAGGACGTGCGCGACAACGGGGTGTTTGGCTATGAGCCGAGCGTCGGCTATCTGCAGGTGCAGCGCTTCCAGCCCGACACCGACCATGATCGGTGGGGCGCCGCGACCCTGGCCATCAACGGCAAGCTGGGCAAGTTCAACCTGGTCTATGCTGGCGGCTATTTCTTGCGTCAGCAGGACACCAAGACCGACTATACCGACTATTCGATCTTCTATGACAACGCCTATGGTTCCGGCGCCTACTGGACCGACAATAACGGCAATCCCCTGGCCCGGCCGGTCCAGGAAATCGTCGGCACCGACAAGTTCACCAAGGAAAGCCACGAGCTGCGGATCGCCTCGCCGTCCACGGACCGCTTCCGTATCATTGCTGGCTTCTTCGAGCAGCGGCAGACCCACTGGATCGTGCAGAACTACCAGATCCAGGGTTTCAGCTCGGACCTCTCGGTGCCGGGCTGGCCTAACACGATCTGGCTCACAGACCAGATGCGGATCGACCGCGACATCGCCGGCTTTGGCGAGGTTTCCTACGATCTTACACCAGATCTGACCTTTACGGGCGGCATCCGCGGCTACGATTATCGCAACTCATTGGAAGGCTTCTTTGGCTACAGCGCCAATTATAGCAGCCATACCGGGGAATCTCGGTGCTTTGAATTCATCCACTACCGCGGCGATCCCTGCGTCAATCTGAACAAGACCGTCCGTGGCTCGGGGGAAACCCACAAGCTCAACGTGACCTACAAGATCAATGGCGATGATCTGATCTACGCCACCTATTCGACTGGTTATCGGCCGGGCGGGGTCAACCGCAATTCCAACTTTGGCGCTTATAAATCCGACACGCTCGATAACTACGAGGTCGGCTGGAAGACTTCGCTGTTCGATCGGACGGTCCGGTTCAATGGCGCGATCTATTATGAACGTTGGAATGGGTTCCAATATTCGTTCCTTGGACCCAACAGCCTGACGATCATCGAAAATGGCCCTGCCGCCGGCATCGCCGGTATTGAAACCACGGTCGATTGGCGGGCCACATCGAACCTCACCCTGTCCTTCAATGGCGCCTATAACGACGCCAAGACCCTCGGCGTCCTGTGTTCGAAGTTCGATGAGAACCCTTGTCTGCCGGCCGACGTGTCGGCGCCGAAGGGGCAGCGCCTGCCCTATACCCCACCGTTCAAGGGTAACTTGACGGCGCGCTATACTTTCAACCTGGGCGATTGGGATGCGCACGTGCAGGGCGCTCTGCTTTACAACAACCTGAACGAGGTTGGCCTGCGCGGGCAAGACGTCATCGACTACGGCAATATTCCTGCCTATACGACGGCGGACTTCTCCTTTGGCATGGAGCGCGGTGGAATGTCCGGCGAACTCTTCGTCAAGAACGCCTTCAACACTCACGCATCCTTGAACAACTATGTGCCGTGCGGTTCGACCTGCACGCAGAGCTTTGCGGGTGTGCCGGCCGACCGTTACGTGGTGCCGATTCAGCCTGTCACGGTCGGTCTGCGGCTCGGCCAGAAGTTCTAGCCAAGGCCGATTTCAGGCTAGCCCGAACGGGGCGGCGCTCTGCGTCGCCCCGTTTTGTTTCGGGCGTCACCCGCAGCGGCCATAGGCCTGGCTCAGATCCCCGTGGGTCTGCGGGGCCTTGAACACCACCTTGACCATGAAGCGGCGCCCGACCAGGTCGGCGGGCGGGCGGGGGGCCTGGCCGATGCCGTTCAGGGCGTCGACGGCCGCCTGGTCGAGATCGGGGCAGCCGCAGCTTTGCGGCGGGGCGGCGACCTGGGCGTGGCCCTGGGCGTCGACGGTCATGGGCACATAGACCACGCCCACCTTGGGCACGGCTTCGGTGGATTGGCTGAGGGCCTCGTCCACCGCAAACGACATGCGGTCGATCCAGGCCCGGTCCTGCGGGGTGGTCGCCGCCTCGGCGGTCGAGCCCAGGGCAGCCGTCATCAAGGCGGCGATCAGCAGCTTACTCATGGCGAATTCTCCTATGTCCCCCGGCGGATAGCTCGGGTGAGCGGTATGTTACCGTTCTGTAAGAGTTGAATGCTGTTGTCGCGTTCAACGACGTCCGGAATACGCCGCTGGCGCCCTGTATGTTAGTTAAAAACCGTCCATTAACTCGAATTAATCGGGTCTATATTTGTGTCGGGAATGTGTCGTTTCTTTAAAGGCGAAGCTCAAATCACGGCCAGCGGCTGCCCGCACGGGCCAGGGCGCGCCTGAATCAGATCCGCGCCCGACATCTGTGACGGGCGGGCGCGGTTTTGCATGGGCGCTGGCGCCGAGCGCCCAGGCTTCTTCAGGCCAGACTTCAGGATTGCGGTTTGGCGCCCGTGTCGTGGTGGCCCGTGTCGTGGTGGCCGGTGTCGTGGTGATGGTGATGGCGCCGATAGGGCGCGCGGTGCTTGTTGGTGACCCGGTTGCCGACGATGGCCCCGCCCACCGCGCCGACCACGGCCCCAGGCGGGCCGGCCACCAGGGCGCCGCCGACCGCGCCCGTCGCGGCGCCGCCGACCACCCCCTTCGGCGTAGCATCCGCTGCCGTAGCGCAGCTCAGAGCCAGAACAGCCAGGCCAACGTTCAAGACGAAACGCATATCGATCTCCCGGGGCGTCAGACGCCGTCAAATCGTAGCCGTGCAACGTCCGGTCGGCGGCTTGGTTCCTATGCTGACGCATGACCGCTCCGTGTCCCATTTTTACAGATCTTGTCATGGCCGAAACCAGCCGGTGATGCGCCGGCGACAAAATAGTTTTAGCCTGGTCCGGCCCCCGATCCCCGTTTGGGGCGTTCAGCCTGTGACCGACAGAGCCTCATCGCAGGGCTTCATCGCATGAACGAGGAACGACACTGGGCCGAGATTGTCATCCTGGCGCTGCGCCCCTATCCCGGCCCCCGCCGCGCCGCCATGCTGGAGGCCATGGAAGGCTATTTTGAACGTCAGGCTAATCTTGGCGTGATGCGCGCCATTCGCGCCTACCGGTCGATGTACGCCGAGCGGCCGATCGCGGCGAACGACGATTGATTGAACCTGGCGGGCCGGTCGCCCGCGATACAAATCTGGGCTCGACGGGGCGCCGCGACTCTGGGTCGCACGAATTCCCGGGCGAAGCATCCTAGATTAGCAGCCGCATAAAGTCGGCCACACGGGTGATCGCCGGTGATTGACCGAGACGGTAGGGATTGAACCATGGCGCAAAGTCCGCCGAATATCGGAAGGTTGTTCCTGGACGGCCTGGCCGGCGACGGCGTCGTCACCGGATGCACAGGCAAGGTCCTGCGGTCCTTTTCCGTGGAATTCTATGGCCTGTGGTCAATGGACGACGATATTCTGCATCTGGACGAGACCGTCCGCTATGCCGATGGGCGCGAGATTCAGCGCCACTGGACCGTAAGGTTCGACGGCAAGGGCCGTTTTCACGGCTATGACGCCAATCGCGTCTCGCGCCTGCGCGCCCACATCGTCGGCGACAAGGTGCGCATGGTCTATGACCGGCCGCTCGGCGGGGGGGCGGAGATCGCCGCGCCGCGCGTGGTGATGGATCTCAGCCAGACCGACGACGGCGGCGTGTGCCTGAACGGCCGGGTGGGCATGCTGGGCCTGGTCTTTCAGCGCACCCGCGCGAAATTGCGAAAGGCGTCAGGCCTGCACTGACCTGACGCCCTGACGCTATGCCGATCCGTCAATATTTGATGGTCTCTTAGAATTCCTGCCATTCATTGCCCTTGGCGGGCGAACCGGCGAAGGCGGACTTCAGCTTTTGCGCCATGCGCCGGGGCGCCGACGGCGCTGGGCGGGCGCCGGCCGCGGCCAGCCGGGGGCCGCCACGATGGGATTGCGCGACCGGGGGCGCGGCGCCCGTCTGGAACTGGCCGATCAGGCGTGACAGCTCGCCCGCCTCGCCCTTGAGGGCGTGCGCGGCGGCGGTGGATTCCTCGACCATGGCGGCGTTCTGCTGAGTGACCTGGTCCATGGTGTTGACCGCGGAATTGACCTCGTTGAGGCCCGTGGCCTGTTCCAGGGCCGAGGCGGCGATTTCGGCGACCAGTTCGTCGATCTCCCCGACCTGGGTGACAATGGCCTCCAGCGCCTTGCCAGTGCGGGCGACCAGCTGCACGCCGGCGCCCACCTGGGTGGTCGACGCGGTGATCAGGCCCTTGATCTCCTTGGCGGCGCCGGCCGAACGTTGAGCCAGGGCGCGCACCTCGGAGGCGACCACGGCGAATCCTCGGCCCGCGTCGCCGGCCCGGGCGGCCTCGACCCCGGCGTTCAGGGCCAAGAGGTTGGTCTGGAAGGCGATTTCGTCGATCACGCCGATGATCTGGCTGATCTCCTTGGACGAGGCGTCGATCTGGCCCATGGCGGCCACGGCCTGGCGAACCACGTCGCCGCCCTCGGCGGCCGCGGCCTTGGCGTGCTGCACCGCCACGCGGGTATGGGCGGCGCCATCGGCCGATTTCTTCACCGTGGCGGTGATCTCGTCGAGGGCCGCGGCGGTCTGCTCCAGGCTCGCCGCCTGTTGCTCGGTCCGCTGCGACAGGTTGTCCGAGGCTCCGGCGATGTTGTCGGCGCCCGCATTGATCTCCGAGGCGTTGGCCGAAATCACCTGCATGGCGCTTTGCAGCCGTTCCATGGCGTTGTTGAGGTCGTTGCGCAGGGCTTCGTAGTCCTGCGGGAAGGGCTCGTGGATGCGGTGGGTCAGGTCGCCGTCCGACAGGCGGCTAAGACCGTCGGCCAGGGTGGCGACCACCGCGTCTTGGGCGGCCTGGGTCTTGGCGCGCTGGCTCTCGGCCTCATTGCGGGCCAGTTCGGCCTGGGCCTGCATCTGGGTCTGGTCGGACTGGAGGGTGGCCAGGCGCTGCTGGTTGTCCTTGAAGATGGTCAGCGAACCGACGATCGCGCCCAGTTCGTCGCCGCGCGCCAATCCGTCCAGGTCCTGGCTATTGTCGCCCGAAGCCAGCTGTCCGGTCGCTCCGGCGATTCCTTGAATGGCTCGTTTGACGCCCAGGATGACGACAACCGAGATCGCGGTCACGGCCAGCAGGCTCAGCACGGCGGCGGCCACCGAAATCTTGCCCGCCATGGCGGCCGCGTCGGCGCTGGCGTTGGCGTGGGCCGCGGCCTCTGCCTGGACGGCGCCGATGGCTCCGTCGAGCGTGGTGCTCATCCGGGCATAGTGATCTTCCAGCGGCGCCAGAAAGCCGGCGGCGGTGGCGAAGTCCATGCCCATCATCGAGCCGACCACCTCGATGCCGCCTCGATACTCGTTAAGGTCGGACAGCAGCGCGTCGAACCGCTTACGCTGGTCCGCGGGCAGTCTGGCCTTGATCTTGGTCAGGTCCGCCTTGATGGCGTCGGCCTGACCCAGCAGGACCTGAAGCTTGGCGGGAATGGCGTCCAGGCTGGTCTTGGCCGCCTGGTCGGTCATCAGTAGATAGAGGTCGCCGTGCAAGGCGGTGACCCGCTTGGAAATCCGCGCCAGGTCCAGGCTGACGCTCATGTCCTGCTGGACGATGCGGTCGATGGCCTTGGCCTGCTGCTGCTGACTGACCACCGCGCCGCCGGCCATCAGGGCGAGCATGAGCACGGCGAAGGCCGGGGCTATGCCCATCTTCACCACGAGGGACAGGTCGGCGAGGCGAAAAGTCTTCATCTCTAGTCTCCGTAGAAGGGTCGGCCCCGCGGAATGGCCGCGGGGCCGATATCAGCTCACCAGGCCTTGCTGATGGTGAACTGCACTTGCCGCTCGGCTTCCAGACCGGTGGTCTGCTTCTGACGGTCCGCCGTCAGATTTTGGCCGCTGAGCGCCAAGCTTATGCCATCGTGGAAGCGGTATCCGACCCGGGCCGAGAGTGAGCCATAGGCTTTGACCGGCGCGAGAGCGCCATTGACTATGCTGTAGAACATGAATTGGCTCACATAATGTAAATTTAGGTCCGACTCCCAGGGGCCCTTATTCCAGTCCAGGCCGACATTGCCCCGGTATTTCGGCGTGGTTTGTTGGAATGCAACCTGGTTGGCGACCGTGTTTACGCCGGGAAGCGGAGAGTCCTTGACGTCGGTATAGGTGGTGTCGGCGCGCCAGCCGAGGCTGGGCGTGAACTGGCCGGACGCCGTGGCCTCGACGCCCTTTTCCTCGGAGTCGCCACTGTTCTTATAGAGAATGGCGGCGTTGGTGGTCCGGGTGGGGAAGATATTCAGGCCCGCGACATTGATGCCGCTTTGGATGCTGGTCAAATCCTGCAGGAAGACCCGCAGGCCGACCTTGGCGACCGTGAAGTCGTGGTCATAGGCGACTTCATAATTGGTGACGATGGTCGGCTGCAGGTCGGGATTGCCGATGATGTCGATGGTGAAGCTCGGCGAGACCTTTTCCGCCAGCTGCAGCCCACCCAGAGGCAGCAGGCCTGGGGCCTGGATGCCGCGGGCGAACGAAGCGCGCAAAGTATCCTTGCTGCCGGGCCTCCAGGCGAGGGTGTAGTTCTCGCTGTGCTCGAGCAGGTTGACATCCCAGTTGTCGTTGTTGGCCATCGCCACCCGCGGCGCGAAGCCGCCGGCGCGGTGGAGCTGCAGATCGTCGACGCGGACGGCCAGGGTGCTGGTCAGCTGGCTGTTGATCGCCCAGTTCCACATGCCCGAACCGGATCCGACATTGTAGCTGATATGGGCGCCGCCGATCGGGGCCACGTTCAGGGTGTTGTGCCGAAACTCGCCGCCGAAGCGGAAGGTGTTGTTGGCCCCGATCTTGAACATGTCCTGCAGGCTAGCCACGGTGATGGCGTTGTTCCAGGCGCCGAACGGATATCGGACCTGAAGCTGGTTTTGATAGGCCGAGGCCTGGATAAGGCCGAACTGGGTGTCGGAGGTCAGGGTGGCCTTTTCCGAGGTGGTGACGGTCTTGACCACGTCGTAGCTGGTGCCGGCCATCTGGTCTTCCTGGTTGTTCGACCAGGAGCCTTCGAGCCTCAGCTCGGTCTTGGGGGCCAGCTGGGCCACCACGTCCAGATTGGTCTTGGCGGTGACCGGGTCGTGCAATGACGTGGACAGCGGCAGGCGTCCTGTGGGCTTCCACTCGTCCTGGGCCTGGCCGCCGCCGGACAGGCGCACCGATATGGCCGGGCCGATCTTGAAGGTGGCGACGAGAGAGGCCTGGCGCTCGCCATTATTGCCCAGGCGCACGGTGCCGATATTGGTGTCGTCATATTTGGGGTTGACGGTGATGATGTTGATCACGCCCGACACGGCGTTGAAGCCGAACAGGGCGGCGCTGGGGCCCTTGACCACTTCGATCTGGCGAATTTCGTCGAACTGCACCGGGATGGTCGACCAGTTGGTCTCGCCATAGTGGTCCTGATAGACCTGACGGCCGTTGACCAGCACCAGCAGGCGCGGCGAGCTGACCTGGTCATAGCCGCGGACATTGACGTCCTGCTGACCGGCGGAGGTGTTCAGCACGTCGATGCCGGCGGCCCGCTGCAGGATGCCGGGGAGGGTGGTCTCGCCGGACCGGCGGATCTCGTCGGCGCTGATGATCTGCATGTCGGCGGGGGCTTCGGTCGAGCGCTGGGGCGAGCCGGTGGCGCTGGTGGTGACCGGTTCGCCGAACAATTGCTGCAGCGAATTATAGTCGACCGATTGGGCCTGGGCGGCGGAGGCCGCGACGAGGGCGAGGCCGGCGGCGCCGGCCAGAAGGAATTGCTTGTTCATGGGTTTGGACTTTCTGTGGCCGCTAGGGCTCAAATCTCGTGGATCATCATGCGGAAGGCGGCCTTGAAGGCCACGCCGACGGCGGCGGCCGTGGCCCGGTTGACGACGATCTCGACCTTGGGATCGGTGGAGACGCCCATGACGCAGGCGCCGGAGTTCACGCAGGCCGGGTCGGAGCCGATGGTGATCAGCTTCTTGGCCTTGGCCGCGCCGCCGACCGCGGC
>FTIR01002470.1_pt1 | contig 11221 bp, 15 predicted proteins | sample 1658041 | NCBI WGS metagenome assembly FTIR01 (sample SAMEA3914793, study PRJEB12502) | metagenome | biome: forest; material: soil | place: Canada | collected 2011-07-03 | depth 0.3 m | reverse complement strand
CGCGCGAGCACGGCCGCCGGCGCGCGCCGAGCCGGCTGCGCGTCGCGTGGCCGTGGGCGATCGGCGGCGCCCTGGTCGCCACGCTGGGCACCTTGCTGGCCGTCGATCCGGGGGCGCTGAGCTGGCATCGGCCCGACGCGATGACCTCGCAACAACTGGCCGAAGCGTCCGAGGCCGTCAGCGCGCACACACGGGCGTTGCTGGTCGAACATCCGATCGAGGTCGCGAGCTCCGACCAGCACACGGTGCGGCCGTGGCTGTCGGCGCGGCTGAACTTCGTGCCGCCGGTCGTCGACCTCGCGGCGCAGGGCTATCCGCTGCTCGGCGCGCGGCGCGACGTGCTGTCCGGCGAGACGGCCGCGGCGCTGGTGTACCAGCACGGCGCGCACATGATCTCGGTGTTCGTGCGGCCGGCCGAATCCGGTGCGGCCGCCGGCGCGGAGGCCACGCGCGTCGTGCGCGGCTTCAACGTGATCGAGCGCACGCAGGGCGGACTGGCGTTCTGCTTCGTCTCCGACCTGAACACCAAGGAGCTCGCCGCGCTGGCCGACCTGCTCACGCCGCTGGCGGGCAAATGATCAGCCTTCGAGGTTCTCGTGGTGCCCCGTCGCGCCGCGCTTCCAGTACGCGGCGGCGCGGATCGCTTCGCGCGGATGGCCCTTGACGTCCACCAGCTCGCGCCGCAGCGCCGCCATGCAACTCGCCTCGCCGGCACACCACGCGTAGCCGTCGCCGGCCGGCAACGCCAGCGCGCGCACGGCGGCCAGCAGTTCGGCGTCGGTGGTCACCCAGGTGAGTTCGACGCGGGCGGCGCTCTTGAACCGGCGCCGGTCGGCGGTGTCGGCGGCCTGCAGGATGACGATCGCGCGGGCGCCGGCGGGCAGTTGCTCGAGGCGACGGGCCACGGCGGGAAAGGCGGTCTCGTCGCCGACGAGCAGGTGCCAGTCGTAGTCCAGCGGCACGATCAGCGAGCCTTTCGGGCCGCCGATCGCCAGCGTCTGGCCGGGCGCGGCCTGCGCGGCCCATTCGGCGGCCGGACCGGTGCCGTGCAGCGCGAACTCGATCACCAGTTCGCGGGCGGCGTTGTCGTAGCTGCGCGGCGTGTAGTCGCGGCGGGCCGGCTCGCCGCCGTCGGCAGGCGCGACGAACACCTTGATGTGGTCGTCGAACGAGGCGCTGACGAAGTCGCCCAGCGAGTCGTCGGTGAAGGTGATGCGGCGGAAATGCGGCGTCAATGGCTCGACGGCCGTCACCGTCAGCTCGCGGCGCTTGAGCTCGTGGCGGACGCGTTCGACGCGGCGCAGCGTGGTGGGATGGTTCATGTGGCGGGTTCTCCGAAACCGCGGCCCGGTGCGGGCGGCTTCAAAATGGTTGACAATATCATCCATCATGCGCAAATCAGTTGACAATGTCAACCATATGGACTCTGCGTCCGCATCCGCCGCCAAGGCCTCCGTGGCCGACGTGGTGCTCGAGCTCGTCCATTCGGTGATGCACCAGTTCCGCTCGCAGCAGTACCAGGTGCTGCGCGACGGGTTGCACGACATCACGCACATGGAAAGCAAGGTGATGGGCTTCTTCGCCCACCACCCGGGCGCCACGCTCAGCGACCTGGCGCAGCACAGCGGGCGCGACAAGGCGCAGATCGCGCGCCTCGTGAAAGGCCTGCGCGAACGGGCGTTGCTGACCGCCGCAGCCGATGCCGCCGATCGTCGCAACGTGCACCTGACGCTCAGCGCCGAAGGCCATGCCGTGCAGCAGGCGCTGCGGCGCGAGGCGCGCACGTTGAACGCGCGCGCGGTCGACGGCCTCAGCGCGAAGGAGCAGGCGCAACTGGTCGACCTGCTGGGCCGCGTGAAGGCCAATCTCGACGCGTCGGATTGACTCGCGGCGTCACGGCGGTGGTCACGCTGGCCACCCTGGCGCCCGCACGCACGGCCTGTCTGCGCCACATCGGCCCGTACGGCCAGCCCGACGAAGCTCCAGCGGCGACCGGGGGCCTGCGGGCTGAAAGCGGCGCTCTTCGGGCCACTGTGATTGGAAACACCTTCCGTCCACAGGGGCTTGCATTGGCGGCCGAATATCGTAGACTGTTGATTCATACAGTATCAACAGTGGTTTCGATTTCGAGCTTGCCATGGACTCCCGGCGCTTCCCCAACATCCTGCCCGGTCCCGGCGAGCGCGAGACCTGCGGCGATGCGGCGGCGTGATGGCACGCCTCGTCGGATCGTCCGGAGCGCTCTATGCGCTGACCACGCTCTTGTCGCTGTTGTTCGCTTTCTTGATCGTCTGGGCGCGCGAGTGTCCGTGAAGGAGCTGTGATGTCGATGTGGCTGTCCAACCAATCCGTGAGCCTGGCCGTGATCGTGGCGACCGGCTGGCGCGCGATGCACTACAAGGCCGCGTCGCTGGCGCATCCGTCGACGTTGCGGCGCGCGCAATCGCAAGTGGTGCGGCTGATCACGGTCGTCGCGGGGCACTGAGACAGCGGCCCGAGCGGCCGCGGCCAAAGGGCACGACAATCGCGCTTTCACGAACTTGAAGGCGCTCGCTCGATGTTTGACTCGATAGGCTGGCTGGAAGTCCTGGGAGAGGCGGTACTGCTGGTCGGCGCCTTCGTCCTGGTCTATGAAGGATGCCGGCGTCTCGCGCGCCATGGCGTGTCGCGCGGCCCGGCACTGATGGTGGCGGTGGCGCTGATCCTGCCCGTCTGGGAGGCGTCGATGAGCCTGCACGTGATGAAGACCGTGCGTCTGCTGCAGGCCCAGGAATTCGCGGCGGTGGCGCTGCACGGACGCGAACCGGACGGCGGTTGGGAGAAGGCGCCGTTGTCGCCGGAGGCCCGCACCGCGCAGAGTACCGAAGCGGCGACCATCAACTATCTGTTCCAGGGACGGCTGGTGGAATTCGTCGACGCGAAAGGCAATCGCGCGCTGTTCAGTCCGACCCAGGCCCTGATCCGCAATCGCGAGCAGTTCGTCCGCGACGAAAAGGGCGCCGAGGATTCGGGCCGCGCGGCGTTCGAACGCGGTGTTCGCCTGTTCGCCAATGCCGCGCTGTTCATGGTGGCGGGCCTGGTCGTCGGCTGGCGCCAGCGCGGTCGCGCGTGACGCCTGCGCGGGAACGCCAGCGCGTCGCCAATGTCAGTCCGCCGTCAATGCGCGCGCATGAAAGCGCAGGTGATCCTCGATGAAGCTGGCGATGAAGAAGTAGCCATGGTCGTAGCCGGCGTGGCGGCGCAGCGTCAGCGGCTGTCCGGCGGCGCGGCACGCGGCCTCGAAGCGATCGACGTGCAACTGCTCCGCCAGGAACTTGTCCGCCAGCCCTTGGTCGACGAGCAACGCCGGCACGCGCGCCCCGGCCTTCACCAACTCGGTGGCATCGTGGTCGTTCCAGGTCGTACGGTCGTCGCCGAGGTAATGGGTGAACGCCTTGACGCCCCAGGGACACTGCGTCGGTGCAGCCACCGGCGCGAACGCCGACACGCTGCGGTACGCCTGCGGATGCCGCAGCGCCAGCGTCAACGCGCCGTGGCCGCCCATCGAATGGCCGAACAGCCCCAGGCGTTCGCGCTGCCACGGAAAGTGCGCCGCGAGCAGCGCGGGCAGCTCCTGCGTGACGTAGCTCTCCATGCGCCAGCGCGCGGCCCACGGCGCCTGCGTGGCGTCGAGGTAGAAGCCCGCGCCGTCGCCGAAATCCCAGCTCGCCGCGGCACCGTCCACGCCGGTGTCGCGCGGGCTGGTATCGGGCGTGACCAGCATCAGGCCCAGTTCGGCGGCCACGCGTTGCGCGCCGGCCTTGACCGCGAAGGTTTCCTCGGTGCAGGTCAGGCCTGCCAGCCAGATCAATGCCGGCACGGCGGCACCGGCCAGCGCCTGCGGCGGCCGGTAGACGCCGACGCGCATGGTCGACCCGATGCTGCTCGACGCGTGCCGGTAGAAGCCCTGCACGCCGTCGAACGAGGCGTGCTCGGACAGCGTCTCGAGACCGGCCATCAGAAGACGACCACCGAGCGGATCGACTCGCCGCGCTCCATCAGCTCGAAGCCGTGGTTGATCTCCTCCAGCTTCAGCGTGTGGGTGATCAGCGGGTCGATGGCGATCTTGCCGTCCATGTACCAGTCGACGATCTTCGGCACGTCGGTGCGGCCGCGCGCGCCGCCGAATGCCGAGCCCCTCCATTCGCGCCCGGTCACCAGCTGGAACGGCCGCGTGGAGATCTCCTGGCCCGCGCCGGCCACGCCGATGACGATGCTCTGGCCCCAGCCCTTGTGGCAGCACTCGAGCGCCTGGCGCATCGTGGTGGTGTTGCCGATGCACTCGAAGCTGTAGTCGGCGCCGCCGTCGGTCAGCTGCACGATCGCGTCGACGACGTTGGCGTGCTCCTTCGGGTTGATGAAGTGCGTCATGCCGAACTGGCGCGCCATGGCTTCGCGCGCCGGGTTGATGTCGATGCCGATGATCTTGTCGGCGCCCACCATCCGCGCGCCCTGGATCACGTTCAGGCCGATGCCGCCCAGGCCGAACACCACCACGTTGGCGCCGGCTTCCACCTTGGCGGTGAACAGCACCGCGCCGACGCCCGTGGTGACGCCGCAGCCGATGTAGCAGACCTTGTCGAACGGCGCGTCGGGGCGGATCTTCGCCAGCGCGATCTCCGGCACGACGATGTAGTTGCTGAACGTGGACGTGCCCATGTAGTGCAGGATGGGCCGACCGTCCATCGAGAAGCGGCTCGTCGCGTCGGGCATCAGGCCGCGGCCCTGCGTGGAGCGGATCTGCTGGCACAGGTTCGTCTTGCGCGACAGGCAGAACTTGCACTGGCGGCACTCCGGCGTGTAGAGCGGAATCACGTGGTCGTCGCGCCGCAGCGTGGTCACGCCGGGCCCGACCTCCACCACCACGCCCGCGCCTTCGTGGCCGAGGATGGCCGGGAACAGGCCTTCGGGATCGGCGCCCGACAACGTGAACTGGTCGGTGTGGCAGATGCCGGTGGCCTTGATCTCCACCAGCACCTCGCCGGCCTTCGGACCCTCCAGGTCGACGGTCTCGATGCTCAACTGGGCGCCGGCCTTCCAGGCGACGGCTGCACGGGTCTTCATGGGTTCTTCTCCAAGGTGAATGCGGGGCGATGCGAGGCTGCGGCGATCCCGTTGAACGGATCGCTCGACGGCCAGTGCGCAGGGCGGTGCGCGCAGGGTAAACCAAGTCATGAACGTCCGCAGGCCGTCCGCTTCCGACGCGGCGCCCGAGCCTGCGGCCCCCTAGGACCGCAGGGGCCGGCGCGCGGCCGCGCATCGCTCGCATCCCTAGCTTCGCGCGCCTCGGCAATTGACGCCGACAGCTCCAGCTCCGACGATCCTCCTTCACGGTGCTGCAGCCTTGCTGCGGTGCGGCAACCTCAGGAGGATCCATGCAGAAGACCATTCGTGCAACCACGCTGGCGCTGGGTACGTTCGCGCTGGCGGGCTTCTGCGGCGGCGCGAACGCGGCCTGGGTGTTCACCAACGACAGCGGCGGCGACGGCAGCATCTCCGGCATCTATCCATCGTTTTCGATCACCGGCTCCAACAACGGCGTCGGCGACAACACGACGTTCTACCTGCAGACCTTCGCGGCCTCCCAACTCGTCTCGTTCACGTGGACTTTCACGTCGGTCGACACCTCCGGCACGATCTACGACCAGGGCGGCTACGTCGAGAACGACACCGAAACGCAGTTGTCGGTGATGTACGACACGGACACGCCCAGCAGCGGCGAAGTCGACAACCTGCTGGTGGTCGCGGGCGAGACGTTCGGCTTCTACGTCCACTCGGACGATTCCCTCGGTGGCGCCGGCACGCTGTACATCAACGAGAGCCCACCGGTATCGCCGCCGCCGCCCCCACCGCCCGCCATTCCCGAGCCGCAGAACGCGGCGCTGATGATGGCCGGCCTCGCGGCGCTGTTCGCGGCGGTGCGCCGGCGCAAGAGCGACTAGACATCATGGCCGCTACTCAGCGGCGACCAAGATGTCTGGCGTCCTTTTCCGTTGATGATGCCTGCGGCGCTTTTTTGCCAGGCGCTGCGCGCCTGGCGTTCCCGGGTTGCGTCGTCGCGAGCGGCAGGCCGGGCGGGGGCTTGGCTCTCCGGGTCGCGTGCGCCTGGAAAAAAGCGCCGCAGGCAAAGCGCCGTCACGCGACGCTCAAGGCATTGTCCAGGATTGCGAGCAACGCGCGGCCCACGTCGACCTTCACCGGTGGAACATCTCGAGGAAGAACGCGTTCAATCCCGGCCTCGAGACAGCGCTCGCGCCAGCGCGCGACCCGCACGCGTCCGATGCCATGCTCTTGCCGGTGGCCGGGCGCGTGGCGGAGTCGCTGCGACAGCGTGATCCAATCTGGCCGATGAGCCCCTCCAATCGCGCGACCGGCACCGAGGCACGCCTCAACGTGCTGTTCGTCTGCAGCCGCAACCAGTGGCGCAGCCCCACCGGCGAACAGGTGTGGCGCGGCCACCCGCAGGTGCATGCGCGGTCCGCGGGCACGAACGCGGGCGCGCGCCGCGTAGTGTCCGCGGCCGACCTCGCATGGGCCGACGTCGTCCTCGTGATGGAAGACAAGCACAAGTCCCGGTTGATGGCCGAGCACCGCGGCTTGCTGGTCGACAAGACGCTGCACGTGCTCGACATCCCCGACGACTACAACTACATGGACCCGGAACTCATCGAGCTGTTGAGCGAACCCGTCGCCGAGTTGCTGGGGCTGCGATGATGAGCCTGCGCGGCGGGCTTTGTCTCGGCTGGCAGACCGATTTGATTTTCGCGGATTTCGATGGCGAGGTCGTCGATCGCGGCAACCACCTGCTCGTGCGTACGCTCGCCAACCCGACGTTCTGGTGGGGCAACTTCCTGCTGTTCACGCACGCGCCACGCGGGGGCGACCTGGCGCGCTGGATGGCGCTGTTCGACGCGGAGATCGCGTCGGTGCAGCCCGAGTCGCGCCATCGCGCCTTCGGCATCGACGCGCGCGATCGTCCGCTGTTGCCGCCCGAGTTCAGCGGGGCGGGCTTCGTGCTTACCGAGGCGACCGTGCTGACCCTGACGCGCGAGCAACTTCGTGAGCCAGCGCGAGCGTGGCCCGAAGGGCTCTCGTTCCATGTGCTGGACCTGCCGAGCGACGGCGCCGCGGTGGTCGACAAGCAGGTAAGTGTCGATGCAGGCCGTCTGGAGCCCACGGGCTACCGCGTCTTCGCCGAGCGCCAGATGGCGCGCTACGCGGCCATGCAGCAGGCCGGACTGGGGCGCTGGTTCGGCCTGGTCGCCCAGGCCGATGGCCGCCGCGTGCTCGCCGCGTCGTGCGGGTTGTTCCACGACCGCGAGCGCGCCGACGGGTGCGGCCGCTTCCAGTACGTGTCCACGCATCCCGCGTGGCGCCGACGCGGCCTGTGTACCGCGCTTGTCCACGCCGTCTGCCGCCACGGCTTCGACGCCATGGGCCTGCGGACGCTGGTGATGCTGGCCGATCCCGACGACGTCGCGATCGGCATCTACGAGTCGGTCGGCTTTCTGCGCGGCGCCAGCACGTGGCAGCTGGAGCGTGCGCCGCGTTGATCAGGCCGCGGGCCGTTTCGGAATGCCCAAGCCCCTGACCACCGCCGGCCGCGCCATGAACGCCGCCAGCGCGCGCTTCACGTGCACGAAATCATCGAAGCCCACCAGGGCGCCGGCCTCGTAGAAGCCGACCAGGTTGTTGATCCACGGGAAGCTGGCGATGTCGGCGATCGAGTACGTGTCGCCCATGATCCACGCGCGGTCGGCCAGCCGCTGGTCCAGCACGCCCAGCAGACGGCGCGACTCGCCCACGTAGCGGTCGCGCGGGCGCTTGTCTTCATAGTCCTTGCCGGCGAACTTGTTGAAGAAGCCCACTTGCCCGAACATCGGCCCGATGCCGCCCATCTGGAACATCACCCACTGGATCGTCTCGTAGCGCGCGGCCGCGTCCGCGGACATCAACTGCCCCGTCTTCTCGGCCAGGTAGATCAGGATCGCGCCAGACTCGAACAGCGCCAGCGGGCGGCCGCCTGGGCCGTCCGGGTCGATGATGGCCGGGATCTTGTTGTTTGGATTCAGCGAACGGAACTCTGGCGACATCTGGTCGTTGGCGTCGAAGCGCACCAGATGCGGCTCGTACGGCAGGCCCGTCTCTTCCAGCGCGATCGACACCTTCACGCCGTTGGGCGTCGGCAGCGAGTACAGCTGCAGCCGGTCGGGATGCGCCGCAGGCCACTTGTGGGTGATCGCGAAGGTGGAGAGATCGGTCATGGAGTTCCTCGAGGTCGGGTCGGGAGGCGATTCTGTTCCGCCCGCGAAGTCCTTGCCGGCGCGGGCCTACTCGCGCGTCTGTCCATGCATCGAGTCGCCCGCCTCGGGCCGCCCCTTGCGCTTGAAGCGCGGCAGGTTCCAGCTGAATCGCAGCGACAGATAGCGCAGCGCGAAGCAGGCGGTGACGGCGCACCATGTGAGCACCGGCGACGCCCCGCCCAGCAGGTCGCCGAACGCGGCGATCGCCGCCCCGACCAGTGCCGCCGACGCGTAGATCTCGCGCTGCAGGATCACCGGCACGCGGTTGAGCAGCACGTCGCGCGCGACGCCGCCGCCCACCGCCGTGACCATGCCCATCAGCACCGCCACCTCGACGTTCCAGCCGAACAGCAGCGCCTTCTGCGCCCCGGTGACGGCGAACAGGCCCAGGCCCAGCGAGTCGAACAGCACCACCGGATGCGCCAGGCGCTCGACCAGGCCTTGCGAGGCCGTCGCCAGCACCGCGGCCACCACCGCGGTGGCCAGGTAGCGCCAGTCGGCCAGGCCGGCCGGCGGGATCGCGCCGATGCACAGATCGCGCAACACGCCGCCGCCGCACGCCACCGTGAAGGCGATCACGAGGATGCCGAACCAGTCCAGCCCGCGCTCCTTGGCCGCCACCGCGCCGCTGATCGCGAACGCGAAGGTGCCGGCGAGGTCGAGGAACGTGAACAGCGCGTGGCCGTTCAGCACGGCCAGCGTCAATGGCGACGCGGTCACCGGTCGTGGACGTCGCTGCCGGGCGCATCCGCGGGCGGCAACTTCTCGTACGGGGAGGGCTGCACGGGGTCGCTGGCCGGAAAGGTCTCGTCCAGCGCCTCGTCGAGGCGCTCTTCATCGGGGTCTGGCAGCGGGGTCTTGGGAGGTCGCGGAGTGGACATGCCGATTCCTTGAGAGGGGTGACGAAGTCGTCAGAGCGGTGTCGACGCCGGCGGCAGCGGACGCGACGGCAGCGGGATGTATTCCGTCTCGCCCGGCACGCTCGGGAAGCGCTGCTCCGACCACGCGGCCTGCGCCTCCAGGATCAGGTCGCGCTGGCTGGACACGAAGTTCCACCAGAGGAAGCGCGGCGCATCGAGCGGCGGCCCGCCCAGCAGCACGACGTGCGCGGGCTCGCCGCCGGCCGTCAGCCGTGCAGGTTCGCCCGCGTCGAAGGCGATCAGGTGCTCGGGCGGCGTGGCCGCGGGCGCGTCGTTGGCACGCACCTCACCCTCGAGCACATAAGCCGCGCGCTCGGCGTAGCCGACATCCAGTTCGAGCGTGGCGCCGGCATCCAGCCGCACGTCCACCAGGAACATCGGCGACGTGATGGCCACCGGCGACGTGGCGCCGAACGCCTCGCCCAGCACGACGCTCATGCGCACGCCCGGGCGTTCCACGCGCGGGATGGTGTCGACGCCGTGGTGCGCGAACGCCGGCGGACATTGCTCCAGCGCCAGCGGCAGGGCGACCCAGAACTGCAGGCCCCACAGGCGCGGGCCGTCGGCACGCAATTCGTCTGGCGAGCGCTCGGAGTGCACGATGCCGCGGCCGGCCGTCATCCAGTTCACCTCGCCGGGCCGGATCGGCACGACGCTGCCCAGGCTGTCGCGGTGCAGGATCGTGCCTTCGAACAGGTAGCTGACCGTGGCCAGCCCGATGTGCGGATGCGGCCGCACGTCCAGGCCCTTGCCCGGGCTCAGTTGCACCGGGCCGAACTGGTCGAGGAAGACGAACGGCCCCACCGCGCGCCGCGCGGCGCTCGGCAGCGCCCGGTGCACGAGGAAGCCGTCGCCGAGATCGGACGGGTGGGGCGTGATCACTTGCATGGCGGGCCTCGGTGGTTCACGCGTCCGCGAAGGCGGGCGCAGCCCTTGGATGGTAGCGGCCGCGCGGGTCGCCTGCTGCCGCCGCGGGAAACGCGACAGGACTGCGGCTTGCCAGGGACCCCGGGACGAGCCAACGAGAGGTTGCTGATCCATGGAGAAGTTCTGGCAGACATTGCGCTGGCCGCCCCGGCGGCTGGTGCTGTGGCATTCGATCGCCGCCATCCCGATGGCGACGGTCGTGGCGCTGGGCGCCTACCTGTCGTACCACTATCACCAGCTGTCGGTCGAGAACCGCGACCGGGTCGACCGCGCCTACGAGGTGCTCGACGTGGTGGACGGGCTGTACATCTCCGTGCAGAACGCCGATGTCGCGCAGCGCGACTTCATCATCACCGGCGACGATGCGCACCTGGCGGCGTTCCAGGCGGCCTTGAAGAGCGAGGCCGAGGACTCGACCCGGTTGCGCGCGCTGCTCGTCGCCAGCGCGAAGCAGGAGGCCAACCTGTCCAAGCTGGACTCCGCCGTCTCCGCCAAGCTGACCGAACTCGGCCAGACCATCGTCGTGCGCCAGCAGCAGGGCTTCAACGCCGCACAAGTGGCGATCCGCAACAGCGGCGGCGAACAGGCCATGACCGAGATCCGCCAGCAGGTGAGCCTGCTGGCCGAGAACGAACACAAGTTCCTGACGCGGCGCCAGGCCGACGGCCGCGAGCACGAACGCGACACGCTGCTGGTGGGCATCTTCATCGCCGCCTTGTCGGTGACGACGCGCATCCTGATCGCGCTGGGGATCCGGCACGTCCACTCGAAGCGGCAGGCGGCGATCGGGGAGCCCGACGAGCCGCCCGCCGGCGCGGTGTCGCCGGAGGCGGGTTAGCGGTTCCTGCGCAGCAGCGCGAGGACGACGAGCGCGCGCCGGGCCCTTTGCGCGGGCGGACGTCAGGCGGCGCGCACGACCTCGTCGGCCTTGAACATCGCGCGGATCCCGCGTACGGCCTGCCGTATCCGCGACTCGTTCTCGATCAGCGCGAAGCGCACGTAGTCGTCGCCATGGTCGCCGAAGCCGATGCC
>FTIR01000322.1_pt5 | contig 11230 bp, 7 predicted proteins | sample 1658041 | NCBI WGS metagenome assembly FTIR01 (sample SAMEA3914793, study PRJEB12502) | metagenome | biome: forest; material: soil | place: Canada | collected 2011-07-03 | depth 0.3 m | reverse complement strand
TCCGCCTTCGCGAGCCACGCCCGCAGCTTCGGCAGCGGCCACGTGGTGACGATCCGTTCCGCCGGCACGCCGTTCGCGGCCGCGCGCGCCGCCCCGTAGCCGAGGAAGTCGAGCTGACCGGGGGCGTGCGCGTCGCTGTCGATGCTGAACACGCATCCCGCCTCCAGCGCGAGCCGGATGAGGTCGTCGGGCGGGTCCTGCCGTTCCGGCCGGGAGTTGATCTCGACCGCGACGCCGTTCTCCGCGCACGCCGAGAACACGGCTTCCGCGTCGAACTCGGACGGCGGCCGGGTGCCGCGGGAGCCGGTGACGAGCCGGCCGGTGCAGTGCCCGAGCACGTTCGTGTGCGGGTCGCGCACGCCGCCGAGCATCCGTTCGGTCATCGTCCGGCGGTCGGCGCGGAGCTTCGAGTGCACGCTCGCCACCACCACATCCAGCCGGTCGAGCATCTCCGCGGTCTGGTCGAGCGTGCCGTCTTCGAGGATGTCCACCTCGATGCCGCGAAGGAGGGTCACGGAGCCGATCGCGTCCGTCCCCAGGCGCGCGAGGACGCCGAGCTGCTCGGTCAGCCGCTCCGCGCTCAGGCCGTTGGCCACTTTCAGGCTGGGGGAGTGGTCGGTCACGGCGAGGTAGTCGCGGCCGAGCCGGGATGCGGTGAGCGCCATCTGCTCGATGGGGGTCGTGCCGTCCGACCACTCGGTGTGGCTGTGCAGGTCGCCGAGCAGCTGGGCGAGCAGCTCCTCGCCGCCGGTGGCCAGCGCATCCGCGTTCTTCTCGCGCAGATCGGCCAGGTAGTCGGGCACCTGCCCGGCGACCGCCTGCGAGATCACCTGGAACGTGCGGTCGCCGATCCCTTTGGTGCGTTTCAGCCGGCCGTCCGCGACGCGATCCGCGAGCTCCTCCGCCGACAGAGGTGCGATCGTGGCCGCAGCGCGCCGGAACGCCTGCACCTTGAAGGTCGGCGCCAGCGAGCGCTCCAGCCAGAAGGCGATCTCGGTGAGGGCGTCGACGGCATCCATGCCCCCATCATGCACCTCCGCCGCGCAGCGGCCGGCAGCAGCAGCCGACCGCCGTCTTGGCAGCGAACAGGGAGGTGCGCGCGGCCCGATCGTTCTACGCTGGAGGAGGTGCGTCACACCACCGAGAGGAGACGCGGATGTCCGAGCTCGACTTGAACCAGCCGGCGACGCCGGAAGACACCACACCGCCCGAAACCCCACAGGATGCGGGGCTGAACCTCACGCCTCCCGCGCCCGTCGCCGAGGTGCAGAACGAGCAGGCCGCGCGCATGCTTGCGATGTCGCCGGAGAAGCGGGCCCAGCTGGAGGCGAAAGCACGCGAGTTCGTCGCGAGCCTGGCCGGCCAGGAGCCGGGCACCCCCGAGTTCAACCGCAAGGTCGACGACATCGTGCGGATGGGGGAGAAGGAGATCCGCGCATCCGCGGAGGTGTCGAACCGGATGCTCGAGCGGCCGTCGTCGTCGCTGGCCGCCAGCAAAGGACGCGGTCCGGCCTCCGAACCGCAGGCCCAGGTCGCCCGAACGCTGCAGGACCTCCGCACCATCATCACCGACCTCGACCCGGCGCGCTCCGAGCTGACAGGCCGCAAGGGCCTGATGCGCCGCGTTCCGGGGTCGCGCAAGGTGTCCCACTACTTCGAGCGGTACCAGTCCGCGCAGAAGCAATTGGATGCGATCATCGACGCCCTGATCTCGGGTCAGGATGCGCTGCTGAAGGACAATGCCGCCATCGAGCAGGAGCGCGACAACCTCTGGGCGATGATCGGCAAGCTGGGCGAGTACTCCACGCTGGCCGCCGCGCTCGACGACGCGACGGTCGTTCGCATCGAGGAGGTGCGCGCGACCGACCCGCAGAAGGCGGACGCGATCACCGCCGACGTGCTGTTCCCCATCCGTCAGCGGCGCCAGGACCTGACGACGCAGATCACCGTCTCGGTGCAGGGCTACCTGGCGCTGGATGTGATCCGGCGGAACAACCTGGAGCTGATCAAGGGCGTCGACCGCGCCCGCACCACCACGATCGCGGCCCTGCGCACGGCGGTCATCGTCGCCCAGGCGCTGGCCAACCAGCGGCTCGTGCTCGACCAGATCGGCGCGCTCAACGAGACCACGAACGCCATGATCGACCGCACCAGCGAGCTGCTGCGGCAGCAGACCGCCACGGTCCACGAGCAGGCGGCGTCGTCGGGCGTGAGCGTCGAGACGCTGCAGCGGGCGTTCGACAACGTGTTCGCCACCATGGATGCGATCGACGGCTACCGGTTGCAGGCCGTGCAGAACATGGATGTGACGGTCAGGGCGCTGGAGGATCAGGTGGCCCGGTCGCGCAGTTACCTGGAGCGCTCCCGCAACAACAAGGACAAGGCCTGACCCGCGTCCCGGCCAGACCTCACGGCAGGTCGAGGCGCGACGTCGAGAACCGCTCCGCGAGGAAGCGCCCGTTGGCGAGCAGCGCGGAGGCGTCGTGGGCGAGCGCGGCGTCGCGCAGGCGACGCACCGCATCCTCGAGCGCCAGCAGTTGTGCGAGCAGGGCCTGTGCCGGCGTGGTCCCGTCGGGGAACACGTGGCCGGCGGCCCAGTCCGGCGGCAGCGCCAGGTAGGCGCGCAGCGTTTCGGGCAGGTAGACCGTCGCCGTGCGGCGCACGAGCACCTCCGCCTCGCCCTGCCCCGCCACGCGCGGGAGCGTGTCGACGAGCAGGTCGGCGATCCGCGCGACCGCGGCGACGGCGTCGGTGGGCATCCGGTGCCCGAGGCGGGCGGGGATGGCGCGGAGGTCGGCTTCGACGGCGGTCTCGCGCACGTCCGCTTCGGACCCCACCGGTTGCAGCCCGAGGATCTGCAGGGCCCGGGATGCGGCGCCCGCGTCACCGGCCGCATCCCCGGCCAGCACCGCGACCCGCCCCGCGAACCGGGTGAGCCAGGCGCCGAGCGTGAGCGGCTGCTGCGACACCACCACGCCCGAGTAGACGTGCTCGAGCAGGGGGGACCAATGCGGTCCGGGCTCGTAGCTCAGCGTGAGGGTCTCGGTCTCGCCGATGAGGCGCACGCGGGCGATCGCTCCCGGACGGCCCGCCAGCCGGTCGCCGAGGGTGCGTCGCCGCTCGACCTCGAGCACCCGCTGCGCGACCTCGCGGGGCAGGCTGCGGTTCACGCTCTGCACGAGGTCGCCGAGGAACGCCTGCGGGTCCGTCGCGGCCTCCGCCGCCGCCCGCGTGCCATCCTGTGCGCCCTCCACGGGCTCATCCAATCACCGATCGGCCGGCATTACGCACCCTTACGCCCGTTCGCGACGTGCGCCCGCCGTCGCGGCTACCGTCGAAGGGTGACCTCCACCATCGAGAACCTGGGTCGCGAGGCCCGCGTCTTCCCGCCGAGCGCCGATTTCGCCGCGCAGGCCAATGTGACGGCCGGCGTGTTCGCGGAGGCGGCCGATCCCGTCGCGTTCTGGGAGAAGCAGGCGGCGCGACTGGACTGGGCGGAGACGTGGCACACGGCGCACACCTGGGAGCCGGCGACCGCGCTGCCGGACGGGGAGCTGAGCGTTCCGCGGGCCGAATGGTTCGCCGGGGGACGCCTGAACGCGGCGGTGAACTGTGTCGACCGTCACGTCGCGGCGGGCAACGGCGACCGCGTGGCCGTGCATTTCGTCGGCGAGCCCGGCGACACGGAGTCGATCACCTACGCCGACCTGCAGCGCCGGGTCGCCCGCGCGGCCAACGCGCTCACGGCACTCGGCGTGGGGAAGGGCGACCGGGTCGTGGTGTATCTGCCGGTCATCCCGGAGACCATCGTCGTCACGCTGGCGATCGCGCGCCTCGGCGCCATCCACTCGCTGGTGTTCGGCGGATTCTCGGCCGAGGCGCTCCGGTTCCGCGTGGAGGACACGGGTGCGAAGCTGCTCGTCACGTCGGACGGCCAGTTCCGTCGCGGCACGGCCGTTCCGGTCAAGGCGAACGCGGATGCGGCGGTCGCCGGTGAGAACGCGATCGAGCACGTCCTCGTGGTGCGTCGCACCGGGGAGCTGACCCCGGACATCCCGTGGACGCCCGGCCGCGACGTCTGGTGGCACGACGCCGTGGATGCGGCCGACGACACGCACGAGCCGGAGTTCTTCGACGCCGAGACCCCGCTCTTCATCATCTACACGTCGGGCACCACCGGGCGGCCGAAGGGCGTCGTGCACACCACCGGCGGCTACCTCACCCAGGCATCCTGGAGCCACTGGGCGCTGTTCGACGCCAAGCCGTCGGACGTCTACTGGTGCACCGCCGATCTCGCCTGGGTCACCGCGCACACCTACGTGCTCTACGGCCCGTTCTCGAACGGAGCCACCTCTGTCATCTACGAGGGCACGCCGAACACTCCGCATCAGGGCCGCCATTTCGAGGTCATCGAGCGTTACGGCGTCACCACGTACTACACAGCGCCGACGCTGGTGCGCACCTTCATGACGTGGTTCCCGGAGGGGCTCGGCGACCCCTGGGACCTGTCGAGCATCCGCCTGCTGGGGAGCGTGGGCGAGGCGATCAACCCCGAGGCGTGGATGTGGTTCCGGGAGCAGCTGGGTGGCGGGGTCGCGCCGGTGGTGGACACGTGGTGGCAGTCGGAGTCGGGAGCGGCGATCGTCGCGCCCCTGCCGGGCGTCGCATCCCTCAAGCCGGGGTCGGCGACCGTGGCCGTCCCCGGCGTGACGGTGCGCGTGGTGGATGAGCGTGGCGACGACGTTCCGCGCGGCTCGGGAGGATCGATCGTCATCGACGGCACCTGGCCGTCGATGGCACGCACCGTGTGGGGCGACGCGGAGCGCTATCGCGACTCCTACTGGCGCCGGTTCGCCGACCGGGGCTACTTCCTGGCCGGCGACGGCGCAGCGATCGACCACGACGGGTACATCTGGCTGCTCGGCCGGCTGGACGACGTGATCAACGTCTCCGGCCACCGCCTGTCGACGATCGAGATCGAGTCGGCGCTGGTCGCGCATCCCTCGGTGAGCGAGGCGGCCGTCGTCGGCGTGGAGGACGCGACCACCGGTCAGGCCGTCGCCGCCTTCGTGGTCCCCTCGGGTTCCGCGCCCACGGATGCGGAACTGCGCGAGCAGGTCACCCGCGAGATCGGCGCGATCGCCAGGCCGCGCCACCTCGTGATCGTGCCGGATCTGCCGAAAACCCGCTCGGGCAAGATCATGCGGCGTCTGCTCGTCGACCTCTTCGAGGGCCGCCCCCTCGGCGACACCACGTCACTGCAGGACGAGACCGTGCCCACCGCGATCGCCCGCCTCGTTCAGCCTTCGACGACCTCGAATCCGTTGCCTTCGGGATCGCGCGCCTGAAACATCGCCGGCACGCCCGGCCACCGCAGCAGCTCGCCCACGGTCGCGCCGTGTTCGCGGAGCCGGTCGTGCACCGCCTGCGCGTCGGCGGCCGCGAACCGGATGCCCGTCTCGACGCCCGCCGGCACGTCCTCGGTGGCCGCCACAAGCGAGATGGAGACCTCAGCGCTCGACGGCGCCAGCATGATCCACCGGCCCGACCCGCCCGGGAGCGGGGTGTCCAGTCGCACCTCGAGGCCGAGGACGTCGCGGTAGAACCGCAGCGCCCGATCCTGGTCCGACACCGGGATGCCCACCGTGCTGATGCCGTGGATGAGAGCCCTCGCTGAATCGCTCATGCCGACCAGTGTGGTCGTTTCGGTCGCCTGCCGCTATACCTGCCGCAGCAGGCGACCGCTCCTCAGCCCCTCCGCAGCCGCAGCAGCGCGAACGCGCTCTCGCCGACGATCAGGCTCTCCTGGTCTTCGAGCGTGAGTTCCGGATCGCTCGACACCTCGAGGTCCCAGGCGCCCTCGGCAGGCTGCGGCAGCCGGAACTCCACCCCGTTCCCCGCCGCGTTCAGCAGCAGGAGGAACGTGTCGGCCCCGTCATGGCGCAGCTCGAACGCGATCGAGCGGGCCTCCGGGTCGTCCCAGTCGTCGTCCTCGAAGTGCTCGCCGTCGGCGCGCATGATGCAGACGATGTCGTCGCCGCCGACCTCCGGAGCCTGCCGGTACCACTCCGGGCGCAGGGCGGGCTCGGCCCTCCGCAACCGGATGAGCTTCTCGGTGAACGCGCGCAGCTCCTCGTCGGCGGCGTCCCAGTCGAACCACGAGATCTCGTTGTCCTGCGCGTAGGCATTGTTGTTGCCCTGCTGGGTGCGGGCGATCTCGTCTCCGCCGAGGATCATCGGCACGCCGGCCGACAGCAGCACCGTTGCGAGGAAGTTCTTGCGCTGCCGGGTGCGCCGGGCCAGGATGCCCGGATCGTCGGTCGGTCCCTCCGCCCCGTTGTTGCTGGAGCGGTTGTCCGATTCCCCGTCGTTGTTGTCCTCGCCGTTCGCTTCGTTGTGCTTCTGCTCGTAGCTGGTCAGGTCGGCCAGGGTGTAGCCGTCGTGCGCCGTGACGAAATTGACGCTCGAGAGCGGCGCGCGGCGTGACTCCTCGTAGACGTCGGGGCTGCCGAGCACGCGCTGCGACAGTGTGGCCAGCATTCCCTCGGTGCCCCGCCAGTAGTCGCGCACGTCGTCGCGGAACTTCCCGTTCCACTCGGACCAGTCGGCCGGAAAGCCGCCCACCTGGTAGCCGGCGGTGTCCCACGGCTCGGCGATCAGCTTCACTCGGGCGAGGGTGGGATCCTGCTGGCACAGCGTGAGGAACGCGCTGTGCAGGCTCGCCTCACCGCCCTGGCGGGTGAGGGTTGTCGCGAGGTCGAAGCGGAAGCCGTCGACGTGCATCTCGGTCACCCAGTAGCGGAGGGAGTCGAGGATCAGCTGCAGTGCTGCCGGATGGCTGACATTGACGCTGTTGCCGGTGCCGGTGGTATCGAAGTAGTGCGCCTCGTCACCCTCCACAAGCCGGTAGTACGCGGGGTTGTCGATGCCCTTCAGGCTGAGCGTCGGCCCGAGGTCGTTGCCTTCCGCGGTGTGGTTGTAGACCACGTCGAGGATGACCTCGAGCCCCGCCGCGTGCAACGCCTTCACCATCGCCTTGAACTCGTCGACCTGCTGCCCGGTGTCGCCCGCGGACGAGTACTCGTTGTGCGGCGCGAAGAAGCCGATCGAGTTGTAGCCCCAGTAGTTGCGCAGTCCCTTCTCGGCCAGGTGCGCGTCCTGCACGAACTGGTGCACCGGCAGCAGCTCGACGGCGGTGACGCCGAGGGAGGTCAGGTAGTCGATCGCCGCGGGATGCGCGAGACCGGCATACGTGCCGCGCAGCTCCTCGGGCACCGCCTCCATGCGCTTCGTGAAGCCCTTCACATGCATCTCGTACACGATCGACTCACCGAACGGGATGCGGGGGTTGCGGTCGTCGCCCCAGTCGAAGGACGACGGGTCGGTCACCACGCCGAGCGCGACGTGCCCGGCTCCGTCGGTGTCGTCGCGCTCCGTCGGGTCGTCGAGCCGGTGACTGAAGACCGCCTGGTCGTCGTCCCAGGAGCCCGTCACTGCGCGGGCATGCGGGTCGAGCAGGACCTTCGCTTCGGAGAAGCGGAGTCCTGACGACGGATCCCACGGGCCATCGACCCGGAGTCCGTAGCGCGTGCCCGGTCCCATCCCGTCCACGATCCCGTGGAACACGTGCCCAGTCCTGCGCCGGAGTTCGGTGATGGTCTCCGTCCCGTCCTCCGCGAACACGCAGACGTAGACCACGTCGGCGTGCTCGCTGTAGACGGCGACATTCGCGCCGCCCTCCACCAGGGTCACGCCCAGCGGATACGGCCGGGAGCCGCTCGCACGTGCCGGCACCTCCCGCGCTGCTGTCGGCAGGGGCCGCTTCTGTACGGCACGCCGGTCTGCGGTCACTGTTGTCGCCATCTGCGAAGCCTCATCTCGTAGATCGTTAGATTACCTAGCAATTGCATCGGGCAGTAGGCCGTTGACAGCCGTCAGCGCATCAGCTACCCGCGCGAGACGCGCACCGCGTCGTCGAAGGCGAGCACCACGTCGTCGCTCTCCGTGGCCGGGGCGAGCCCGTCACCCGTCAGCGAGACCTGGATGCGCAGATCACCCCGGCAGAACCCGAACACGTCTCCGTCCGCCGTCACTTCGCTCGCCGGCGTGCGCGACGGGATCGTCCGGCGCAGCGCGGTGAGGTCCCGGTAGAACCGCAGCAACCGGGCGTGCACGGGCCGGTCGGTCTCGCTCCAGTCGAGGCGCGAGCGCTCGAATGTGGCCGGATCCTGCGGGTCCGGCACCAGGTCGCGGTCCCATCCCATCTTCGCGAACTCCTCGATGCGGCCCTTCGCCGTGATCTCACCCAGCTCTTTCTCCGGATGCGAAGTGAAGAACTGCCACGGCGTGGTCGCACCCCATTCCTCGCCCATGAAGAGCATCGGCGTGAACGGCCCCAGCAGCGTCAGCGTGGCCGCGACGGCGAGCGAGCCCTGGCCGAGCGTCGCGGTGAGCCGGTCGCCCGCGGCGCGGTTGCCGATCTGGTCGTGGTCCTGGCTGAAGGCGACCAGGCGCGTGAACGGGATGTCCGCATCCAGTGGGCGGCCGTGGTGCCGCTCGCGGAAGCTCGAGTAGGTGCCGTCGTGGAAGTAGCCGCGCTCGAACACCTTGACGAGGGAGCCCGGGCCCGCGAAATCGGCGTAGTAGCCGGTGAGCTCGCCGGTCAGGTTGGCGTGCATGGCATGGTGCACGTCGTCGTCCCACTGCGCATCCAGCCCGTAGCCGTGCTGAGAACGCTCCCGGATGAGCTCCGGGTCGTTGAGGTCGCTCTCGGCGATGAGCGTCACGGGTCGCCCGGTGCGCTCCTCCACTTCGGCCGCGGTGATCGCGAACTCCTCGAGGATGGTGAGCGCGCGGGTATCGCGCAACGCATGCACGGCATCCAGCCGGAGTCCGTCCACGTGGAGGTCGAGCAGCCAGTAGCGCACGTTGTCGAGGATGTAGCGGCGCACCTCGTCCGACTGGGGGCCGTCGAGGTTGAGGGCGGTGCCCCAGGTGCTCGCCCCGACGCCGAGGTACGGCCCGTACACCGGCAGGTAGTTCCCGCTCGGGCCCAGGTGGTTGTAGACCACATCCTGGATCACGGCGAGCCCGCGGCCGTGACAGGCGTCGACGAACCGCTGGTACGCGGCCGGGCCGCCGTATCCCTCGTGGACGGCATACCAGAGCACCCCGTCGTAGCCCCAGTTGTGCGTGCCGTTGAAGGCGTTCACCGGCAGCAGTTCGACCGCGTCCACCCCGAGCTCCACCAGGTGGTCGAGGCGCTCGACGGCGGAGTCGAGGGTGCCGTCCGGCGTGAACGTGCCGAGGTGCAGCTCGTAGATCACGGCGCCGGTCAGGTCGCGGCCCCGCCAGCCGGCATCCTGCCATGCGTGTGCCGACGGGTCGAACTCGCGGCTGAGCCCGTGGACGCCCGCCGGCTGCCGCAGTGAACGGGGATCGGGATAGGGGCCCTCGCCGTCGACCAGGAACCCGTAGGCCAGGGCGGGTGCATCCGCCTCGAGGGGTTCAGGACGCTGCCACCAGCCGTCCTCGCCGCGGGTCAGCGCGTGCTCGCCGTGGCCCTCCACCACCACCGACACCGTGGATGCGGTGGGCGCCCACACCGGGAACCGGCGGTTCATCGCGCCACCAGCACAGCGACCGGGTACGTGGCGAAGATCGCGGCGAGGGGCACCCGTCCGGTGTGCTCCTGCCCGGTGAACTCGTCGGTCATGGTCTCGCTTCCGAGGTCGATGGCGGTGTCCGCCCAGCCCCCGAGCGCGGCGAGGCGCACGGGGAGGCGGGTGGCGAGCGCGAGCGCGCCGCCGCGGTCGAAGCCGACCAGGTGGTCGGCACGCGGGCCGTCAGCGTACACGGGACGGTATCCGGTGAAGAGCTCGGGGCGGTCCCGGCGCAGCCGGAGCACGCGCGAGGTGACGAGCACCTTCGCTGCGCCCGACGAGTCGATCCCGGGCATCCAGCCCTCGTCGAGATGCGCCAGCAGCCCCGCTGCGACATCGAACTCCACAGGCCGGCGGTTGTCGGGGTCGACCAGTGAACGCTCCCAGCGCTCGCTGCCCTGGTAGACGTCCGGAAGGCCCGGCATCATGAGCTGCACCACCTTCTCGCCGAGGCCGTTCACCGCTCCCGGGGCGTCGAGGCGGGCGGCCATCGCCTCCACCTCGGCATGGACGCGCTCGTCGTCGAAGACCGCATCCACCAGAGCGAACATGCGGTCCTCGAACGCCGTGTCCGGGTCGGCCCACCCGGTGGATCCGCCGGCCTCGCGCGCCGCCTTCAGTGCATAGTCGTGCAGCCGCTCCCGCGAAGCGGGCCACGCGCCGACGATCGATTGCCAGAGGAGATTCTCCAGCGAGCCGTCGTGCACCGTCACCCGCGCACGCACCTCCCGCAGGAAGCGGTTCCAGGCGTCCGGCAGCTCGGCGAGCGCGTGGATGCGGGCACGGGTGTCCTCGCTGCGCTTCGTGTCGTGCGTGCTGAGCGTGGTCATGCTCTCGGGCGACTGCGCCAGGCGCTCCGCCTGGTGCCGGTGGAACTCCTCCACCGGCACCGAGAACTCCGCGGGGTCGGCGCCCACCTCGGTGAGGGAGACGAGGCGCGTGAAGCGGTAGAAGGCGTTGTCCTCGACGCCCTTCGCCATCACCATCCCGGTGGTCTGCTGGAAGCGCAGCGCCGCCTCGCCCTGCGGATCCGCGAGCCGCTCCACGACGCGGTCGATGGTCTCTGCGAGGTCGGGACGGTTGGCGACCGCGGCGTCCCGCGCGTGCTGGAGGTGCTCCGCGCCGAACGGCAGGTAGCTGCGGTAGACGGGGAAGCACGCCGCGAGTTCTGAGAGCGCATCCCCGGTGCGCTCCTGCTCGGCGGAGTCGGCGCCCCCGAGCATCCGTGCCAGGCGACGCATCTCGGAGTTCAGGATGCCGTCGGCGACGGCGCGCTTCCGGTCGTGCACCAGCGCGGTCCAATCCGCGTTCTCGCCGCGCTCGTCGAGTGCGTTGGCCAGTGCGGTGAGCGGCTGTTCGCCCTCGGGGTCGACGAACACCCGGTCGACGAGGGCGAGCGCGTCGTACCCGGTGGTCCCGCAGTCGGGCCAGTCGGGCATCCGCTCGTCACCCTCCAGGATCTTCTCCACCCAGATCGGGCGCCCCTCGGCGAGCCGCGACAGGCGGCGGAGGTACTCGCCCGGGTCGCGGAGCCCGTCCGGGTGGTCGACGCGCAGCCCGTCGACGAG
>FTIR01000193.1_pt1 | contig 11257 bp, 13 predicted proteins | sample 1658041 | NCBI WGS metagenome assembly FTIR01 (sample SAMEA3914793, study PRJEB12502) | metagenome | biome: forest; material: soil | place: Canada | collected 2011-07-03 | depth 0.3 m | reverse complement strand
GCCACCAACACGGCGGTCACAGAAACTGGCGTCGTGGCCAACGACAACGTCTCGTTCGCCGGCACGGCCGCGTTCTCGGACAAGAACGCCGGCGTCGACAAGACGGTGACGACGAATATCGCCGGCTCCGGCACGGACCTCGGCAACTACTCGTTCAACACGTCAGTCGCGAGTCAGGCGACCATTGCCCCCCGAGCCATCTCATTGACGACCAACGGCTCGGACAAGGTGTACGACGGTAGCACCCTGGACAAGGTCACTATCGGTTCGTCGGGGGTCGTTGCCGGCGACAGCATCTCGTTCACGGGTGTGAGCGGATTTGCGGACAAGAACGCCGGTCTGAACAAGGCCGTCTCCGTCATCGACATTTCGGCCGCGGGTGCGGACGCCGGGAACTATGCCTTCGCGACGACTGGAACGACCATGGCCTCGGTCACGCCGCGTCGACTGACGGTGTCTCTCGAAGGCAACGTCACGAAGATCTCGGACGGGTTCGACGCGGCAACCTTGTCGCCCAGCAACTACCTTATTGGCAACGTCACGCAGGGAGACTTGGTCAGCATCACCCAGCTTCTGGGCACCTATGCGGACGGACAACAGGGCATGGGCAAGTCCGTCTCGGTCTCACTCGGCGCTGGCGACTATTCTGCGCGTGGAGACACTTTGCTTTCGAACTACACGCTGGCCACAGGCACGATTTCCGGCAACATCGGGATCATCCTGCCGTCTCTGAAACTGCTGTCCGCCCAGGCGACGCTGCCGAGCGCGGCCGCGATGAGTTCGCGAATTGACTCGGCCGCAAGGGCACCCCAGTTCACGGACGTGCAACAGGGCGATACGACGACGGAGGCTATCACCGTCCAAGAGGCTGCCCGAGCCGCCGCTCTGGCCAGCAACAACACCCGGGACAACCTCTTGTATCGCCGCACATTCAGTATCGGAGACGGGGGCATCCGTCTGCCCGCCGGCGTGCGCGGCTCGGAAAAGGATGCATCGCAATGACAAATCAACGCGTGATCAAGAAAACATCACTTTCGAAGTACGAGGCACCGATGAGTTCACCGCTCGGCCGTTTGAGCATCGTCTGCGCCTTGACCCTCAGCGCACTCGCCAACTCAGCTCAGGCGCAAGTGGCTGGCCCGGGGGCACCTCCCGGAGCCGGAGACACGTTGCGCGACCTCCAGCGCACACTTCCCGTCGCGCCGCACGAGGCCACCGCAGTACTGACCATTCCTGCCGACACGGAGGCCGGAGCGGATCTGCAGCAACGCTTTCACGTGACGGCAATTCAAATCGAAGGCAATCATTTGGTTGCGACGAGTGAACTGCGACCGCTGGTCGACAAGCTCGCAGGCCAGGATGTGACACTCGGTGAACTGCACGCGGCGGCCCGAAGCATCACGGCCGTGTACAGGGCCAAAGGGATCGTAGTCGCAAGGGCGTTCATTCCCGCGCAGCGCATCGAAGGCGGCGTTGTCACGGTGACGGTGCTGGAAGGCAGCCTGCACTCCTCGACGGTCGATAACAAGTCAAGAGTACGTCAGGACAAGCTCAACGCCGTCGTAGCAGCGCAGGAGCTGAACGGCAAAGTGATTCGGGCGCCCGCCACCGACCGGACTCTGTTACTGCTGGCGGACCTTCCCGGCGTGGGAGCAGTCAATGGCATCTTGAAGCCCGGCGAGGCGGTCGGGACTTCGGACCTTCTGATCCCGGTCGAGCAGGGCAAGTCGCAAGATGGCGAAGTCTCGGTCGACAACTATGGGAACCGGTATACCGGCGAATTTCGCTTGAACGGCCACGTCGCCTTCAACAGTCCGCTGCACGTCGGTGATCGGCTGGATCTGCGGATGACCTTGACGAACGAGCATTTGGCGTATGGACGATTCGCCTATGACCTGCCTGCGAACGACAACGGGCTTCGTCTTGGCGTGGACGCCTCGACGAGCCACTACGAGCTCGCGAAGGAGTTCGCGAACCTGCACGCCGACGGCCATGCCAACACGCTCGGCGTCTTCGGAAGCTTTCCCGCTTTGAGAGGACTCGTTGCCAATGTCTGGGCCAGCGGTGCCATCGAGGAGCGCTACCTGCTCGATCATGTGGGCTCGACATCGACCGACACGGCCAAGAACCTAACCACAGCGACGGCCACGCTTTACGGAGACCTGGCCGATGCACTCGGCGGCGGTGCGTACAACACGTGGACCGCGAGCGTGGTCGCAGGCGCCCTCAATATCAAGAGCCCCGCGGCCCTCGCGATCGACCAGGCGGCTCCCCACGCGCAGGGGGGCTACTTCAAGCTCCTTGGCGGTGCGAACCGATTGCAGGCCATCACGAGCTCGACCTTTGTCTATGCTTCCGTTGCCGGTCAGCGGGCCAGCAAGAACCTGGATTCATCTGAGAAGTTCGTCGTCGGCGGCATCTACGGCGTTCGCGCCTACCCGCAGGGCGAAGGCGCGGGCGATGACGGTTGGCAGGGGACGCTCGAACTCCGTCAGAACCTGGGCGGCGCCATCCAGGCGCAAGCTTTCTATGACGCGGGTCACGCGACGTACGTCCACGACAAGTACTCGTCGGGCAACAACGGGGAGACGCTCAAAGGCTACGGCCTGGCGCTGTCCGGAGCCTGGAAAGGTTTCGACACGCATCTGACGGTTGCTTGGCGCGATAGCCAGCCGGCGGTTACCGCTCCCGACCATAGCCCGCGCTTTTGGGGCGCGGTGGGCTGGCAGTTCTAGTCGCCCAGGCTAAGGGTGTCGACTGGCGTAGGATCGACCGTTCTTTCCTGCGTCGCCACCTTTGAACATGCCAGCTCAATTCATCGGCGTCACCGGTCTCCCGCGAGCCGGCTCGACACTGCTTTGCCAACTCCTGGCGCAGCACCCCGAGATTCAAAGCGACGTGCACAGCTCTCCGCTGTGCAATATGGTCCTCGGCTTGAGGCGACTCGTCAGCGACGACAGCTTTTTCCTGGCGCAGCTCGACAGTGATTTCTCCAGGAGCTATGGACATCTTCGATCAGGGATGCAGGGTTTCCTGAGAGGGTGGAATGAAGCGGTCACCAAGCGGTACGTCGTCGACAAGAATCGCGGCTGGCTCCATTGCATCGAGCTGCTCCTCGAGCTGGAGCCGAATGCCAAACTGATCGTGTGCATTCGTGAACTTGGGCAAATCTACGGGTCCATCGAAGCTCAGCATCAGGAAACAATTCTGCTCGACTTTATCGACCACCTCGCTGATTTCGACCGATTTGGTCGCGCCGACGCCCTCTTCGCCAAGGACAAGGCCATCGGCGCGCCACTCATCGGCCTTCATGCCATGGCGGACCTACCCGCTCACGTCCTCGAACACATCTTTATCCTGCGGTTCGAAGACCTCTTGACCGACGCAGTGCAGACCATGTCGCAGATCTACGCGTGGCTCGGAATTGAGAACGCTCCCTTCGATCCGTGCAACCTCGCACGCACTTCACAGGAAAGCGATAGCCACTATCGCATGAAGTACACGCATCGCCAGGCTTCGGTTCTGTCGGTGCCGAAGCGGCACAACGTTCCAGTCCGAATTCAGGCGCGCATCGAGTCCGTCTACCCCTGGTTTTATCAGGCGTACTTTCCCAAAGTGCCCACCAGCGACCCCGCATGAGATGCTCGGGCGCCTGACCCGAGGACAACTCGGGAGCTGACGTTGGCGAGGGGCAGGTCTTGGCCGGGCGTTGCCCCACAGCCAACTTCATTGCGGACGTCACTTGCAAACGGCAAGCGCCGTGACACGAAATCCAAAGGTGGGGCCGGCAAGGCCCGCGAGACCGTAACCAGCAACGACGACACCAAAGGCGATCTGAGCCACAAACAGCGTACGAAATGCATATGTGAAACGAACGCGCTTCCCACGGGCCGGCTCGTCCAGATGGAAGAGCCTCGACTCCGGAGTCAGCGATTGTTCATACGCCTTGATGCCTGGGATCGAGAGGTGAATGAGCCCCTGGCTTCTAACGTCGATGATCCAAAATACAGCCGCCACGATGACGATGAAAGTGCCGATCATCACAAAAACTGGGAAGCTTGCGCACTTCTCGATTGAGGTGAAAACGCCTCCGTTCAGGAAGACCGCGAACACAACGAAGAAATTGAACGCCTTGATTCGTTGTTCGGCGTTGAATTTCCAGTGTTCCCAGAGGTAGTTGATTTCCTCAAGCGCCATGGTGCCCCTCCAACTCTTGCTCAGCAGGCCCGCGCTTTATCGCTGATCTGGGCGAAATTGACAATGTCGCTGGAGTCGCGAACGATTGGCAGTCGTCGGGGCGAGCCCGGAAGCGGTCAGTGGTGACAGACTGGTTGTAGCCGACTACTGACCCGACGTTATGCCGCATGCGACAGTGACCAAGGAGCCTCCAGCGGAATTTTCCAATGCGAGCTCGATAGGTTTTCGCCCGATGTGGCGAACAAGACTGATCCTTGCACACTCGCAGACCGAAACGGCTCGGACTGGGCGGAGTGTAAGAGCCAGACCAGCGATCGATCACTCTCGCGTACCAGAGCGAGAAAGCCCGCCCCTTCCCACGAAGTCTCCCCGTCGAACACAACATGATCATGCACTGCTGCCAGTGGGTCGCAAGGGTAAATGCTTGACCATGCATCCGCCTCAGTTCGCAGCAGCTCATCGATCGGGCGCCGCGGAAGCTGCGGAACGTGCCCAATCAACGGGATGAATGTGTTGTCCGGAAAGTAGATGCCGTCCTCCAGGCGGCATTCTTCGGACAACCAGCGCTCTGTGACTTCACTCATCTTGCCTTCCAATTCGAAACGGTCTAGTTCGACGACTGCGGAGGCAGGCTGCCCGTTAGCGGACGATTCGCGAAAGACTGGTCATGGCCGCGTGCCGCCTCAAAGTCGGCCTTGCTGATCGTAACGCTACCGACCCCTCGGCGATATTCGTGCCCGCGCAACCCGCGCAGAATGACTGTCGGCTCTGGCGTGGCCATCTCCGCGCCTAGACGATCCGGCGCACCCCTGGCAAACGGACGAGGACGCCTGCTAGCAAGTAGCACACGACGCAGGTCACCGAGCCGGTCAGCGCGAATTTTGCGAGCTGAGGGGCGTGTACTTCTCGCCATGCCAAGGCAGTGCCCACCAGCACGGGCGGATGGATGATGTACATCGCGTAGGCTCGCCGCCCGAGTCTTTGCCGCAGTTGATCGAAAGGACGCAGATCGTTCGTGAAACGCTGCAGCAGTACCAGGACGACGCCCAGGCTACGAGCGGCTCCCAGAACGCGTAGATCATGTCGAGCGGCTTGCCGGCGAGAAGTGGCACGGCCTTGGAGAGAAAGTAGGCGGCGGGCAGTACGGGAGAGGCGAGGATGGCTAACCCGATAGCGGTCAGACACGACAGGCAGCAAATGGCCGGAACCGCAAGCGGCGCCCCAAGCCCGGGCAAAGCATCAAAGTGGCGAGGGCGCTATCATCACGCGGCAGCTCATCCGCTGACTCGATGGGCGGCGTACCTCCCTTTGAGGAAATCCGAATGAGACGCGCACTTCGAATTGCCCTTCTTATTGTGTGCGAAATTGCGCTCGGGGCCACTGCCTCAGCGCAGACCGTCTACAAGTCTGTAGGCCCAAACGGGCAAGTCGTCTACAGCGATCGCGCTCCTACCAGCGGGCACCTCGAGAAGACCATGAAGTTTTCCGACTTGCCCAGCAGTGCGCTGCCGGCGTCGACGGCATCGTTCATGGAGCAGTTCCGGCGAGCGCATCCAGATGACAATGGTCTCACCGCGCCTATGTCGGGCATCGGCCCTACCCTGTATTCTGCGGTCTGGTGCGGCTACTGTAAAAAGGCCAAAGCGTGGTTGGCCGCAAGAGGCGTGGCGTACCAGGATATCGACGTCGATACAACAAGCGGGATGGCCGCGCTAGCCGAAGTAACCGGAGGCAAAGGAGGCATTCCGGTACTGGTGGCCAAAGGACAAAAGGTCAGCGGATTTTCGACCGCTGCCTACGATTCAATCTTTCCCGCCGCCAAGTAGCGCCAGCGACCTATCTGCCGGAGACGCCCGGTCGGGGTGGCCGGTTCCACCGGTCATTGAACCCGCGGTTGGTCGCGAAGCTGACCACTGTGACCATGAGCCTGGTGAGCCGGCGTCCGGTTCGTTGCGTTCGATGATGGAGCCGCCTTCGGGTGGCCTTTTCGTGGGGCCTCGGGGTTGCATCGTTTGCACCGCCGACGGCCGCCACCCGGCGTCACAGGGTCGCGGCGTTGCGGCACCTGCCAATGGGCCGCCCGGTCTTGCCAGGCCTGTGCGCGGCGCATCGACCTGAACCTCCAATACCCCTCGTCGTATCAAAATCAAAGACCTAACACCCATCGCGCGTCGGAATTCACAAGGCATTGCACTTCGTCCAAAATCGTCTCGCAACCCAGGCGCAAGGTTCACGCAGCCCCCCCCCCGCTACGCCGATCGGGCCGCACGCACCGGGCACGCAGGCGATCCTGTCCTGAATGGATCCTTCAAACAAAGCAGGGAGAAAACGTGGCCACCTATCTTTGGTATCCATTCAACGACGGGACAGGCTTCAAGGTACTGGACGATCTGATGCCCGCGTTCGGCGGAGATCCCGCCCACTACCAGTCGCCGAAATATGGCGAGCTCTATAAGTTCGATGGCGGCGCGACCACGAGTCCGGCGGGAATGTGGGACGCGGTCGACAACGACGAGGTCTGGATCATCGGCCACTCGGCCTCGGGCTACAAGGTGCTGGGCGACGCCGTCGGCGGCACCATCGACCAAAGCGAAGTCGTGACCCGGCTCAAGGGCTGCGGACTGCGCGCGAACGTCAATGCCAACATCATCGTGTATGCCTGCTTTTCGGGCCGCGGCGAGGGATGTCTTGCCGAGAAGATCGCCACCCAGCTGGACAATGAGCGCTATGCCTGCGCGCAGCGGGTCTACGGGTTCACCAAGAAGATGTTGACGACGGCGAAGAAAGACGCGACCGGAACCAAGGTGATTCACGCCGATATGGGCACCAAGCAGGCTCCGAACTGGACGCCGATACAGTTCGTCGAAGACCTCGTGAAAGTGCACAAGGCGCCCAATCCCGGCGGATGACCGCGCCGTCGTTGCTGGACGAGCGCCGAGGTCCGCACCGGTCTCGCACCGTCGCCTGCCGCTGTAGACGCAGAGGCGGTGCTGCTGCAACTGATGTGGCTCGCGTCGCTGGCCTTGCCCTCAGGTTCCACCTTGAGTGACAGGCCTTGACAAGACAGTCCTCATAGAAGCCAGCCGGTGGCGACCAGTTGAATCCGCCGCCGACATGCGACGTTCCAGTCGCCACCTTTCTCGCTTCGAAACGTGCATACAGTGGAGAGCGAACAGCCCGCCAACGGCGTGGCAGCCCCAAGGCGGGACGCTCGCTTGCCATGACATGGGATGAACCTGCTCCCCCATCACGCACAGCGACGCCTTCTAGTGGTCGACAACGACCACGACCTTGTCGACTCGCTGTGCGAATGGATCGGCCTGAGCTCCGATTGGAGCGCCGTTCCGGCCTACGGGCCGGCAGAGGCCATCTCGCGGGCCCACAGCTCGCCACCGGACGTCATCCTGCTCGACATGGAGATGGCCGAGGCGAGCGGCTTTGAGACCGCCGAACGCCTGAGGCACGCGGCTGGCAGCGAGAACTCTGTCATTCTTGCCCTGACAGGTAGTGCCGACTTGCGCGATGCCGCCCAGTTGGACCCTCAATTCGCGGCATCCATGTTGAAGCCCGCGGATCCTCGCGCGCTCTTGGTACTATTGTCCAAGCTCGTTCCCGAACATTGACACCGATTCCTACTGTCGGGCGCCTCGGCGGCCGCATCGACGCTGACACAAAGATCACACCAGGTCAGCCTATGGGACTCTCCGAATTCATCACGCTCGAAGCCAGCCGCATCATGGCCGAGTTCGAAGCCTTCGCCCGGCAGCAATTGCCTGCTGCGGCCGACATGGACGTCGTCACCCTGCGAGACCATGCGCGACAGGTGCTCGAGGCCATTGCTCTTGACATGTGCCAACCCCAGACTCGCCGAGAACAGCGCGAGAAGTCGTTGGGACATGCCGATGCTGAAGGCGTTGGGGCAGCCGAGATTCATGGTTCCATGCGTGCAGCCTCAGGCTTCGATGTCAACCAGACGGCGGCCGAATACCGAGCACTTCGCGCCTCGGTGATTCGCCTCTGGATGGAGAGCGGCCCAAAACTGGGCCGCGACGAGGTCTTCGAACTCGTGCGATTCAACGAGGCCATGGACGAGGCCCTTGCTGCAAGCATCCTGCACTTCGCTGCGGAAGCGGCTCGCATGCGAAATCTGTTCCTTGGCGTCCTGAGCCACGAGTTGCGGACCCCCCTATCGACGATCATGACCTCAGGACAAAGCCTGTTGCTGTCAGCCCAGCAAGCAAAGCCGCTGCCGGCGGCCGCCGAGCGGGTGTTGCGCGGAAGCCGGCGGATCCAAAGCCTTCTAGACGACTTGCTCGACTATGTCCGCAGCGGACTTGGCGAAGGGATGCGCGTTTCACCGAGGCGTGTCGACCTGGAGCAGGTTTGCGCACGGATCGTCGGCGAACTGCGCGCCAACAACCCAGCGCACGAGATTCATCTGGCGACGCAGGGAGATTTGCAGTGTGTCTGCGACGAGGAGCGCGTCGCGCAGGCCATCTCCAACCTCGTCGGCAACGCTTTGAAGTACGGTTCGGACCTGCCGGTCAAGGTGACGGTCGATGGCCGAGATGCCGGCGAGATCGCCATCGGAATCCAGAACGGCGGCCCGCCGATCCCCAAGGCAACCCGCGAGAGCCTGTTCGAGCCCTTGGTGCGAGGTACCAATGCGGCCCAGGAGGGATACAACCTCGGTCTCGGCCTCTACATCGTGCGCGAGATCGCACATGCGCATGGCGGCACTGCGAGCGTGGAGTCCAACACCCAAGTGGGCACCATTTTCACGGTGCGCCTCCCTCGTGAGGCAAATGCTTCCGGGGCCCGGGCATTCGAGGGTCTGCGAATGAATTGAGAAGATCGTCCATCGGGCAGGCGTCCGTTGTCCGCTGCCCCTTTGCGAAACTCTCACCCGCAGTTTGTCCAATCAGCCCGCCGCGGGCCAACCGCGCGAGTCCTGTGCTTGCCCGGAACACGCGCGATCTCTTGCCAGGCCGCTCCGAAGCCGACATCCGCAACACACCGCTTCTGGCCGGGCGCGGCCTCCCTTGACGGTTCGAAGCTTCGGCCCAAGGGGCGCGAACTTCGGCCAACCTCGCGAACCTTCGGCTTGGTCGAACCAATCGGGGTACGCCGCAGAATCGCTTGTCGGATGACGGCGCTTGGACGCAGTAGGGAACCGGGCCAAAACAGGCAGACCGCGAAGACAGCCGCAACGAAGCCGAAAAGCACTTGAATACGAGTCTTTAAGGTCACGATGCCGGTCTAGCGCTTGACCTCGCTGCCGGTTAGCTGCCTCCCGCAAATGACGGTTGTGGCCGGCTGCAGCCGAATGCCGGCGCCACTGCAGGGTGGCTACCGCCTCTTGGCGGCAGCCAGCTTGGCCTCGGCCTCAAGCTTACCCATGCCCCGCAGAGACGCGATGGCTGCCAACGCCTCGGGCCTCGGCTTCGCCTTGCCCGACTCCCAGGCGTAGACGGACTGGCCCGTCGCACCAACGAGGAGTCCAAAGTCGGCTGCCGATAGGCCGAGCCGCTTTCTGTTGGCTGCCATTCCCTTTGCTCGAAAGCGCAGCCCGGAACCGTTTGACCCGCCTGACTCACTCAAAGCCGGCGCGCCAGGCCGAGGCGCAACGGCGCTTGGTCCCTTAGCCAGCTTCTTGACCACGCCCTCCAACTCCTGGAGGCGACGTTTGAGACTCGCGATTTCGGTGCGCTGCGCAGCGACAGTCCTTTTCACGCCGTCGCTGCTTTCGCGCATCTCTTTGCGAGCAAGCCTGGTGATCTCAGTTTTGAAAACGGCAGCAATATTGGGCATTTGCGCTTTGGGCCTCCGGAGGCCACGGATATCGACACTGGTCGCCTCCGGCAGACATGTGCCTGCTTGGCGATCTCTATTGCGTCGCAACTCGATCCCTAACATCGAACTGTACTCTCAAGCTTCTGCCCGAAAGCTGCCCGTCTCGAAAGACGGCTCATGGCTGAAGTCGGGTACTCAATCGAGGCATGACCACGTGTCTTCGCCATCAAATCGGCGGACGCCGACGGTACCAAGCCCTGACGGATCGAAGTTTCGAATGTTCACGCCGGATCTGTCGCCGGCCTCCAGGGTTAGCGGTTCCCTGCGGGTAACACAGCCGCACTTGGTGCATCGAGACCTCTCGATGGATCACGCGCCCCAAACATACCCGGTCGTTCGATCTGGGTGGCCGGAGATTCGCACTTCCGTTTTAGGTTAGAACGTCCAGAGCGCCCCGTATCTTCTGCAGATGGAACAGTTGCAGTTGACAAGCGTCTTCGGCGGACCGGGGACTTCGAGCAGTATGTCTTCGCAGCGTCACATCCCGGACAGCATGACATGGTTCTCCCGGCTGTCTTCGGAAACCTCCAGCGTCTTGAAGACGGACGGATTCCCATTGGCGGTCGGCGAGACGTCCGCCTTTCAAGACACAGATGAAGTCGTTCACGAAACTACGCTGAATCTCTAGACGCTGCAGGCCAATTGTCGCCCGGGCACCGCCAGAATGATGCTTCGTTCAACCAGGACCTGCATCTGAGATGAAGCTTGGCCTTCTCCTGGCCCTGGTGGCCCTCATCCTGCTGGCTACCGTCGTCGCCGCAGCACCCAAACGCGCCGGCGGACTTGGTTCGATTCCCACCAAGTCCAAGCCCCTCACCCGCGTCGCCCAGTTCGCGCAAACCGTCTGTCGCCGCATAGCCGACGTTGGCCAGTGTCATCGCCGTTGAATGCCGCGATGTCCACGCGCAGCGTGCACATGATCAAGAAAGGGCAGCTCGACTGCCACCAAGGTCTCGTCGTGTCCGACGCCGGCCGGCTCTACTGCCTAGCCGTCGCCTGAGCCGCTGCGGCACGGGCCTTCCGCCGTCTCGACTCCCTTAACGCGACAGAACCCGTCACTGACCATGCCCATGCAGACATTCTTCGCACCCATCCTCAGCCGGCTGAGGCCGCGCCTGGGCCTGCCCAACGCCTACACGCGGGTGGCGTCGCGTTCCTGGCAGGTCGCGCCGGAGAGCCGATCCGTGGCGCCCGCCGCGATCTACGA
>FTIR01000095.1_pt1 | contig 11404 bp, 10 predicted proteins | sample 1658041 | NCBI WGS metagenome assembly FTIR01 (sample SAMEA3914793, study PRJEB12502) | metagenome | biome: forest; material: soil | place: Canada | collected 2011-07-03 | depth 0.3 m | reverse complement strand
CCAGGGCCAGGGCCAGAAAGACGCCCAGGGCCAGGATCGGCGGCTGGGTCAGGGCGTAGCCCAGGGCCGGGGCCATGAACGGCGCGGTGCAGGGCGCGGCCACCGCCACCGCCAGCACGCCGGTGAAGAAGGCGCCGACGGTTCCGCCGTGGCCGGCGAGCGCCACATTGCCCGCCGCCGCCTGTACGCTGCCGCCCATCTCGAACAGGCCGGCGAGATTGAGCGCCACCAGCAGCATGACCAGGGTCAGCACCGCGATCACCACGGGCGACTGCAGCTGGAACCCCCAGCCCACCGCCTGACCCGCCGCGCGCGCGGCGATCAGCAGGCCCGCCAGGCCGACAAAGGTGGTCACGACCCCGACCAGGAAGGCCAGGCCCTGAAGCCGCGCATCGCGCGGACTGTGGGCGTGGCCGGCGAGCGACACCGCCTTCATCGACAGGACGGGAAACACGCAAGGCATCAGGTTGAGGATCAGCCCGCCGAGAAAGGCGAAGGCCACCGCGCCGGCCAGCCCGCCCGCGCCCGTAGCCGCCCCCTGAACCGCTGCCGGCGGCCCCAGGCCCGCGGCGCCGGGCTGGACCGGTCCTGGCTTGGCGTCGATCTCATAGGCCCGCGCGCCAAGGTCGATGACCCCCTGCAGGCTGGGCAAGCCCTTGCCCCCCTTGAAGGCCGAACCGGGCGCCAGGGTCAGGGTCAGGCCGCCTGGGCCCCGCTCGATGGTCTGGGGCTGAGGATGATCGATTGCGGACGGATCATAGGGATAGAAATAGGCGGCGGGAAAATCGCCGCCCTTGACCGGTGCGCCGGTGATGCTGAGCTTGATGGCGGTGGCGCTGGCGGTCATCACCGCCGTCAGCGGCCCCGGCCTGGGGGCCTTGGCCAGGGCGACGGCGATCTGGCCGCCGAAGTCGGGGTCCGGCGCCGGAGCGGCCGCGACCACCGGCAGGGTCAGGGTCAGGCTGGCGTCCTCGGGCACGCAGACATCCTTGCACACCAGATAGGTGGCGGCGGCCTTGAGGATGACATCGGTTCCGGGCCTGGCGTCCGTCGGCGCGGTCAGGACCTGGGGCAGCAACACCACGCCCTCATAGCCATAGTCCATCAAGGGTCCGGTGCGCAGCTGGCGCGGCTTGGGCCAGGCCAGCTCGCCGATGGCCCAGCCGGCGGGCAGGGTCCAGGTCACGGTGGTCGCCTGGCCGGAATCGCCGGGGTTGCGCCAATAGGTATGCCAACCGGGCTGGATCTGCTGGCGCAGGGCCACGTGGACGCTTCCGCCGGGCTGTACGCCCACCGCATCGGCCACCAGCCGGGCCTGGACATGACGCGCGGCCAGCGGTTCGGGCGGGCCGGTATCGGCGCGCGCGGCGGCGGCTGCAACCAGGGCCCCGCCTGCAACCAGGGCAAAGACGATGGCCACGACGCCGAAATTCTGAAAACGGGAACGAACGGTCATGGAACTCCTATGGCACAAGCCGAGCCCACAGGCACGCGGCCCCGGCCCCTCACCTATCCACTTCGGGTCTGACCGTGTTTGGGTTACGAATCAGTCTGCGGGCGGATCAGGCCCGTCCCGACCAGGAGCGAACATGCCCGGCTATTTCGAGGATATTGAGGTTGGGCAGGTGGTGTCCCTGGGCGCCATGGTGGTCGACGACGAGGTGCTGAACGACTTCATCGCCGCCTTCGCCCCCGACCGCGACCCCGATCAGGGCGCGCCCGACGCCCTGATCTACGCCATCTGGTCGCGGCTCGACGGCCAGACCTCCGCCGAGTGGCCCCAGACCAAGCGTTTGGCCGTGGACGCCCTGCGCTGGGCCAAGAACCCGCCGTCGGGCGAGCTCTTGCGCGGCCGCATGACGGTGCTGGGCAAGGACCAGGTCGGCGAAGCCAAGGGCATCGTCATCGCCCAGCACGACCTGCTGGACGAAGCCGGGCGGCTGGTGTTCTCGTGCCTGACGCGCAGCGTGTTCGTCTGCAGGGGCTAGGCGCGTCACTGTGGTTTGACGGTTCGGAACAGCTGTGTCGCCCGAGCCCTCCCCCTCGATGGGGGAGGGTTGGGGGGGGTGTGGCCGCGATGTTGGGGTGAAGACCGCGAGTGGCTCCGAGCCAAAAGCGTTTGCATCTTCATCGCCGGTGGACACACCCCCAACCCTGCCCTTCCCCCATCGAGGGGGAAGGGTTCACTCATGGACAACACTCACTTCAGCCCGTCAAACCGTCCGTGAAGCGGGCTAGGTCCGCCCTATCGGGAAACCGGGCCTGGAACGATCAGGCGTTACCCGCCGCCGGGATCGACGCCACGTTCCCGCGCAGCATGGATTCGGAAATGATCCGGTCCCAGCCGAACAACGAATTCAGGTGAGCATAGATCTGGTTCAGGCCGCCATTGTCCCGCAGCTCGATAAATTTCTCGGCCGACAGACCGTTCAGCTTGGCTTCCGAGATCGCGTAATATTCGGCGATCAGCACCGGCGTGGCGGCCGCGCCCGTATTGGGATCGCGCGGGGTGAAGGTGGTCTGTTTGGTCTCGAACAGATCCAGGTCGCGGAGCATCTGAACGAAGGAATCGGTGCGCGTCCGATCCTGGTCGAACTGGCCGCAGAACTCGATGCAGCTCTTGGTGAAGGCGGTGGGTTCGCCGTTTTCGAACAGCATCACATCCGGCGAATCCTCGGTCCACAGGTCGGCGTCGCGGTCGATGCAGACCACCGTGCGCTGCAGCTGGTCGTCGCGCGCGCCGACGAACGGATAGCGGCGGATGAAGGCGGGGACATAGCAGCCGGCGCGAAAGCCGCCCTTGTCGTCCACATAGAGGTTCTCGCCCTCCTGCAGACCCATCACCGCCAGCGGCGAATAGCTCTCGCCGGCGAAGATGATCGGATAGCTGACCCCGGCGGGACCGAACTCGCCCACATGCAGGGGCACGAAATGCTGGCGGGCGGCGAAGCTGAACGGGGTGTCGATCCGCTTCATGCCCAGCTTGGCGTGCTTCTCGGCGTCCAGGGGCTCGGGCCGGTTGTAGAGCAGCACCGTGCCGGTCAGGGGGGTTTCGTTCTGGGCAGCCATGGAGAACCTGTGTGGGCGTGAGGTCGCGCGTACGCGGCGCGGGTGGCCGGCTTCTAGCGGATCGGCCCGGTTCGGGCAATGCGCGCTCATGGCGGGCCGATTTGCGCTTGCCTCGCGCCGCGTCACCCGCCTCAATGTCAGCCAAACAAAATAGAGGAAAGCCTGCCATGGCCATCGCCTATCCAGAGATTCTTGAGCTCAAGAACGAGGGACAGACCTTCTCGTGGACCGCCAAGGACACCATCCTCTACGCCCTAGGCGTAGGTCTGGGCCATGACCCGCTGAACGACGACGAACGCGCCTTTGTCTATGAAAAAGACCTCAAGCCGGTGCCTAGCCAGGCCGGGGTCGTGGCCTGGGGGGCCAATGCCGGTCCCACCGGCATCAACTATCTGATGGTGGTCGATGGCGAGCGGAAGATCGTCTTCCACAAGCCCCTGCCGACCTCGGGCCAGGTGGTGTCCTCCAGCCGGATCCTGGGCGCCTGGGACAAGGGCGCCGGCAAGGGCGCGGTGGTGGTTTCGGAAACCGACTTGAAGGACGCCGCCACGGGCGAGCTGATGCTGACCATCACGGGCTCGACCTTCGCCCGCGGCGATGGCGGCTTCGGCGGCCCGTCGGAGGGCCAGCCCGAACCGCATCCGGCGCCGACCCGCGCGCCCGACCAGTCGGTGGATATCGCCACCCGCGACGACCAGGCGGTGATCTATCGCCTGTCGGGAGACTATAACCCGCTGCACATCGATCCCGCCGTCGCCAAGATGGCCGGCTTTCCCAAGCCGATCCTGCATGGCATGTGCACCTTTGGCATAACCTGCCGGGCGGTGCTGCAGACCTATGCCGGTTTCGATCCGTCCAAGTTCAAAAGTCATCAGGCGCGGTTCTCCGCCCCGGTCTTTCCCGGCGAAACCATCACCATCGATCTGTGGCGAGACGGCGATGTGATCTCGTTCGAGGCGCGCATCAAGGAACGCGGCGTGACGGTGATCAAGAACGGCAAGACGGTTCTCGGCTGAGCCGCGGGGAAGTCATTATTATGAAGCAGATTTTCCTGGCTGGCCTGACCCTGGTCGGCGCGGCGGCGCTTGCGCCGGACACCTTCGCCCAGACCGGCGCCCAGACCGCGGCCCCGGCCGCGCAGTCGAGGACAGCCGCGGCCGGCGGCTATCTCGTCCCCACCACGGCCCCGGTGACCTTGAGCATCCTGCCGCCGCCGCCCGCGGCGGGCTCGGGGCGCGAGGCGGACGACAAGGCGATCTTCAAGGCCACGCGCGCCCTGCAAGGCCAGCCGCGCTGGGACCTGGCGATCGCCGACGCCGATCTGCGGCCCGAAACCGTGCTGCAGGCCTTCGCCTGTGACATCGGCGTGTCTCTGGATGGGCGCAATGCGCCCGGCCTGCTCAGCCTTCTGCGCCGCTCCGGCATCGATTCCTATATGGCCTTCAATCCGCCCAAGGATCATTACGGCCGCCCGAGGCCCTATATGGCGGCGGACGCCGGCCAGGCGCCGATCTGCGTGCCCAAGTCGGACGCCCTGGCCAAGAGCGCCTCCTATCCCTCGGGCCACGCCACGGTCAGTTGGGCCTGGGGTCTGATCGTGGCCGAACTGGCGCCGGACCGGACCACGGAGATCCTGGCCCGAGCGCGTTCGATCGGCGAAAGCCGCATTGTCTGCGGCGTGCATTATCTGAGCGATGTGGAGGCCGGCCGCACCACCGGCTCGATCCTCGTGGCGGCCTTGCACGGCGACGCCGCCTTCCGCGCCGATCTGGACAAGGCCCGCGCCGAGGTCGCCGCCGCGCGCGTCGCGCCGCACACCGCGCCCAGTCAATGCGCGATCGGTGACGACGCGGCGGCGCATCCGCCCTATTGATCGCCTGGTTTCAGCGTCGCTTGCAGAAAACCACATGCGCCCGCAGCGGATGGTCCTTGGCCAGTTTCGGATGGTCGAAGTCCCGCGCCGGATCGCGCTGCAGCCCGATCCGCCGCATCACCGCCTGCGACTTCAGGTTCGAGCACGCCGTAAAGCTGATGATCTCCGGCGCGTCCAGATTGGCCAGTCCCCAGGCCAGCGCCGCCGCCGCGCCTTCGGCGGCATAGCCCTGGCCCCAGGCGGACGGCGAAAGGCGCCAGCCGATCTCGACGCCCGGCTCGAACGGCAGGGGCGAGCCCGCCGGGATGGGCGCCAGACCGATCAGGCCGATCAGCTCGCCGTCAGCCTTGCGCTCGGCCGCCCAAAAGCCGTAGCCGTGGGTGGTGATACAGGCCTGGACCCGATCGACCAGGGCGTCCGAACCCGCTCGGTCCTGCGTCCCGCCCAACCAGTCGCCCACGCGCGGATCGGCGTTGATATCGGCGATGGCGTCACGGTCCGTATCGCGCGGCGCCCGCAGGATCAGGCGCGGGGTCTCGATCATACCGGTCGGGGCTGGGCCAGGGCGCCATAGAGGTCCGGCCGCCGGTCGCGGAAGAAGCCCCAGGCCGCGCGGTGGGTGGCCAGGAAGTCCAGGTCAAAGGTTGCGCTGACGATCCCCTCATCGTCTCGGCCCAGTTGCGAAACCAGATCGCCGCGATGATCGGCGATGAAGCTGGAGCCGTAGAAACGCTGTCCGCCTCCGGGAAAATTGTCCCAAGGCTCGAACCCGGTGCGGTTGGCGCCGATGACCGGGATGATGTTCGACACGGCGTGACCCTGCATGGCCCGCCGCCAGGGCAGGGCGGTGTCCAGGCTGGGGTCGTGGGGCTCGGAGCCGATGGCGGTCGGATAGAACAACGCCTCGGCCCCCATCAAGGCCATGGCCCGGGCGCATTCGGGATACCACTGGTCCCAGCAGATTCCGACCCCAAGCCGGCCGAACCGCGTGTCCCACACCCGAAAGCCGGTATCGCCGGGCCGGAAATAGTATTTCTCCATATAGCCCGGGCCATCGGGAATATGGCTTTTGCGATACAGGCCCAGGGCTGAGCCATCGGCGTCCAGCATCACCAGACTGTTGAAATAGTGCGGCCCTTCACGTTCGAAGATCGACACCGGGATCACCACCCCCAGCTCGGCTGCTATGGGCGCCAGGGCGATGACGCAAGGATGTTCACGCCAGGGATGGGCGGTGGCGAACCAGCGCTCCTCCTGGGTCACACAGAAATAGGGGCCTTGAAACAGCTCCGACGGCAGGATCACCTGGGCGCCGCCGGCCGCGGCCAAGCGGACCAGGTCTATGGTGCGGGCGATATTGTCGTTCAGGTCGTCGCCATAGTGCGTCTGCAGGGCGGCGACGCTCAGGGCGCGGGTCATGCGGGCTCCTGCTGGCTGATGCAGTGGAACGAGCCGCCGCCGGTGAGCAGCGCCCGCGATGGCAGGCCCATGACCGTGCGCTCCGGAAACAGGCTGCGCAGGGCGTCGAGGGCGAAGCCGGCGGCGGGGCCGTCATCATAGATCGGCGCGATCACCGCCTCGTTGGCGATGATGAAGTTCATGTGCGAGGCCGGGACCACCTCGCCATCGTCGTTCTCGACGCGGCCGGGCGAGGCGATCCGCGAGACCTGCAGCGGCGCGCCGCGGCCGTTGGTCATGCTGGCCAGGCGGCGCGCGGCCTCGTCATAGACCTCGGCATTGGGGTCGTCGCGGCCGAACGCCACCGGGCAGGCGACCACGCCTGGCGCGACAAAACGGGCCAGGTTGTCCACATGGCCGTCCGTGTGGTCATTGACCAGGCCGTCGCCCAGCCACAGCAGCTTGCGCGCGCCGAGCGCCTGGGCCAGGGCCGCCTCGGCCTCGGCCTCCGTCCATCCGGGGTTGCGGTTGGGATTGAGCAGGCATTGGCGGGTGGTCAGCACCGCGCCGAAGCCGTCGTGATCCAGGGCGCCGCCCTCGAGCACGAAGTCGTTCCGGGTCAGCGGGACGCCGGAGGCGGCGGCGATCTGCTCGGCGACCGTGTCGTCTCCCTCCAATACATATTTCCCGCCCCAACCATTGAAGCGGAAGCCGGCGGCGCCCAGGCTCTGGTCGGCGCGGGTGAAGATGGGGCCGGTGTCGCGCAGCCAGATGTCGCCGAACTGCCCGCGGACGATCTCGACGCCGCCGACGTCCGACAAGAGCTCGCGCGCCGCCGCTTCGGCGTCGTCGCCGCAGACCAGCAGCCGCACGCGCTCGGCCCCCGGCCCCGCCAGGGCCTGCGCCAAGGCGGCGACCTCGGCCTGGGCCGGTCCCAGATTGTCCTCCCACAGATCCGCATGACTGGGAAAACCCAGCCAAAGCGCCTGGTGCGGCGACCATTCGGCGGGCACGGTCAGGGTCATGTCGACCTTTCGGCAGGAGCGAGCAGAGAGCACGCGCAGCTAAGACCGGGGCCGGCGGGCGTCAAGCTATGGCGAGGCCCTGGCCGAAAAGAAAGAAGCGGCCCCAGGGATCAGGGCTGCTTCCATAGTTCAGAGAAATCGAAACGGGATTAAAACGCCGCCTTCAACGAGACCCAGACGGTGCGCGGCGCGCCTTGCAAAGCGTAGGGAATGCCGCTGTAGAATGGCGAGTCAGTATTGTTGGTCGGCTTGGAGTTCAGGCTGCCCAGATACTTCTCATCGAACAGATTGACCACATTCACCTGCAGGTAGGCGTTCTTGAGCACCCGGTCGAGCTTGACCCGCATATCGGCGTCGAAGGTGACATAGGACGGAACCGACAGGTCGTTGAGGTCGGTCACGTAGCGCTTGGCGACATATTTGCCGGTGAGGCCGAAGGTGAAGTCCGAGATTTCGTAGGTGGCTCGGCCGCTGAGCATCCAGTCCGGCGTCTCAACCTGCTCCTTGCCCTTCAGCGGCTCGATATGGCCGGCGGCGTCGAAGACGATATTGTCCTTCAGCCGGCTGTGCGCGTAGCTGAGATTGGCCAGTAGGTTCAGGTGCTCGATCGGAGAAGCGCCGATCTGGGCGTCGACCCCATAGAGGCTGACCGCACCGACGTTGCGGTCCTGGCTGAGGTTGGTGGTCGGATCATAGCTTTGCAGGATGCGGTTCTGGAACTCGGTATCCCACACCGCGATCGACCCGATCAGTCGCGCGGTCTGATAGCGGTAGCCGACTTCGTAGTTGTTGGTGGTCTCAGGCCGCACCGAGTCGAGATTGACGGTGGTGTTGGTCGCTGTCTTGACGGTGTAGAGATCGTCCGTCTTGGGCGCCGACAGTTCCTGCGAATAGCTGGCATAGACCATGTTGGTAGGGTCGAACCGCCAGCTAAGCCCTGCGTTGGGCAGCACCTTCGTATAGTCCACTCGGGCCTTGAACGGAGCGATGGTGTACGGCGCCGGCGGGGGGGCGGTGTCGCAGCGCACCGTTGAGCCATCGACGGTCGAAGTCCAGCAATATTGGTTCAGCTGACGCGAGAAGTGCGGGTCGCGCACGCCCAGGTCCAGGCGCAGACGCCCGTCAAAGAAGCGGCCGATATATTCGGCGCTGTACTGGTTCAACTCGGCGATCGACAAGCGGTCGCGGTAGCGCAGGATGCTGCCGTCGGCCCCCAAGATCGGAACGCCATAGCCATTCTTGGCGCCGAAGGGATTCAGCGGAAAGCCGCTGGCGCCCAGGTAGGCGCCCTCGCCGCTCTGCCGGTGATTGCCGTGGTCATAGGCGTAGGACAGCCGAACAAGGTTGGCCGGATCGATATCCCAGATCAGCGACGTGTTGATGGTGGTGCGCAGGGTCTGGGTGGTGCTGGGCAGGAACACCCGCACCGTGTCCAGGCAGTCGCCGTCGCCGTTCAGGTCCACGCCCTTCTGGCCGTTGGGACAGTTGAAGGCGGTCGCCGTTCCAATCAGGCGAGGGTCGTTCTCGGCGATGGTGCGCGCCTGCGAGCCGCCATTGGCCAGGACATACTGCATCGACGGATCGAAGGTCAGGTGCAGATTGGGCAGCAGGGTGAAGCGCGACTCGCCGCGCAGGTTGCCGGTCTTGGTGGGATTGATCTGGTTGCCATAGAAGTTGCCGCCGGCGCAGGTCGCCGTCGCCGGGATCGGCGGGGCGGCCGGATTGCCCAGGGCCGGGCCGCCGGCCTGGGAGGCGTTGAGGCCGGAGCAGTTGCCCGAGCCGTCATTGCCCGCCGTGCCCGGCGTCTTGCCAGCGCCGACATAGGTGGGCAGGTAGTCGGTGTTCCACGGATCGGCCAGGGTCGCCTTGGATCCGGTGGTGGCGAAGTTCAGGCCGTAGACATTGGGAATGAACTGGTCGTCATAGAAGCCCGCCAAGGCGATGAAATCACCCCGGCGATGCAGGTCCTGATAGACCTTGAAATTGACCTGCTTCTTCTCGAATTGGCCGTACCCTTTGAACTTGTCGTACTTCTGGTCCGAGCCCTCGAACCAGGCGCGCGTGCCGAACGGGCCGATCTCACCAGTATTGATCAGGCCAGCGATGCGGCGATAGCGATCGCTGCCGACCGAGCCAATGACGAAACCGTTGAAGTCGTTGGTGGGTTTGAGCGTATTGATGTTCACCAGGCCGCCAACGGCCGAAGCGGTCGGGCTGTCCACGTCGGTGGACCCGACATTGACATTGGTCTGGGCGATCACTTCGGGATCGACCAGTTCGCCGGCATAGATGGCGTAATTGCCTGTGTCGTTCAGGGGCACGCCGTCAACCAGCAGCGATATGCGCGCGCCGTCAAAGCCCCGGATACGCAGGTGGCCGTTGGAGCCGGCCATGCCAAAGGGGTCTTCATTGGTGAAATTGACTCCTGGCGCCAGGTTCAGGTCCTGCAGCACATTCTGGCCTGGCGGCTGGGTCTGGATATAGGCGGCGGTGATCACCGACCGGGTCTTGGGCGCTTCCTGTAAGGTGACGACGCCCGCCAGGCTGGTTTGCTTCTTGGCGGTGACGACCACGTCTTCCACCGTCTGCGACCCTGTCGACTGGGCCTGGGCTGCGGAATAGGCCAATAGGCTGCCAGCCAGGGCGGAAATCAGCGCGCACGGGCGCACCGCCCGTAAGAGCGGATTGGATCGATCAATCATTCTACTATCCCCAGCCGGCTGGCGTCGTCTCGACGCCGACCTTTTCAGCCTAGGGGTGGGTCTAGCCGCCCAGTTCGACGGTCTTTTTACGGATCGATGAAGCTTTTATTTCGCCCCTATGGGGAATTTTTGAATGCACCAAAGCAAAGCTCAACCCTTGGTTACTTGAACGCTTCTGCCCCCCAGATCTGGTGCATGGCCGCATCCTTGCCGCATCCCGTACGATAGCGGGCATAATATGCCGGATTCTTGTCAGCATAATGCTGATGGTAGCCCTCCGCCGGCCAGAAGACCGCCGCGGGGCGGATCTCGGTCACCACATGTCCCTTGAAGCGAACGTTGATGGTCACGAGCGACGCTTCCGCGATCCGGCGCTGTTCGGGCGAGGCGACGAAGATGGCGCTGTGATAGGAGGCGCCCCGGTCGCAAAAGGCGCCGCCGGAATCGGTCGGGTCGATCCGTCGCCAATAGTGCTCGACCAGGGCGGCATAGGACAGCTTGGCGGGGTCGAACGTCACCTTGACCGATTCCAGATGGCCGGTGGTTTCGCTTGAGACCTGCTCATAGGTGGGATGGGCCACGCGCCCCCCGGCATAGCCGGCTTCCGTGGAGACGACGCCGGGAATCGGGGCCAGGTCGTGCTGCATGGTCCAGAAACAGCCGCCAGCGAACACGGCCGTCTCCAATTTGGGCTGGGCGAAAGCCGGCGAGAGCCCGCCGAACATCAGCAAGGCGGCGAGGACCAGACGCGACAACAGGCCAGACATGGACGGGCGTTCCTTTGAGAAGGCTTACCCAGCATCATACGCGCCGCCATCGTGGCGGGTTACGCGCCGCACAAAAAAAGAGCCCGGCCTGAAGCCGGGCTCCCTAAGCAAACCTTTGCAGGTTTGCTTACACTTAGGACTCTGAGCAGCATTGATTTTGCTTCCAAAAAAGCAAAATCAATCGTGGCTTCAGCCACGCGAGGCTGCTCAGGTTTGGACTGAAGCGTCCGACCTGGATCAGAAGTTGATCGAGATCGTCGAGCGACGGTTCAGAGGCTCCTTGACACCGTCCGGCGTTTGCACGGCCAGATCGGTCTTACCCTTCCAGTCGACGGCCAGAACCGCCTGCGGCACGTTCAGACCCACCAGGGCGTCGGCCACGGCCTTGGCCCGGCGTTCCGACAGACGCAGGTTGTACTTGGCGCTGCCCGAGGTGTCGGTGTGGCCAACCACGACGATGCGGGTGGCGTGACCGTCATTGGCGTAGCTCGCCGCCTGTTGCACCACGGTCTGGGCTTCCGGCGTCAGCACGTACTGATCGAACGGGAAATAGACCACGAACTCCTTGGC
>FTIR01003390.1_pt1 | contig 11438 bp, 11 predicted proteins | sample 1658041 | NCBI WGS metagenome assembly FTIR01 (sample SAMEA3914793, study PRJEB12502) | metagenome | biome: forest; material: soil | place: Canada | collected 2011-07-03 | depth 0.3 m | reverse complement strand
TGCCGTTCGCGCTGGTCGGCGGCATCTGGCTGCTGTACCTGCTGGGCTACAACCTGTCGGTCGCAGGAGCGGTCGGGTTCATCGCGCTCGCGGGTGTCTCGGCCGAGTTCGGCGTGATCATGCTGCTGTACCTGAAGAACTCCTGGAGCGAGCGCCTCGACGAGCGCAAGACCAGCGAAGCCGATCTGCTGGACGCGATCCGCGAAGGTGCAGTGCTCCGAGTTCGCCCCAAGGCCATGACGGTGGCGGTGATCCTCGCGGGCCTGTTCCCGATCCTTTGGGGCACCGGCACTGGCTCGGAGGTGATGCAGCGCATCGCCGCTCCGATGGTCGGCGGGATGATCACGGCGCCGCTGCTGTCGATGTTCGTGATCCCGGCGGTCTACCTCTTGATGCGTCGGCCCCGCGAGCGCAAGGCGTTTCGGCTCGCGTTCTGGAGAAGGCAGCATGCCGCGGGTTGAACGCGTTCACCGATGGTGTGCCCTCGCTGCCGCCTTGGTGTGGTTGTGCCTGGCGCTGATCGCCACGGGCGCCCACGCATCGAGCTCGGCGACGCAGGAAGTACGGGCCATACCGGCACACGCATTGACGAGCCAGGGTATGCCCGAGGCGTCGGACTGTGTGCCTTGCGCGCTGTGCTACGCGGCCCCGGCGCCGATTTCGCACACCCTCACCGTCGAAGCGAAGGTTGCCGAGTCATTCACCTGGTTCGCGCCTGCCCCGACGCACCGGCCAGAACTGAGGTTCCTTTCAAAGCCGCGTTGCCGCAAGCACGTTCCGATACGCATCAGCTTTTGCAGGTGGCTGGATTGATCTGAGGAAGCGACCTCTGTCGCTCGTGTTTCGGTATGTCCAAACGCATGCCCATCCCTCTCTCAATTTCAGGAAAACATCATGAACAAGCTCTTCATCTCTCTCGTCAGCGTTCTTACTTTTACCGCCGCGTTGCCGGCCGTCGCCGGCCCCGACTGGCATGCCATCGAGCAGGCCCGCAAGGCCCACCAAGCCCAAGCTAAGCCCAACGGCGACGTCTATGAGGCGTCAGCACCGACGTCGGCCGGGCCCGCGAAGTGTGCGATGCCCGATCGCCTCGTCTTGCCGCTGGACCATGGCCCGCGCGCGCAGTCGACGCCGTACTTGAACCAGCAGCGCAAGAACCGCTACGAGGCCCAGGTACAGGCCTGCAAAGAGGCCTCGAAGTAGCTCACCCAAGTCGGCCCGGCAGACGATGTTCGTTCGCCGACAGCACCAACCCATCGAATGGCCAGTTCGTCTGCGTGTTGTCCCCCGCTACAGGGGACAAGCGTGTGGACAAGTTGACTGAGTGCGCAAGGTCGCGAGCATCCATGCGACACGGCCCTGGATTGCCACAAAAGTGCGCAACAGAGCTGTCGCAGGGTCAGCTCGCGTTGCTCAACAGGCTCCGAAGCAAGTACCGGCGGAGCGCACCCACTGCGCCGGTGCAGCCCACTCGCCTGTAGCATGCGGTTCATGTCCGAATCGACGACTCTTCCTGCTCTGCGCGGTGGCCTCATCGCGCTGACCGCTGCCTTGCTGTTTGGTGTCAGCACGCCGCTCGTGCAGCGATTTGGCGTCGGCGTTGGGAGCTTCTCGACGGCGGCGCTTCTCTACGCGGGTGCCGCACTCGTCGGTGCGCTCATCCGGCACTCCGCTGAGCGAGAGGCGCGGCTGAAACGCAGCGACGGACAGCGGATCGTTTTGATGGCTTTCTTCGGTGCGGCCGTCGGCCCGGTGGCCCTGGCCTGGGGCCTCCAACACACGAGTGGCACCAGTGCGTCGCTGATGCTCACGCTGGAGGCCGTTTTCACAGCCGTGCTGGCGCGTCTCTGGTACCACGAGACCCTAGACCGGCGGGTGGCCCTTGCGATGACGTTGCTAACGCTCGGCGGGATGGCCCTGGTGCTTGACAGCGCGCAGACAGGTGTCAGCCAGGTCACGGGCCTATTGGCCGTCATGGCCGCTACCGCAGCCTGGGGCGTCGATAACACACTGTCGCGCGCCGTCGCCGAACGCGACCCCGGTCAGGTCGTCATGGTCAAAGGCGCGTTGGGGGCACTTGCGACGGCCGCACTGGCATTTGCATTCCACGAGCCGACCCCACCGGTCTGGGCTGCGATCGCCTTGCTCGTCGTGGGTGCCACGGGCTACGGCTTGAGCCTTCGCTTCTACCTGCTGGCGCAACGGGCCTTCGGCGCGGCCCGGACCGGCTCCGTGTTCGCGTTCGCACCTTTCGTCGGCGCTGTCGTCGCTGCGGCTCTCGGCGAGCGCGGCACGAGCCCGTGGATGTTCGGTGGTGCCGCGCTGATGATCGCCGGGATCGTCCTTCACCTCTTCGAAGGACATGAGCACGACCACGAGCACGAAGAGACGGAGCACGAGCACGCGCATTCGCATGAAGACGGTCACCACGATCACACCCACGATCCGATGCCCGACGGCCCGCACAGCCACATCCACCGCCATGCGCCCATTCGTCACGCACACGCGCACGTCCCCGACGAGCACCACGCCCACCGGCATTGAGAACGCAGCCGAGCCGCGGCGCTCGTGCGTGTCAACGCAATGGCGACGCTGGCCGCAGCGCTTCAGGCAGCGACATTGCCCGCGACGGCGTCGTCCCTGCGTTGAGCCAGCGCATCGAATTTCCGCATGTCAAAGGTCGGATCGGCCACGCATGATCGGTTGCAAGGCCAGCGCGATCAGAGCCACCAGACATACCGCCGCGCCGGCGAGGAACGTGGCGGGCGCCCCGATGCGATCCCACAGCAAGCCTGCGATGCCGCTTGCAATGAGCATGGCGACACCGCTCACCAAGTTGAAGAACCCGTACGCGGTGCCGCGCAGATCCTCGGGAGCGGTGTCCGCGACCATCGTGGCCAGCAATCCCTGTGTGATCCCCATGTGAATACCCCACAAGGCGACACCAGCGAGCACGACGATCCAGTGATCGTCAGTGGCGAGCACCACGTCGGCCACGATCAAAACGATCAGTCCAAGGGCCAGCAGCCTGGTGTGGCCCACCCGGTCAGAAAGCCGGCCGAAGGGGTACGCAGATGCGGCGTAGACGAGATTCATCGCCACCATGACCAGCGGTACCAGGGCCACGGGAATGCCACCTTGCCGAGCTCGCAACACCAGGAATGCCTCGCTGAACCGGGCCAGCGTGAACACCGCGCCAATTCCTACCACCCACCAGTACGAACCGCTGAGGCGCTTCAGGCTCTCGCGCCGAATCGGATTGGCGCGGCGCCCGGCCTGTCGATGCTTTGGCTCTCGTAGACCAAACAGCAGCAGAACAACGGCCATGAGGCCGGGGACGACGGCGACCCAGAACACCGCCCGGAAATCGTTGGCCCAGAGAGTCATCAAGGTGACCGCCAGCAACGGTCCGAGGAACGCCCCCACGGTGTCGAGGGACTGGCGCAGCCCGAAGGCAGTGCCCCGTAGCTCGGGAGGCGCGATGTCGGCCACCAAGGCGTCGCGAGGTGCGCCGCGAACTCCCTTTCCGACCCGATCCAGCAGGCGGGCCGTCAGCACGACACCGATGGTCGGGGCCAGCGCGAAGAGCGGTTTGGTCAGTGCACCCAGGGCATACCCGAACACGGCGAGCCCTTTGCGCTTGCCGAGGTAGTCACTCAGCGTTCCGGAGAAGACTTTAACGATCAGCGCCGTGGATTCGGCGGCTCCCTCGACCAGGCCGACTGCGAAAGCGCTGGCCCCCAGCGCAGAGACCATGAAGAGCGGTAGCAAGCTGTGAATCATCTCGGAGGAGATGTCCATGAGCATGCTGACGAAGCCGAGCACCCAAACGCCGGATGGAATTCGGCGAAGGATGGCGCTGCGTGGGGTCGTGTTCATTTGCAGTCGCAGTATGCGACCTTGTAGGTGAGCCCGACTTGAGGCAGGTCGCGATTTCTCACGTGGCCTGCGGCGGGCTGCCGAGGGGACTCCTACAACTTGCCCAAGGCCGAAGCAGCTTCTCCCGCAAATCGGCGATGAAGGTAGAAAAGCCCTGGCACTAGGCCAGGGCTGGAACCCACGCAACTGTCATCGCACGGGCCTGCATAGGGAGGAAAAGCAGGGGGGCGTGTCACCACAATCCGACGCGAAGTATAGCGACCTGGGTACTGCCGAATTTCTCGACGTGAGCGACTGCTAGTTGACAGCGCCGGCGGAGGCAAAGTTCAGCAGCCAGATGCGGTGGAAGATCTGGTTCGCCAGGGACAATCCGGCAGGTCAGACCGTCGCGGTGTCGTCCCACGAGGGCTCAGGTTTCGCGCTCTACATCTACTGCGTCTATGGCTGCAGCAGCACCGAAGGATCGACTGATAGAGCAGTCGCCAATCGGTCAACGTTGTCGATCGACACGTTGACCTCCCCGCGCTCAACCGCGCCGATGTAGGTGCGATGAAGCCCCGCACGATCACCGAGCGCCTGTTGCGTCAGTCCAAGCTCGAACCGGAGCGAAGCCACATGTCGCGCCAGGCGCGATCGCGATGGAACAGGCTCTTTTCGTCGCGCCATGCGTGCATCGCATTGAAGCGTTGATCAACGCTTTGCGGCGGCCGAGGCCGCGAGCTCTTTGATCTCGTCGCTGACCCGCGCGAGCAAGGCGGTTGACTCCGTGATCGAAAGCGTCCGGCAGTAGCTCAACGTCAGCAGGGTCAACGGATGTACTTGCATCGTCGCCGACAGGGAGTCCACCTTCACGATGGTCGGCTGCCTCACGCCGCGCTCAAGCTCGCTGACGTAGGTGCGGCTCGAAACGGTGTCGAATTCCTCTTGCGCCATGCCGCGGGCCCGCCTTACCCAACGAAGAGCTTTGCCGATGACCGAATGCGCCGTTTTCATAACGTGGGCGCAATTTCGACACGGCGAGCGCAATAACACTACAAGGTATAGCGTGCATTTTCATAGGTGAGCGCGCGCTGCAGTCGAAGGCAAAGCGACGGTGTCCGTTCTTGACCCAACGAGTTCGTACCAGGTACCGCAAGAATGGACTCGCCACGTTCGCCATGCAGCGAGCTTCACACGACGCTGGATACTGAGAGCTTGACCCGGCTTTGCCGAGCCTCCTATGATGAATCATGGTCACAGGCAAAGAAAACAAAGTTCAGGCTGCAATCCAAGCAGCTCTCCAGGAATACTGCCGAGGACACAGCCTTCAGCTGTTCCCTCCGTACGCCAACCAACAGGGGTCGGATCTTCGCAAGTACTGCGGCGACTTGTTCGGATTGGTCGACAACGCTGACTTGATCGCTCTTGAGATCAAGGAGCTAGACGTTCAGCGTCGCGTGCTCCCGGCCTTCGACCCGGATCAACACGAAATCGCGAAGCAGTTCGAAAGGCTCGGAGTTCCGCTGGCCTACGCATACGCAGCCGCGGCACTGCCGTACTACGAGTTTCCTCATCCCGACCGGTGGGCTGAGAGAACGTTGGCCGAGGTGAAACGGTCGCCGCCGACCCCGCTCCCGAATGGCACTCCCGATTCGGCGAACCATCAGTCCATGCTTGATTGGCTGAACGGTGCCCACGGAACGAATGCAGCCGGCCTCTTTGGTCGGGTTCACGGTGCGGTCAGGTCAGTCGACGAGCTTCGCAACGGGATTCTCGTGCTCTTGTACGGAGTGTCTGACCAGACGCTGGCCGCCCTGAGCGCCGACGACATAGTGCGAGTCGTCAAAGTGTTGGAGCGCAGCGCCAACCTTTCTCCTGCCGATCACGCCAAGCTGCGCCAAGTGCTGGCCGCATCGGCGGACGTCTTCGATCGTTTTGCTAGCCGGCAAGCGCTCCAACGTCCGCCCGAAAGGGAAAGAGATGGGCCTTCATGGTAGGGGGCGAACTGGTGAGTTGGGTAGGACACTGCCGGTAGCTTAGGGCGTCAGAAGCAGCTCGATTGAGCTCGCGACCCCGGCTTCGCAGCCCCCAGTGACGGAGCCGTTCAGAGCCGCTCACTTCAACCTCGTTAGTCGGGCGACGATTTGTTGGCCAGTCAGCGAGTGCGCGGCAAGCGCTTTGCCGATGGTCGCCGGATCGCTGAATAGCGGCCCGTCGAACGCAAGACCAAGGACAAGCTTTCGTAGGCAGTCGACCACGTCGAAAATCTGGGCTTCGTTGAACAGGAGCGGCCCGAACTGGACATCTTCGGAACGGTCGGCCGTCGTGACATTGGTCGCGAACACGGCAAATACGCGGTCGCTGTCCATCGCAACGAAACTTCTCGACCACTGGATGCTGAGCGAGAGTTGGCCGGCATCGGACTTGCTGATCGGTTTGACCTTTTCGCTTTTGGCCTCGATACAGAGGGCCGCGTCGTCAAAAATCCAGAGGTTATCCGGCCCCCGGTCGGTTTCCTTTTCCGGGCGGCTGGACTCAGCACCCAGCGCGGCACCGAGTTCGTACAAGCCGCGCTCGACGACATCAGCAGGCATACCGAAGGACAGCTTCGACTTGATTTCCTCCAGCTTGGCCAGCGCGGCGTTGGGGGTGTCAAACAGCGCGTAGTAGGCGGCAACAGCGACGGCCTGATCACGCAGGCGCTGGAACTTCTTGTCCGCGACCATCGGAGGGCGGGCGAAGTTCGAGTTCATCGCGAAAACTGCGCCGTAGACCGTGGCAGCCTGGGCAGGATCGAACTGGTGCAGGTAAGTCCCGATCCGGTATAGCAGTTCGGCTTTCTGCAGCGGATGGAGGCGCTCGTCATTGGAAGCCTCGCGCAGAACGGCAACAGCGCCCTGGAAGTTGCGCGCTTTTGCCAGAATCCACGCCCCGCGTTCAGCGATCGCAACCTTTTCGTGAACGGTCTGACCGGCACGCGTGATGCGGGGGGCCGCACTCACCTCACCGCGGTGAGCGGCTCGCCATCCATCGTTGCGCATCAGCAGCGCCGACACCAGACCCGGCACGACGTCCGAAATCTTGTCTTGTGGCTTGAGTTTGGCCATCTTGCGACCGAGATCGACCTGAACCCGTGTCCGGCCTTCGAACAGATCGCGGACAGACTTCTTTCCGATGAACGATGCAATGTCGTTGCCAACGAGCAGTACCGCTGCGAAATCGGCGCTCGATCGCACCGCACGGCCCAGCGCTTGTTCAAAGCGATTGACAGTGCGCACGTCGTATTCCGGCGAGTCCTTCTGGCGCTCGGCATCGATGCGGTCGCACAGGCGATCGCCGGCTGGCACACCGTCGATGACCAGCACGCGACAGGCGTCGTCTGGGAGATCCACCCCGTCAAAGCGCTGTGGGAAGACGACGTAGTTCTTGGTGGTCGATTTCAGCTTGTCGATAGTCGCGTCGACATCCTTGCCCTCCGAGAGCGAGGCACCTGACTTGGTCCAGACTCCCGCCTGCGCCGAAGAACTCGTCAGCACGACGACGTTCGTCTGATTGGCGAAACCCGCGCAGATCTTGGCGACTTCTTCCTTGGTGACACCGGGGCCGATGAGCGAGGTAGGCAAGATCATCCGCTCGCCGGCGCCTTCATCTTCAAGCGGATCGATCAACCGGGTAAAAGCCGCTGGATCGCACGCGAGGTCGGACATCATCGACGAGCCGTCCTTGATGCTTGCCGACATGAACAGGCGGTGCTTTGCGCCGCAGTAGACCGGATTCTCCTCGACGGCCGCCACCGGCAGCGACAACTCGATTGCACGTCCAGAGATGCATACGCGCGCAAGCTCAGCGTAGCGGCTGAGGTTGCCCCATCGGAAGAACATCTCCTGCTTGTCGTCCTTCTCGTATTGGCCGATCAGCGACGTAACCTGTTGGTGGACGTTGCTCCACACCCAGTAGGGAACCTCGTACCAAGCGTCGGCAGCGTTCAGGTCGATGCCCCGCCAAGTCGCCGGGTCAGTGGACTCACACAACGGTCGCAAGATCGCCCGGATTGGCTCGTAGAGGGCGTCGGGCAGCTTGGTCGTGTAGTCACCGCGCACGCGCTCGATGCCTGCATGTACGTCGTCGAGCACGATGCATGACGGCTGCACGGAATTGTTGACGAAGGTTGACCGAGAATTGAACAGTCGGTCGTATGTGCAGACCAGCACGGAATCCCCGGCCCATGCGTCGTGCGGAAGGCTCTTGTACTGGAAGGTGGACACCGGTACGCCGATCGCCGCACCCGTCTGGATCACTTGGTCGACCAATTGGTTTGTCGGACACAGGTAGATCGCCGCTTCGCCCTTGTAGCGACGACGCATCATCTCTGCGTAGACGAGCCCCACGACCGTCTTGCCGGAGCCGGTGCTCAGCTTGATGACGACGTCGCGTTGATCGGCTTGGGCATCCAGGGCGGCGAGCGCGGCGATTTGCACACCGCGCAGAGTGGTATGCGTTTGCTTGCGGTCGAGCTGACCGAACAACGCTCCGAGCGTGCCGGGCGTTTCAGACTTGCCGGCACTAGACAGACTTCCAAAATCAAACATCGGTTCGCTCCCTTGCGTACTCGGTTTCGTTGGCTGGATCGCAGGGCTGCATCTTGACGCGCAACCTCAACAACCGGACTAGGTTTGGCGTCGACGCGCCGAAGGAAATTCCCGAACCGACGCCGTGGCACACACCAGTCTGAGCGCATCGATACGAGGCCCGCAGCGCTTGACCACACTCCAGGCGCGCGTCGTGTACAGGCTCCAGCCTTGCCAGATGAAGATCATCACTGCGGCGACGCAAAGCATCGCCAGTGATTTCGCTGGCAGCGATCCACGCACGACGACGACTTGTGCCGTGAGGAGGATCTGGCCGAGCACCGTCAATGTCGCCGCCATCCATCCAAGAATGGGCATCCAAAAGGGGCTTCGCACAAACGCGGGCCGGTCGCTGCGAGCCACGATGTCGAGGTTCAAGTTCAGTATCCGGAGATCGTGCAGGTTGACGCCGCGCTTTTGCGCTTGCTCAAGCGCCTGACGCAGCGGTGCACTGACAGGCCTCAAGTACGTGACCGCCAATGCCAGATCTCGAACCTTTTCCGTTGCTTGCAGAGTGACGAAGGCGTCTTCGCCCTCAATCTCCAGCAACTGGTCGAGACGCCTCAACTCGACGCGCAAGATGGCTGCCCACCACCAGGCGCCTGACCAGGCGTAGTCCAGTGCGTCCGCTATCCGGACGAGGAACTTCCGCGCCATGGCCCAATGACCTCTCATGATCCAGCGTACCGAGCCAACTTTTGCCGGAGGTCGTTCTCGTCGAGTTCTCCTGGTGTGTCCGACAGGGCAGCACACAAGAACTTGAACAGCGCCACGCGGTCAGCAAGCTCGCGCGGCTGGCCTCGGTCATCCACGGCAAATTGATCGACGATCTGGTAGATGGTCGAGAGCTGAGGCGCGGTCAGACGAATTTCGTCCGGACGAGCAACGTGACCCCGGGTGCCGAACATCAAGTAAACGACGTCGAGCCCGTGATTTTTGAGCCGCACCAAGTACTCGAGGGCTGGAACGCGAACGTCAGTCTCATACAGATGCTGAGACAGGCGCTTGACGCCGCCGATTTCTGCCAGCGCCGGCTGCGTCATCCCCAACCGATCTCGCTCCTCTCGCAATCGACGTCCGAACGTCACGGGCGCTCCAGGACAAGTCGATCAAGGGAAAACGATATATATGAATACATCATTATGTTTTTGTATACTTCTGCGCATGAGTGCGATTCAAAGCATACCTCTTCGAACTGTTGACGAAGTTCGCAGCGAATTCGATCGCCGCGGCGTTTCGGTCAGCGCCTGGGCGCGGGCGCATCAGGTCTCTGCCCAACTGACCTATCAGGTGCTGGCGGGAAAGAAGCGGTGCCTACGTGGACAGAGCCATGACATCGCCGTGCTGCTCGGGCTCAAGCAGGGAGAGGTCAGTTCGAGCGTGACCCTGAAAGACATTTTTGCTCGGTGCACGGCGTCAGAGATTCCCGGCATGCACTAGACCTAGATACGCGCGGCCATAAAAAAGGCCACCCGTTTGGACGCGGGTGGCCTTGGCGCGACTTGACGAATCAAGTTTGAGACGCTTGAGGCAAGTATTCATCCTGCCAGTCGCCGAGTCAAGTGCTCCTGGCCCCGATGCAGCTTGTGCTCGAGGAAGGCCGCCGCGCGTCGGCCTGCCCGAGTCGGAGACTTGGGGTGAATTCTTTGAACCACTGCGCGTGCAGTCATGCTCGTGTGTCGTCGTGCGCCTGGCTGCGGCCGCGCGCGGCCTGGGACTTTGCTTCTATTCCCCTGCGGGAGCGGTCGCGATCCCGACACCAATCCAAATCCGTTGTCCTGTTGACCGACGTGCGGGTCTGACATGCCCGTCGGATTCCTCTCAGATGAACAAATCGCGGGGTTTGGTCACTACGTCGGCATGCCCAGCGAGGAAGACCTCGCCAAGTACTTCTACCTCGACGAAGCCGATCACGAACTCGTTGCGCGCCGAAGAGGCCCGGGGCTAAGGCTGGGCTTCGCCGTGCAACTGTGCACGCTGCGCTACCTCGGCACGATGCTCGACGACTGCGACGGCATCCCAGGCGCGGCAATCGAGTTTGTCGCCAAGCAGATCCGTGTCGACGTGCGCGAAGGGCTGCTTGCGGACTACTGGTCGTCTCGGCAGCGCCAGGACCACGCTCGCGAAATCCAAAAGCACTTCGGCTACGTTGCTTTCACCAACGAGCTCGTCGGGTTTCGCATCACGCGTTGGCTCTACGCCATCAACTGGACGGGGACGGAGCGGCCAAGCGCATTGTTCGATCGCGCAGCGACGTGGCTGCTGCAGAACAAGGTCATCCTGCCTGGCGTGTCGCAGTTGGAACGCTTCATCGCGCGACTGCGCCAACGAGTCGAGACGCGGCTGTGGCGCATCTTGTGCGACGGCGTCACTCTCGACCAGAGAACTCGGCTCGACGACATGCTGTCGGTCGCGCCGGGCGAGCGCACCAGCAAGCTCGATCAGCTTCGCAGCGGACCAACAATTGTGAGCAGTCTTTCGCTCGTCAAGTCCATCGGCCGCCTCCAGGCGGTGCGCAATTTCGAGGTCAAGCCGCACCCGAAAGCAGAGATTCCCCACAGTCGACTGGCAGCCATGGCGCGCTATGCCAACACGTCCAAAGCCGTGGCGGTGGCTCGCCTGCCCATGTTGCGTCGTGTCGCGACGCTGGTGGCGTTCGTTCACACCTTGGAGGCGACAGCCCAGGACGACGCCATCGATGTCCTGGAGCAACTGCTACATACGATGTTCGGTGAGGCGATGAAAGCGGATCAGAAATCGCGCCTTCGCTCCATCAAAGATTTGGACGAGGCGGCGACTGTGCTGGCCAACGCCTGCATGTTCGTGCTCGACGAAAAACTGCCCAGCTCGAAACTCCGCGCTGAAGTCTTCGACAGTGTCGGGCCCGATGAACTTGCGCTGGCGCTTTCCGAGGTCTTGACCCTGGTGCGGCCGCCCGACGATGTCTTCTAT
>FTIR01273020.1_pt1 | contig 11474 bp, 10 predicted proteins | sample 1658041 | NCBI WGS metagenome assembly FTIR01 (sample SAMEA3914793, study PRJEB12502) | metagenome | biome: forest; material: soil | place: Canada | collected 2011-07-03 | depth 0.3 m | reverse complement strand
TCGACCGGATCGAGGTGATGGCGGAGCCGAGGCGCGTGCGCTCCAGTTTCGTCAAGGGCTACGAGACCCTGCAGGTCCGCATCGCCGATTGAGGAGCCGTAGGGCGAAAGCGGAGGCGCTATCCGCGCCAGCCCTTGGCGCGGGCGGCGGCTTCCTGCTGGGCGTCCAGCGGGGCGCCGTCGATCAGGCCCTCGACCGCGCTGAGGATCGGCGCCGGGGTCTCCGAGGCCGCCTTGCGATAGGCGGGGCCGTCGCCGGCCGGGGCGGCGTCGGCGACGACCATGCGCAGGCGCCAGCCGGCGGGGTCGCGGCAGGCCAGGCCGGCGAAGCCGTCGCGGCTGGCGATCTGGCCCGCGACCTGAAAGGTGCGGCAATATTGTCCGCCGGCGGCGCGGAAACTGACGCCGATCCGCACCATATCGCCCGGCTTGGTCCCGGCGGAGGCCAGCCGGCCGTCCAGCGCGGTGGCGAGCTGGGACTGAGCCATCAGGGTTCCGGGCGGGCCGCCGACCAGGGCGCCGGTTCCGGGCGAGGGCAGATAGGGCGCGACCTCATAGCCCACCCCCAGGGCCAGCATCAGGCAGGCCGCCGCCGCGCCCCAGCGCATCCATCCGCCATAGCTCGGCTTGGGCTGGGCCTGCTGCTTGGCGCGCTGCTGGCGGACCGCGTTCAGGTCGACCACGGCGGCGGGTGGCCGCTTGGCCGTGACGGCCTGCGCCAGCCGCTCGGGCGGCGGCTCGGCGACCAGGTCGGCGAAGACATTGGCCATGCGTTCGCGCAGCCGGCGCTGGGCTTGGATTCGTCGAGCCAGGGCGGCGTCGGTCCGCGCGGCCGCATCGACGCGGGCCTTTTCCATCTCGTCCAGTTCGCCGTCCACATAGGCCAGCAGGGTTTCGTCACTGATACGCATGGGCTTAACCTTCAAGTCCCTCGAGTTGCGCCACCAAAGCCAGGCGCCCGCGTACAAGCCGGCTGGTCAAGGTGCCCATGGGGATCTCCAGGGCCTCGGCCGCCTCGCGATAGGATAGCCCCTCCACCAGCACCAGGGCCACGGCCAAACGTTGATCGTCGGGCAGGGCGGCCAGGGCCCGTTCGGCCGCCGCGGCCTCCAGGCGGATCTCCATCGCGGGGATGGCGCCATCGGCCACGCGCTCGATCTCGTTCTCGTCGGTGAACACCCGGCCGGAGCGGTTTCTGGCGCGCATTTCATCGATCCAGGCGTTCTTCATGATCCTGAAAATCCAACTGTCCAGCCGAGTCCCCGGCCGCCACTGGTCGCGGTGGCCAAAGGCGCGTTCGATCGCGGTCTGAACCAGATCGTCGGCGTCGGCCGCGTGGCGGGTGATGACCCGCGCCATACGACGCAACCGAGGCAGAAGATCGACCAGATCCCGCTGAAAACCGTCCAAGGCCCCTCCTGATGAGCTTCGGGGATGAAACGACCGCGTTCAGGCGTTTCATCCCGGTACGGTTTCATTTTTTTACCCCAATCGTCGATGACTGGACCGCAAGGCTGATCCTTTGACCAAGTTCCAGGCAGGTGCAATGCCCTCCAAGCCCGCCAGACCCGGAAGATACGCCTGGCTGATCGCCTTGCTGGCAGGTCTGGCGGCGGCGGGCCCGTCCGCCGCGCAGAGGCTGCCGGGCGTTGGCGGCCTGCCGGCGGTGGGCCTGCCCAGCGTCGGCCAGTTGACCGGCGATGTCCGAGGGGCCGTGGAAGGCGCCGGCCGGGGCCTGGATGCGGATCTGAACGCCCTGGCCGAGGCCCGTCTCAGCCGCCTTCGCGAGCTGGTCCTGGCCAATCCCAAGGCGCTGGAACTGGACGCCCAGGGCGCGCCGGTGGTGCGGGGCGAGGTCATGGCGCTCGATCCATCGCCGGCGGCGATCCAGGCCGCGGTCCAGGCCGGCTTCAGCGTGCTGCGCCGGACGACGCTGGATCCCCTGGGGATGGAGGTGGTGGTTCTGGCGCCGCCGGAGGGCCTGGCGGCCCGGACGGCGCTGACGCGGCTGCGCAGGCTCGATCCCGCGGGCCAGTACGATCTGGACCATCTCTATTCGCAGAGCGGCGGCGGGGGGGCCTCGGCCCCGCCTTCACCGGCAGGGTTGCGGGGCGAGGGCGCCGGCGCCACGGTCGGCATGCTGGATACGGGGGTCGACGCCGACCATCCGGCCCTGACCAGCGCCCAGATCAGCCAGAGGGGCTTTGCGCCCGGCGGGGTCAAGCCCGACGCCCATGGCCTGGCGGTGGCGTCGCTGATGGTCGGGCGCGGCGGCGGCTTTCAGGGCGCGGCCCCGGGGGCGCGGCTCTATGTGGCGGACGTCTATGGCGCCGGCCCGACCGGCGGCTCGGCCGACGACATCGTCCGCGCCCTGGCCTGGATGGCGCAGCAGCGGGTCCCGGTGGTCAATGTCAGCCTGGTCGGCCCGGCCAATCTGACCGTGGCCGCCGCGGTGCGGGTCCTGATCGCGCGCGGGGCCCTGATCGTGGCCCCGGTGGGCAATGACGGCCCCGCCGCCCCGCCGCTCTATCCGGCCTCCTATCCGGGGGTGATCGCGGTGACGGCGGTGGATGGGCGCGGCCGGCTGCTGGTCGAGGCCGGCCACGCCGCCCATACCGATTTCGCCGCGCTAGGCGCCGACGTCCTGGCCGCGGGGCCGGGCGGGGGGCTGGTCAAGGTGCGGGGCGCCTCGTTCGCCGCGCCGCGGGTCAGCGGCCGGCTGGCCCTGTTGCTCGCCGCGCCCGATCCGGCCGCGGCGAGCCGGGCGGTGGCGCAGCTGGCCCGCGCGGCCAGGCCCGCGCGCGGCCTTGGCCACGGGCTGGTCGGCGAGGGGCTGGATGCGGCGCGGCTGGGGCCGCGATCCTGAAAATCGAAAAAGTTCGGATGGTCGGGATGAAAGCGGTGCGCCGTGTCGTTGTCCCCAGCGAGAGGCGCTGCGAGCGCTTCACGACCATGAGGAGAACGACCATGCGTAAGCTTTCGATTGTGATGATTGCGGCCGCCAGCGCGGCCCTGATGGGGGTTTCGTCCGCCCAGGCCGGCCTTCTGGGCGGCGGGTTGGGTGGCGGCCTTGGCGGCGGCTTGGGCGGCAGCCTGGGCGGCGGGGGCATGCTGAGCGGCCCGATGGGCGGGGGCCTCGGGGGAACCCTGACCGGCTCCGGCTCGGGCCGCCTGGGCGCGCCGGATGTGAGCGACACGGTCGGCGATGTGGGGAGCAAGGTCGGGGGCGCGGCCGGCCAGGCCCGGTCTAAGGTTCAGTCCCAGGCCCAGGACGGCGCGGCCACGACCAACGGTCTGGCCCGCAAGACCGGCGGCCTCGCCGACAGCGCGACCAGCGCCGCCAGCGACGCTTCGGCGACCGGGGCGGCGTCGGGCGGCGCAACCGCCGGCAAGGCCAGCGGCGCGGCGCGGGGATCGGGCTCGGCCGCTGCGTCCAAGACCGGCGCGCCCGCCGCCGGTGGATCGGGGTCGGCGTCGGCCGCCAGCCCCAAGGGATCGGCGAGCCTCGGCGTCTCCGCTAACCTCAACAACTAGGTCGCGATGAATTGAGGCCAAACCAAAACCCGCTCATCCCGGCGAAGGCCCATAGGCGCTAAGTTAGGATCCTGGCCAAGAAACACCTCGCCCAAAGGGAGAGGGAGGGGCCCGCGCCGAAGGCGTGGGAGGGTGAGGGGTTGCGGTTTTTTCAGGATGAACCTGAGAGGCCTTACCCCCTCATCCTCCCATTCGCTTCGCGAACGGGCCCCTCCTTCTCCCCATGGGAGAAGGTAGGTTCGACCGCCCCGGCTTAACTTAGCGCCTATGGGCCTTCGCCGGGATGAGCGGAGTTTTATCGGCTCAACTTGATACCATCACGCTTTAGGTCGCCGACCCATCCGGGCGACGGCAAGTGGCTCGGTCCTCGAAAGGGGGCCGAGCCCTTGTCCTGTTCAGTGGCTGTCGCGGGGCAGGCCGCGGGTCTGGGCGATGCGCTGGAAGGATTCGGCGCCTTCGAGGATGGCGCCGGTATTGAGCTGGCCGACCAGGCTGCGCTGGATCGCCTGCCAGGGGGTTTGCGAGGCGGGATAGGCGTAGCCGCCGGCGGCCTGCAGCGCGCGCCGCCGCGCGTTCAGCTCATCCTCATCGATCAGGATGTCGGCGCGGCCCTGGCGCAGGTCGATGCGCACCCGGTCGCCGCTGCGCAGCAGGGCCAGGCCGCCGCCCACGGCGGCTTCCGGAGAGGCGTTGAGGATCGAGGGCGAGCCGGAGGTTCCCGATTGCCGCCCGTCGCCGATACAGGGCAGCTCATGCACGCCTTCGCGGATCAGATAGGCGGGCGGGCGCATATTGACCACCTCGGCGGCGCCCGGATAGCCCACCGGGCCGGCGCCGCGCATGAACAGCAGGGTGGCGTCGGTCAGGCCCAGGGCGGGGTCGTCGATCCGGCGGTGATAGTCCTCGGGCCCGTCGAACACCATGGCCGGCCCCTCGAAGGCCTCGGGATCGTCGGGATTGGACAGGTAGCGCGCGCGGAAGGCGTCGGAGATGACGCTGGTCTTCATGATGGCGGCGTCGAACAGGTTGCCGCTGAGGACCACAAAGCCGGCGTCGGCCATCAGCGGCTGGTCGAAGCGGCGGATGACCTTGTCGTCCTCGATGGTCGCGGCGCGGCAGTTGTCGCCGATGGTGGCGCCATTGGCGGTGATCGCGTCCTCGTGGATCAGGCCCTGGCGCATCAGTTCGCCGACCACGGCCGGCACGCCGCCGGCGTGGTAATAGTCCTCGCCCAGATATTCGCCGGCCGGCTGCAGATTGACCAGCAGGGGCACGTGATGGCCGTGGGTCTGCCAGTCCTTGAGCTCCAGCTCGACCCCCAGGTGGCGGGCGATGGCGCTGAGGTGGATGGGGGCGTTGGTCGAGCCGCCGATGGCCGAATTGACCACGATGGCGTTGAGGAAGGCCTGGCGGGTCATGATGTCCGACGGCTTGAGGTCTTCGCGCACCATGCCGACGATGCGCTTGCCGGTGCGGTAGGCCATTTCCTGGCGGTCGCGATAGGGCGCGGGGATGGCGGCCGACCCCGGCAGCTGCATGCCCAGGGCCTCGGCCAGGCTGTTCATGGTCGTGGCCGTGCCCATGGTGTTGCAAAAGCCGGTGGAGGGGGCGGAGGTCGAGACCAGGCGGATGAACTCGTCATTGTCGATCTCGCCCGCGGCCAGCATTTCCCGCGCTTTCCAGACGATGGCGCCCGAACCGGTGCGCTCGCCCTTGTGCCAGCCGTTGAGCATGGGGCCCACCGACAGGGCGATGGCCGGGATATTGACCGTGGCCGCGGCCATCAGGCAGGCGGGGGGGGTCTTGTCGCAGCCGATGGTCAGCACCACCCCGTCGAGGGGGTAGCCATAGAGGGTCTCCACCAGGCCCAGATAGGCCAGGTTGCGGTCGAGCCCGGCGGTGGGCCGCTTGCCGGTTTCCTGGATCGGGTGCACCGGGAACTCGATGACGATGCCGCCGGCCTCGCGCACCCCTTCGCGCACCCGGTCGGCCAGCACCAGGTGATGGCGGTTGCAGGGGCTGAGGTCGGAGCCGGTCTGGGCGATGCCGATGATCGGCCGGCCCGACTGCAGCTCCTCCAGGCTGAGGCCGAAATTCAGGTAGCGCTCCAGATAGAGCGCGGTCATGTCGATATTGTCCGGATTGTCGAACCAGGCGCGGGAGCGAAGCGTGGGGCCAAGATTAGGGGCGGGGAAGACGGGATCGGTCATCGAGACCTCGCAAGGCGAACAATTGTCGGGGTGTGGCTAGTCATATAGATCATACCACGAACAGGGTAGCGATTAGGTCGGGCGGCGAGCATATGGCGGGCGAAAAAATCCGGTTGGCCATTGTCGGGATGGGCAAGATCGCCCGCGACCAGCATGCGCCGGCCCTGGCGGGCAGCCCGGCCTTTGACCTGGTCGCCACCGTCGATCCGCAAGGCGGCCTGGCCGGCGTCGCCGGGTTCGCGAGCCTGGAGGCGATGATCGCGGGCGGGGCGCGGCCCCAGGCGGTGTCGATCTGCACGCCGCCGCAGGTGCGCGGCGAGCTGGCGCGCCGGGCCCTGGCCCTGGGCCTGGACGTCCTGTTGGAAAAGCCGCCGGCCGCGACCCTGGCCGAGCTGGCCGACCTGACCCGGCGCGCCGACCAGGGGGGCGCCGTGCTGTTCGCCGCCTGGCATTCGCGCCATGCGCCCATGGTCGCCGAGGCGCGGGCCTGGCTGGCCGACCGCACGGTCACGGGCGGGCGGGTGACCTGGCGCGAGGACGTGCGCCGCTGGCATCCGGGCCAGGAGTGGCTGTGGGCGGCGGGCGGGCTGGGGGTGTTCGACCCGGCGATCAACGCCTTTTCGATCCTGACCGAGATCCTGCCCCGGCCGCCCTGGGTCAAGGCCGCCCGGTTCGAGACCCCGGCCAATCGCCAGACCCCGATCGCCGCCCAGCTGGACCTGGCCAGCGGCGCGGCGGACATCGCCGTCGATCTCGATTTCCTGCAGACCGGCCCGCAGACCTGGGAGATCGCCCTGGAAACCGGCGGCGGAGAGCGGTTGCGGCTGCTGGAGGGCGGCGCCCGGCTGGCGATCGACGATGAGCCGCCGCGCGGCGCGCCCGAGGCGGAATATGCCAGCCTCTACGCCCGGTTCGCCGCCCTGATCGCCCGCCGCGCCAGCGACGCCGACCCCGCCCCCCTGCGCCTGGTCGCCGACGCCTTCATGTTGGCCGAGACCCGGCGGGTGGGGGCGTTTGTGTATTAGGGGATAGGGATTTGGCGGCGGGTTCTGGGCTGGAAGGGCGCTGGCGGTCGGGCCAAGGCCCGGAAGCGGCCGTTACGAGTTTCTCGGAAGGGCGGAAAGCGGAAACCTCCGCGCGCCTCCCAACGGTCGTCATCCCGGACGGAGCGCTCGTGAGAGCGCGCCGATCCGGGACCCAGCATCCCAGCTCCAGACGCTGAGACCTACAGCCGTTGCGCCCAGGACAGCGGGCCTTCGGGGTCCTCCAAGCAACGCACGGCCGCGTCGAGGCCGGGGCTGCTGGGTCCCGGATCTCCGCGCTCTGCGAGCGCTGCGTCCGGGATGACGAAGTTTTGGGGGAAGGTCGGCTACGGATCGCGTGCAGTCGGTCATAGGTGGCCAATAAGTCGCCGTTGGCAACGCCCTGGGCTCAGACGTCTAGAGCGGACGTCACAAAGGGCGGCACAGGGGTGGAAACCTGCCCTTCCCATCTCGACTTGGCTTGGCGCGGCCCGCCGTAGGAGAACGGTCCTAGCGGCCCGGCCCCATTATTGGACGGCCGCACGTCAATGTGAGACGAACCGGACTGGGATGCGCATCGAGCCGGAAAGCATTTGCATAAGAAACACCCGTTCTACGGCGGTTCGGCGCAAATGCTTGCTGGCCGTTTCCATCGACCTTCCAGCCAGTCTCGCCGAACACTTCGCGTCCGCTCGCTTCGTCGATTGCATCCCACCAAACGAGATTTTCTCCGGTCGGGCAGGTGTGAATGCTCACGTCCAGGGGAGGGAGATGGAGCACCAGATTTTCCGAATGAGGGGAATGTGCAAGCTGGCTCGCAGGCGTCGGCCTGGGCGTTACACAGCCCGTAATAAGTCCTGCGGCGATACCAAGAGCAGCCAACGATAGAGCACGTATCTTTATTGGTCCGTACATTCACATGGTCCCATGGCGATGATCGTAGAGCTCAAAGCTTCTGACCACTATTGATCGCGAACCGCCGTGCGCGCCTTCCCCGATAGCCGCCATACGGTAGGCTGGGCGACGGCGCTTCGCTCCAATCCCCCCCCGCCCCGGCGCTCACCACCAGCTGGCGTAGAGCGCGACGAGGATCATGGCGACGCCCAGGGCGCCGATATTGAAGCCGGGGGAGGTGGCGTAGGCCACGCCTGTGGTCTGGATGCGGTTATGGGCGGCGCTGGCTGGCCGGGCGAGCGAGCCCAGCACCGCCAGGGCTAGGGCCAGGAGGAAGGCCACGCCCATGCGGTTCATGAACGGCAGGCTGGGCCAGAACAGCTTGATGCCCAGGGAAAAGGCGAAGGAGCCCAAGGTGGCGGCCAGGGCGCCGGCCTCGCTGGCCCGCTTCCAGAACAGGCCCAGGATGAAGATCACCACGATGCCGGGGGTGAAGAAGCCGGTATAGTCCTGAATATATTGAAAAGCCTGGTCGAACCCGCCCAGCAGGGGCCGGGCGGTCACGATGGCCAGGACGATGGCCACGCAGGCGGCGATGCGGCCGACCCGGACCAGGGCGCGCTCGTCCCGGATCCCATCCTTGAATTTGGCGCGCTGGGCGTAGAGGTCCAGGGTGAAGATGGTGGCGATGGAATTGATCTTGGAGGCGGTGGAGGCCACCACCGCGGCCACCAGGGCGGCGAAGACCAGGCCCAGCACGCCGGGGGGCAGGAGCCGCATCATGGTCGGATAGGCCTCGTCCGGCTTGGCCAGGCCGGGGGCCAGCAGCACCGCGGCTATGCCCGGCAGGACGATGATCGCCGGCATCAGTAGTTTGAGATAGGCGGCGAACAACACCCCCTTTTGCGCCTCGGCCAGGCTCTTGGCCGCGAGGGCGCGTTGGATGATATATTGGTTGAAGCCCCAGTAGCTGAGATTGGCGATCCACATGCCGCCGACCAGCACGGCTATGCCCGGCAGCTCCTTATAGTGGGGATTGTCGGGCTTGAGGATCATGTGGAAATGGTCGGGGATGCTGTGGACCAGCCGGTTGAAACCGGCGATCGCCCCGTGCCCCTGGCCGAGCTTGCTCAGAGTCAGGCCCGAGATCAGCAGGCCGCCCAGCACCAGCAGCGAGACCTGGACGATGTCGGTCAGGGCCACGGCCTTGAGGCCGCCGCGCAGCTGATAGAACAGGGCGAACAGGCCCAGGCCGATCAGGGCGGCGGTCTGGTCGACGCCGGTGATCTTGGTCACCGCCAGCGAGCCCAGCCAGATGATCGAGGTCAGGTTGACGAACACATAGAGGCCCAGCCAGAACACCGCCATCAGGGTGCGGATGCGCGGCCCGTACCGCTGCTCCAGGAACTGGGGCATGGTGTAGATCTCGTTCCTGAGGAAGATCGGCAGGAACCACTTGGCCACGATCAGCAGGGTCAGGGCCGCCATCCATTCATAGGAGGCGATGGCCAGGCCGATGGCGTAGCCGGAGCCCGACATGCCGACGATCTGCTCGGCCGAGATATTGGCCGCGATCAGCGACGCGCCGATGGCCCACCAGGGCAGGGCCTTGGAGGCCAGGAAATAGTCGGTGGAGGTCTTGGTCTTGGCCCCCTTGTCGCGGGAGATCCACTGGGCCAGGCCAAACACGCCGATCGCATAGACGACCAGGACCACGATATCGATCGTCGCTAGGCGCATGGCGCGTCCCCACCCCTTGTCGTCACCCTGGAAGTGATTGCGCCTGGGCCGGGTCTATTTATATGATCGATCAGATATGTCGAGCGGCGCGGCTTAAGGTCGGACTTCGGAAGCAAAGACCCATGACCATCGATGACCTGCTGGCCGCCGGCGCGCCGCCGATCACCGCCATCCTGCGCGGGATCCAGCCGCACGAGGCCGCGCCCGTGGCCGCGGCCCTTGTGGAGGCGGGTATCCGCATCATCGAGGTTCCGCTCAATTCGCCCCAGCCGCTGGACAGTATTCGCGCGGTGGCCGCCGCGTTTGGCGACCAGGCGCTGATCGGCGGCGGCACGGTGCTGGAGGTGGCCGCCGTGGAGGCCCTGGCCGAGGTCGGCGGGCGACTGATGGTGGCGCCCAACACCGATCCGGCGGTGATCGCGCGGGCGGTGGCCCTGGGGCTGGAGGCCATGCCCGGTTTCGCCACCCCCACCGAGGCCTTCGCCGCGGTCGCGGCCGGCGCCGTCCGGCTGAAGCTGTTTCCCGCCCACGTATTTGGCCCGCGCTATGTCAAGGCCATAACCGAGGTCCTGCCCGCCCGGGCGCGCGTCTGGGCGGTCGGCGGGGCGGGGGCGGCGGACCTCGGCGACTGGCTGGCCAGCGGCGCCGAGGGCATCGGCGTGGGCGGCGCGCTCTATCGGCCCGGCGACCGGCCCCAGGATGTGGCCGAAAAGGCCCGCGGCCTGGTGCGGGCCTGGCGCGCGGCGACCGCATGAGGCGGGCGCCGCCCTTGCGGTCTCGCACCGGATGGCAGACCGGGTCCCGCGTCCGGGCGCCAGAGCCCTCCCCCTCGATGGGGGAGGGTTGGGTGGGGGTGTGGCCGCGATGTCGGGGTGAAGAGCGCGCTTGGCTCGGCGCCACACGCGTTAGCCTCTTCATCGCCGGTGGACACACCCCCAACCCTGCCCTTCCCCCATCGAGGGGGAAGGGTTCACGGATGGGCGAAACCGCCTTCAACCCGTCAAAACCTCTGGGAAGGCTGACTAGGGACCCATGCAGGATCTGAACCCGCTCGAGTTGCGCAACTCCCTGGGGCGCAACCTGACCCATGGCATGCTGGACGCCCTGGGGCGGGCCATCGTCACCGGCGTCTATGCCGGCAAGGTGTTTCCCACCGAGGCGGAGCTGACCAAGCAGCACGCCGTCAGCCGGGCGGTGACGCGCGAGGCGGTCAAGATGCTGACCGCCAAGGGGCTGCTGACCGCGCGGCCGCGCCAGGGCACCCTGGTCCAGCCGGAATCGTCCTGGAACCTGTTCGATCCCGACGTGCTGCACTGGCTGCTGGAACGGAAATTCTCCCTGGCCCTGCTACGCCAGTTCAGCGAACTGCGCGTGGCCATCGAGCCGGCCGCCGCCGAACTGGCCGCGCGGGTGGGCTCGGCCGAGGGCCTGGCCCGGATCGACGCCGGCTATGACCGCATGGTGGCCGCCGAGGCCGGGGACGACGACGCCCTGGAGGCCGATATCGCCTTCCACGTGGCCGTGCTGCGATCCTCGGGCAACCCGTTCTACGCCCAGTTCCAGGACGTGGTGGCCACCGCCCTGCGCACCTCGATCCGCTTCACCAACCGCTTCAAGGGCCGCAGCGCCAGCCTGCCTGCGCACCGGGCGGTGAGGGACGCCATCGCCGCCCACGATTCCGCCGGGGCGCGGCTGGCCATGGAGATGATCATCCACGATGTGATGATGTTGATCCGGGAGGCGGAGAAGGGCGGGGTTGGGTAGGGGGGCGAACCAACCTACCTTCTCCTGTGGGGAGAAGGAGGGGCCCGTTCGCGAAGCGAAGGGGAGGATGAGGGGATAAGGCCTCTCAGTTTCATCCTGAAACCGCGCAACCCCTCACCCTCCCACGCCTTTCGGCGCGGGCCCCTCCCTCTCCCTTCGGGCGAGGTGTTTCTTGGCCTTGCTCCAAGCTTGACTTTTACGCGACTCTCGTTCTTGATTTGTTCGTGACCCTGGCCGCCGAGACCGCTCATGAAACCCCACTCAACGACCCGCGCCTAGCGCGGGCCGAGCGGCGCGTGCAGATCCTGCAG
>FTIR01449359.1_pt1 | contig 11582 bp, 9 predicted proteins | sample 1658041 | NCBI WGS metagenome assembly FTIR01 (sample SAMEA3914793, study PRJEB12502) | metagenome | biome: forest; material: soil | place: Canada | collected 2011-07-03 | depth 0.3 m | reverse complement strand
CAAAGTAGAATCTTAGGCTGCGGTAATCGCTGATCAGCGACGACGGCAACCGAAATTTCGGGCTCTTAGCTCAGTTGGTAGAGCAGCGGACTTTTAATCCGTAGGTCGTGGGTTCGAGTCCCGCACAACCCACCACCTGTCCGCTTGACCCGCACGTCGAACGGCAACGGTGCTTCCGGATGGTGATGAAGTTTTTGCTTGCATGTTGAGCAAAAACCAAAGTAGAATCTTAGGCTGCGGTAATCGCTGATCAGCGACGACGGCAACCGAAATTTCGGGCTCTTAGCTCAGTTGGTAGAGCAGCGGACTCTTAATCCGTAGGTCGAGTGTTCGAGTCACTCAGGGCCCACCAAAATTAAGAAGAAGAATCAACGGCTTGGCGGAAACGTCAGGCCGTTGGTCTTTCTGGACTCGCATTTGGCGTAGCTGGAACGTAGCCGGTCATCGCATCGAGTCGCGCGGCCGCACCCTGCAGGGCCTCGGGTGCCACATGCGCGTAGCGCTCCACCATCGCGCCGGTCTTCCAGCCGCCGAGCCGCTGTAGCTCATGGGTCGGAGTTCCGGCCTGTCGGTGCCAGGTCGCGAACGTGTGCCGAAGATCGTGCCAGCGGAAATCCGCGATGCCTGCCCGCTCCAGCGCCTTGCGCCAGGCCAGCGTGCTGACTTGGACGATGGGTTCGCCCCGAAAGGTGAACACCCGAGTTGCGTGCTTGCCGCGCTGCTTCCGCAGGACGGACAGGGCCATCTCGTTCAGGGGCACCGAATGCGGCTTGCCGTTCTTGTGCTTGCTGCCCGGAATCCAGAGGTGCATGCGGTCGAGGTCGACGTACTGCCATTCCAGATCCTTGACGTTCCCCTGGCGCAGCCCGGTAGCGACCGAGAACACCGCCATGTCGGCGAGGTGCTCGGGCAGCTCCTGGCGTAGCCGCTGGAACTCCTGCGGGCTGAGCGAGCGAACGCGGCCTTCGGCTTCCCTGAACAGGTTGAACTTCGGCACCCGGTCGATCCACTCCCATTCGCCGCAGGCGCGACGGAGGATGGAGCGGATCAACGCGAGGTAGCGGTTCGTGGTTCCTGCCGATCCGATCTTCTCGCGATCGAACTTGATGCGATCGACCAGCGTCCGGTCGATCTCGTCGAGGTGCTTGCCTCCCATGTACGGATGGAGCCAGCGAAGCTTTGCCTTGTCGTCGTCGTGCGTGGCCTTGTGCTTCGTTTCCAAGAGCCAGCGCACGACCGCCTCTTCCCAGGTGTGTCGAGGCTTCACGCCGAGCCGGGCTTGCTCCCATCGGGCGGCGGCGAGCTTGTCGTGGACTTGCTGCGCCTGCCGCTTGTCGGCAGTCCCAGTGCTTTGCTGTAGAGGCTTCGACTCGCCGCGGATGGGCGGGAGTTTGACCCACCAGCACGGTGAGTCCTTGCGTCTGTAGAGCGACATTCAGATGTTTCCCGAAGATCGACCACGGACACGCGCGCGGTCGATTTTGACACCAAGGTGTCCAGAAGCAGTTGTTCGACGAAGACCCAGGCGCGACCGACCTTGCAGGCGGGTATCTCGCGAGTGCGCGCCAGGCGCTGGAGAGTCTTCGGGTGCACCTTCAGCAAGGCAGCGGCTTCGGCTAGGTCGAGCGTGCGCGCGTTCATGGCCGGAGTCCTTCGCCTGGTGGCACGTCGGGCAGGTCAAGGCGCGCAGGAATACCTGGTCGGCGAAGCTTCTCGAGGACGGCTTCCGGGCTGCCCTCGATCTCCTCCATCGTGTTGACGAGGCGGCCGATGGCGACGCTCGCCCAGTGCACGGCAGCGCCGTAGCTGATGCGCTTTTGGTTCTGGATCGTTCGCATGCGAAACGCCTCCTCGCTAACCCAGCGCATGCAGGGATACGAGCCGGCGACGTAGGGCCCCGGTCGGAGCAAGACGTCGAAGGGAATTTCGCGGTCGCGGTTGTGAAGCTCGATCTCGAATCGAACCCATGGACTGGTCGGGTCGCCGAGTTGCTTGCCCTTCTCGTAGACGCGCATCAACTTGCCGTTGCCGCGCTTGCCGACGTAGAACGTGCGTCCCTTGGTGTCGGGCGTCAGCCAGTTGCCCTCCTGTCGCGGTGCAGGCCGATTCCCTCCTGCCGTGAATCCGTCAGCCAGATACCACCTAGCGGCATCGTCGACGGTGTGCTGTCCAAGGAAGTCGTCTACGGCACCGTCCCAGCGGGTGATTCGAGCTTGCAGCCCGTCGCGGAGAAAGGCGGCGAGTGCGTGCCAGTCCTTCACAACGGCGCAAGCTTCGCCGGGAAGGGAGAGCATGGCCTTGCCGTTCTGGCCGCCGAATGCGAAGACCGCGCCGCGATGCTCGAACGCATAGGATCGCTTGAACCCGAGCATCCCGCCGCGCCGCTCGTTCAGCATCCCGAGCTTGACCCCGATGATGCCGCACAGGCCGATGAAGAACGGCTGGATGCCCGCCTCGCCGAGCGGAAAAGGAAAGGTCACCGTGAGGTAGTCGGTGATCGCCGCGTATGGGTGTGTTGTGTCTGACGGGGAGAAACTTTCCCCCCGTGTTACTAGACGGGGGGGATGCAGGCTCGGCATCGTGCGGGCGCCCCGTTCGCGGCTCCGCCGCGCCCGCTTCGCCCTCACGAGCCGCGCGCGCGCGCTCGTCGTCCATCTCGGACATGGAAATTCCTTCGCGTTGCGACGAACGGAAGGAATCGAGGGGTTAACGCCGCACACAGACACCTGCCGCCCGTCAATGGTTGACGGATTCATACGGATCAAGTGCGAGAGTCGGTGTGCCGGGTGGATTTAGGTGCCGGCCCTGTCAAGGGCTATCCGCTGGCCTTCCACAACTGCCGGGAGCGGGGGGCTCGCCATATCCCACGTGCGCTCTGGTGCACAGATGCTAACGAAGGCGAATTTGTGTCGTCAAGTACCGTAGCTGCCGTGCAACAAGCGCTGTAGCGACACGGGTTCCCCACAGGGTGCTTCGCAGTTGTGGACAACGCGCTCCGTGGCCTGAGAGGGGCCAGCGCGTTGTCCACAACCAAGCCCTGTGGACAACCCTGCGGCACGCGACGCCGCTGCAAACCACGGTTAGACCTACGCCTGCTCTCGACCCAAAACGGAACTCGGCGCCCGCGAATGTGTCGCCGGCGAGCGGTCATTCAGACTGCACAGGCTTCAACCCAGAGCCAGCCGGCGCGGTATGCCGGATAAACCTTATCCTTTGCATCACTGAAAGTCGGAAATGGCACCAACCAAGAATACGGCTGCGAAGAAATCCGATAACAAGCTGTCGTCGAAGCGAGTGATTGTCGAGCCGTCGGTATTCGAGGACGCGCAGTGGCATGTTTGCTTCGGAAACCTGCAGCGACCTTAACGGGCGGCAGGGCGGCCTCCCAAGGAGGCGGAGCATCTCTTTCGAGTTGTAGGCGAGAAGCTGCCGTACTCTGCCCTCGACGACGTGAAGCGGCACATGGTCAACAACCATGGGCGCGTGGTGCCAAGCGGCCATCGGCAGTGCGAGAGGATGCCCGGCAGATAGCCTTTGAGGTTACGAGCAAAGGCTTTGAGCGGTTCGATGCGGCTGTGCATGGCACGTGAGTACCACTGACCTGCCCGGTTTCTTCGTACCAATAGTTCCTAGAGAATTGGCTCCTCGACTGCGAGGAGATCATGAGAAAAGGTCGATTCACCGAAGAGCAGATGGTCGCGATCCTTCGAGAGGCTGACCGCACGTCGGTCGCCGAGGCGGCCAAGAAGAACAAGGTCAGCGAGCCGACGATCTACGCCTGGCGAAAGCACTTTGGCCAAATGGACGCCGTGGACGTCAAGCGACTACGAGCGCTCGAGGCCGAAAATGCCAAGCTGAAAAAGTTGCTGGCCGAGGCCGCCTTGAGCATTGATGTGCTCAAGGAGATCAACGCACAAAAATGGGAACCTCGCCGATCTGCGGGGAACGAAAATGCTGGCGCTCTTTTAGAAGACAACCAAAACCAGTGCGGCAAGGAACCCGACTCCTAGGGATAGTCTCTCGAATGCAGAAAGATTTGCGGGAGTTGATCCGCTAACCAATCCTTCCACCAATTCCTGCTGTGTCTTTGACAGTTGATTTAGTTTCCAAGCGCGATACGTAGTCCAAAAGCATGCAAGACCGAGCAAGGCGTGGTGCAGCGCAATCGTCGATTGAATCCTGTATTGCGGCAGCGCTATCACTGCGGCAGAGACCAAGAGCAGGGCCAGGAATAACAGGCGCTTCAACTCACCAAGTGCAGCCGTCAGTTTGATTTTCATGTTCGTGCTTTCTATGTCGAGAGTGCATTAAACGCGAACACGAGCGTCTTGAGAAAGGCACTCGTGTATTGTTGGTGTTAGGCGTTTAGCGCTTTATGCGCCTGTGGGCGGAGGGGCCACGCAGTACTTATGATCGCTGCAACCGAGGCCGTTGCCGGTGCTCTGGGAGTAGGTTTCCCAGTCGCTCGTGCAATTGTAGTCACCACCCATGGTTTCAAAGTCTTCGACCTGGATGTTCACTGAACCGAACAAGTCGCCGATGCTCTTTTGAATCTCACCCTTCTTGAGCGCTCCAATCGCGTTGCGGTAGTTGTCGTACATCTGCGAGATGGTTCCTCCAATGGCGTCCCAGGTGTCAGGCGCGTAGGTCTCGATGAGGGGAGCAATCTGGTTCCCGATGGCCGTGCCTGCCGTCCAAGAAGCATAGACGGCGCCGGACCAGATGAAGGTGGTCTCGAGCAACGCGCCCTGTATGCCAAGACTGCCCACCGGCATTGTTCGAAGGTTGAGATACGTCTCGTAGGGTGTGAGGTCAGCGAACTGCCCGATGCCGCCTGCCATCGGTCTCATTCCACCGCTCACCAGACGGGCCGCGCCGACCGTAGCAGCGTGAGGAACTGGCGCCGATTCCGAAATGTTCGCCATGGCCGAGAACAAGGAAGCCTTCACGGGCGTGTTGTTGATGAGCGCTTCTTGGACAGGTGCGAAGCCGAAGTGGTGCGACAGGCGCGTCAGATGGGTGATGTCGAGACGAGTTGCCAGTACGGCTAGAAGTTGCGCCTGGTGCCCGGTATCGGCGTTGGCCGACACGTAGAGCTGAGCCAGGTCGGAGAGTTCCTTTTCCGACAGTCGGTCGACAACCTGCGTGGCGTGAACCGCGTCCAGTCGGGCGAAGTTCTGTTCGACAGCCTGACTGAAATTGGCGTGGATGCCAGCCCGCTTGTCACCGCCCTCCGGGGCGTTCCCCCAGATCTTGGTGATTGTCTTCGAGAGGACGATTCGAGAGGGTGAATCGGGCGCCGTAGCAACGGTGAACGGAACCGTTGCAGCGCTGCAGAAGGAGAAGGAAAGAGCCACGCAGGCCCCCGCCAGCAATTTGATCAGTTTCAAGATCTTTCCTCGGTTGTTTCGTAAGTTGACTCAACCAGGCTCTGCTTCTTGTCAAGATTCTCACCGCTCCGCACTCGTCTGTCGTCGCCTAGCGAGGTGACGTTAACTTTGGATGCCCTGGCGGGTATCCCCATAAGGGGGGAATTCGTACCCTGCAAATGAAGCAAGGCCGTGCGCGAGCAGTTGATCAGACCGACGTGCCGTCCCAACACCTGTCGGAACAGGCCCGGTTGTCCGCGGTCGTGAGAACGAGGGCCCACTTCGAGGAAATCGCCTGGGTGATCGCAACGTCGCTGCTCGTTCGAGATGCTCTCGCCGGCTATTGATGCCCGAGAGCCATCTGCTGCGCGATCAACACCTCAAGTGTGTTGATGGCGAAGCTGTCCTTGGCCTCAGCACGGATCGTGGCATATCGTCGCTCGTCGGCCATGATGCCGCCGAAGGCTACGAGCTCGACGATCTTGCGCAGCTGCAGCCACACGAACTCGCCGGCGAACTCCTCATTTAGGGTGCGCGGCTTGCCCTTCTTGGCGCCCAGGATGCGGTCGATGGCGAGGAAGCGCCGCTTCACCTCGATCATCGAGTTCTTGTAGAGCAGCGGGGCGATGTCCATAGTTAAATTCGGTGGAGGCTTAGCCTACCCGCAAGCAGACCGTAGCGACCGTCCGGTCATGGCCGATCCGAGCCTCTAAGGAAGGAAGGATCGCACAAACTCGGCCTTCGCGGCCGTGTAGACCTCGCGATCCTGCGGGTGCTGTGCGGCGAGGGTGATCTTGATGCGTTCGTGACGGGGCGTCGGGATCGGCGCGCAGGCGGTCGCGGAAGGCGAGCCGGTCACGCCAGGGATCGGCCTCGTGGACGACGACGTGCAGGTGGTGTGTGCGTCGACCGTTGGCCCAGCGCATGAACCACTGACGATCGGAAAGCGTCGCGTTGAACTCGGCAGAAGTCGAGTAGCCGTTCTCACACAGTCGCCGCGACAACGCGTTGACGCCGTCCCACGACCCGACGCCGCCCAGGATGTCGATGATTGGCTTGGCGCTCATTCCCGGAATCGCCGCGCTGCCGAAGTGTTCGATCGCGATGAACTCGTCCGGGAACAGCGCGAGCAGGCGTGCGCGTTCCGCCTCGAACCGGTCCGGCCACGCAACGTCGTACGGCACGATCTGCACGTGCTCGTGGATGGCGGCTTCGAGCGATTCTGGTTCGGTCATTGACGGTACTGGGTTCGGTGCAGGGTACCGCAAAGCCGACGGTCGCCAATGCCTGCTCGTGGCCGGTAGCTGCATTTTGCTGTCGTGCTGATCGTAGCCGAAACGTAGCTGACCGACCCGGTTTCAGCGTTCCTCAACCGTCCGGCAGACTCCCCACGCCCCTCTGCGCGTGCCCATGATCGAGGTGATCGGAAGGGGCGTGGGCCGTCTCTTAATCCGTAGGTCGAGTGTTCGAGTCACTCAGGGCCCACCAAAATTAAGTAATGAAATCAAGCACTTAGCGTAAACAGCGCTAAGTGCTTTTTTCTTGCCTGGTCGTCATGTAGGCACCATGTAGGCATTCGCGATGCATGCAGATCCATGCCGCTGCGTTGATCTTTGCTGATCGAGACGAACGTTCGTCTCTAACAATCGAACCTCTCGACGAGTTGCTTCGAATGCTCGGTGAAAAATTGATCGATGTGAGCCTGAAACTCGCAGCGGAATCTGCAAAGGCGACTGCAGCCCATCGGCTTACCCGGGTCTTTGCGGGTCATGGGGTGTTGCTTACGCGCTTGCCGCTAGGACGGGCGTGCGTTCGACTGCGTGCTACTTCGCACCGATTGGTCGCCTGCCGTGACCTTGCTGCGCAATTGATCGGATGCGCGCCAGCATGGGCCCTCGACGAAGCTATCGGGATAGCGAGGCAACTACTCCAAGAAGGACTCTATGTCTTGGGTGAATGCCGCGCGCCTTCAGTCGGCTCGCGATTGAAGAAGTCACGTCGCGCGCGAATTTTGGGCCGCGTCGCTTCGCACGCGGGGCCGCCAAAGCCGCATCAACCTAGTGACAGGGGCGTTGGTTCAACCACGCGCCGAACTCCGAGACAGGCATCGGCCGCCCAATCGAGAAGCCCTGCGCTGCATCACATCCCAGATTCCCGAGCGCATCGAAGGTCGCATCGTCCTCGACGCCTTCTGCGATGACATGCAGCTTCAAGTTGTGGGCCAGGTCGATGGTGGACTTCACGATGGCGGCACAGCCGGCATCCGTGATCATTCCGCGCACGAAGGACTGGTCGATCTTGATCGTGTCCACTGGCAGCCTGGACAGGTACGACAGCGACGAGTAACCGGTGCCGAAATCGTCGATCGACAACCGGACGTCCAGCCTCTTGAGACCATTGAGAACCTGCAGCGCCTTGGCGGGATCCTGCATCAGCGCGCTCTCGGTCAACTCGAACTCGATCGCGCCCGGTTGAGCGCCCCAAGTCGTGAGCTTGTCCGAGACCCGTTCGAGGAAGCGATCGTCGCGCAGATCGTGTGCCGACATGTTCACAGATACCGATTGCTCGATCCCCGCTGCGCGCCAGGCGTAGGCTTGGCGCAACGTGTCCTCGAGAACCCAGTAGGTGAGCGGCGTGATGAGTCCCGTGCTCTCGGCCACGTGGATGAATTCGTTCGGGTTGAGAAGTCCCTTGCTGGGGTGTTCCCACCGGACGAGCGCCTCGAGACCGCAGGGCAGCCGCGGTCCGATCTCGAGCTTGGGCTGGCAATACAGGCGCAGTTCGCCGTTCGAGATGGCTCGCCGCAGGTCGGCCATCAGCGAGATGTTGCGCACGCATCCCATGTCCAGGGTGTTGCTGAACACCGCGATGTTGGTTGCTTGATGCCGGGCGCTGACCAGCGCGATGCCCGCGCGGCGCACAAGGACGTCGGCGGTGTTCCCGTGACCTGGAAACACAGCCAGCCCGCTGACCAGTCTCACGTCCAACTGGATGCCCTCCATCTCGAAGGGCTCCGCCATGGCGTCGGACAGGCGTTTCGCCGCGAGGCGCCCCATTTCCGCGCCAGTCGCGGCAACGATCACGGCGAACTCGGTGTCCGCAAGCTGGGCGAGCGTCTCGTTGGATGAGAGTGCCGCCTCCAGCCGACGCGCGACCTGCTCGACCACCCTGTCCGCAATGGACGATCCGAGGAGCACGTCCACGTCCTGAAGCCGGTCTATGGCGAGTCGGATGACCGTCAAGGGCTGCATGGCGTCGCTCGCCGAGCGAATCGCGTCGCCCAACATCCGTCGGAAGTTCGCCTTGTTCGGAAGACCGCTCACGGGGTCGAACAACATCAGCCTCTGCATGGCCTGCTCCGTCGCCACGTGACGTTCGCGGGCATGCAAAGTCTCGAGGCCGAAAGCCAGGTCCGCCGCGGCTTCCTCCAGTGGAGCTTGCTCGAACTCGTCGAAGGCGTCTGGTTCGGGCGCGACAATGGTGAGCGCGCCGTAGATCTGGCCATCCACACGCAGCGGAAGCGAGAGCACGGAGCCGAATCCGTGGCGTCGGTTGAATTCGCGCCAACCGGCTGGAACGTTCGGGTTGTCCGGGAGGTTGTTGACCAGACAGGGGCTGCCGGTTCGAACCGCGACGCTTGTCGCACTCTGATCGGCTTCCGCGCCGAACCAGTGCGCGTCGTGCAGTTCCTTGAAGGCAGTCTCATGGCCGAGCACGGCCAGCGGCGTGAACGCCTGCCGGCCTTCGCCTTCGACGCGGATGATGATGGCGGCGCCATAGCCCGCTTCCTCCACGACGACGCGGCAGATCTCCTTCAGGAGCGCCTCCCGGTCGACCAGGCGAAGCAGCGCATGGTTGCTGCCGCTCAGTGTGCGCAAGGCACGACTGGTCCGCTGGAGTTCCTGTTCTCGTGACAGCGTTCGGGCCATGGGAATCCTTGCCGTGAAGGAGCCGATTCCCAGTATAGGCACGATCAGGATCGCGCGCGATGTTCGCGCGATCCCTCCCGATTCAGAGCACGGGGCTGGTCAGTTGCGAGACGTCACGACGCAGAAGTCCGCAGCGCCTCGCTGGCCGAGAACCTCGGGAACAGCTTCAACGCGTTCCCCGCCATGACGCCCCGGCTCTCGTCGGGGCTGAGTACGGGACTTTGCTCGACTTCGCTGCGGCAGCTCACAGCGAGATCTCGACGAAGGTACGGATAGTCGGAGCCGAAGAGCACCTGGCCCATTCCTGCGACGCTGCGCAGCATTTCCATGTTGGCGGGCGACCACGACAGCGCGGTATCCCAATACAGCCTGCGGAAGGTGTCCGCGGCCGTGCCGCGTTCCTCGGCGCCCGGCATGACGTTCATCTCGTCGATGATGGACAGGCGTTTCGCCAGGAACGGCGTCGTGCCGCCTGCGTGCGAGAAGATGTACTTCACGTTCGGAGTGCGCGCGAAGACGTTCTTGTAGTGCATCTGCGCGACAGCCCGGGTCGTGTCGGCGGTGAAGTCGATCAAGGTGTCGGGCAGGTCGAGCCCGCGCGACGATGCGTCGAGAGACGCGGTCGGATGCACGAACACAACGGCCTTGCGCCGCTCGAGCTCGTCGAACAGGGGCCTGAAGCGCGTGTCGCCCAGATAGATGCCGCGAGCGTTGGAGAACAGCACGACGCCATCCATCTTGAGGACGTCCATGGCGTGCTCCAGCTCGCGCAGCGCGCCGTCGACATCCGGCAGCGGAAGCGCGGCGAAGCCGCCGAGGCGGTCCGGCCGTTCCTTGATCAGGTCGGCGGACAGCTCGTTGACCCGGCGCGCCAGGTCGCGCGCCTTCGCGTCGTCGCCCATGTGAACGCCGGGCGTGCTGATCGAGGTGATCGCAACGTCGATTCCCGCGTCGTCCATGTAGGACAGCATGGACTCCTTGGACCATGGCGGCGGCTTGATGCCTCCGACGGGGTTGTGCACGTCGTTCGTCGCGCGATAGAAGATATCCGGCAGGATGTGGTGGTGGACGTCGATGGTGAAAGACATGGCTGCTCCTTCACACCGACCGAGTGGACTTGATCAACTGGGCCGCGCGTCCACCGATCATGAAGCTGGGCGCGTTGGTCGGGCCCGACGGGATCGTCGGCATCACCGAGGCGTCCGCCACGCGCAGGCCGCGAATGCCTCGCACCCGCAGCTGGCTGTCCACAACGGCATCGGCGTCGTTGCCCATCTTCGCGGTGCCCACAGGGTGGCCGAAGCTTGCGGCTGCCGTGCGCACGAAGTCGAGCGCGTCCTGCTTGCTCGTGGCCGTCGCGCCAGGGACGACTTCCTGTGCGCGCACATCGTCGAGCGCCGACTTGTTGCCTAGTTCGCGGGCTGCGTCCACCGCGACCAGGATCGCCGTGATGTCGCGATCCGTGCCGAGATGGTTGGCCTTGATGATGGGCGCGTCGCGCCAGTTCGCGCTGGCGAGCCGCACCTCGCCGCGGCTCGTCGGCTGGACGAGCGCCGGCGCGATCGTGAAGCCTTCCTTGGGTGGCGCGCCGAAGCGTGTCGCGGCTTCCGGCGTCGCGATCGGAAGCTGCTCCAGCACGAGGTTGATGTCGGCCTCGAGGCTGTCCACGCCGCTCGAGAGATAGACCTCGGCGTCGACCGCATTGCTGTCGACGGGGCGATCCGGCATCTTGCCCTTGTACTGGTAGACGACGCCCGAGACGATCACGTGGTCCTGCAGGTTCTGGCCGACGCCGCGCAGGTTGGCGACCGGCTTGATGCCCAGCGTCTGCAGTTGCTGTGCGTCGCCGATGCCGGACAGCATCAGCAGCTTGGCCGTGTTGATCGTGCCGGTCGCGACGATCACCTCGCGATGGGCCCGGATCGTCGAGGCACTTCCGTCGGCGGAGACGAGTTCCACGCCGCTCGCGCGATCGCCGTTGACCACCACTCTGGTGACGTTGGCGTTCAGCAGCAGCGTGAGGTTGGAGCGGTCGAGGTTGGGACGCAGGAAGGCGCGGGCGGCGCTCACGCGCGTGCCATCGGCTGCGATGTTCATGTTGATGTAGCCCGCGCCGGCCCGCATCGGTCCATTTGCGTCCTCGTGCACGGGGATGCCCATCTGGCGCGCGGCCTCGATGAAGGCGGGCGCCGTCGCGTGCGGACTGCCGGGCCTGCGAATGTGCACGGGGCCGCCGACGCCACGCCACTCGTTGGCGCCGGCTTCCCAGTCCTCCTGGGCCTTG
>FTIR01030851.1_pt1 | contig 11611 bp, 4 predicted proteins | sample 1658041 | NCBI WGS metagenome assembly FTIR01 (sample SAMEA3914793, study PRJEB12502) | metagenome | biome: forest; material: soil | place: Canada | collected 2011-07-03 | depth 0.3 m | reverse complement strand
GAGCTCGGTTTCGAGGGCGTCCGGGCCGCGGAGACGGGCCGGCCGTCGTATCACCCGACGGTGCTGCTCAAGATCTATATCTACGGCTACCTCAACCGCGTTCAGTCGAGCCGTCGACTCGAGCGCGAGTGCCAGCGCAATCTGGAGGTGATGTGGCTGACGGGCCGCCTGGCGCCGGACTTCAAGACCATCGCCGACTTCCGCCGTGACAACGGCAAAGGCATCCGCGGCGCCTGCAGCCGTTTCGTCGAGTTGTGTCGCCACATGGACCTGTTCTCGCAGGCGGCGGTGGCCATCGACGGCAGCAAGTTCAAGGCGGTCAACAGCCGGGACCGCAACTTCACGCCGGCCAAGATCGCCGCGCGGAAGAAGCAGATCGAGGAGAGCATCGCGCGCTACATGAGCGACCTGGATGATGCGGACAGGAACCACCCCGGCGAGTTCGTTGCCAAGCTCACGCGGCTGCCCGCACCGTTGCCACGGCGAACATCCGCGCTGGTTTTGAAGTCTAGGCCACCAGCGAGGCGGCGCGGCATGGCGCTCGCTTGCGTGTCAGGGTTGCAATTTATTACGACCCTGAATGGATGAGTTGACAACAATGCCAAGCAAAGTGGAAACGTTTCCAACTATTGGCCGTTCTTGGCCTAGAAGAGCGAGCGCGCGTGGCACGTCTGATTTCGCAAGTGCGGGGAGGGCGGATTGCGATCCTTGCCTGGCTCCTGTCCACAACCTCGTTCAGTACCTGCAAGAGGACAAACCGGTGAGCCACAGCTATCGAATCGGACGCTTTGCGTTCAGCAAGGGCGCACGCGTGCTGACGTCACTGCTTTGTGTCTGCGCGGCGCTGTTCGCGGGGGCCGCGTGGTCGCAGCAGGTCGAGACCACGGTGCCAGCATCGCAGCGCGTCACGATCAACCTGTCTGCGGGCATGCCGGGCCAGAGCCCGTGGCTGTTCCAGAACACGCAGGATTCGGCCGCCTTCGCGACGCCGGGCTTCAACGACTCGGCCTGGACGCCCGTGGGCATCCCGCATGGCGCCAACTACTTCACGACCTTCCTCAACACCACGTCGGGGGGCGGGGATGGCGACCTCAATGGCGGCCACAACTGGTACCGCCTGCATTTCATGCTGGGCACGCAGTACGCGAACAGCAAGGTGATGGTGGAGTTCGAGGGCGCACACACGGGCGCCCAGGTCTATATCAACGGCACGCTGCTGCCGGGCATCAGCGCCGTTGCCGCCAACGCGCAGGCCTCGCACGTCATCGGCTTCCTGCCGTTCATCGTTGACCTGACGCCCTACGTGCACACCGATGGCACGACGCCGAACGTGCTGGCGGTCAACGTCTCGCGCAACGAGCCGTGGTTCGAGCAGCCGACGTTCTCCGGCGCATTCCGCTTCGGCCAGGCCGAGGCCGGCCTATTCCGGCCCGCCACCATGTTCATCACGAACAAGGTGCACATCCCGACCAACGTGTACTCGAACCAGAAGACCTGGGGCACGTACGTCTCGACGCTGTCCGAGGTCGCGTCGACGACGAGCACGGCCGTCGCCAGTTCGGCCGTCGTCCAGGTCCAGACCAACGTGCTCAACGAGACGACGACGGCGCAGCAGGTCACCCTGACGACCCAGATCGTCGATGCGGCGGGCAACGTCGTGGCCACCGCACCGCCGCTGGTGCAGACGGTCCTGCCGATGACGGCGTCAACGTTCCCGTCGACGGCGACGCCGATGTTCAACCAGCAGATCACGGTCAACAACCCGACGCTCTGGTATCCGAACAACAGCATCTACGGCAAGCCCTACATGTACCGTGTCTACCACGTGGTCAGCGTCGACGGCGTCGTGGTCGATTCGACGCAGAGCCCGCTCGGGATCCGGCTCATCACGTGGGACCACAACCTGCCGTACTTCAACGGCCACGCGATGTACCTGTGGGGCGGCTCGGGCCGCTACGACTATCCCGGGCTGGGCTCGTCGGTTCCGGAGGAGCAGCAGTGGCGCGACCTGGCCCAGTTCGCGGCCGCGGGCGGAAACATCTGGCGGCCGGGGCACTCGAGCACCAGCGAGGAATTCGTCAACGCTGCCGACGCGTACGGCGTCATGATCGACCAGCCGAGCGGCGACGGCGAGGAAGCCTTCGCCACGCCGCCGGCCGACGACGTGACCCTCAAGGAGGAGTTGCATCGCGACATGATCATCCGCGACCGCAGCCACCCGTCGATTCTCGATTGGGAGTCGAACAACGGCACGATGGCGGAGTCCATCGGCGTGGCGCTGCTGGCGATCAACCAGACCTGGGATCCCGTGAACACGCGCGTCGCAGCCGACCGCACGCCCGATCCCGTCAATGGCTACCTGCTCGGGTGCACGCTCGAAGGCTGCGAGGTCGGCATCAAGCAGACCTACCCGAACAATCCGGCCTGGGGCTCGGAGTACTGGGGCAACGGCACCGCGCGCGGTCTCGCGTACGACTACGAGCTGGCCTTCGCCGCGCCGTTCCTGGACAACTGGCGCAAGAGCCGCCAGGCCAACGCGTTCGGGATGGCCCAATGGTATTTCGCCGACACGCCCGGCGAGAACGGCCTCTACGCGGAGTACCAGCAATATCTGAACACCGCGCAGGCCGTCACCTACGAGAACAGCGTGCGCGGGCTCGGGGCGTCGATGGTCGACATGAACCGGTTTCCGAAGCTGCTGTACTACGTGTACGAGGCGGCGTGGACGCCGTTCTCGATCAAGCCGGTGGTGCATCTCGCGCATCACTGGAACCGCGCATACCAGGCCAGCGCGCCGATCCAGGTCAACGCGTTCAGCAACTGCCCGTCCGTCAAGCTGTTGATCAACGGCGCGCAACAAGGCACCGTGCAGACCCCCAACAGCTGGCAGTCGGACACCAGCGGCAACCTCACGCAGTCGACGACGCTGATGCCGTTCCAGGCCTCCTGGACGGTCAACTGGGTGGCCGGAACGGTCGAGGCGGATTGCCTCGATGCGTTCGGCAACGTCGTGGCCAGCGACAAGCAGGTCACGGCGGGCGCCGAGAGCAAGATCGTGCTGTCCGTGGTGCCCGAGCTGACCCGGCCCGACGGCACCGCTTTCGCGGTGACGGCCAACGGATCGGACGCCGCCTTCGTCGTCGCCCAGGTCCAGGACGCGAACGGCAACTGGGTGCCGACCGCGGCCGACACCGTGACCTTCTCGGTCAGCGGGCCGGCCACCTACCTTGGCGGCACCGAGCAGTACGTGGCGAGCGGCAGCGATGCCTACTCCACGGCCGCCGGCAATTCGTCCTTCAACTATCACGCGCCGGGCGACCCGCAACTGCAGTTCGAGGGCGGCCTGACCAAGATCGCGCTGCTCAGCCAGTTCACGACGGGCCAGGTCACGGTCACTGCGACGGCACCGGGCCTGACCAGCGGCAGCGTGTCCTACGCGATCACGGCCGTGCCGTCGCCCCTGCCGGCGCCGACACTGCCCGCGCTGGTCATTCCGCCGGCGAGCACCGCCGTGACGCTGGGCCAGCCGGCCACGCTGAGCGTGACCGCCACCGGCGGCACCGCGGCGCTGACGTTCCAGTGGTTCAAGAACGGCGTGCTGATCGCCGGCGCGACCGGCGCGACCTACACCACGCCCGCGACCAGTTCGGCCGACAACAACAGCAGCTACACGGTGACCGTCACCGACAGCGTCGGCAGCGCGACCTCGAGTGCGGCGACGCTGACGGTGGTGCCGCCGGCGCCGGTCGTGGTCACCACGCAGCCCCTGACCCAGACGGCCTACGTGGGCCAGACGGTGCAGCTGTCGGTGGTCGCGACCGGCTCGCCTTCGCTGAGCTACCAGTGGCAGAAGGCCGGAACGGCCATCGCCGGCGCGAACGCCGCGACCTACACGACCCCGGTGCTGACGGCCGCCGACAACGGCGACAGCTTCACCGTGGTCATCACCAACCCGGTCAACGCGGTGACCTCCGCGGCCGCCGTGCTGACCGTCAATCCGGCGGTCGTCCCGGGAATCTCCCAACAGCCCACGAGCCAGTCGGTGCTGGCCGACGACCCGGCCACGTTCGTCGTCGGCGTGTCGGGCTCGCCGCCGTTCACCTATCAATGGCAGCTCAATGGCGTCAACCTGCCGGGCGCAAACGATGCCTCCTACGGCGTGTTCCAGGTGCAGGCGAGCAACGTGGGCAGCTATTCGGTGGTGGTGACGAACGCCGCCGGCAGCGTCACCAGCGCGGCGGCGACGCTGACGATCGCGCCGCCGGGGACCAACCTCGCGCTGAACCAGCCGGCGACGGCGAGCTCCATCCAGAACGGCGGCCTGGCCGCCTCGTTCGTCAACGACGGCGACCTGACCACGCGCTGGTCGTCCTTGCCTGCTGTTGATCCGTCGTGGGTGGACATCGACCTCGGCTCGGTGATGCCGTTCGACACCGTGATCCTGTATTGGGAGAACGCGTATGCGACCCAGTACAAGATCCAGTACTCGACCGACAACGTCAACTGGAGCGATGCCGTCGCCAACAACAGCGGCGCGGGCGGCGTCGAGACGCTCACTTTCCCGACGGTGCAGGGCCGCTGGGTCCGCATGTACGGCGAGCAGCGCGCGACCCAGTACGGCTATTCGCTCTACGAGTTCCAGGTCTACAACATCCCGCAGTGCGGCGGCGCCACCGAGCGCTACACGGTACTGAACAGCGCCTCGGTGCTTGACAACGTGAGCGGGCTGACCTGGCAACGTGCCGAGACGACCTACACCGGCGCCAACGCGCAGGGCGCGCAGTACACGCAGCCGATCGCGCAGGCCTACTGCACGAGCCAGAACATGCGGCTACCGACCCAGACGGAAGTGTTGGGTATCAGCGGCGTGAACTCCGCTGCCTGCGCATTTCCGCTGCCCTGGAGCACCTGGACCTCCACCGTCAATCCGGCGGACGCCAACGAGGCTGGCTTCGTGACCTATGCGGGGCAATCGAGCTGGCAACTGGCCAACAACTTCCCGGGCGGCGTGGTGTGCACGGCCGGGGCCTCGGTCGCGGCCCCGCCGACGATCACGACCCAACCGGCCGCGCAGTCGGTCGAGGTCGGCCAGACGGCGACCTTCAGCGTCGCGGCCACCGGCAGTGGCTCCCTCGGCTACCAGTGGCAGAGGAACGGCAGCACCATCGTCGGTGCGACGAGCGCCAGCTACACCACCCCCGCCACGGTGGTCACCGACAACGGGGCCCTGTTCACGGTGGTCGTCAGCGATGCGGCCGGCGCGGTGACGAGCAGCGCGGTCGCGCTCACCGTCACGGGTGCCGTCTGCGCGGATGTGCCGGCGGCCCCCACTGGATTGACGGCGACCGTGGTCTCGGCGACCAAGATCACGCTGGGCTGGGCAGCGAGCGTGGCGGGCTCGGCGTGCTCGCTGAGCTACGACGTGTACCGGGCGACGACGGCGGGCTTCACGCCGGCGGCGGGCAACCTGGTCGCGTCGGCGCAGACCGGGCTCGGCTATGCCGACACGGGCCTGACGGCCGGCGTCACCTACTACTACGTGATCCAGGCCGTCGACTCGGTGGGCAACTCCGCGTCCTCGAACCAGGCCAGCGCGTCCACCCCGAGCGCCAGCGCGCCCGCCCCCGACTTCACGTTGGCGGTCGCGCCGGCGGACGTCAGCGTGAAGGTGGGCACGCCGTCGACGGCGGCGGTCACGCTCACGCCCACGAACGGGATGACGCCCACCACGTCGGTGAAGTTCACTTGTTCCGGATTGCCCACCGGTTCCACATGCAGCTTCGCGCCCGTCGTCGTGGCCGCTGACGGCACGATGACGTCCACGCTGACGATCTCCGCGACTCAGGCCACCGCGAGCGCCGCCGGCGGTGCAGCGCTGGCGGTCGGCCTGCTCGGCCTCGGTGTCGGCCGACGGCGTCGCTCGTCGTCGCACTGGCCCCTGCTGTGGGTGCTCGCCCTCGGGTTGCTCGCGGGCTGCGGCGGCGGCGGTGGCGGCGGCGCGTCGGACTCCCCGCCATCGACGGTCACGATCACCGCGACAGCCGGCTCGGTCATGCACACCACGACCTTCACGCTCACCGTGGACAACTGAGCCCCCCGGCACCTCCAGGACACGCCCGCTCGCGCCGATGCGCGATCGGGCCCATCGAGAACACCATGACCCAGTCTTTCCGCTTCGTCCCGCAATGTCCGCGAGAACGCGACGCCGGTCGCGCGAGGCCCGCGCTCCTCGCGTGCCTGTTGGTCACCGGCCTCCTGGTTGCCTGCGGCGGAGGCGGGGGCTCGTCCTCGGGCACCGCCGCGGCCGCAGTCGCGCCGGCGGTCACCACGCCTCCGGCCGCGGCATCCGTGACCGCGGGCCAGACCGCGACCTTCAGCGTGGTTGCCAGCGGTACGGCGCCGCTGACCTATCAATGGCAAGGCAACGGCACCGACATCCCCGGTGCCACCGCGGCCACCTACACGACGCCCACGACCACGACGGCCATGTCGGGCCAGTCGTACGCCGTGGTGATCGCGAACGCCGTGGGCAGCGCGACCAGCGCCGCGGCCACGCTGACGGTGACTGCCGCCACGACCCCGCCGGTGGCCTGCGCCAGCGTCCCGGCGGCGCCGGGCGGGTTGGTCGCGACGGCGTCGAGCGCGAGTGCGGTCAGCATCGGCTGGGCCGTCGTCAGCGCGCCGGCGAACTGCACCGTCAGCGGCTACAGCCTCTACCGCAGCACCCAGAGCGGCTTCACGCCGTCCGGCACCAACCTGCTCACGGCGGCGCTGACCGTTGCCCACTACGCCGACACCGGCCTCCAACCCGCGACGGCCTACTACTACGTCGTGGAGGCGATCGACGAGGACGGTGCCTCGGCCGGCTCCACGCAGGCCACCGCGACCACGCAGGCTGCCCCCGTGCTCGGAAGCGGGTCGCCGCCGACCGTCGCGACGCCGCCGTCGAGCCAGACCGTGACGATCGGCACCACGGCGACGTTCACGGTCGTGGCCGCTGGCACGGGGCCGTTCTCCTACCAATGGCAGAAGAACGGCGTGGCAATCGCCGGTGCCACCTCGGCGAGCTACAACACGCCCACGACGTCGGCGCCCGACAACGGGGCGGCCTTCGACGTGGTCGTCTCGAACGCCAGCGGCCCGGTGACGTCCGCCGGCGCCACGCTGACCGTCAACAGTTCGCCGACCTACACCGTCTATCCCGGCTTCATCGGCACCGACCTTAACAACAACACGCACGGCGCATGGGCCGACAACCAGATCTACATCGAGATCCTCGGCGCCAACGCCGCCACCGGCGCCTTGTCCTGGGTGGGTGCCGACGGCACGGTCACGGCGGCCAGCCTGGCCGACAACACGGCTGCCAACGCGGTCACGGGCCCGGATGGCCACACCTATCCGAACTACGCGTTCACGCTCGCGCAGAGCCATCTGCTCAAGCTGCCGCCGTTGAATGGCGGTCGTATCTACGTCTCGCTCGGCGCGCCAATGTACATCCCCATCATGGCCGGCAACCCGCTGGGCTACGCCGGGCCCAACCCGCTGAACACGTCGGATCCGAACAGCAACACGCACTACGACTGGTACGAGTTCGATTGGGGCGGCGCCGCCGACGCGATCTTCATCAATACCACGCAGGTCGACGATTTCGGGTTGCCGCTGACCCTCGACGTCTGGGGTACCAACGAGACCTTCCACCAGCAGACGGGCATCACCGAATCGATCGCGGCGATCGACCAGGAATACGTCGCCCAGACGCCGGCGAGCTTCCAGGCGCCGCAGGGCGGCATCGCCGCGGTCTCGCCGCTGCGCATCTGGGCGCCGGCGCACATGAGCTTCAGCAGCGGCGGCGCGAACGCGAACTATCTCGACAGCTACGTGAACGCGATCTGGGCCCAGTACGCCAGCACGCCGCTCACCGTCTTCCTGAACAACAACAGCCACGAGTACAGCGGCACCACCTCCGGCACGAGCTTCAACTTCACGGAGATCGACCTCCACAACGGTGCGTACGCGGGCCCGCAGACCTACAGCGTGGGCAAGCCCAGTACCCAGGACCTGCTGCTGTGCGCCGGCTCCATGGCGTATGCGGCCAGCACGCTGACTTCGCAGGAGTCCGGCGTGACGCTGGCGCTGGAGGCACAGTTCTGCGCCGCGTTCAACCGGCATGTGATGGACAACTCTGCAGAATGGACCGTGGTGCCCGACTACTACCAGAGCGCCCCGGCCAACTATTACGCCGCGTTCTGGCATGCACACAGCATCGCGGGCCTGTCCTACGGCTTCGCGTACGACGACGTGAACAACCAGAGTTCTTCCATCGTCGGCGCCCATCCGGAGCACATGGCGTTCGGGATCAGCTACTGACAGGCCGGCACGATGACACCATCGACACGCTCGACTGCCCCCGAGCGGCGCATGCGAAGCCTGCACGGGCTGTTTGCGCTGACCGCCTGCGCGGCGCTCGCGGCTTGCGGCGGCGGGTCGGTGGGGTCGCCGGCACCGGTGCCCAGTCCCGCTCCAACGCCTGCACCGTCGCCCGCGCCCGCGCCCGCGCCCGCGCCCGCGCCCGCGCCTTCGCCATCCCCCGCACCGACGCCGTCGCCCACACCGGCCCCATCACCGTCGCCCACACCAGCGCCTGCACCTACGCCCGCGCCTACGCCCGCGCCTACGCCGGCACCAGCGCCGGCGCCTGCACCGGTGACGTCGGACACGCCCGACTTTGGCCCGAACGTCCAGATCTTCGACCCGTCGACGCCGGCCGCGACGATCCAGGCCGCGATCGACAACGCGTTCAACGCGCAGTACCAGAGCTCGACCGCGCAGTTCGGCTCGCAGCGCTACGCGTTCCTGTTCAAGCCGGGCACCTACGCGCCGAATGCCCGCCTGGGCTTCTACACGACGATCGAGGGCCTTGGCCAGAACCCGGACGACGTGCAGATCAACGGCAGCATCACCGTCGACAGCGGCTGGAACTACGGCGACACCTCGAACGCGACGCAGAACTTCTGGCGCTCGGCCGAAAACCTCGCGGTGACGCCGACCGGCGGCACCGTCGTCTGGGCGGTGTCGCAGGCCGCGCCGCTGCGCCACGTGCACGTCGTCGGCAACCTGCACATGGGCCCGTCGAACGAGGGCAACGGCCAAGGCTACTCGAGCGGAGGCTTCATCGCCGACAGCCGCGTCGACGGGATCGTGTCGACCGGTTCGCAACAGCAGTGGTACACGCGGGACAGCAACGTCGGCGTCTGGTACGACGGCGTCTGGAACACAGTGTTCTCGGGCGTCGTCGGCGCACCCGCGCAAGCGTTCCCGTCGCCGCCGTACACGACGCTCGCGACGACGCCGGCCTCGCGCGAGAAGCCGTACCTCTATGTCGACTCGAGCGGCAAGTACCACGTGTGGGTGCCGTCGCTGCGCACGAACGCGTCGGGCTCGACGTGGACGTCCGGCACCCCGACGCCGGGCACGTCGATCCCGATGAGCCAGTTCTACGTCGCCAGGCCGACCGACACCGCCGCGACGATCAACGCCGCGCTCAGCGCCGGCCTGAACCTGTTCTTCACGCCGGGCGTCTACCAGCTGAACCAGACTATCAACATCACGAACGCCAATACGGTCGTCCTCGGCCTGGGCTTTCCGACGCTGCGGCCGGTGGGCGGTGTCAACGCGATGTCGGTCGCCGACGTGGACGGCGTGCGGATCGCAGGCCTGCTGTTCGACGCGGGCGCGACCAACAGCGCGGCGCTGCTGACGATCGGCCCGGCCACGTCCGCGGTCAGTCATGCCGCGAACCCGACGACGATCCAGGACGTGTTCTTCCGCATCGGCGGCGCCGTCGCGGGCAAGGCGAGCACGAGCCTCGAGATCAACAGTAACGACGCGATAGTCGACGACATCTGGGCCTGGCGCGCGGACCATGGCTCGGCGCCGACGGGCTGGACGATCAACACGGCCAACAACGGCCTCATCGTCAACGGCGCGCGCGTGCTGGCCACCGGGCTGTTCGTCGAGCACTACCAGCAGTACCAGGTGCTGTGGAACGGCGAAAATGGCAAGACGATCTTCTTCCAGAACGAGATGCCCTACGACGTGCCGAGCCAGACCGCGTGGACCAGCGGCAACGGCAACGGCTGGGCCGCGTACAAGGTCGGCGTCAACGTGCAGAACCATGAGATGTGGGGCGTGGGCAGCTACTGCTTCTTCAACATCGGCGGCACCAGCACCAACATCAACGCCGCGCGCGGCTTCGAGGTGCCCAATGCCGCAGGCGTGAAGGTGCATGACGCGCTCACCGTCTCGCTTGGCGGCAATGGCACGATCAGCAATGTCGTCGACAACACGGGCGGCATCGCGCAGGGTACGGCGACGGTGCCGGTCGACCTGATCAACTTTCCGTGACGGCGCTCGTCATGTTGGCTGGCGACTGGCCGTCTCGCAGATCGCGGGATATTCCGGTCTCGCGGAGGGGACTCAAACGTCGGCGCGTAGCGAGGGACGCATCTGTGGCAGTGTCGCAATATGCTGTTCGGCCACGATCTGGCCATGATCCCACTGCACTTCCAACTGGTGAACTCGACCCTTCGAGGTGTGATCAAGCTGCTGCACTTTCCGCTGGACGTGATGCTGGTGTACGTGCGCTGGTGTCGAATAACGAAATAACTGCGAATTTGAACGAATAAACGCTAGTCTTACTGTGTCAATAAAAACATGGCACTATACGCATCTCTTCATTCTTCACGTGAGGAACGATGGGTGCAAGCGAGCGGTTTGATCGGTACATGAACCATTTGGCCGAAGGGCTGGGACATTTGGACCGTCACGCAGGGCTCAAGGGCTACTGCACAGGGCTGATGCTGCCGCTCGCTCGCAAGAGCGTGGAGCCGATGGCTGCGCGGGTCGACCCCCTGCACGCGAGCGCCCGGCATCAGTCGCTGCATCACTTCGTGGCGAAGGCTGAATGGTCCGATTCGGAGATGCTTCGGCGGGTCTGCCAATGGGTCGTTCCGCAGATGGACTTCAGCCGCGGCGGCTGGTGGATCATTGATGACACCGGATTCCCCAAGAAAGGCACGCACTCGGTGGGCGTGGCTCGTCAATACTGCGGGATGCTGGGCAAGCAGGACAACTGCCAAGTGGCGGTGAGCGTGTCACTGGCGTGCGACCAGGGCAGCGTGCCAGTGGCATGGCAACTCTACCTGCCCGAGGAATGGGCGGCGGATCCTGTGCGCCGCGCACAGACGGGCGTGCCCGAGGAATTGCGTTTCGCCACCAAGCCCCAGATCGCGCTGGCCCAGCTGCGCGCCTTGCTGGCCGAAGGTGCGCCGCGCCACTGCGTGTTGGCCGATGCAGGCTATGGCGTGGACAACGCGTTTCGCCAGGCGCTGAGCGACATGGGCCTGCAGTACGCAGTCGGCGTGACCTCGGCGGTCGTGGTCTGGCCTCCAGGAGTCGAGCCGCTGCCGCCCAAGCGCTACAGCGGCAATGGCCGCCCACCTGTGGTCCCGCGGCGCACTGCGCGGCTTCAGCCGTTGAGCGTCAAGGCGCTGGCCCTATCGCTGCCCGAGCAGGAATTCCAGACGATCACTTGGCGCGAGGGCACGAACGA
>FTIR01000278.1_pt2 | contig 11616 bp, 8 predicted proteins | sample 1658041 | NCBI WGS metagenome assembly FTIR01 (sample SAMEA3914793, study PRJEB12502) | metagenome | biome: forest; material: soil | place: Canada | collected 2011-07-03 | depth 0.3 m | reverse complement strand
GTTGGCGAGGGCGGCACGGAAGGTCGCGCCCACGCTGTCGGCCCCGCCGTGGAAGATCAGTTCGTACCTGCTCCAGTCCAGTGTGTCCGGGATCCATTTCAGGGGTGTGGAGATCAGGATGCGCTGGGGGGTCACGCTCGCGACGAGCATCCAGCCGAACGGCAGCAGGATCAACGCCGAGACGAAGATCGCCGCGAGGTGGATGAGGATCGAGTTGCGGGTCGAGCGTTTCACAGCAGGCTCATCTCGGATCGGCGCAGCAGGCGCAGGTAGATGAAGGTCAGGGCGAGGATGACCAGCACGATGATGTACGAGAGCGCGGCCCCGACACCGAAGTTCTGGTCGCTGAACGCCGTGGTGTACGCGTAGTAGGCGACGGTCTGCGTGCCGTTCACGGGGCCGCCGCGCGTCATCGCGTAGACGATGTCGAACACCTTGAACGCCTCCACGGTGCGCAGGACCAGCACGATCGAGATCGACGGCACGAGCATCGGCAGGATGATCGACCGGAAGATCCGCGTCCAGCCCGCGCGGTCGACCTTGGCTGCCTCGTACAGCTCGCTGGGGATGGAGGTGAGCCCCGCGAGCAGGAAGAACGCCACCAGCGGGGTCGTCTTCCACACGTCGGCGAGGATGACCATGTTGAGCGCGAGGGTCGGGTCGCCGAGCCACGCCTGGTACTGGTGGATGATGCCCAGCTGGGTGAGAAGTGCATTCAGCGCACCGTACTGGGCGTTGAAGATGCCTTTCCACATCGCGGCGTTCACGATGGTGGGGATGGCCCACGGGATGATCACGATCGCCCGGAACAGCCACCGCGCCCGCAGCCGCGCATTGAGCAGGCCGGCGACGATGAGCCCGAAGATCAGCTCCAGCGCGGTCGAGACGATCGTGAAATAGAGCGTGCGCCCCATCGAGGCCCAGAACCCGGATGAGGTCAGGACCTGGATGTAGTTCTGGAGCCCGACGAACGGGGTGTCGGTCGCGAGTGCCGAGTTCACCTCGAAGAACGAGATGAGGAGCGTGCGCAGGATCGGGTAGACGATGACCCCGAACACCGCGACCGCCGCCGGAAGCAGCAGCCAGAAGGCGAGGCGTCCCTGGTTGTCGCGTTTGCGCCGGGTGCGGCGCTCCCGCTGGGGGGAGCGCCGACCCGTCTCGACCTCGGCGACCGACACGCCGCTCATCCTGCGTTCTGGTTCGCGGCCGCCACCGCGTCGTCGAGGGCCTGCTGCGGGGTCTTCTTGCCGAGCAGCGCGTTCTGCAGCTCCACCTGGATGGCCTGCGAGACGCTGTTGTAGTTGGGCACCGGCGGCCGCAGGATCATCGAGTCGTACGCCTTGCCCGCGGCCGCGAAGACCTCGGGGTTCGACTTCGTGATGGCCGGCTTGGTGTAGCTCGCCTTCCAGTTGGTCATCGAGCTCGTGACGTACTTGTCCTGAACGCTCTCGCTCGTCATGTACTCGATGAACTTCCACGCCGCGGCCTGGTGCTTCGACTTCGCGCCGATCGCGAGCGCCATCGAACCGTTCACGCCCGGGTTGTCGCCGTTCGGTCCGGCCGGCGGCGCGGTGACCGCGACCTGCCCGACCACCTTCGAGATGCTCGGGTCGTTCTGGTCGCGGAACGTGGACTCCCAGTTGAGCTCCATCGCGGTCTTGCCGGCCGCCATCGACTTGTCGGTGTCATCCTCGAGGAACGTGGTCGAGGCCGGGTCGGTGAGACCCTCGTCGATCGACTTCTTCATGAACTCGAGCGCCTGCACTCCCGCGCCCTTGTTGATGTCGAGCTTGCCGCTGGAGTCGGTGAACTGGCCGCCGAAGGCGCCGAGCAGTTCGGCGTAGTCGCACACCAGTGCCTCCGCCTGCGACCAGCTCCAGGCGAGGGGGTACTGGACGATCCCCGCATCCTTCAGCTTCTTGGCGACCGCGAGCACGCCGTCCCACGTCTTCACGTCGTTCGGGCCCGCGCCCACCTTCGCCAGCATGGCCTTGTTGTAGAAGAACAGCTTCGTCGAGGGCCCCCACGGAACGCCGTAGTACTTGTTCTTGTATTCGGCCGAGGTGAGCGCCCCGCCGAGCATGTCGGTCTTCCAGTTCGCCGGGAACCGGTTGGTGACGTCGGTGATGATGTTCTTCGAGGCGAACTCCGCGGGCCAGATCACGTCGAGGTGCACCACGTCGTACGTCCCGGCCGGAGCCGAGGTGACGATCTTGTCGTGCAGGGCCTCGTAGGCGACGAAGGTCGGCTTGACCGTGATCTTCGGGTTCTTCGCTTCGAAGTCCTTGATCATGGCGTTGACGTCCGCCTCCGAGTAGCCGGCCTGCTTCATGAACAGGGCGTTGATGGTGCCCGTGCCGTCGCCCTCGGTGCCGCTCGACGTGCCTGCGCCCGTCACACTGCAGGCGCTGAGCGCGAGGGCCGTGACGGCTGCGAGGCCGAGGCCCGCAAGCACACGCTTCCGGCCTCGGGGTCGGGGCCGGGTGGATGTGATTCTCATGACTTCCTCCGTGATGATGGTGATGGTGCGAAGGGGACAGCGTCGGCCGCCTCCGTGAGACGCCGGGCCAGCGCGAGCGCTCCGCCGACCGGCGGCACGTCGAGCAGGTGGACGGCGTGGTCCAGTCCACGCTCGCGCAGGCGCGCGGCGAGGGCGGTGAACAGCCGGGGCTGATTGCTGATGACCCCGCCCGCGCAGACGATGTCGTCGCCGAGGCCGCCGCGACGGTGGACGAGCTCGACGCTCCTGGCGAGTTCGTCTGCGGCGTGCTCGATGACGTCCACCGCCCGGGTGCTGCCCGCATCCGCTGCGGCGAAGACGAGCGGGGCTGCCCCGCCCCAGCGGGTGAGGCGGGGGCGCACCGTGAGGGCGGTGGAGAGCCCGACGACGTCGTCAACGCCGAAGTGTGCGAAGAGTGCGTCGGCCAGAGCGTCGCGCGGCTCGTCCTCGTCGGCGGCGTCGAAGAGCGAGCGGACCGCATCCCGCACCAGGGCCGGCGCGCTGCCGGGGTCGTTCAGGATGTAGCCGTAGCCGCCCGCGGTCACCAGGGTGCCGTCGGCGCGGCGGCCCACGACTTTGGATCCGGTCCCCGCGATCACGGCGATCGACTCGTCGAAGCCGGCCGCGGGCCCCAGCAGTTCCACATCGTTGACGGCGAGCGCGGTTCCGGGGTGGCAGGACGAGAGCATGGTGCCGAACGCCACCGTCTGGGCGACGGTGTCGAGGCCGTGGGCGCCGACGACGAGGGGCGCCTCCGCGGCGCCCGGGATCTCGGCGAACAGGGCGAGCAGGGCGTGCACGCTCCGCTCGGAGTCGAGCAGGCCGTCGCGCTGCCACTCGGCGGTCTGCACCGAGCGGTCGAGGAGGGTCACGCCGGCGTCCTCGACGCACACGTGCGTCTTGGTGCCGCCGATGTCGATGCCCACGATCACGTGCCGCTCCTCTGCGCTTCCTCGGTCAGGGGCCTCTTCTTTCCTATCGGAGTGAGAAGAAGTGGACCTAACGCTAGACGGCGCCGGTCGGCCGTGTCAAGAGGTGGCGTCAGAACGCGAGGTAGGCGAAGCCGTTGACCTCGGCGGCGGCCAGCTCGGCGACGCCCAGAAGAACCCCATCCTCGCGGTGGGTCGCGGGCTCGATGCGCGGCACGCGGATGATGCGGCCCCGCAGCCGGCGCTGGATGCCCGGGATCACGGTGTCCGAGCTGCCGACGAAACTGCTGCCCACGACCACCAGCTCGGGGTCGAGCACGATCACCATCGCCGCCACTGCGATCGCCACCATGTCGAGGATCTCGTCGGCCAGTCCCCGGGCGTCCGCGTTTCCGGAACGTGCCAGTTCGAACACGTCCTCGGCGGTGACGGTCCCGCTCGCAGGAAGGGGCATCCCGAGCTCGCGTGCCCGCTTCGTGAGGGCGAGGGAACCGATCCGGTCCTCCAGGTCGCCGCGGTCGTCGTACGAGCGCTCCAGCGAGGAGCGCTCCATCAGCAGGTAGCCGATCTCGCCGGCCTCCGCGCGCGCGCCGCGGTGCAGCTCGCCGTTCGTGATGATGCCGGCCCCGAGCCCGTTCTCGAGGAACAGGGCGACGAGACTCGACAGCCCCCGGCCCGCGCCGGTGCGCAATTCCCCGTAGGCCAGGGCATTCGCGTCGTTCTCCACCACCACGGGAAGCGCCGTGCGCTCCCGCAGCAGGGCGCCGAACGGCACGCCGGTCCAGCCGAACTCGGGCATCGTGCCCACCACGCCGTCCGGCTGGACCACGCCGGGAACGGCGATGCCGGCGGCGAGGCACGGCGTGCCCATCGAGTCGGCCGTGGCGATCAGGTCGTCGAAGAGCCGGAACACCTTGGCGAGTTGTGCCCGCTGGTCGCGCTCGCGCTCCGCGGCGGTGGCGTCCTCGGCAACGCGCAGGCCGAGCGGGACCGAGCGGCGGAACACGATCTTCCCGTCGAAGTCGACGAGGATGCCCGTGACGGTTTCCGCCCGCAGCTGGATAGCGGCCACCAGGCGCGAACCGCCGGCGTACCGGAGCAGCACCGAGGGGCGTCCACCTGTGGACGGCTCCTGGCCCGCGGCGACGACGAGGCCATCCTCGATGAGCGAGGCGGTGAGGCGGTTGATGGTGGCGGGGGAGAGCCCGGTCTTAGACCCCAGCTGCTGTCGCGAGAGCGCCCCGGACTCGCGCAGCGCCTCGATGATGGCGGTCTGGTTCACGCGCGCGAGCGTGCTGGTGGTCGCCGTCGCGTGCGTCCGCTTCGCCACCGGCGCCTCCCCTCGGTCGTGCCTGGGAGAACTTTACTATCGACCCGATCGTTTTGTGGCCCGGCGGCGCAGGGAGGCGCCCGACCCGATACGGCTCACTTGCTCTTGTGGGTCTCCTTGTTGAGCTTCGACTTGGCGCTGTGCTCGACGAGAACGGCGATGTAGTCCCGCAGCTTCGCGTTCTTGAAGGACTGGTGCTCCTTCTCCACGATCTCCTCGATGTGCTTGCCCGGCACGTCGGGGAACTTCTTCTTCAGACGTTTCGCAACGTCGTCGATCGACTCGGACTCGCTCTTCTTCTGTGCCACGATGCCAAGAGTGCACGGCCCACATTGCAGGATGCTGAGAGAACGCCGAGTGCCGCAAATCCATCGAGTCCGGCCGAAGTAGAGGTTCCGGTCACGCGAATCGCGATTTCGCCCGGACTCGATTGCGTTTGCGGTGGAGGAGAGCGGGAGTATGGGACCGTGGGCGGAGATTCAGAGACGGGGACCCGCGAATGGATGCAGTGACGATCGACGGCGCGCTCCTCGCGCTCGCCGACACGACCGCATCCACAGGCCCGACGGCGACCGCCGTCCGCCGCGCGCGAGGACGCGCGCTGCTGCAGGAGCTGGTCGCGGAGATCGCGGGCGTACCCGCATGCGGGGTGCTGATCGAGGCACGCTGCCCGGACTGCGGCGGCCCGCACGGCCGGCCTGTCGTGATGCAGCCGGCGTCCGCCCGGGATGTTCGGGTCACGCTCGCCTATGCGGGGACGCACGTCGTCGCAGCGGCTGTCGCCGGTCGCTCCGTCGGTGTGGATGCGGAACTGCGCGGTGACGAGGCCCGCGCCCAGGCGGTCCACGCCGTTCTCACCGACGACCCCCTCCTCCACTGGACGCGTATCGAGGCGGCGCTCAAGGCGGACGGGCGCGCCCTCCGCGTCGACCCTGAGCGCGTCGTCTTCGAGCAGCGCGGTTCGCAACTGACGGCCGCCGTCCCCGACGACCCCCGTCACTACCGCCTCCACGACGTCGCCTTCGCAGAACCCTTTGCCGACCCCTTCGTCGTCACCCTCGCGATCGAGACCTGACGGCAGCGGCCCGCGGGAGTTCCGGCAACGGCTCCTGCTCCAGCCACGCGGTCAGCAGCGCGCCCAGCTCGGCCCCCGTCTCCTCGGCGGCGAACGCGCGGAAGTCCTCGGTGGCAACGACGCCGTAGCGGTGCCGGTCGGCCCACGCGCGGAGCATCGCGAAGAACGCCTCGTCGCCGACCGTGCGCCGCACAGCGTGCAGCGTCAGCGCCCCGCGCTTGTAGACCCGGTCGTCGAACATCAGTGCGGGCCCCGGGTCGGCCACCACCAGATCCTGGGGGAGCTGCCGCAGCGCGGCATGGAACCGCCGGGCCAGGGTGTCGGCCGAGTCGCGCCCGGCGCGCTCCGACCACAGCCATTCGGCGTAGCAGGCGAAGCCTTCGTTGAGCCAGATGTGCCGCCAGGAGGCCAGGCCCACGCTGTTGCCGAACCACTGGTGGGCCAGCTCGTGGGCGATCAGCCGCTCCGAGCCGCCCGCGCCGTCCACGTGGTTCTCGCCGAAGATCGCCGCGCCCTGCGCCTCCAGCGGGATCTCCAGTTCGTCCTCGGTGACGATCACGCGGTACTGGTCGAACGGGTACGGGCCGAAGATCTCGGCGAAGTAGTCGGCCATCGCGGGCAGCAGCGCGAAGTCCGCCCGCGCGCGCTGCTCGAGCGCGGCCGGCAGGGCGAATTCGATCCCCGTCGCCGCCGATTCCGCGTGACGGTGCACGTAACGGCCGATCTGCACCGTCGCCAGGTACGTCGCGGTGGGCTGTTCCAAGCCGTACACCCACATCCCGCGCCCGCTGCTCACCGAGTGGTCGAGCAGTGTCCCGTTCGCGATGACGGCATAGGGCTCCTCCGCCGTGACCCGGATGCGGTAAGCGGCCCTGTCCGACGGGTGGTCGTTGCACGGGAACCAGGTCGGCGCCCCCGACGGCTGGGATGCGACGATCACCCCGTCGGTGAGCTCCTCCCACCCAACCAGTCCCCAGTGGCTGCGGCGGGGAGCCGGCGAGCCGGAGTAGTCGATCTCCACCGTGAACTCCGTCCCAGCCGCCAGCGGCCGCTCCGGGGTGACGTGCAGTTTCGACGAGGCCTGCGAGAAGCGCGTCCGCTTCCCGCCGTCCACACGCACCTTGCTTGCGTGCAGACGCACGAGGTCGAGGCTGAAGGTGCGGAGATCCTGGGTGGCGTGCGCGGTGATCACGGCCCGCGCATCCAGTCGATTGGTGGACACGCGGTACCGCAGGTCGAGGTCGTATCGGTCGACGGAGTAGCCGCCGTTCCCCGAGCGCGGCAGGTACGGATCCCCTGCGGTCTGGGCGCCCGCGACGCCGGGCGGCGTCACCGGGTGACCGCGTGGTAGTCGGCGACCCGCACTTCGCGCCACGGCCCGATCGGGTTTCCGCTCCAGCGGCTTCGGTCCGGCACCAGCTCGCCGCGCATCACGAGAGAGGCCGGGCCGACGGTGGCGTGCTCGCCGATGCGCGCCGCCGGCAGGATCACGCTGTGCGGGCCGAGGGTTCCTCCGGTGTCGAGCGTCACGGTATCCATGCTCATGATTCGATCATGGAACAGGTGCGTCTGCACGACGCACCCGCGATTGACCGTGGATGCATCCCCGAGGCGCACCAGGTCGGCTTCCGGCAGCCAGTAGCTCTCGCACCACACGCCGCGCCCGATGGATGCGCCGAGGCTCCGCAGCCACCACACCAGCGCGGGCGTCCCGGCGGCGGCCTGCGCGAACCAGGGCGCCGCGACCATCTCGACGAATGTGTCCGCCACCTCGCTGCGCCAGACGAACGACGACCACAGGGGATGCTCCCCCGCACGGATGCGCTGCACCAGCGCCCACTTCGCCACCGTGCTCGCGCCCGCGGCCACGACGCTCGCGACGAGCAGCACCACCCCGCTCAGCAGCACCGCCGCCCACAGCCCCCACGCCGACGTGAGGGCCGCGAGCGCGAACAGCACCGCGAGTCCCATCGTGCAGGTGACGAAGACCGGCACGATCCGGCAGAGCTCCCACAGGGTGCGGGCGAGCCGCAGCGCGGGCGCCGGGTTGTAGGTGCGGGCGTCGTCGCCGTGCGCGGCCGTGCGGCGCAGGCGGACCGGGGGCGAGCCGAGCCACGACGATCCCGGCTTCGACTTGCGCGGCGCTGCGGAGAGCACGGCGACCAGGCCGTCGCGCGGCACCCGGTGGCCCGCCCCGGCCATCCCGGAGTTGCCGAGGAAGGCGCGCGCACCGATCTCGGCGCGCGCCACCCGCACCCGGCCGCCGCCGAGTTCGTAGGAGGCGACGAGCGTGTCGTCGGCGAGGAACGCCCCGTCTTTCACCGTGGTCATCTTCGGGATGAGCAACACGGTCGAGGCTTCGACGTCGCGCCCGATCGTCGCGCCCAGTGCCCGCAGCCAGACGGGCGTGAAGAGCGAGGAGTAGAGCGGGAAGAGCAGTGTGCGTGCGAGATCCAGCAGGCGTTCCGTCGTCCACACCTCCCAGCCGACCGTGCTGCGCACCGGGAACACGCCCTCCCTGAGCCCGATGCCGAGCAGGCGCACGCCGATCACGACGAGGGTCGCGAGCACCAGTCCCGCCACGAGCGTGCCCGGGATGATCGCGGGCACCGCCCGCAGGGCCGCCTCGCCGACTGACGACGATCCGGCCACGAAGACCGCCACGATCGCGCCGCCCGCCGCCAGCGCGACGATGGGCGTGAGCGACACCGCCAGGGCCGACAGCGCGTAGGCGATCAGCCACCGCGTGCGTCGCTCCGGACGGATCGCGGGCCACCACGGTGCGGCCGGGCCCACCCGGACCGCCGGCGAACCCGCCCACCGTTCGCCGGCCCGCACCCGGCCGAACACGGAGGAGCCCGGGTCGATCACCGCGTTCTTGCCGATCCGGGCGCCGGGCAGCAGCGTGCTGCGCGCACCGACCGTGCTGTTCGCACCGATGCGCACCGCTCCCACCCGCAGGAGGTCCCCATCGATCCAGTACCCCGACAGGTCGACCTCGGGCTCGATCGCCGCTCCGGATCCGATCCGCAGCATCCCGGTCACCGGCGGGAGGGCGTGCAGGTCGACGCCCGACCCGATCCGCGCGCCGAGCGCACGGGCGTAGTACGTGATCCAGGGAGCGCCCGCGAGACCGACCGCGCCCACCTGGTGCGCGACCTGCTCGGCGAGCCACAGCCGCAGGTGCACGCCGCCGCCCCGTGGATGGTCGCCCGCGCGCACGCCGGCCAGCAGCAGCCGGGCGGCCACCACCGAGATCGCCATGCGCCCGAACGGCGTCGCGAACACGAGGAGCCCCACGATCAGCACCCACGGCGACGTCCGCGGCAGGAACGAGAAGCCGTCGAACCCCGACAGGATGGCCGACGCCGTCAGCAGGTAGACCAGCCACCGCACGCCCGCGAGCACGAACAACGGGATGCTCAGGAGGGTCTGGAGCCACTGCATCCGCGCGGGGGTGGGCGGCACCGCGTGCAGTGAGGCGACCCCCCGACGCGCGACGCGGTCCCGTGACGCGAGCTCCGCAGCCATGGCGCCGAGCCTCGGGTGGGAGTAGATGTCGGCCACCGTGAACTCGGGGTCGCGCCGGCGGATCAGCGCGACCAGCTGGGCGGCGGGCAGCGATCCACCGCCGAGGTCGAAGAAGTTGTCATCCGGGCCGGAGACGGCGAGGCCGAGCACGCTCTGCCAGTCGGCCGCCAGCTCGCGCAGCGACGGGTCGAGGTCGGCGTCCGAGGTGTCGAGGTCGGGGAGGGGCCAGGGGAGCGCCGCGCGGTCGACCTTCCCCGACGTGCGGGTCGGGAGGTCGTCGACCACCGCGAGCAGCGGCACCAGCGCGGCGGGCAGCTCCTCGCGCAGCCGGTGGAGGGCGGCTGCGCGGTCGAAGACGGAGTCGTCGGAGACGGCGAGGTAGCCCACCAGCACCTGGTTGCCCGCCTCCGTGGACCGCACGGCGGCGGCCGCCCCCGCCACACCGGGCAGGTTCTGCAGGGCCGACTCCACCTCGCCGAGCTCGATGCGCCGGCCGCCCACCTTCACCTGGTCGTCGGCACGGCCCTGGAAGAGCAGCCCACGCCTGTCGAAGCGCACGAGGTCGCCGCTGCGGTAGGCGCGGTCCCAGCCGAGAGCAGGAAGGGGCGCGTACTTCTCCGCATCCTTGGCCGGGTCGAGGTAGCGCGCGAGGCCCACCCCGCCGATGATCAGTTCGCCCACCTCGCCGTCGCCGACGGGCAACCCCGCGGCGTCGACCACGGCCAGATCCCATCCGTCGAGGGGGAGTCCGATGCGCACCGGCTCGCCCGGAGCGAGCAGCGCCGCGCACGCGACGACGGTCGCCTCCGTGGGGCCGTAGGTGTTCCAGACCTCGCGCCCCGGGACCGCCAACCGGTCGACCAGGTCGGGCGGGCACGACTCGCCGCCGAAGATGAGCAGGCGCACGTTCTCGAGTGACTCGGCCGGCCACAGCGCGGCGAGCGTCGGCACCGTGGAGACGACGGTGATGCCGCGCGTGGTCAGCCAGGGGCCGAGATCCATCCCGCTGCGCACGAGCGAGCGCGGAGCCGGCACCAGGCAGGCGCCGTGGCCCCAGGCGAGCCACATCTCCTCGCACGACGCGTCGAAAGCCACCGACAGGCCCGCAAGCACGCGGTCGCCCGGGCCGATCGGCTCGGACTGCAGGAACAGCCGCGACTCCGCATCCACGAACGCGGCGGCGGAGCGGTGGGTCACCGCAACGCCCTTCGGCGTGCCCGTCGAACCGGAGGTGAAGATGATCCAGGCGTCGTCCTCCGGCCGCGGTGGTGAGACGAGCGGCGTGGTCGCCGTGCTGGGATGCGCGGGGGCGCCGTCGCGCAGGGATGCGCGGGTGGCGGGCGTGGGTTCGGGTTCGGCTTCCAGCACGGCTGCGGCGCGCACGTACTGGGCGTCGCCCGAGATGACGCCCCGCACCGCCGCCTCCTGGAAGACGAGGGCGGCCCGTTCGTCCGGGTCGTCCGCGTCGACGGGCACGTACGCGGCGCCCGCCGCCAGCACCGCGAGGATCGAGATGTAGAGGTCACGGGTACCCGACGCCAGCCGGATGCCCACCCGGTCGCCGCGGCGCACGCCCAGTGCGGTGAGCCGCGCCGCCATACGGACCACGCGCGCCATCAGCTCCCGGTAGCTCAGCGCGCCCTGCCCGTCGTCGAGCGACGAGGCATCCGGATGCGCGTCCGCCGCCGCACGCAGCACATCCAGCAGCGTGCGCGGCGGCGGAGCATACGCACTGCGCGCCAGAACGCCGGTGACGGATTCGTTCACGTGTCAACTCCGGGTCGTCGGCGCGCCCGGGAGGGGCCGGGAGCGGAGGACCCGAACGTAGCGGCTCGTGGTAGCCGGGAAGTGAACAGGGCGGGCCGTCAGCGGCTGTCGGCCGAGAGCGCCTCGACGAGGCCGGCCTTGCTGAGGCTGTAATAGCGCGGAATCCCTCGGGCCTTCGCCCGGCCCCGCAGGTCGACGACGGTGAGACCCGACAGAACGGCTGCCGTGGGCACGGGCGTCACCTCGGCCACCGTGAGGGTGGTGGCGGCCGGCTTGGCGGCCGCGCGCCTGACCGGCGTCCGCTTGGCGGGAGCTCGCTTGCTGGTGCCGCGCTTGGCAGCGGCCCGGGCGGCGGGGCCCGGTTGCGCCGGGACGGCGGCCGGCGGGCGCGTGTCCGTCTTCTCGACGACCGCCTTCAGCGCCGCCTGCAGTTCGGGTGTCTCCGGCGTGCGTGCGCCGTTGCGCTTCGCGGCGCTCGCCGCCG
>FTIR01419795.1_pt1 | contig 11620 bp, 9 predicted proteins | sample 1658041 | NCBI WGS metagenome assembly FTIR01 (sample SAMEA3914793, study PRJEB12502) | metagenome | biome: forest; material: soil | place: Canada | collected 2011-07-03 | depth 0.3 m | reverse complement strand
CGGCGGCACCATCGCCGCGCTGGAGCGCGCGATCGCCATCAATCCGGAGCGCGTCGACGCGCTGGTCAACCTGGGCATCGCGCTGCAGGAAGGCGGCCGCCTCGACGACGCCCTGCGCGCGTACGGGCGCGCGTACCGCCTGCGCGCGCAGACGTTCGGGCGCATCGCGCACGCACTCGCGACGCCCAACGTGGGCCGGCTGTGGCTGAACCTGGATGACCTTCGAGCCGAACTGGCGACCGCGCCGGCCTAGCTCGATCGGGGTTCGATGGGCCGCATGGCGGCGCTCTCACGAACGTAGCGGACCGGCATCGTCAGCGCACCATGCGCTCGACGTACACGTCCTCGACGACGGCGACTGGGTCGCACCGCATCGATCTCCTTCGCACTCACTTCGTGGTTAGAGCCTCTTCGGCCCATCGTTGTCGCCCCCTGTCTTAGGGGGTGTCCGATGGCCCACACTGCTTCCCGGGCAACACCTGTTGACAGTGATTTGGCGGCCTGCTTCAATACCCGTGGCCGTATACACATGCTTATGCGGACAACTGTTTATGCCAAAAAAACGGGAGCGAAATAACATGAAAAACGGACCTTCAGCCATCTGCGTGAGAAGTCCGTAGACCCCCATCTGTACGCCCCCAAACCCACGCGATCGCGCAGTTGGCAAGCCGGTCGCGTGCGGTGATCGGCTCCTGACCCGGGGCCGCATCCAACCCCCATTCCCTGTCGTCGATCCCGCGTGCTCAAAGGCATGCGGGCCGCGTCAGCGTGTGCCTGTGCTTCGCTGTAGCGCGTGGCGTGTGTTGCCTGTCGCCTTCTGTTCCGTCCTCTTGTCCCTGCTCGGAAACGCTTCATGAGAATCTGCATCATCGGCAAGATGCCCCCCATTCAGGGCGGCGTCAGCAAGCTCAACTTCTGGATCGCCCAGGCGCTTGCGCTAGCGGGCCACGAAGTCCATGTGCTGACCAACGCAGCAGAGGTCGAGAAGTCATATCGCTCGGTCAACGGCAAGTTGGTGTCGGGCCGAACCTCACCGCTGGACGGGCTCGAGAATATCCGCGTCCATTACACCGACGAGCGGCGGCGCCACGCATACATCCCGTACGCAAACCCTTTCGTGACCAAGCTTTCGTCGATGGCCATCGACATCGTGCGTGAGCACAGGTGCGACCTCATCTTCGGCCACTACTTCGAGCCGTATGGCATGGCCGCGTACCTCGCTTCGAAGGTCACCGGAGTGCCGTTCGGACTCCTGCATGCGGGCAGCGACGTCGGTCGGCTGATGCAGAGCCCCGAGATGCGGACCGTCTATAGCGAGATGATGCGCAGTGCCGACTTCGTGTTCTCCTCCAGAACTTCCACGCGCCGCTTCCTGCAGGAGGGCGTGGATGCCGAGCGCCTTTACCAGCTTCCGCCAGCGGCGACGCACGATGGCTACACGCCCGACGCACCTCCGCTTGACATGGCTGCGCACCTGGAGCGCGCGCGCGTCGAGTTCAGAAACTCACCCGCCCACGCGGGATTGCTCGATCGCTTTCCGCTCTCGAGCTACAACCCCGCTCGGCCGACCATCGGCGTCTACGGCAAGACTGCCGAATCCAAGGGAAGCTACGATCTTGTCGAGGCACTGACCAAGCTCAAGGCCCGCGGCCTGGACTTCAACTTCCTTGCGCTGACCAACTCGGCGACCGATGGCCCGACCGAGTTCATGCTGCGCGCCGAAGCCGCCGGCCTCGCCGACCGCATGACCTGGCTGCCGTTCGTGCCGTACTGGGAGGTGCCCAGCTTCATCCGGCTTTGCACAGCGGTGTGCTTTCTTGAGCGCGACTTCTCGATTCCCATCCACCAGCCGGCGGTCGCGGTCGAGATCATGTATTGCGGCGGTTGCCTGATCGTGTCCCACGAGATCGCCGACAAGCAACGTTTCAAGGGGTTGATCGAGGATGGCGTCAACGCCCTGCTGGTCGACCCCAAGGATACCGACGCGCTGGCCGACCGCATTGCATTGGCTCTGAGCGATCCGGAGCGCGCGCGCTCGATCGGCCGAGCCGCGCGCGCCATGCTGCTGACCCACTCGCAAGGGAAGCCGCCGATGCACCTGGCGCTCGGCGAGCGCTTCGAAACCATCCTCAACGACGTTACTTCTCGCAGGCAAGAGGCCCAAATGGTCGAGTTCCAATCCTTCCTCAACAGGCTCTACACCGACGACGTCTTCCGCAAGCTGCATTCGATCAGCTCGGAAGCCTCGCAGTCGTTCTTCCGACTCAGCGACAGCGAGAAGGAGGCGATCAAGGGCCTCGAACTGCGTGCCGTCCAGGAGTTCGCCGAGGGCCTGCGCGTGAAGGCGCTGCAGCGCCACAAGGGCTTTATGCCGCTGTCGGCGAAGGCGCTGGGAGCTCCTGTCACGGCGCGCTTCTTCGAGCGCTACTACGCGATCTGCCGCCCGTACCCAGGCGAGACCAAGCTTGCGCTCATCGGCAAGTTCGGCCAGTTCCTCGAGGACAGTGCGCTGGCCGAGCTGCCGCAAAGCTCCTGGGTGCCTGAGCTGATCCGCTTCGAGCGCACGCTGATGGAAGTGGGCCTCAGGACCGGACCTGAAGACGATTTCAGCCACATCAACAAGCGCATGCCGGTAGTCGCCGAGATTGTGGACGACGACGTGGTGTACGTGCGCAGCAGTGTCGTGCTCGATCGCTTCACGCACGACACGCCGATGCTGGCCGAGACGCTGCGCACCGGCGAGGTCGGCGCGGTGGAGCCCAAGGAGACCAACGTCGTCTTCGTCGCGGTGCCCAACGAAGCGCAACCCAAGGTGCTCAAGGTGAATGCGGCGTCCATCCAGCTTCTGCGCCTGGCGGGCACCGGGGCGAAGCTCTCCGAGTTGGTGTCACGCTTCGGCGACTACCTGGGTCGTCCCGTGACGACCAAGGATGTGCGCGATGCGCTGATGTTCTTTTCCAAGGGCGGCGTGGTCGGCGTGCGCGCGGCCGAAGTCCTCGAAGCGGCCTCGGCCTGAGCAGAGGGCACGCCATGAAGCTGCAGGACCTGCCCATGCTCGGCGCCGGCATCGGCCATCGACGCGAGATCCACGACGGGATCCTTGCGTCGTCCGACGAGGTCGACTTCCTCGAGATCATTCCCGAGAAGTACATCTCGGCCTCGCGCACGGCGATGGAATCGCTCGACAAGATCTCCGGCCTCTTCACGGTCATCCCGCACGGCGTGTCGCTGTCGGTGGGCACGGCCGCGCCGGTCTCGAAGACCTTCCTGCGCTCGATCGACGAGATCTGCCGCCGGGTGAAGGCTCCGTACTACAGCGACCACCTGGCGCTGACGCAGACCGCCGGCATCGACATCGGCCACCTCTCGCCCGTGCCGTACAACGACGAGACGCTGGGCTGGGTGGCCGACAACGTGAACCGCGTGCAGGACTACCTGCGACTGCCGTTCGTCATCGAGAACATCACCGAGACCCACGACATCCCGGGCTCGACGATGAGCGTGGCGGAATTCCTGCACCACGTGATCGACAGGACGGGCTGCGGCATGCTCTTCGACGTCACCAACCTGTACACCAACAGCGTCAATCATGGCTTCGACGCGCTGTCGTTCGCGCGCGAGATGCCTCTGCACGCGGTCGTGCAGCTTCATCTGGCCGGCGGCGAATGGGAGGGCGAACGCCTGATCGACTCCCACTCGCAGCCTGTGCCGCAGAAGGTGTGGTCGCTGTTCGAGACGCTGCTGGGCGACATGCCGCGGCTGCGGGGCGCGGTGATCGAGCGCGACGGCAACTACCCCGAATTCGGCCTCCTGCTGCAGGAGCTGCGCATGGTGCGCGAGGTGCTGGCAAAGTCGCCCACGGCGAGCGAGGGTGCCGCCGCGCGCCGCAGCCGCCTGGCGCAAGATGCCCTCGTCGCCTGATCCGCGCGCGGCGACGGTACGCATGACCGACCCCTCCCTCGGCCCCGACGTACGCCAGGCGACCTGGTCGCGCGCGGACTTCGCAGACCTGTTGCGATTCGCGTCTCCCTACCGCGGCGCGGCGATGCTCTCGATGCTTTTCGTGTCGCTGAGCGTGGTGCTCAGCCTCGTGGCACCGATGTTGTATCGCGGGCTGGTCGACGACGGCCTGCGCCACGGCGACGGTCGGCTGCTGACCAGATATGCGGTGCTCATCGCCGTGGCGGTGCTTTCCGCTGGCGTCTCGGAGATGATGGAGGAGTATTTCAGCTGCCGCTTCGCCCTGGGCATGATGAACGACGTGCGCAACCGGCTCTACCGGCATCTGAACCAGATGACGGTGGACTTCTTCCTGAAGACCTCGACCGGACCGATCATCAGCCGCTTCACCAGCGACTTGCTGAACGTCCAGAAGGTGGTTTCACGCACGTTGCCCGCAGTCGTCACCAATGTCTTGCTGATCGGCTGCTCGCTGGCCGCCATGCTCTGGATGAGCTGGCGCCTCACGTTGATCACGCTGGTTGCGCTGCCGGTCTACAGTGCGGCCGCCGTGCTGGTGGCTCGAGCCATCGGCAAGATCTCGGGCGTGGCCATGTCGTATGGCGACCGACTCATCAGCACGCTCGGAGAAGACTTTTCCCTGCAGGGATATCTGTTCTTCAAGCTCTGGGGCATATCGCCCGCGCGCGGCCAGGCCTTCGAAGACCTGACCTCGCGAATCCAGTACACGCGCCTGCAACTGGGCATGTGGGCGCGCGGGAACATGGTGGCCATCGACATCGTGCAGTCCCTGGGCGTGGTCGCGGTGTACTACTTCGGCGGCCTGGACGTGATCGCAGGCCACCTGAGCATGGGCACTGTCATCGCGTTCGCCACGATCGCCACGCGCTTGTACCAGCCGATCGCGTTCTTCTCGACGTCGTTCTCCGACCTCCCGACGTCGGTGCTGAGCATGCGCCGCATCCTCGACTACCTGGAGCAGCCGGTGGTGCCCAAGCTCGCGGTGCTGTCCTCCCGTGACCGCTCGCGCATGCCGTCGCCCGCAGAGGCGCTGCACAGCGTGGTCGTCGATCGCGTTTCGTTCTCCTACCCGGGTTCGCAAGACCGCCCGGCGTTGCAGGAGATCAGCTTCAAGGTGGGCCGTGGCGAGCGCGTGGCCATCGTGGGCTTCAACGGCTGCGGCAAGTCGACGCTTCTCATGGTGTTGGCCGGATTGCAGCAGCCGAGCCGGGGCCATGTGTCGTTGCTGGGTCACGCGACGGAGGGCCTGCAGCAACAGGATATCGCCGATCTGTTGAGCGTCGGCCTGAGCAACGAGTTCTTCCTCAACGCATCGATCCGCGAGAACTTGCGCATCGTCAAGCCCGATGCCACCGACGAGGAAATCCGGCGAGCGCTGGCAAACAGCAGCTGCGAGCCGTTTCTGCGCGGCCTGCCCGAGGGCCTGGACACGCGCATTGGCCAGTCAGGCCTGCAACTCAGCAGCGGTCAGCGCCAGCGGCTGTCGCTCGCCCGCATGTTCCTGCGCTCGGCGCCGGTGGTGTTCCTCGACGAATCCACCTCCAACCTCGACGGGCATGCCGAAGATCTGGTGCTCGAGGCCCTTGCGCTGCTGCCGGCGTCCACCACCGTGCTCTTCGTCACGCACAACCCGAAGCTGGCGCGGCGCGCCGAAAGGGTACTGGTGCTCGACCAAGGCCGCGTGATCGGCGACGGCAGCCATGGCGAACTGGTGCTGCGCTCGGCGCGCTATCGGCAGTTGATGGGAAACGAACGAACGGAGCCGCTCGGCGAGCGGGTTGACTGATGTGCGGAATCGCAGGACTCTGGAACTTCGACGGCCGGCCGGTGTCGCCCGTCGCATTCGACCGCTTCGTCGATGCGCTGGCTCATCGCGGGCCCGATGGCCGCGGCGTCTACATTGACGAGGCACGCAGGCTGGCTCTTGGCCATCGGCTGCTCTCGATCCAGTCCACGCCGTCGCTGGGCCTGCAGCCGATGCAACTCGGCGGCCGCTACTGGATCACCTTCAACGGCGAGGTGTTCAACTTTCTCGAACTGCGTGCCGAGCTGGAATTGCTGGGCCATGTCTTTCGCAGCGGCACGGATTCCGAGGTCGTGCTGGCGGCCTATGCGCAGTGGGGCGAAGCCTGCCTCGAGCGCTTCAACGGCATGTGGGCCTTCTCCGTGTGGGATGCGCAGGCGCAGGAGCTGTTCCTCGCGGTCGATCGGGTTGCGGTGAAGTCGGCGGTGTATATCGCGCGCCCGCAGTATTTCGCTTTCGCCTCCGAAATCAAGGCCTTTGCCCGGCTGGACCGCTACCGCTTCGAGCCCGATCCGGCCGAGGCGGTGCGGCTGCTGTCCACCTCGGTCGAGGCATTCTCGAAGACCTGGGTGCGCGACGTCATGCGCCTGCCCGCCGGGCATTCGCTGAAGGTCGACCGCAGCGGCCGCGTCACGCTGCGCCGGTGGTGGACGCCGGTGGCCGACACCTCGGTGCAGGGCTTGTCGCGCTCGCAGCAGGCACAGCGCCTGCGCGATCTTCTCGAGTCGGCAGTGGCGATGCGGCTGAATGGCCGCTCGTCCATCGTCGTTCCGGTCAGCGGCGGCATGGACAGCAGCGCCGTGCTCGGCGTCGCGGCCGATCTCCAGCGTCGTCCGGGCGCCACCACGGTCGGCGGCATCTTCGTGCGCAAGCGCGGCGACTTCGATGAAGAGCTCCATGCCATGGCGGCCGCCGGCCATTGCAAGGTGCCGCTGAAGGTGATCGACCATCCGGACCACTACACGGTGGACTCGATGCTGAACGTCGTGCAAACCTACGAGACGCTGGCCTTCGGCTCCGACGGTCCGCTGCGGATGTACCGGTCGATCAAGCAGTCGGGAGCCTCGGTGTCGCTCGACGGACATGGCGGCGACGAACTGTTCGGCGGCTACGAGCCTTACCTGGTCGCGGCGATGCAGGACGCGTGCTCGGGCGTGCCGCGCCTGCCGAAACTGCTGGACCTGGTGCGCATCCTGCGCGGCATGGCTCCCACGTCCGATCACTACCGCCTGCACGAGGGTTGGCGCGAGCCTGCTGCTCTCGCGTGGAAGACGCTGCACGACCGCCTGCGGCCCGGGCCCGACGGCAGGGTGCTGGGCATCCGCGCGCAACGGCACATGCACAAGGGCGACGCGCCCACCCTGCCCGAGTTCTCGGGCGAGCTGGACAAGGCCCTGTACATCGACATCCACTTCGGCTTCCTGCAGCGTGTGCTGCGGTCGTTCGACTATGCGTCGATGGCCAGCGGAGTCGAGGCGCGCACGCCCTTCCTCGATTGGCGGGTGGTGTCGTTCGCGCTCGGCCTGGGAGGCGAACGCAAGATCGAGCGCGGCTATACCAAGCGCATCCTGCGCGACGCAATGGCCGGACTGCTGCCGGAGTCGGTGCGCTGGCGCCGCAGCAAGGTCGGCTTCATCGACAAATCGGCCTACTTCTTCAGCCCCGAGATCAAGGCCTGGATGGCCGACATGTTCGCGAGCCAAAGCTTGCGCGAAAACAAGCTGTGGAACGGCCAGAAGATGGTCGACATGCACGCGCGCTGGCAGCGCGGGGAAGAAGGCGGCGTGCGCCTGAGCAAGCAATTGCTCAACGTCGCCGTCACCCAGCACCTGATCACGCACTGGGGCAGCGAGTCGCTGGCCGCCGCGCGCGAGACGGACCACCTTCCGCTGGCCAGCGCCGCCTGACGAGATCTCCAGGTCTCGCCCCTTCTGCCGCGGCAAGGGATTCGGGCCGGTCGGTCCGCAACGGCGCAGGCGACGCACGCCTGCAATCGCGACTCTCCACGAGGTTTGCATGGAAAACCAGATTTTCGAGATCGTCGAGGTTCAAAGCCCGACTGACGGTATCGAAGACGGCATCACGGGGTGCAGCTGCTGCTCCCGCTGTGCGGCCAACTTCGAGTAGTTCCGAGCGCAGCCGGACGTTCGCGCTGCGTTCGTTCGGGTGAGCGAAGAAGCAAGGTCATCGGCGCCGCGACGGCCACCCCGCAGCGGGTCGGTGACATCACTCATCACAATCAATTGCAAGGAGAAATCACATGTCTTACGAAAGCGATCTGTTCTCGGTGGTCGAAGCCGAAGTCAACGTCATCTTCGAAATGGAAAGCGGCCACTGCAAGGGCTGCGACGGCTGCAGCGGCTGCGCTCACGTCGCCGACTGAGTCCGCAGGCCGTGCCTGGCGCGGCCGCAATGGATTCGGGCCGGTCGGCCCGGAACGGCGCAGGCGACGTACGCCTGCAATATGCAACTCACCAGGAGACTCGCATGGAAAATCAAATTTTCGAAATCGTTGAAGTCCAGACCTCGCCCGAAGGCATCGAAGATGTCATGGGCTGCAGCGGCTGCCACCGCTGCTCGGCCAACCTCGAATAATTTCGAGCAAAGGCCGCCTTCGCGACGTCGGCTCGATTGCCGGCGTCAGTGAAGGTCATCGGCCCTGCGGTGGCGGCCGCATCCGCAGGGCCTTTGACACCGGCCAAGTCACAATCAATCCACCAGGAGAAATCACATGTCCTACGAAAGCGATCTGTTCACGGCGACGGAAGCCGAAGTCAACGTGAACTTCGAGCTGACCTCTGGCCACTGCGGCGGTTGCGATGGCTGCAGCGGCTGCTCCCACGTCGCCGACTAAGTCCTGACCGCTCTCTTGAGCGGTGGACAGCGCTCCTCTCGCGGGAGCGCCTTTTTTCAGTCATGACCGGGCGGAACCGGTTCCTCGATCGACCTATCCAGAGCATCAACAATTCAGCATGCGTTCATCAGCACAGTCCCGTCACCCCTTGCCGATCGGATGGCTGGCGCTCGGGCTCCTGCTTCAGGCCTCCCCGGGCCATGCCGACACGACCGCCACCGGCGCGGCATCGGCTTCCGCGGCCACGTCGACGTCGTCTGCCGCGGCCGACCAGCAGGTGACGGTGCAAGCTCGCAAGCTGACCACGCTCGACGAGCAGCGCATGTCGTCGGCCGCGGTGTCCATCCTCAGCCGGCAGGACATCGACAAGTACGGCGACGGCAACGTGAGCAGCCTGCTCGCGCAGCAGCCGGGCATCACCTACAACGGCACCCCCGGCCGGCGCGGCGGCGAAATCCAGATGCGCGGCCTGGGCGCGGTGCAGATCCTCGTCAACGGCGACCCGGTGCCTCCAGGCTTCACGGTGGACATGCTCACGCCGTCGCTGATCGAACGCATCGAGATCTTCCGCGTGGCGACCGCCGAGCACAGCGCGCAGGCCTATGGCGGCACGATCAACTTCGTGCTGCGCACCCGAGGGCGCAACGACAAGAACCAGCTTGGCCTGGTGCTCACCGTGCCGGACGGCACCCATGTGGGGCCGAAGGTCCAGGGCATGCTGGGCGGCATGTGGCACGACCTGGCACTTTCGATGGCCGTCTCTGCCGAAACCTTCCGTGACCTCCTCACGCAATACACCAACCGCACCGTGACAGAGACGCCCGACGGCGCGGTCAGCTTCGACCAGACCGACAACGTGTCCACGCTGGAACACGGCCACGAGCTGCGGCTGACGCCATCGGTCAACTGGTCCGACCCGTTCGGCTCCAACCTGAAGGTCGAAGCGCTGGTCACGCGCGAGAGGGAGGACCATGACACGAACTACCAGATCCAGCAGAACGTGGGCGACGCGCCTTACGCACAGGACACGGGCTTGTACGCCTCCAGCTTCAATGTCGACCGCCTGACGCTGAAGGGCGCACACCCGTTCGGCGCGGAGCTCGACTCGAAGCTGGAAGGCGACATCTCGTTCAGCGACGCACGCTGGAACAAGCGGGAGTCCAACGACGAGAGCGGCGGCGGCGGCGACTACTTCAACAGCGTCGCGGCGGTCAATCACGTCTACAACGGCAAGCTCAAGTACTCCAAGAGCTTCGACGAGAATCACACCGCGAGCGTCGGTGCCGAGGGCAATCTCAACCGTCGCGACGAGAACTGGGTGCAGACGCTCAACGGGCAGCCCTATGGCTTCAACGACGGCAGCCAGTTGTCGTCCTCCGAAGGCACGGGCGCGCTGTACACGCAGCTCGACGTCAAGTCCAAGTCCTACGCCTACTATCTCGGGCTGCGCGGCGAGGCAATGCGCATGAGCAGTCGCTCCGAGTCGGTGGACACCACGCGCACCTTCGAGATGCTGAGCCCCATTGCGCAGTTCTCCTACCATTTCAACGGCAACGACAGCGACCAGCTGCGTGTCGGCCTGTCTCGCGGCTACCATGCGCCGCGCGTGACCGACCTGATCGAACGCACCATCCTGTCGTACAACAACAGCCCGTTCTCACCCGACGTGGCAGGCAATCCCGGCCTCGAGCCCGAGCGAATCTGGAACCTCGATGTCTCGCTCGAACACTACGGAGACGATGCGTCCTCCAGCATCGGCGTCTACGGCAAGCAGATAGACGACTCGCTGCTGACGCAGACGGTGCTCCAGCCCGATGGGCGATGGGCCAGCGAGATCGCCAACGCGGGACGCACGACGATCTTTGGCGTGGAGTTGAGCGGCAAGGTCCGCCTGGACAAGATCGTGGCTGGCGCGCCGCATGTGGAGTTGCAGGCATCGGCCACTCGCAACTGGTCGCGCGTTGCGGCGATCAAAGGCCCGGACAACCGGGTCGCGGGGCAGGTGCCGTCCAAACTGACTTTCGGCGCGGACTACCAGTTCGGCCATTGGGCCGCCGGCACGCGCTGGAGTTGGAGTTCGGCCTACAACGACCGCAGCTCCGACCTGATGTTCAACAGCTTCGGGTCGGCCACGGTCGGGGATGCCTACCTCAGCTGGAAGCCGCGCCCGTCGACTCGACTGAAGCTGTCGGCCGGCAACCTCCTCCATCAGAACAAGCGCACAGGTCTGATCACTGACCTGGGACCTGACGGCGAACAGACAACCGACCAGCTCCAGCGAAACTGGACCACCTGGACGTTCAGCCTGACGCAGGACTTCTGATCCAGGCCTCGAGCAATCATGATCCCGCGCCGACCGTTCCCGACGGCGCCCCGCCGACAAGGAGACACTGGCGCTTTCGTCCGCATCCACGCGCGAGTCCGACCGATGACGGGGGCTCGCATGGTCAGCCGCGGCCATCCTTGTCGCGGTAGCCTTTGCGGTACACGCCCGGCCCGGCCATGATCTTCGAGGCCACGTCGCCGTAGCCCTCGACGCGCTCACCCGACATCGCCTCGAACACCAGCTCGGGCGCCTCGCGCGGCACCGCGCAGCACTGCGCGATCGGCGTGCCCATCGGCAGCACGCCGCTGAATCGCTCGTCGAGCCAGACGGCCGGGAAGTTGATGCCGACCTCGTTGAAGCGGTCGGCGTCGACGATACCCGTGACCGTACGGAACGGCAGGTCGTCGCGGTTGACCGGGTGCATCGCGAGCAGCGACCAGCCGGCCTCGAGTTCGATGGTCCAGAAGCTGTTGAACTTCAGCGCGGACCGTGCACCATGCGCCAGCGGCGAACCGGCGATCTGCTCGGGCACGTGGAAGCTCAGCGGCGCGCGCGGATGCCCCTGCACGCTCAGCTCCGGCAGCGGCCAGTCCCAGCTGAACTTCATGCCCGGCGCGACCGCCACGTCGCACGGCAGCACCAGCATGAAGCCGTG